>Ga0255178_1000230_pt1 | contig 16289 bp, 16 predicted proteins | sample Atl_Atlam_RepC_8_FD_183019 | JGI IMG/M metagenome (GOLD analysis project Ga0255178, IMG submission 183019) | Freshwater microbial communities from Altamaha River, Georgia, United States - Atl_Atlam_RepC_8d | ecosystem: Environmental > Aquatic > Freshwater > River | place: USA: Georgia...
GTGGCTGGCTGAAATCACTTTTATCCTCAGGCTGAAAACAGCTTTATGATGGTAGAAACCAAATAAAAACGAGATCGAGGGGGCAGGATGGAGGGGTTATTGCCTTTCAGGCTGGATGGCAAGGTCGCCATGGTAACGGGTGCAGGCAAGGGCATTGGAGCAGATATCGCCAAGACGCTTGCTGCTGCCGGGGCCGAGGTGTGGCTCCTAGCCCGCACCGAATCTGACTTGAGGCGGGTTCAGTCTGACATTGCTGCCCTGGGCGGAAAGTCAATTGTGTGCCCTCTGGACATCAAAGATGCCAGCGCAGTTCGACATCTGATCAGTCAGGTTCCTGTTCTGGATATCATGGTCAACAACGCAGGCACCAATATTCCCGAGCCGATGCTTGACGTCACCGATGAGCATCTCGATGAGCTGATCAACCTCAATGTCCGGTCTTGCTTCATCGCATCCCAAGCCGCAGTGCGAAAAATGCTGGAGCACCCAGACAGAGTCAGCATCGGTGGGGCAGTCATCCATATCACCTCTCAAATGGGCCATGTTGGCTCACCCAACCGAACGGTTTATTGCATGACAAAGCATGCGATTGAGGGTCTGACGAAGGCGATGGCGATTGAACTGGCGCCTCATCAGATACGGGTGAATTCTGTTGCACCGACCTTTATTGAAACACCATTGGTTTCAAAAATTGTCGACACGGAAGAAAAAAGACAATTTCTTTTCTCACAGATTCCGCTGGGCAAGATCGGCCAGCCTCGAGACATTTCCGCTGCGGTGTTGTATTTAGCGTCACCTGCTGCATCCATGGTGACAGGGATCAGCCTCAAGGTGGATGGCGGCTGGACTGCCCAATAGACCAAACCTTATCTCAATCAACAAGCCATCGATAATCGATCAACATGACTTTTAACGAACAATACGATTTTGTGATCATTGGTGCAGGATCCGCCGGTTGTGTATTGGCCAATCGTCTTTCTGCAGATCCTTCGAACCGCGTTCTCCTTTTGGAGGCAGGCCCCGAGGACACGAATCCCTGGATCAAGATTCCAGCTGGTGTGCCACGCGTGGTGTCTGACCCCAATTTCACCTGGGGCTATCAGACCGAGCCCGAGCCAGGACTAAACAACCGAAGGATCGGCTGGCCTAGAGGCAGGACGCTGGGGGGATCGAGCAGCATCAATGGCCATGTTTACATGCGTGGTACACCCGAGGACTACGATGCTTGGCGCGATGCCGGCAATCCTGGCTGGGGATGGGCTGATGTGTTGCCTGCGTTCAAAAGCACAGAGTGCCATTTTGCGGGCGAGTCCGAGTTTCATGGTGCAGGGGGCGAACTCAAGGTGTCGCCTCTCGAGGAGCCCCATATCGCTTCACAGGCTTTTGTGCAGTCTGCAATTCATGCCGGCATCAAACCAAATGATGATTTCAATGGTGTGACGCAGGAAGGGGTGGGCTATCTGCAGTTGATGATTCACAAGGGGGTGCGCTCGTCTTCGGCACGCTCGTTTTTGCATCCAGTCCGTGGCAGGTCTAATCTCACGGTGAAGGTTAATGCGATGGTTGAGCGTATCCTGTTCGCTGGCAAAAAAGCGGTTGGCGTGCGCGCAGTCATCAACGGTCAGCCTGTGGACATTGGCGCGGGTGAGGTGATTCTCTCTGGCGGTGCCATCAACAGTCCGCAGATCATGATGCTCTCCGGAATTGGCCCAGCCGAACACCTGCGCTCCCACGGCATTGATGTCTTGCTTGACTCACCTGGCGTGGGCATGAATTTGCATGACCATGTTTATGTGCATAGCTTGGCGAGTGTTGATCCGGTGTTTTCGATCAACCACAAAATATCCAGCAACGTCAGGATGATTCCGGACGTCTTGCGCTACTTAATTTCCAAAAAGGGCTTGCTCAATTCTGCAGCTGCCCAGGTTGGCTTGTTTGCCCGCTCAGGCGTTAATGGCAATCGGGTCGACCTGCAGATGCAGATGCGGCCATTCAGCATGCTGGGCTCGGGTGGAATGTATAAAGCTGACAAGGATCCGGCAATCACGGCGTCATGCGGTTTGCTGCACATTTATTCCAAGGGAAAACTCACGCTGCAGTCAAAAGATTTCCGACAGCCTCCACGCATGTTGGCCAACTATCTGACAGATGACAGGGATATCAAGCCTCTGATCGTTGGACTGAAGGTCATCCGCAATGTCTTTCAGACTCCACCATTCAGCAAGCATCTTAAAGCAGAACTGATGCCAGGTCCCTCTTGTGTTTCCGACAGTGACTATGAGTCATACATCCGCGAGCAGTCTCAGACCATGTATCACCCTGTAGGTACCTGCCGGATGGGTCCGGATGAGTTTGGTGTCGTGGATCACCGCTTGCGCGTGAAAGGTGTTTCCGGATTGCGAATCGTGGATGCATCAGCCATGCCACAGGTTCCATCGGGCAACACTAGTGCCCCAGTCATCATGATGGCAGAAAAAGCCTCCAAGATGATTCTGGAGGACAGAAAGCACAGTTGATCTGACTCACCGTTGTACTCTATTTTTGTTCAACGCATTTTTATTCCATCCGGCCAATCAAACTACCAATTACAACAAGGAGCAACACAATGAAGGGCATCGTTTTTGTGGGAGACAGCAAAATCGAGTACATGGATTTTCCAGATCCTACACCAGGGCCAGGCGAGGTCGTGCTGGAGATCAAGGCATCAGGCATGTGCGGAAGCGACCTGAAGTTTTATCGCTCACCGCGCGGTGAAGCAATGAAGGCGCTGGGATTTGGCGACGCGCCACCCGTGGTGGCAGGACATGAGCCTTGTGGGGTAGTGGTCGCAGTTGGTGCTGGCGTGAATCCGCTGCGTTCCTACGTTGGCCAACGTGCCATGGTGCATCATTACCGTGGCTGCGGGGCATGCCCTCACTGTTCGACCGGTTGGATGCAACTCTGTGATGACGGTGTCAAAGAGGTATACGGCATCACTGGAAATGGTGCCCATGCCAAATACATGAAGTGCCCTGCCAGCACCATCGTCGAGTTGCCTGACGAGCTCACGTTCGAGACAGGTGCGGCGATCGCCTGCGGGACAGGAACAGCTTGGGGCGCATTGCACCGACTCGACTTGAAGGGAGACCAGACCGTCGCCATTTTTGGTCAAGGCCCTGTCGGATTGTCTGCAACACAATTGGCCCATGCAATGGGTGCACGAGTGATTGCGCTGGATGTCAGCGATGAGCGCCTTGCCCGCGCCAAAGAATTGGGTGCAGACGCGATCATCAATCCCACCAAGGATGATCCTGTGCAGGCGATCAGGCAATTGACACACGGACTGGGCGCCCATGCATCTATCGATGCATCGTCTTCGGCACTTGCGCGCAAGCAGTCTGTCCAGTGTGTGCGTACCTGGGGTAAGGCCTGTTACGTTGGTGAAGGTGGCAATGTCACGATTGATGTCAGTCCAGATATGCTTCGTCGGCAGGTCACCATCATTGGTTCCTGGACATTTTCTACAATTGGCCAGGGCGACTGCGCGCGATTCATCGCAGATCGTGGGGTGGACGTGGATGCGCTCTTTACACACCGCTGGACGTTCAATGATGCAGTGAAGGCTTACCAGATTTTTGATCAGCAGACGTCAGGTAAAGGTGTGTTTCTGATGTGATTAAGTACCAGTCAGTTTTTTCATGGCCTAGAAGCCTCACCTTTAAGTGGTGAGGCTTTTTTGTGGTGCGCCCGGCAGGGCGCACTTACTTGGAGGTGGAAGTCCTCTACTCGCCCGACAAGGGGAAGAGTTAGCTGAACGGCAAGGGTGTCGCGGGTGACTGCGAATCTGGAGGAAGCCGAAGGCAAAGCGCTGGCCTGACGAACAGGAAGCGGATATGAGGCGGCACGGCGGGGTAAGACGGCCATTATCGTCAAAGCCCGAAACTTGTACGGAACGCCGTGACGTAAATCCGACAGGCATAAGCGTGAAGGTGAGTGCGCAATACCCGGGGAGATCTGCACGGGTGCCGAGGGGAACCTCCGTGCTACCGCCATCGAGAGATGGCGGGATGCTCGTGCAGAAGTCAGCAGAGGCCATAGTAGTCGCCAGTAAGGGGCGAAGGGCCGAACATTGAAAGCCGCAAGTAGGCGGCGGGAACACATGGACGGTTGATGAAGGCAGACGATTCACGGCAAGCGAATACCGGCGAAGAGGAATCGGGGCAGAACTCCGAGGGGGCCTTGCACGGTGCCGAGGCCGACGTGACGACCCGCAAGCGGACCAAAGCGGAGTGGGAGCAGGCAGGAGGGTTGATGGACGCTGTGTGCGAACGTGGCAACCTGATGCTCGCCTATGATCGAGTACTCAAGAACAAAGGCGCCGCTGGTGTCGATGGCATCGGTATTGCCGAGTTCAAAGAGCACCTCAAGCAACACTGGCCGACGATCAAGGCCAAACTACTGGCCGGGGAGTACATGCCCTCGCCAGTACGCCGGGTAGACATACCCAAGCCGCAAGGTGGGGTCAGGACACTCGGTATCCCGACGCTGACGGATCGACTGATCCAGCAAGCGTTGCATCAAGTGCTCTCGCCGACTTTCGAGGCGGAATTCTCGGAAAGCAGCTACGGATTCCGACCGGGGAGGAACGCCCATCAGGCGGTCAAGGCAGCGAAGCAGTATGTTGCCGAAGGCCGTCGGGTCGTGGTGGACATGGACCTGGAGAAATTCTTTGACCGAGTCAATCACGACCTGCTGATGCAGAAACTCTCAACGAAGATCGACGACGGGCGAGTACTTCGCCTCATCCGCCGGTATCTCGAAGCAGGCATGATGGCAGACGGGATGGTATCCCAACGGACTGAAGGCACGCCGCAAGGTGGGCCGCTGAGTCCACTGCTATCGAACATTCTGCTGACGGAACTGGATCGGGAACTGGAACGCCGGGGCCATGCTTTCTGCCGCTACGCTGATGACTGCAATATTTACGTCAAAAGCAAAGTGGCCGGAGAGCGAGTCATGGCGAGCATCACCCGGTTTCTGGCGGGCACGCTCAAGCTCACGGTCAATTCGGCTAAGAGCGCGGTCGCGCGTCCGTGGGAGAGGAAGTTTCTGGGTTACAGCCTGACATGGCACAAGGCCCCGAAACTGCGGATTGCGCCGACCAGCCTGAAACGGCAGGAAGACAAAATCCGGGAAGTACTCAAAGGTGCGCAAGGGCGCAGCCTGCAGAAAGTCATCGATAAACTCAACCCGATGCTGCGTGGCTGGATGGCGTATTTCAAGCTGACCGAAACCAAGCGGGTGCTGGAAGAACTCGATGGCTGGATCAGGCGCAAGCTGCGCTGCATCCTGTGGCGACAGTGGAAACGTCCTTATACTCGTGCCAAGAACTTGATGAAGGCGGGACTGACGGAGGAGCGGGCATTTCGCTCGGCGTTTAACCAGCGCGGACCGTGGTGGAACAGTGGCGCAAGCCACATGAGCCAGGCGTTCCCGAAGTCCTTCTTTGATCGTTTAGGTCTGGTGTCGCTACTCGATACGATGCGACGACTCCAGTGTGTTCAATGAACCGCCGGATGCGGAACCGCACGTCCGGTGGTGTGAGAGGGCGACGGGGGTGACCCCGTCCCCTACTCGATAGAAACAGAGTCAGTATGTCTCAATGTTCTCGCCTTCTCCATGGCAACGGCTCGGCGAATGAATGGAGTGAACGTATTAAGCAAGACACAGCACAATTGTTGCAGCTAGACTCAAGCTAACCACTTCATCGATTTTGCACCAGAGGCTATATGACAGGTCATTTTTTTGATCAGGCAGTGTCGCGATCAGCCCGCAGCGAGGATCCACAGGGATACGCTCAACTGACCAGCGAGTTTGAGCAGAGTGCTCACCGGTGCGCTCAGTCTCGATCCCCATTTTCTCGCTTGCGACTATTGCGGGAGCAGTCGCCCTGTTTTGAGCGGGACGTGTGGCTGGAAATGGCGCAGTCAGGATGGATGGGGATTTTGATTCCTGAGTCGCTCGATGGGCTTGGCCTGGATATTGAGTGTGCAGGGGCAATCGCAAAGGCAATTGGCGAGCATCCCATTCCTGAACCCTTTATTGGGGGAGCGATCCATGCTGTATCTGCCATCCTCAAGTTGCCTGACAGCGCTGTACGAGATCATCTACTCTCACAAATTGCCAAGGGAGAAAAAATCGTTGGTCTTGCTTGGCAAGGCGGGGTGTCTGGTCAATCCAGCCAGGGCAGCGTGATTCTCAGCGGCAATACAAGCTGGGTGCTGCCGGGAAATGGGGCAGATGGTTGGGTGGTCAAGGTATCTGTAGATGATGAATCCGCCCTGATTTGGGTGGATGCGCAGACACCTGGGTTGCATGTCAGTCGGCAAAACCGAGTCGATGGAACGGAAATGGCCAGGCTGACATTCAACCAAGTCTCCCTTCACTCGTCAGCCTTGTTGGTCCAAGGTGATGTGGTGAACCGCGTCATAGAGGACGCCAACGATATGGCTCGTATTGCTCAGTCCTGCGAGCTGTTTGGCATCGCGATGGCGGCTCACAAGATGACGCTGGACTACCTCAATACACGCATTCAGTTTGGCAAGCCCATCGGCGTAAACCAGGCCCTCCAGCATCGCATGGTGGATGCATCGTTGCAGGTTGAGCTGGCGTCTTCATGCCTGGAGGACGTGTTCAAGGGCCTGAGGTCGGGAATGCCGTTGGCCTTGGCTGCTAGCCGTGCCAAGTCGCGTTGCGCGCATGCCGCCATGACGATGACGCAGCTCGCCATTCAATTTCACGGCGCGATTGGATTTACGGACGAGTATGACTTAGGCTTGTATTTCAAGCGGGTCTTGAATCTTGTCACCTGGTTGGGTGGCGCGAGAGAGCATCGTGAGCGAGCGTTGTCATTCTCATCATTTGGCCATGCAAAAACTAGTCATTCTGTTGATCATGTCACGACAGAAAAGGTGGTCATACCTAAACATCTTGATGCCCTGCCTGAGACTGAGTTTCGTCATGCGGTTCGTGCTTTTCTCTCGGCGAACTATCCTGCGGCGTTGCGTCATCCTCCCCGCAGGCTGCGCTGGGCCGAGATCAAGCCCTGGTATCTAGCGCTGTCCAGGCAGGGATGGCTCGCACCGGCATGGCCCAAAGAGTATGGGGGGATGGGATTGTCCCCAGACAAGCTGCTTATGTTTTTTGAGGAGTTTGAACATTTTGGCGCAGCACGCATGCCAGACCAGGGCATCATCAACCTGGGGCCTATTCTGATTCAGAACGGCACGCCCGACCAAATACAGTACTACTTACCCAATATTCTCTCGGGTGATCATATCTGGTGCCAGGGATATTCGGAGCCCAACGCAGGATCTGACTTGGCATCGTTGCGAACGCAGGCGGTTCTGGAGGGTGATGCATTTGTCGTGAATGGACAGAAAATATGGACCACGCTTGCCCATGATGCTACGCATGTCTTTTTGTTGGTGCGCACTGACAATACGGTCAAGAAGCAGGCGGGAATCAGCTTTTTATTGGTCGACATTCGATCACCTGGTGTCACGGTTCGTCCGATCCGCAACATTGCTGGCGAAGAAGAGTTTTGTGAAGTCTTTTTTGAGAACGTACGTGTGCCAGCCAACAACCTGGTTGGCGAGCTGAATCAAGGCTGGTCGATTGCCAAATCCCTCCTGGGATTTGAGCGCTTGTTTGTTGGCAGCCCGCAGCAGTCGCGCCATGCGCTTGGCCAACTTGAAAAGCTGGCGACTTCGCGAGGCTTGTTCACGAATCCAGTATTCAAGGACATGTTTGCCAACTTATGGCTGGACGTTGAGGATCTAGTGGCCATGTATGGTTATTTTGCTGACTTTGTTCGCCGTGGGGAACCTCTGCCAGACAGTGTGTCATTGCTCAAAATTTGGGCGACTGAAACTTACGCCAGGATCAGCATGCAAATGGTGCAATGGGCTGAGGAGAGCGGTGGCAGTCGCGATCCGATCGAACTCACTGATGGGGAGTGGATGGACCCGCTGTCTTCTTTGTTCAATGCCACCATTACGACGATCTATGGCGGAACGAACGAAATTCAGCGAAATATTTATGCCAAGCAGGTGTTGAAACTGCCAACCTGAGTCTGTTTGCGTGATTCATCTCACGCATGAAGACACTTAAGGATGTATCTCCACATCACGTTATCTGTGTTTGGTGTTATCTATAAACAATCAGTTGAATTTCGGGTATGTCAGGGTGAAAGAGGTGACTGGTTTCACCTCGGGCGGGGTTCCGAATCTTGTTTATCGAGTGGGAGGCACTGGTGCTCAGTTGTTCCACCAAATCCAGTGTGGTCGAACGCCTGCTCAACATCAGGGTTGTTGCTTCCTGATCCAGAGCAAATGTCGCATGCCAACATCCTGGCATCATGCAGATGCCTTGCCCGGGCTGGATCAGCCAAGCGCCAATGTGTTCAATGTCCGGGGCGTTTGAGCCATCAGTCCTCGAGGGGCAAAGCACCTGGATGATCGATGCGGTTCCCAATGGCACAACGGCTTGCTGTGTGTGCCAGTGAACCTCGAGGCTGCTGACAACAAGCGCACGGGGACGATAGGTCACCCACAGCACCTCTGTCTCGCCACCTTCACCTGGATCAAAGTCGTGCACATGCCAAAAATCGCTGTGTTGAGATTTCCATGCATTGGGGGATTGCCCATCTGGCAAAGGTGATGGCCAGGCGGTTGCCCAGTTGCCGATCTTGTTGTTGTGAAGAGGTTGAACGGTGATCTGGTGCATGAGTGGGAAGGCGCTGACTGGATAGGTGGGTGATGTGACGAATGATCAGGATCGTATTTATTCTGGCGCAATTAACTTGATGCTTGGAAAATAATTTCGATATCGACGCGTGTCCCGGGTTAACAGTGGCAATTTTGTTACAGCCGCATGTGCGCCAATAAAGAAGTCACCCAGAACGTTATGCTTTGTGCCCCCTCCGCGACGATATTGCACAAATGCTTTCCCTGCTAGGAATAGTGCAGGTTTAGGGATCTCCAGCATCCTGAGCTCCATATCATCAAGGACCTGATTCAATGACTCTACAGATGAAAATGTCAGCGAAAGCTCGGAGTAAATGATTGGATTGATGATTAGCCTGTGGACCTTCGATTGAGATTGAAGTTGTTCTATTGACCAATCAGCCCAGTCTGGATCGTTCTCAAATACATCCACCAGCACATTCGTATCAACAAGCATCAAGCCTCACCACGAAGAAGTTCCATCAGCTGACTTGTCCGCCACTTCACATCGGCTTTACCTCGTGCAGATTCAAAACGGTCTTTTTTTGTCTTGCCGGCTCGATCCGCAGGATGAATGACCACCTCACCATCACGATTGACCGAAAAATCGACAGACATCCCAGGCCTCAGCCCAAGTGCATCGCGAATTTGTTTGGGGATGGTGACTTGTCCCTTGACCGTTAGGGTGGTTGGCATGACGGATCTCAAAGTATTACTCATACTCCTATAGTAATACCATGCGGTTTTAAAAAGCAAAAACAAAATTTTTGAGTGTATTAAGGGAGATGGTGCCGGTGAAAGGAATCGAACCCTCGACCTTCTCATTACAAGTGAGCTGCTCTACCAACTGAGCTACACCGGCGTTTGTCTATTGTTGTCGTTCTTATTTTTGCACCCGCATTGTACGGGATTTGGAATGGCTTATTTGATGACGGTTAACTTGGGGCGTTTTGATCCGTCCTCGGCAGCAGGTGACGCTGTCGGTTTGTCACTGGCGCTGGGGATGGATTGAACAGATGCGTCGCTGGTGGATGTACCAGTGTGTTCTGTTGATACAGTAGCCTCTTCGATTTCGAAACCCATTCCAGCACCAGTCTCACGGGCATAAATGGCGCTCACTGCACCAACAGGCACAAAAATATCTTCGGTGCGGCCATTGAATCGTGCTTGGAATTCAATGAAATCGTTACCGATCACGAGTCTGTTGGTCGCAAGGCTGCCGATGTTCAAGGTGATTTGCCCGTCTCGCACGTGCGCCACTGGCACACGCGTCATATCGTTAACCTGCACCACGATGTGAGGCGTGTAACCATTGTCCGTGCACCACTCATGCAATGCACGGATCAGGTATGGTTTGGTGGAGGTTTCAGACATAACGAAACGTGTTAATCCAGTGATGGCAGAGTTTAACGGCGCATGACCTTTTCAGAGGGGGTCAGTGCCTCAATGTAAGCCGGACGCGAGAAAATGCGCTCGCCATATTTTTGAATCGGGGCAGCAGTCTTGGGCAGCTCGATCCCATAGTGGTCCAGGCGCCAGAGCAGGGGAGCCATGGCAACGTCGAGCATCGAGAACTCCTCACCCAGCATGTACTTGTTTTTCAGCAGCAGCGGGGCGAGCTGAGAAAGGCGGTCACGGATTGCTGCGCGGGCAGCATTGAGCCTTTTCTCGTCAGATTTAGCGGCACGATCCTCCAGCGCAGCAACGTGGATGAACAACTCTTTTTCAAAGTTGTACAAAAAGAGGCGGGTGCGTGCGCGCATGACCGGGTCGGCGGGCATCAGTTGAGGGTGAGGAAAACGCTCGTCAATGTACTCATTGATGATGTTTGACTCATACAGGATCAGGTCTCGCTCAACAAGGATAGGAACTTGTCCGTAAGGGTTCATCACCGAGATGTCTTCGGGCTTGTTGTAGAGATCGATGTCGCGGATTTCAAAATCCATGCCCTTCTCGAACAAGACAAACCGGCAGCGGTGAGAAAACGGGCAAGTGGTGCCAGAGTAGAGGACCATCATCGTGAATATCCGTCCTAAAAATAAAAAGCGAAAGGCCAGCGCAGCCTCAATGGCTCGCGCTGGCCTGGAAAGGAACTTACTTGACGTGCTTCCAGAAAGAAGCGTTCAAGCGCCAGGCAACCACAAAGAAAATGCCGAGGAACAGCAGCACCCAGACACCGATTTGCTTACGTTTTTGCTGGACAGGCTCGGCCATCCATTGCATAAAGTTCGCGATGTCCGCGATGTCATTATCATATGCGGCCGATTTGGCAGGATCCAAGGCCTTGAACTTGTGGTCAACCGAGGCTACACCCTTAAAGTTGGCCAAGGGTTCAACCTTGCTGGTGGAGTAGCCCATGGGATCAAACACGGTGGTGACACGCTCCCAGGACTTTTTGCCATCTTTTTCAACCTGATGCACCACGGTTGTTGTCAGCTCGCGGGGACCCTGACGGTCCCACAGGACATGAGGCATGCCCACGCTGGGGAAAGCGAGGTTATCCCATCCTGTCGCCTTGCTGGTGTCACGATAGTAGGTGCGCAGATAGGTATAGATGTAGTCCGTGCCGGAAGGGCCAGCGTTGATGGACTTGGCGCGAGCCATCACGGACAGGTCTGGAGGCGCTGCACCAAACCACATCTTTCCATCCTTGGCAGTAATGGAGCCGTTCATCAGGTCGCCTACCTTCTCACCGGTGAAAAGCAGGTTTTCCTTGATTTGCTGGTCCGTCAGGCCAATGTCCTTGAGCTTGTTGTAGCGCATGGACGAGGCACTGTGGCAGTTCAGACAGTAGTTGACGAACAGTTTGGCACCGTTTTGCAGAGAGGCAAGGTCATTGATCCGGTTCGGTGCCTTGTCGAGTGGAAACTCACCGCCTGCTGCGCCAGCAACAGTACACGTCATCATCAGGGCAAGAGCGCCAATCAGCTTCTTGATCATGGTCATTCCGTTAGTTAAGTTGGGCTCAGTGTGCATGGAACGTGACGCGATCCGGCACGGGCTTGAACGTTCCGAGTCGGCTCCACACGGGCATTAGCAAGAAGAACGCCAAGTAGATCAATGTGCCAATCTGCGACATCAGGTTGAACGTGTCGGTGGGAGCCTGGGTACCCAGATAGCCCAGTACGATGAAGTTGACAAAAAAGATGCCGTAGAGCCACTTGTGCCAGCCAGGACGATAACGAATCGATCTGACGGGACTGTAGTCGAGCCATGGCAGGAAAAACAGCAGCACGACCGCACCACCCATCGCCACAACACCCCAGAACTTGGCGTCGATGAGGCGCAGCAGCACGGCGACGACCAGCAACACAACAGGAACGATCAGCTTGGCTGCACCCTTGCACTTGAAGAACATGACAAGCGCTGCAACCACAGCGGCACCAGCCAGAACCCATGTGAAGTCATCCGTTGTTGCACGCAACATCGAATAGAAGGGCGTGAAGTACCAGACAGGTGCAATGTGGGGAGGCGTCTTGAGTGGATCAGCTGGAATAAAGTTGTTGTACTCCAGGAAATACCCACCCATCTCGGGGGCAAAGAACACGATTGCCATGAAGATGATCATGAAACCTGCCACGCCCAGGATGTCATGCACCGTGTAGAAAGGATGGAATGGAATCCCATCGAGGGGGCGTCCATACTTGTCCTTTTTGGCCTTGATGTCGATACCATCCGGGTTGTTGGAGCCAACCTCGTGCAAGGCAACCAGGTGCGCGGCGACCAGTCCGATCAGCACGAGCGGGATGGCGATCACATGGAAGGCAAAGAAGCGGTTGAGGGTGGCATCGGAAACAACATAGTCGCCACGGATCCAGATGGAGAGCTCAGGGCCGATGAATGGGATGGCCGAGAACAGGTTCACAATCACCTGTGCGCCCCAGAAGGACATCTGGCCCCATGGGAGAAGGTAGCCGAAGAAGGCCTCAGCCATCAGGCACAGGAAAATTGCCACACCAAAAATCCAGATCAGCTCTCGAGGCTTGCGGTAGGAGCCGTAGATGAGCGCGCGCACCATGTGGAGGTAGACCACCACAAAGAACATGGAAGCGCCGGTCGAGTGCATGTAGCGGATGAACCATCCACCAGGCACCTCACGCATGATGTACTCAACAGACTGAAATGCAAACTGGGCATCCGGCTTGTAGTGCATGACCAGGAAAATGCCGGTCACAATCTGCAGCACCAGCACCAAGAGTGCCAAAGAGCCAAAGAAATACCAAAAATTGAAGTTTTTGGGTGCGTAGTATTCGGAAAGATGTGCCTTGTATGTGGCCGTCAAAGGAAATCGACGGTCTATCCAGCCAAGCAGTCCAGTCGTTTCGACGGATTTTTCGCCAGCCATGAAACGGCTCCTTAAATGATGTCTGTGTGTCGCGGGGTTAGCTTTGGATCAATCGGGCATCAAGCCTTGTTGTCCTCGTCCACCCCGATGATGATTCGGGTGTCACTCAGGTATGAATAAGGCGGAACCTCGAGGTTGTCAGGCGCGGGTTTGTTTTTGAACACACGACCGGCGATGTCGAAGGTGGAGCCGTGGCAGGGGCACAGAAAGCCGCCTTCCCAGTTGTTGGGCAGGCTGGGCTGGGCGCCCATTTGGAACTTGGGCGTCGGTGCGCAGCCCAGGTGGGTACAGATGCCGACGCAGACAAAAATATCAGGCTTGCGCGAGCGCCATTCGTTTTGGGCGTAGGGAGGCGTGTAGCCGGGACGCTTGGAGTTCGGGTCTGCCAACTCGGGAGTCGTCACGTTCAGCGTGGCGAGCTGTTCCTTGGTGCGGCGAAGGATCCACACCGGTTTGCCGCGCCACTCGACAGTGCGCATTTCCCCGGGAGGGATGGTGCTGATGTCAACCTCGACAGGCGCACCGGCGGCGCGGGCCTTTTCAGAGGGTTGAAACGTGCTGACAAAAGGTACAGCGACGGCAACTCCAGCTGCACCACCAACGGCACAGGTTGTGCCAATCCAGAAACGGCGCGAGGGGTCGGGCGGCAGCGTGGGGGGAACCGCGCCTTCGTCATCGTGCACAATCGTATCCTGACTCATCTTCCTATCCTTGTTGATGCCCCGAGTGTCTGCCCCGGTTGCCTACCCTGGGTGCCTACCCCGAGCGCTTACCCCGAGTGCCGGCGTCCATTTGTTACAAATCCAGCAACCAACTATTATACCCTCAGCAAACAACCACTTACCACGTTCTGGAGGAACAATGAAAAAAGCCACTGGCCTGCTGAAGGAGTTCAGAGAATTTGCCGTTCGCGGCAATGTTGTCGATTTGGCTGTTGGTGTGATTATTGGTGCTGCATTTGGCAAGATTGTGGAGTCCATCGTCAAGGATATCTTCATGCCGATCGTCAACTTCCTGATGGGAGGTGCGATGGATTTCAGCAACAAGTTCCTGGTCTTGTCCAAGCCCGAGTCCTTTACGGGACCCGAGACTTACGCCGAGTTGACCAAGGCGGGTGCCACGGTTTTTGCCTGGGGCAACTTTCTGACGATTGTGATCAATTTTGTGATCTTGGCCTTCATCATTTTTTGGATGGTCAAGATTGTGAACATCGCACGCGCCAAGATCGAGGCTGAAAAGCCCCCCGCAGCGCCCCCTGCAGATGTGGCGCTGCTCACCGAAATTCGTGACTTGCTCAAGCAGCAAAAATAATGACCAAACTGACTTGTCAGACAGGGTCTATCAGACTGGGTTGTCCAGCTCGACAAATTCGACTGTGACACCCAGTTGTTCCTGAATGGCAGCCCCCAGTGCCTGAACGCCATAGCGCTCGGTGGCGTGATGGCCAGCACTGACATAGGCCACACCGGACTCACGAGCCAGATGAACGGTAGGCTCTGATATTTCCCCGCTGATGTATACGTCGGCTCCGGCATCTATTGCGTCTTGAAGCATGCCATGCGCTGCTCCTGTGCACCATGCCACGGTTCTGACATGCATGCCATCAGCCCCAATGGCCAAGGGACGACGCCCCAACTGTTTTTCGATCAGCTGATTCAGTTCAGCCAAATTGGTGATGCCGGGTGCGGAGCCTAGCCAGACAAGGCCTGTTGCACCGGTAGTCTTGGGCTTGCCGTCAACATGGCGTGCTGGAACCAGCCCCAGTTTGGCAGCCAACTGTGCGTTGTTGCCCAGAACGGGGTGGGCATCCAGTGGGAGATGGTAGGCAATCAGGTTGATGTCGTGTGCCAACAATGCCGAAAGCCTTTTTTTCTTTTGCCCACGCACGCGCGGGTCCTCGCCCTTCCAGAACCAACCATGATGAACCAGGATGGCGTCTGCGCGGCGTTCGATGGCGTGCTGAACCAGGGCCTCGCTTGCTGTCACGCCAGCGATGATATGCTTGATCGAACTTTTGCCCTCCACCTGCAAGCCGTTGGGACAATAGTCATGGAAGGCCTGTGCGACGAGGATGTCATCGAGCCATGCGCATAGGTCTCTGGTGCTAATTTCTTTCATGTTTACCCGCTATATGCGACGAATTTGGTTGCTTTTCGCTCAAACAGTCACGATATCACTAGCGGTATTGTTTGTGATCGTGACACTCAAGCCGCAGTGGCTTCAGCCTGTCAACGGACCCTCCCCAAGCAGCCGGCCAAGGGGTGTTCAGGGGCATGTGGTTGATCGTCCTGCCCTCCCGTTGCCGGGCTCCTACGCTGACGTGATCGCGAAGGCAGCGCCGGCAGTGGTCAACGTTTACACAACCAAGCGCATTGCTGTGCCGCGTGTCCCCTTTCCGCAAGACCCGATATTGCGACATTTTTTTGAGCAAATGCCGGGATTCAGCCAGCGACGAGAGTCATCCAGTCTGGGGTCTGGCGTGATTGTGACGGACAAGGGGCATGTCCTGACGAATTTTCATGTGATTGAGGGGGCGAATGAAATCATTTTGGCACTCTCAGACGGGCGTCAGGTTCCAGCGAGAGTGATGGGGACAGATCCTGATACCGATCTCGCTGTTCTGCAGGCCACCAAGCTTTCTGAATTTCAACACATCGAGTTTGCAGAAACAGGTTCCGCCAGGGTCGGTGACATTGTGTTTGCGATTGGCAATCCATTTGGCGTGGGCCAAACAACCACCATGGGGATCGTGTCAGCGCTCGGTCGTGACCGCCTGGGACTGAACACGTATGAGAATTTCATTCAGACCGATGCAGCGATCAACCCCGGCAACTCTGGCGGTGCCTTGATTGATGCGCATGCCAGGCTGATCGGAATCAACACGGCAATCTATTCTGAATCGGGTGGCTCACAGGGCATTGGTTTTGCCATTCCAATTGACACGGTCAGCCATGTTCTGTCACAAATCATCGAATTTGGGCATGTTCGTCGAGGCTGGCTGGGCATTGAGCCTCAAGATGTCCGTGCAGATCTGGCCCGTGCTTTCAACCTGGATCAACAAACGGGTGCCATCATTGCAGGGATCATGCGCGACGGTCCCGCCGCACGTGTTGGATTGAGAGTGGGGGATATTGTGCAATCGATCAATGGGCAAGCCATCGAGGACACGGCATCCCTTT
>Ga0255178_1000231_pt1 | contig 16257 bp, 17 predicted proteins | sample Atl_Atlam_RepC_8_FD_183019 | JGI IMG/M metagenome (GOLD analysis project Ga0255178, IMG submission 183019) | Freshwater microbial communities from Altamaha River, Georgia, United States - Atl_Atlam_RepC_8d | ecosystem: Environmental > Aquatic > Freshwater > River | place: USA: Georgia...
AAGCGTGCATTGAATGAACTTCATGCATCACTCACAAAGGAAGCTGCATAATGGGTAAAGTCACGGGCTTTATGGAATTTGATCGCATCAGCGAACAAAACTTACCACCACAAGAACGCTTAAAAAATTACAAAGAATTTGTACTGCATCTCACCGACGACGAAGCGAAGAAACAAGGTGCGCGCTGTATGGATTGCGGTATTCCATTTTGCACATCAGGCTGCCCCATCAATAACATCATTCCTGATTGGAATGATTTGGTTTATAACCAGAACTGGGAAGAGGCTATTGAAGTACTCCATTCCACAAATAACTTCCCAGAATTTACCGGCCGTATTTGTCCGGCACCATGTGAAGCCGCTTGCACACTTAATATTAATGATGATGCCGTCGGTATTAAATCGATTGAGCACGCCATCATCGATAAGGCTTGGGAAAATAATTGGGTTAAACCTTTAGTTCCAACTTCTAAAACTAATAAAAAAATTGCGATTGTGGGCTCAGGCCCTGCAGGCTTGGCTGCGGCTCAACAACTCGCTCGTGTTGGTCACGCTGTGACTGTGTATGAAAAAAATGATCGTATCGGCGGTCTTCTTCGTTATGGTATTCCAGATTTCAAAATGGAAAAGTCACATATTGATCGTCGAATGAAACAAATGGAAGCTGAAGGTGTTGTGTTCAAAGTCAATCAAAATATTGGTGAAAATGTAAAGCCTGAAGAACTTACAAGTCATTATGACGCAGTGATTCTAGCCGGTGGCGCTGAGCACCCACGTGATTTGCCAGTGCCTGGCCGAGAGCTCAATGGTGTGATGTTTGCGATGGATTTCTTGCCACAACAAAATAAAGTGGTCGCAGGTGATAAATTACAAAATCAAATTTTAGCAACTGATAAGCACGTAGTCGTGATTGGTGGAGGGGATACAGGTTCTGACTGTGTGGGCACATCGAATCGTCATCATGCAAAATCCGTCACACAATTTGAATTGATGCCACAACCTCCAGCGAAAGAAAACAAAGAATTGGTATGGCCTAATTGGCCACTCAAACTTCGCACATCAAGTTCTCATGAAGAAGGTTGTGAGCGTGATTGGTCAGTCACCACAAAAAGTTTTGTAGGGGATAACGGTAAAGTGAAAGAAATCATTGCAGCACGCGTCGAATGGAAAGACGGCAAGATGGTGGAAGTACCCAATTCAGAATTTACATTGAAAGCAGATTTAGTATTACTCGCAATGGGTTTTGTGAGTCCACAACAAAAGATGCTAGACCTCTTTGGTGTGGATAAAGATCAACGCGGTAATGTGAAAGCCACCGCCGAAGGTAAAGATGCTTACATCACATCAAAGGCTAAAGTTTTTGCAGCAGGTGATATGCGTCGAGGTCAGTCACTCGTCGTATGGGCGATTCGAGAAGGTCGTCAGTGCGCACGTGCAGTCGATGAATTCTTGATGGGAACATCTACCCTCCCACGTTAATTTTTAAAACTTTATTTTTAAGTTTTAAAATCATCTATGACACAAATTAAAAACGATAACTTCTTAAAAGCATTGCATCGACAACCGACACCCTACACGCCTGTATGGATGATGCGTCAAGCAGGACGTTACTTACCCGAATACCGTGCCACACGTCAGAAGGCTGGAGACTTTTTAAGTCTATGCAAGAATCCAAATCTAGCGACTGAGGTGACATTACAACCACTTGATCGTTATCCACTTTTAGACGCATCTATTTTATTCTCAGATATTTTGACCGTGCCTGATGCGATGGGATTGGGTTTATATTTTGCAGCCGGCGAGGGCCCTAAATTCGAAAGACCGTTACGAGTTGAGTCTGATATTCAGAAATTAAAAATACCCGATGTTGAAAAAGATTTGAAGTACGTGATCGATGCGGTCTCACAAATTAAAAAGGCATTACAAGGAAGAGTACCTTTGATTGGATTTTCAGGAAGTCCATGGACGCTTGCGACTTACATGGTTGAAGGCCAAGGCGGCACTGACTTTTTAACCATTAAAAAAATGGCGTATAGCCGCCCTGACTTACTTCATCACATTTTAAAAACAACGACAGAAGCGGTGACACAATACTTGCACGCGCAAATTGAAGCGGGTGTCGATGCGATTATGATCTTTGATTCTTGGGGTGGTGCACTCTCTCACCAAGGCTACTTGGAATTTTCATTGCCTTATATGAAAGTGATTTTGTCCAATTTAAAGATGATGTCGAACAAAAAGATTCCGTCCATCATATTTACCAAGGGTGGTGGCCTCTGGCTAGAGGATCAGGTGACAGCGGGATCCGATGCGCTAGGCCTTGATTGGCAAACGGATATAAAATTAGCTCGCGCAAAGGTAGGGCACAAGATAGCGCTCCAAGGTAATTTGGATCCCGCAATTCTTCTTTCAAAACCTGAAGCAATTGAAAAAGAAGTCAAACGTATACTGGATGGTTTTGGATCTGGCCCCGGTCATATCTTTAATTTAGGGCACGGCATCACAGAATACACACCACCCGAGAACGTGGACGTGATGTTAAGAATGATACGAGAATATAGCAAGCAACTTCGCCAATCAGCATGAGGATTTTGTGAAAGAATTAACAAAAGAACGTTTAGACCACCTGTCGCTTTATATGCCGGCACTAATCTATTCGTGTCTGCCCATAGAAAACTATCCACCGATTTTTATTAGCCAGAGCGTCACTCGGCTCATGGGTTATAAGCCCTCTGATTTTATTAACATACCTAACTTTTGGGCAGACCACATTCATTCAGACGACAAAGATAATATTTTTTACAATCTCAAGAATCTATTTATTTACGATAAGCACAGTCACACATATCGCTTTCAGGTTGCGGATGGTAGCTATAAATGGTTTCAGGATGATCTAACGCTCTACAGAAATGAGATGGGTGAGCCCATCGAAATCTTTGGGTGTATGGTGGATATTACACAACAAAAAAAAATACAAAATGATATTTTTCAATTAGAAATTAAAAATCAAATTTTTGATCAAAGGGTTAAATTGTTACAAGATATGCATGATGGTTTTGGCTCTCAACTCGCAATTGCTCAATTAAAAATAAGGGAAAAGGATTTTGATAGATCTGATATTGAAAATATTATTCATGATTGTATTTTAGATTTACATCTTGTTTGTGACACTTTAAGCCAAGATAATATTTCATTAGAAGAAGCTTTAATTAACTTTAAATATCGATTACAGCGATCATTTACTGCTACTCATATTAATCTTCAATTTACTTTAAATTTGAAAAGTAAGGGTGAAAATGTAATTCAAAGTCATGTACTAAATATTCTTCGTACGCTTCAAGAGGCAATTACCAATGCAATTCGTCATTCTAAATGTAATAATATTTTTGTATTCATTGAATTTAATGAACAAACTCAAGAATATATTTTTTCAGTGAAAGATGATGGCATAGGAATGCCGGATAATGTTAAGAATGGACGTGGGCTAAATAATATTCAGGCAAGGCTTCAAAAAATGGGTGCTGACTTTAAAATAATAAATGCAGGAGGAGTTGAATTATTGTTTAAAGTGAGTTGTCGGATATTAAATTAAACCTATTTCGCCTGCTTTATTAACAGCTTCTATTTGTGAATGCACATTTAATTTTTTATATAATCTTCTGATGTGAGTTTGAACAGTGCTTTGTTTGATTTTCATATTTTGAGCTGTTTCAAAATATGAATTCCCTTTTGCAATATTTTCTAGCACTAGTAATTCCTTCGGGCTTAATCCTAAATATTTACCCTGTTTATCCTGTTTATCCTGTTTATCCTGTTTATCCTGTTTAGCATATTTAAATAGGAATCTGGCAAGCATGGGACTTATCGGATAATTGCCTTTAATTGACTCAGATATAGATTTTCTAATGCTTTCTTCTGATTCATCTTTTAATATATAGCCCCTTGAACCACAATTGATAGCTTCAAAAAGAGAGTTTTCTGAAGATAATACTGACATGACTAATATTGTGACATTTGGATCTAATTGGTTTATTTTTAAAATCACTTCAAGGCCATTTATATCGGGCAAACCTAAATCAACGATCACCAAATCATAAGGTTTTTGTCTTTCAAACAAACTTATCCCTTCAAGCCCCAAAGAGGTTTGTTTGATTACAGCATTACTAAACATTTCATCTAATAGCCTAGTAACTAGATTTAAAAAGGCCGGGTCATCTTCAATGACGAGAAAATTAAAAGGGGTTTTTTTCATATTTAGCACATTATATCTAATTTTATATAAATAAATGTCCTATATTTATAGTTTTATATGCCTATTATAATACGAACGTATGTACTATAAGTATAGTATATTGCAAACTATAGATATCATTCTAGATATATTTCCTCAAGCTTATGGATCAAATTTTATGAAACAAAATGTTAGAAATGCAATTTGTATTTTTTCAGATAATTCAATTTTTAAAGAATGGACGAGCTTATCTTTAGCAAAAAGAAACTTAGATATTTCTTTCTTGCCTTTAGATAAATTAGAAGTTAAAACAAATTCAAAAAATTATGACTTGTATTTAATCGATATTCATTCAAATTATATGGGCTGTTTAGATCTATTCGATTCAATCAAGAAGAAAAATTCTAATAATAAAATTATCACTATCATAGATGGAGGTAATAAAGATTTTATGAATTTAATTTATAAAAGCAAAATAGACGGCATGGTATCTGCTCATGAAATTAAAGCTGATTGTTTGAATATTCTTGTTGAAAAAGTTTTGAATGGTGAAATGTATATAAGTGAAAAATACAAAGATATTATTCTGCAAAATGTTCGTGAAAATAATCAAATAAAAAAAGAATTGAGTCGCCGAGAAATTCAAATTGTATCTTTGTTAGGGAGTGGTAAATCAAGCATTCAAATTGCAGAATTGCTTCATTGTTCTCCAAAGACAGTTAATGTACATCGGTCTAATATCAAAGAAAAATTAAACATAAAACACAATCATGATTTCATAAAATACTGTTATGAATCAACGAAGTAATCTTATCAAATAAATAAAAAATTTAGCTAATAAAAATTTTTATCCTATAGAGCTTATTTTTGAATCTTGAGATGATCATTCTTTGATAAAAAGTCCTAAAAGGTATTTGTGATGAAAAAAATAATCTTAGTTTTAATGAGCTCACTCATCTTACTGAGCTTCAATGTCAAAGCCGGCGCACAATATGGTAATTGCGCAGATATAGCTACTGCTCCATCTAATCCCCATTGTTCTACTGTAGATATCGCAGCTTTGAATACCCTCCTTAATGGTGGTGCAGGAACAGGAACAGCCATATTAGGCGGACCATTTATTACTCCTGGAGATCTAAATGATGCAATTAGAGGTTTGGAACAAGGTATTTCGGTTTCGTCCGCTATTGCAAGTATCCCTAAATTAGATCGTGACAAAATATTTTCGATAGGCGTTGGCTTTGGTGGTATGGGTGGCCAATCAGCAGCAGCCGTGGGAGCCTCTGCAAGAATCAGCGATCACTTTGTTGTAAATGGAAATGTAGGTCACGGATTAGGATCAACCTACTCTAACATCAGCACTACAGTGTGGGGCGCTGGCGGCGCGTTGTCTTGGTAATCTTAATTAAGCATTAAATCCAAAGGAGATTAAATTGATACACTTCAAAAAAATAAAAGAGCAATGTAAAGATGTTTTATATAAGACAAATTACATGTCTTTGGATATTTTAGGAAAAGCTCAGTCTCAAAAAGGCGCCACGATGATTGAATATATTCTCATGGTAGCTTTGATCGCTGTAGCTGCAGTCGTTGCGATGAAACTTCTCGGTACAAACTTAAGCGCTAAATTTAGTTATATCGCTAACTGTATTAGCACTTCATCTAGCTGCTAATTTAATTTTAAAATTTCAATGTCTCTATTGATTTGATAGAGACATTTTTATTTAAGGCCCATATGAAATTTTCCATGAACATGATTGTATCCATAGTTGCTGGTTTGATCATGACGGTTGTGATTGTCTATTCACTTGGCTTGAATGGGAGTGGCAGATCTGGACCGCCGATTATTGTGGCTGCCTCACAAATAGAAGCAGGCACTTTAATTCAAAAAAAAGATATCAAATTAATTTATTGGCAAAATTCAGAAACACCACCCCAGTCCTTTGCAACAATCGATGCACTCAACAATAGAGTGGCTAGACAAACTATTTACAATGGCGAACCCATTCTTGAAGCCAAATTAGCACCTGTGGGTTCAAAAGCAGGTATGGAGTCACTTATCTCAATGGGTAAGCGTGCGATTACAGTCCGCGTGAATGATGTTATCGGGGTGGCTGGATTTGCTCTCCCTGGAAGCTATATTGATATTATTGCCAATGTTCGTGATAACCAAGGCCAGTCTTATTCAAAGGTTGTTTTGAATCGAGTTAAAGTTTTAGCTATAGCGCAAGAAACCGAAGTGGATAAAACAAAACCTAAAGTAGTGAGCGCAGTCACCATAGAACTCACACCAGAAGAATCAGAAAGATTAGATCTTGCAAGATCCATCGGAACATTGTCCCTTGTATTGCGAAATGAGCTTGATATGTCAGTTGAAACCTCAAAAGGTGCCAAGATGCAAGACTTAATTAAAAACCATCCTCTTAGCACAGATGAAAGTAATGAAGAAAAAATGAGTGGAGAGTCAAGTAAGAAAAATCAGGATCTCAAAAACGCGCCAACATCACCGGGTTATGTAGATCAAATTCGCGGATCGAATCGTAATAGAAAAAATACAGAGAATGAATAAAGTAAGCATCGAATAAACTTTTTATTTATTTTTTATTAGGCAAGTCTTTATTCCAATTCAACATAATAAACATGACAATAACTGTCTGTTTTTAATAACAATTTAAAGTAAAAAGCTTGAAAGTTAATATGAAAAAAATATTTTTGATGATTTTAGTTTCAATGGTCATGGTGCAAGGGCTGGCAAGTGCTGCTCCTAATAATGAACTTAAAAAAACTTTAAATGAAGTTACCTCAGTAGATGTGACGGCTAATTCTGAAATTAAGGTAGACGCTGGCAAGGCGCAAGTTATTAAATTAACCAATAATGTGACAAGAGTTGCCGTAGGTGATCCTAAAATTCTTGATTACATTCTCATATCGTCAAAGCAACTTTATGTTATTGGTAAATCTATAGGGACTACAAATATTATTCTTTGGTATGGCAATGGTGAATCTTCAACGTTAAATGTGGATGTTTCTTATGATTTAGATCATTTAAGAAAAATAGTGGCACGCGATCTTCCTCAAGAGAAAGATATCAAAATAGATGCTTCATCAGGTGCCATTGTATTATCTGGTTCAGTATCGAATACATTAGTTGCCGGCACTTTAGTGAACATGACCGAGGCTTATTTAAGAAATATAGGTCGCTCGACTAATAATATCACTTCAATAGGGGCACCAGGGCAAGCAGGATCGCCTTCTTCAGGTGGCTCGCAACAAAATTCTTCATCATTTACTGGAAGAAATGGAGACTTTTCCGTCAACATTTTAAACCTTTTAAAAATCCGAGATCCACAACAGGTGATGTTGGAAGTCAAAATTGCGTCAGTGGATAAAAGATTATTAGATCAAATCGGTGTTAAAGGATCGAGCACAAAAGGTGGATCATTTAATTATTCAGTGTTATCTTCAACCGGAGGTCAACCAGCTAACTTGGCCGCAGGCGTTGCTACAGCCGGAAGTACACTTGCGACAACTGCAGCAAATGCCGCTTCCTACCCTCTAAATAGTACCTCAAGTTTTTTAAATATCCTTTTAGGCGATAAAGCCGGATTATCTAAACTAGGCATTACTGCTGATAAGGCAGAAAATATGGTGCGTGTTTTAGCTGAACCCACCATTGTGACGATCAGTGGTCAAGAAGGTAAATTTTTAAAAGGTGGAAAAATATTTATCCCAGTACCTCAATCGTCAGGCGCTGGTGGCACAACACTCACCTTAGAAGAAAAAGAGTTTGGTGTGGGCGTTCGTTTTATTCCAACCGTTCTCGATGGTGGCCGTATTAACTTAAAAGTGGCACCTGAAGTATCGACATTATCGCAAACCTCTATTACAGCTGGTGGCACAGGTGGCACGACCTTCCCATCGTTTGAAACAAAGAGCGTATCGACAACAGTCCAGTTGAATAATGGGGAAGTGTTAGTCATCGGTGGTTTACTTGATGACGAAACTATTGCGGGACTCAATGGTGTACCAGGACTTTCAACAATTCCTTTCTTTGGTGCGCTATTTAGATCGACTTCATTATCTAAAGTTAAAACAGAGTTAGTGGTTGTGGTTAAAGCGTCCCTTGTCAACGCTTCGATGAAACCACCTGTTTTACCGACAGATCTTACACAAAGTCCTGACAATGTCGATATTTTAATTGGCGGCAAGCTTGAAGGCTTACCAAAAACAGTAGATCAAAAAATTACGGATACAAACATGATGAATGATCTCAATAATAAAAATATACCAACCGCAACCGCATCGCAAGAAAACATAGCGACCAAAGATAAGCCAACAAATTTAATTGATTTGCTTAGAAAAAAATCTAAAGGGAATGAATAATGAAATATAAAAGTGGAGTTGTCTTCTTAATCTTAGTAGGTATGTGTGCGGTTTTACAATCATGTTCCAGCACGCCAAATTTAGACAATAAATTTGGACAATCAATTAATGATGCTAAAGATGCGATGCGCATTCAACCTAATAATGAAAATACTATGCCAAGTCATGTTGAATTAATTAGCCCGCTTGAAAGATATCAAAAGCAAGACTCTAAATCATTAACGACACCGATCAATTCTAAATAAAAGTTGATCGGATTTATAAATCGGTATGAACGTACTTCTTTACTTCGCGAGTGAATGGAAGAAGTCAAAGCTCAAAATAGATAGCCATGAGCATGAATTTTTCGAGTTCTCAGGAAGCTTTCTAAAGCTTCAAAAAATGATTGATGAAAATAAGATTCAATTTATTTTCCTCATCGGTTTTAAAGAAGAACAAAAAACAATTAATGATTTAAAAAAATTAGTTAAATCATATCCCTTAATACAAATTTCAATTTTCACACCTAATCCAAAATCAGATTTTTTATTGGAGTGCATGAAGATTGGTTTGACAGAAATTTTTACTCAGCTAAATAAAAATTCAATTCTTGAAATCATCGAAAAATTTCAAAAAAAGATAGAGGTGAGTCAAAAAAGTCGTGCACTAAGGCAGTACACATTGGGTTTTCTCTCCGCAAAAGGTGGGGATGGATCTTCATATCTTGCGGCAAATTTTGCTGCACAACTCGCAAAGAATCCAATGTTAAAAGTCTTGCTCATTGATTTATCGCTACCCTATGGTGATTTGGATATGTTTGTAACAAACAAAAAGAATTCATATGATTTTGTAGATTTTACCAACGCCATTGATCGATTAGATGATGGGCTTGTTGAATCGATGGTACACAAACTCAATCCCAACCTTCATCTGATTGCCTCGCCTCGCGATTATGAAAAGGTAACATCTATTTCGATAGACAATATCGTTCCGCTGATTGATCAATTAAAGTCCAGTTATGATTATCTAATTTTTGATATTGGTTCAACCATTGATCCGATGATTATCAGTATTGTAGAAAAATTAAATCACCTTTATCTCGTATTAACTAAGAGTTTGCCATCAGTTCGTCAGGCGAGCCAAAAAATAGATTTATTTGAAAGTGTAGGGATTCCTGAAGAGAGCCTTTCTTTAATTATCAATAACAAAAATGAAATATTTGATCTCAATTTATCCAATATTGAATCTGGTCTTAATAAATCCATACGATGGGAAGTCCCATACGATTCGTTATATGCTCAAGATTCGTTACTAAAAGGTAAGCCTTCTGTCGATATTAATCACAAAACATCTTTTTCAATGTTTATCGAAACATGGACAGAGGATTTATTGGGCAGTAAAACTGAAAAAAAGAAAAAAAATTCGATATGGCAGCGGCTGAAGAAAACACCGAAGAAATAAATTATGTGGAATTTTAAAAATAGCGCAGAAAAAAATAAGGCCACTACTAAGAATGATGCGCCCACAAAAAATAAAAAAATAATTAAAGTTGAAAAGATTAGGCTAGATAAACCACTACAAAAGCCGGCAACTGAAACGCCTATAAAAAACAGTCAATCCAAATTAGATGAGAAAAGAAAGTTAAACGAAGAAGATCACTATTACCAAATTAAAAATAAATTACATGAAGACTTAATCAAACAAATTGATCTTAAGATAATTTCTTCTATGCCGTCTGAAGAAATCAAAGCGGTCATAGAGAAGTTAGTGAATAGCATACTTAATGATCATAAGATTCCCGTGAATGAAGATGAAAGAGAAAATTTAGTCATTGATTTGCAGAACGAAATTTTAGGATTAGGACCATTAGAAAAATTATTAGCTGATTCTAGTATTTCAGAAATTATGATTAATAAATTTGATCGAATTTTTGTTGAACGCGCAGGACGGGTTGTTCGTATTAATCAAAGATTTAATGATAATCAGCATCTTCTTAAAATTATCGACAAGATTGTGACAAGAGTAGGCCGTCGAATTGATGAACTTAATCCGATGGCGGATGCAAGATTAGAGGACGGATCTCGTGTAAACGCAATTATTCCTCCTGTAGCGCTCGATGGACCAGCAATGTCAATTCGTAAGTTCGCGGTTGTGCCTTTTAAAATTGAAGACCTTATCCAAAAAAAAACCTTAACCAAGGAAATTGCTGAGTTATTGTCTGCGCTTGTTCAAGCTAAAACAAATATTTTGATATCGGGTGGCACAGGATCGGGCAAAACAACGCTACTTAATATCTTGTCGGGCTTTATTCCGAATAATGAACGAATCATAACAATAGAAGATACAGCAGAACTTCAGATGCAACAAGATCACGTTGTGCGACTTGAAAGTCGCCCACCAAATATTGAGGAAAAAGGTGAAATCACTATTCGATCTTTAGTCAGAAATAGCTTACGCATGCGTCCTGACCGTATTGTTTTAGGTGAGGTTCGGGGCGGGGAGGTGATTGATATGCTTCAGGCTATGAATACGGGGCACGATGGATCGCTTGCGACAGTTCATGCCAATTCTGCAAGGGACGCATTATCACGGTTAGAAAGCTTGATTGGTCTAGGCGGTGTTTCGAATGTGAGTACAAAAGTATTAAGACAACAAATAAGTTCAGCCATTAATGTGATTATTCAAATTTCACGGCTCAACGATGGTAGTCGAAAAATTATGAGTATCCACGAAATTACAGGTATGGAAGGTGATGTGATTACCACCCAAGAAATTTTTTATTTTGATCGAAAATCAACAGATAAAGACGGTAATGTAGAGGGTGAATTTAAAGCCACAGGCGTTCGTCCACAATTAGCAGAGCGAATCTCTGCTTATGGTATTCCATTGAGTAAAGATATTTTTAACCCAGATTATATTCTTAAATAAATTATGAATTACTTCGCATTACTCATCGTGTTTATTGTGATTGTGGGTTTAACGTTTTCTGGGTTAAAAATTTATACAATATTCTTTGATCCTAAAACAAGACGTATCAAGAAAAATATAAAAGATCTAAAAGTTTCCAAGAAAAATCATGAAATAAAAAATCAAGCTCTGAAAGATAAAAAATCAGAGTACGTTTTTATTGAAGCTATTAAGGCATTTAATTGGCCTATGATTAATAAGCTTGAATTGTTAATCATTCGTTCAGGCTCAGAAAAGACCTTGGAGGATATACTGATTTATTGTGGGATCATGTTTCTCGTGGCATTTATCTTTTGTTTTTTCTTCACCCTTTCCTTCTTTTTAAAAATAGTATTTTTAGGTTTGTGTACTTCGTTTCCCATTTATTATTTATACCAACTTGAACAAAAGAGAATCATAAAATTTAATCTTCAATTCCCTGATGCTCTAGATCATATTTCTCGATCATTAAAATCGGGTAACGGCCTCGTGGCTTCGATGGGTCTAGTTGCTAATGATATGCCAGCCCCAGTATCTGATCAGTTTAGACAAACTTTTGATGAAATAAATTTCGGCTTAGACTTTAATCAGAGTCTAAGTAATTTGGCCGAAAGAGTAAAAAGTAATGATTTGAATTTTTTTGTGATTGCCTTATTAATTCAAAGGGAGTCGGGAGCAAATTTAACAGAATTATTAGCAAACTTAAGTGCAACGATGCGGGATCGGGTAAAGCTGCATGGAAAAATTGATACTTTAAGTGCTGAAGGCAAATTTTCTGGCTACTTACTCAGTGCATTTCCATTTATTATTGCTTTGGTGTTTTACCTTATTAATCCTGAGTACATGTCTATTCTATGGACTACTTCAGCTGGGAGAAGCATGTGTGTTATCGGATTAATCTTAATGTCGTTTGGCTACGTTTGGCTTATGCGAATTGTAAAGATTAAAGTCTAAATTCATGAATAATTTTTTTATATATCTAATTGCAATTATAAGTTTTGGTTTTTCAATTATAGCGATTGAATTTATTCGTAATATTTATAGAAAACAATTAACCAAATCCTCCCTTAAATCTGTAATTAAAAAAAATCAAAGAATTAACACACGACTTAATGATGATATAAGTCGATTAACAGCCTCTCGCTTAGGAAAAGTTTTTGAGGCTTTGAGTAAGTTATCGCTTCCGACGGATGAAGGCTGGCAAGACTCGAATACGAAGTTAAAGTTTATCCGAGGAGGTTATCGAGATAATAAGACTATTTTTATTTTTTATGGGTTAAAAAGTGCATTATTTATACTGCTTCCTTTAGTCGTCGGTGTTATCGGATCTATTTTTAGTAGCTCCATAGAAACCGTTGAGCTTTTCATTTATATTTTTTTTCTAGCCATGATCGGCTATTTTCTTCCTGAATTATTTCTACGCTTTAAAACGAGTGCTCGCGAAGAAGAAATGCAAAATGTTTTGCCTGACTTTTTGGATCTACTTGTAATTTGTGCTGAATCGGGCATGGGGATTGATGCATCTCTTACCAGAGTGTCAAAAGAAATTATGCGTTCAAGTCCTACACTCGCCGAAGAATTACATTTATGTATGCTTGAAATTCGAGCAGGCGCAGTTCGCGCTGACGCATTAAAGAATTTAGGTTTGCGTGTAAATCTTGAAAACATGTACAACTTAATTTCAATATTTAATCAAGTGGATAGATTAGGGACAAGCCTTGGGGATTCATTAAGAATTCAATCTGAAATTATGAGAACAAATCGTTTACAGAGAGCTGAGGAGTTGGCAGCTAAAATTCCGGTAAAAATGCTATTCCCTTTAATATTTTTTATGTTTCCATCTATTTTTATAGTGATTATTGGACCCGCTCTGATTCAAATGAAAGGTATTTTTGATTAGCACTTCTTAATCATATTTTTATGATAGGTTTTATTTTATTTATCTTCGCATGTTTAGGATATCAATGTATTGATGTCTTACCTATTCGGATATATCAAAATGATCAGCCATATTTTAAAAAATTTCGAAGTCAAATTTTAAAGCGAAGATTAAGTTATCAGCCGGTATGGGTTCAATGTGTTGTCTTTGCAAGTCTATTATTCATCCCATTTTTCATGGTGAAATCGCATCCTTTATTCCAATTTAATTATTTTCTTCTATTTTTTTTCTGGGTGTTAGTGGTTTTATGTTGGATCGATTTTCTGAGCGAGCTCTTACCAGATATTTTAACGATACCCACCTTAATGTTAGGTCTCGGGATTCAATGGAATACTTTTTATCACACAGTAGGGATAAAAGACTCTTTACTTGGTATTACTTTAAGCCTACTTTTTATTTATTTCAGTAATCGATTATTTTTTCTATTTAAAAAGAAAGATGGTATCGGATTTGGAGATATTAAATTAATCGCGATGATTGGTGCTTGGCTTGGCTATCTCCTTTTACCTTTTATACTTTTAATTGCGTCTTTATTTTTTTTATTGTGGATGGGATGCCAATTTTTCTTATTTAAGCATAAAAAATTACACTACCCTTTTGGTCCTTTTATTGTATTGGCTACACTATTCATTTTTTATAAAATTTAGTTAGCTAATTTTGGTGGAAGCAATACACCATTATATTTACCACCGCCCGAACCCGCAGAAGGCGCACAATTCCCTTTAGAAAAAGCAGCGGTCACCGTTTTTGGGGAACCAGTATCTTTAACAGATAAAATTTGTACACAGGCAAATCCAATAATTTTGTAATCATTGGTTCCTGATGTCGCTATCCCTGTGCCTGGATTAGTCGTAGTGCCATTTCCTCCAACCGTTTGCACAATTGGGAAAGAACTATATTGGCAGCTATAAGCTCTTTGTTGAAAGGTGCATCCAGAAGTAAGGCCTCCTGGACAGTAGGCCGCACATGTTTTAATGGATGAGAAGACCCCGGTCAAATTTCCTTGCGTAAAAGAGATAGATTGACCTAAAGCCAAAGTGGATTGCATACCACCATAGCTCGAGGGGACTGGAACTAAAGGCTGAAGACCGGCACCTGCAGAACCACCATTATTAGTAGCTGCTGAACATGCATACTGGGTTCCATCATAATTGGGGCTTGTTTGACCAAAATAAGGTGCAACATTATTAATCGAACATAAAGGCGTCCACGCTGACGTTGATCCTACAGAGCACGAGCCCTGCGGTTGAGGTGTTGTTGATACCGTGAAAACAAGATTCGCAGTACCTGAGCCACTTCCAGCGCCTGTAGCTGTAAACACTGTGCCTACTGATGGATTGGAACCAGCCCCTATTGATTGAAAATTAGTAGAGCCTAATGTCTGAATCACATAACTCACCCCACTTACAAAATTTCCTGCGGAAATGACTTTGGGTTGTTGAAGGGTAGAATCCCACCCATCTTTGACAGCACAGTCAGCAACTCCTAATGGAACCGTTCTTAATTTAACGGATGAAGGATAGGGCACAATGGCAATTGCTTGTGTTTGGATATTAGTTGTATTGGCACCTAAAAATCCAAAAAATTGAATCGGTCGCGTACTCGCTACCACCTTTACCGCGGGGTAAGTAAAAGGCCCCACAGGGTTAAATTGATCCCACCAATTTACGGTCACTGTAAGCGATGTAAGGTTTATTGCTGGAACGTTAGTAGCAAAATAATTATAAGCGTTGGTATATGCATTGGTGGCTGTTGATGAGGATGGTAAAAAAGTAATCCCTAATAAACCATCTTCATAGATATAACTTGCGCCTCTGAGTGCCGCCGCATCAACAGCATTTTGTAAATTATTTTTTTGTACGGTTCGATAACCCACATCAATGACAAGCGCAAGCACACCAAATAATAAAAAAAGTGCGAAAGCAAAAAGTACAAACACACTTCCTTTTTGCAAAACCCTATTATTCATAATACATAATGGATGTTGCTTGAAGCGTGCGAATAGTTCCCATGATAGATGCGATCGTTGAGGTGACAGGCCCTTTATAGTTATAGGAAATGGTGACCTGAAGTTTGCATGCGTTAGAAGGCGGGAGGGGCGTGCAAGTCCCAATATTAGTTGATGTAATGGTGGCTGAGGGCGCGGGAGAATAAAATGAAATAAGAGAAGATGCTAGATAGTTTTTGGCAACGCAACTTGCTGTGCCTATTCCGTCACTCACCCCCGAGGTCTGAGTGGCGCATCCTGGATAACTTGTAAATCCACTACCTTGAACTGCTGCCACTACTCCTGATCTTGCGCCTTCTCGACTTGCGTTTGTGATGATGGCTTGATCATAAAGCATAAAGCCAAATTCAATCACAGCAAAAAGAATGGTAATAAGTAATGGTAGGATAATTGCAAACTCAACAAGCTGAGCTCCAGATTGAGTTTTTATAGAGCTATGTTTGGTTTGATAATAATTCATAGATACCTTTCAATCATGAATGATTGAAAGGTATCTATGAATAAGCTTTAGACTAGAAATGAATAAATATTTTATTTAATTTGAATGCTGTTGAAGCTTAGCAATACGATCATCCAAACTCGGATGCGTCGAAAATAATTCCTTAAGGCCCATGCCTTGTTCACCAGAAATTCCCAATGCTGCCATTGATTTTGGTAAGGCGCTTGGTTCATATTGGGCTTTGAGTCGTTTGAGAGCTGCAATCATTTTCTGTTTTCCTGCGAGTTGTCCACCACCAAAATCTGCTCGGTATTCGCGCTGACGCGAGAACCA
>Ga0255178_1000234_pt1 | contig 15929 bp, 13 predicted proteins | sample Atl_Atlam_RepC_8_FD_183019 | JGI IMG/M metagenome (GOLD analysis project Ga0255178, IMG submission 183019) | Freshwater microbial communities from Altamaha River, Georgia, United States - Atl_Atlam_RepC_8d | ecosystem: Environmental > Aquatic > Freshwater > River | place: USA: Georgia...
ACAACTACTCCTCAGCTGGCAATGGCAGTGCGACCCACCTTGCCATGGCTTACTTTGCCGGGATGGCTGGATTGCAGATGGAGCATATTCCCACCAAGTCAACGGGTGAGGCAGTGCTGGAGGTGCTGTCCGGACGCTCACAAGGCGTGATCGCAGCCAACATTGGCGCACTGGGTTACAAAAATGACAAGAGAGTCAAGCTGCTTGCCGTGACCTCACCTGGCCGCTCGAAGTTTATCCCTGACCTGCCGTCCGTCTCCGAGTCTGGGCTTCCTGGTTACGAGTTCACCTCCTGGTTTGGTCTGCTCGCACCTGCTGGCACACCCAAGGCCACCCTCGACAAACTGCAAGCCGCGATGGCCGAGACGCTGAAAAACCCTGTCGTGATCGAGCGCCTGCAAAAACAAGGCATCGAGCACGAGATCATCGACAACGCCAAGTTTGCCGAAATCCTCAACAAGTTCGACAAGCAGATGGAACAGGTTGTGAAAATGTCTGGCGCCAAGGTGCAGTAAGCTTGAGTCATTGACGTTTGCTCACCCACAACAGGTAAAAAAGCCCAGCAGATATTTAGCTGGGCTTTTTTGCGTTCCGCGAAAAAGTTGCGGGCGATAGCGATCGCTACGCAGCGAGCTGTCAGGCTATCCCCTGTCCGATTTCGCGATCGCTGGCATCACCCAGGCTGGCACCGCCATCACAGTCCAGCACCGTGCCGTTGACGTAGGCAGCCGACTGGCTGCATAAAAAAACCGCACTTTCAGCCACGTCATGCAAATTGCCATAACGACGCAAGGGAATGCGGGCGATCCTGGCAGCGGTGGCCTCGGGGGTGGGTGCCAAGCGAGCCATCCCCTCCGTGCCTGCAATGGGTCCAGGTGAAATCGCATTGACACGAATACCCTCACGCCCCCACTCCATCGCCAACACGCGCACGAGTTGATTCACGCCAGCCTTGGCAGCACACGCGTGCGCCTGCAGTGTTCTGGGGTGTGCTGCCTGCGGTGCGCTGATCGCAATCATCGATGCCCCAGGCTTGCGGACTAGGTCGTGCGCAGCACGAAACACGTTGAAGGTGCCCAGCAAATCAATGTCCACCACCACCTTGAAGCCGTTGGCAGACATCCCTGCCGCAGGGGCGACAAAGTTGCCGGCCGCTCCAGAGATCACATAGTCAATGGGTCCCCAGGCCTCGACCGTTGACTGCAAGGCAGCACGAACCACATCGTAGTCACGGACATCGGCAGACATCGCCATGCTTTGCGCTTCGCTGCCAATAGAGCGTGCAGCCTGAATCGCCTTGTCATAGTTGCGACCAATCAAGGCCACCTTGGCACCCAACTCGACAAACCGCTTGGCGATGCCAAGATTGATGCCACTGGTGCCTCCCGCCACAAAGGCAACGCGACCAGCGAACAAATCATCACGGAATGCACTTTGGTTAATTGCACTATGGGTGAATGGAGCTTGAGTCAATATGTCAGCAGGCTGATTCATCCTCAACACCCTTTGAACACAGGCTTGCGCTTTTCAAGGAATGCACGGCGACCTTCCTGAAAGTCCTCAGTGCCATACAGGACCCCTTGGGCATCCGTTTCGACAGACAGCAGGTCCTCAAACGACATCGGACCACGTGCCAGCGCAGCCTTGACCATGCCATTGGTCAGCGGGGCAAACTGAGCGATCTCATGACCTAGAGCGATGGCGGTCTCTCGTGCCTTGCCTGCGGGGCAGACCTCTTCGACCAGGCCTTGCGCCTGCGCAGCATGGGCATCCAGCACGCGGCCAGTCAACATCATCATCTTGGCACGCCCCAGCCCCATCCGTTGCGGAATCGACCAGAGACCACCCAAATCTGGCAAAAGACCAATCCGGTTGAACGTGCAAGAAAATTTCGCAGTCTCGGATGCCACAACAATGTCACAATCTGCTGCGACACACATCCCAGCACCAGCAGCATGGCCCTCGACGGCAGCGATAACCGGTTTCTCGCCCTTGGTGATGAGTCGCACCAGTCGATGGACATTCTGCATGCGCGCGCGCCCTTTGGCTGGCGTCACCCCATCAAAGCTGCTGATATCTCCGCCCGAGCAAAAGTGATCACCGCTTCCCGTCAGGACAATGACACGACAATCATCACTAGCCAGCGCCTCCTGCAAAGCTGACTCCAGCCGCGTGCGCAAGGGCAAGGACAGCGCGTTGCGGCGCTCGGGATAGTCCAGTTCCAGCATCCACACTGGTCCATGTCGATAGATGTTGACCGCCCCCCCTGCTGAGGATGGGGCGTTAGTGGATGTCATGGCAGCTGAAGTCGTGGTCGGTGCGTGAGACATGATTGGGCCGATGCAAATGAGTTGACGAAGTGAAACAGAGGAAATGAAACTGAACCGAATGCATTGTCAAAGGCAGTGTCAAAAACGGATCAGAATGATGCAGTCAAAGGCCACGCGCGATGATTTCCTTCATGATCTCATCGCTGCCGCCGTAAATTCGGCCAATCCTGGCATCCACCCAGGCTGGCCCAATACCGTATTCTGTCATGTAACCATAGCCACCGTGCAACTGTAAAAACTCATCCAGCAATTTGTTTTGTAGTGCGGTCGCGTTGAGCTTGGCCATGGCCGCACGATCCGGGGTGAGCTCGCGCTTGAGGTGTAGGCTCAGACAGTCATCGACAAATACGCGCAGCATGGTGATCTGGGACTTGGCTTCGGCCAGCTTGAAACGGCTGTTTTGAAACGATAAAACTGACTGCCCAAACGACTGGCGGTCACGGGTATAGTCGATCGTACGCTGCAAAAAAGACTCCAGCGATGCCGCACAGCGGACCGCGATGACCAGTCGTTCCTGTGCCAATTCGTGCATGAGGTACTTAAACCCTTGGCCCTCCTCGCCAAGTCTGTTGGTGACGGGCACACGAACATTGTCAAAAAACAGCTCGGAGGTATCTTGCGCCAACAAGCCGATTTTTTTGAGCTTGCGACCTTTGGAGAAACCGGGTGTGCCATCCTCGACCACGATGAGCGAAACACCCTTGGCACCCAGCTCAGGAGCCGTCTTGCAGACGACGATCACCAGGCCTGCGTTTTGTCCGTTGGTGATGAACGTTTTTTGGCCATTGATCACGTACTCGTCCCCCTCCAGGCGGGCCGTGGTGCGAACTGCCTTCAGGTCGCTGCCAGTACCTGGCTCGGTCATGGCAATGGCGCCAATCGACTCTCCGCTCAACATCTTGGGTAGCCAGCGAGCCTTTTGCTCATCGGTGCCATAGGTGTTGATGTAAGGCGCGACAATATCGGAGTGCAAAGGGAATCCAACGCTTGGGGTGTTGACCCTGGCAATTTCCTCAATCAGCACCGCTGAGTGCCCAAAGTCACCGCCACCACCAAACGGCTCAGGGATCATGGGGTTGAGCAACCCCTCCTGGCCTGCACGCAACCAGACAGACTTGGGGACCAGGCCATCCTCTTCCCATTGTGCATAGTGCGGCACCACTTCGTTTTCCAGAAAGCGGCGCACCTGCATGCGAAAGTGTTCGTGGTCATCACGGTAAACAGTGCGGTTCATGTCTTTTTCAGCCTATCAATCAGTATTTGGTTGGAGAGAAAATTGTGTTGACTGGTCTCAATCTGTGTTCACCGAGGGTGAAACAGCAAATCCTGCATCAGGCTGTTCGCGATAACGCTGTTTCAAAATCCTGCGCAACAACTTTCCGGTCTCAAGTCTTGGCAAAGTCGGCTCAAACACAATGGTTTTCGGAAGCTTGATTTTGGCTAAGTGACCAGCAGCAAAATCGATGATGTGTTGTGCAGTCTCCTGATCTGCCACGACGCCATCACGCAGATGAACAATCGCCTTGGGCAATTCGCCAAACACCGGATGGGGCACGCCCACGACGGCAACGTCCTGCACTTGAGCGTGCCTGGAGATGACACTTTCGATTTCGAACGGATAGACGTTCACGCCACCAGACAAAATCAGGTCATCACGCCTATCACTCAGGAACAAAAACCCATCTTCATCAAGGTGACCAATATCTCCATATGTGGCCCATCCTTTGTCATTGATAGCCGATTGGGTTTTTTGCGTATCGTTCCAATACGTAAACTTTTGCCCACCTGAGAAGTAGACCTTGCCAATCTGGTGTTTGCCGAGCTCTTCACCCTCCTCGCTGACGATATGCACATTGCCCAGGATTGGCTTGCCAACAGAACCAGGATGCAGTCGCCACTCTGGCGCAGTAATCCAGGTCGTGCCAACAGTCTCGGAGCCAGCGTAGTACTCATGAATGATGTCACCCCACCAGTCAAGCATGGCCTGCTTGATATGAACCGGGCATGGAGCAGCCGCATGAACGGCAGACTTCATGGACGACAGGTCATACTTCTTTCGGACACATTCAGGCAACTCAAGCATCCGGATAAACATGGTAGGCACCCACTGCGAGTGGGTCACGCGATACGTTTCAATCCATTGCAGCGCTTGCTCGGCATCGAACTTGGGCATGACCACAGCGGTGCCGCCCATGTCCAGCACCCGCATGACATATCGCAACGGCGCTGCGTGATAGAGCGGCGCGGGGCAAAGATAAATCGCCTCGCCATCAATCTGAAAATTTTTGCGCCAGGTGTCAATGCCTGGCTCTGGCAAGTGTCTGTTTTCGAATGCCACCAACGGCCGCCTAATCCCTTTGGGCTTGCCTGTGGTGCCGGATGAGTAAAGCATCTCTCGACCCTTGGCGCGCTGAGGCCAGCTTGACGGCAACACGGCTGTTGACACCCCCTCCGCATAGGCGTCAAACCCATTCCTGGCTTCATCAACCGTAAAGCGCCGAATTTGCTGGCGCTGACTCTCCGCGAAGTGCTTGTCCATCAACGCCTGAGCCTCAGACATGGTCTGGTCCGAGACGATCAATATTCTGGCGCCACTGTCTGACAAGATGTGCGCAATTTCGTCGCTCGCGAGGTGCGTACTCATCGGTGTGTAGTAGATACCGATTTTGGTTGCGGCAAGCGCGATATCCATCAGCTCAGGACGATTTTCGAGCAGCAAGGCAATGCCATCGTTTTCCTGCAATCCAAGCGACAAGAGCCAAGCTGCCACCCGATTGGAGCGGTCCTCCAGGTCCTGAAAGGTGTACTGAATCTGCTGCGCAGGAAATATCAGCGCCACTTTGCTGGGTTGAACGCTTGTTTGCATTACCAGAACTCTCATTTAACGATACCGAAGTATCGAAATAATAAAAAATAAAAACAAAAAATGGTTTTTAATCTCGCTCATGATAGTTTATATTAGCTTTTATGTGTAATAAATTATTTAATTGAGACTATCGTCTCGTTTTAAGGAATATTCATGCAACAAGCCGTGATCGTGGATGCCATTCGAACCCCCATGGGACGCGCCAAGCCCGATGGATCGCTGACTGAGCTTCACCCGACAGAACTATTGGCACAAGTTTTATCTGGACTGATCGATCGCAATCATCTCGATCCAGGCCTGGTGGACGATGTCATCACAGGCTGCGTGAGCCAAGTGGGAGAGCAGTCCGCATCGCCAGGCCGTGTGGCGTGGCTAGCTGCCGGTTACCCAGAGCATGTGCCTTCCACCACGATCGATCGCAAGTGCGGCTCCAGCCAGCAGTCCGTGCATTTCGCTGCCCAAGGCATCATGGCAGGGGCGTACGAAATTACCATTGCCTGCGGCGTGGAGTCAATGAGCCGTGTGCCGATGGGCACTGCCCGCATGGACAAAAACCCCTACAGTCCGCATTTTGAGCAGCGCTACGCACCCGGCCTTGTCGGCCAAGGCGTCAGCGCGGATCTGGTTGCAGCCAAGTGGGGACTCACCCGCAGCGAGCTCGATGCCTATGCGGCGATGTCACACGAGCGTGCACACCAGGCGCGTGAGTCTGGTCAGTTTGACCGCGAAATCATCGCGATTCAGACCCCTTCCGGTCCCACCTCCAAGGACCAAACCATCCGTCCAGGCACCACCGCTGAGGGTCTAAGCCAGCTCAAGCCGGTGTTTCAGAACGACAAGCTCTCTGCCCGATTTCCGCAAGTCCAATGGCACACGACAGCAGGCAACTCCTCCCAGATGAGTGATGGCGCCGCTGGCTTGCTCATCATGAGTGAGCGCATGGCCAACAAGTTGGGACTGCGCCCACGCGCCCGCTTTGTCGGATTTGACGTTTGTGGAGATGATCCCTTGCTCATGCTCACCGCCCCTATCCCTGCCACACGACGCGTATTGGCCAAAACCGGCATGAAGCTGGATGACATCGGGCACTATGAAATCAACGAGGCCTTTGCACCGGTGCCATTGGCCTGGCGAAAGGAATTTGCCGCCGACATGGCGCGCCTCAATCCGCGCGGTGGTGCGATCGCGCTCGGCCATCCTCTAGGCGCATCGGGCGCCAGGCTCATGACCACCATGCTCCATGCCATGGAGGACAACCAGATCCGTTACGGTCTGCAATCCATGTGCGAGGCCGGTGGGATGGCAAACGCCACCATCATTGAGCGACTCTGATCCCGTGATCCTGGTACAAGTTTGAGCCATTCATCATGCTCAACGAACACAACATGCACGAAAAACACAGCAACCGATTGAAAGGAAACACACCATGAAACTCGCTCAAATGTCAGCCGTCGTGACCGGAGGCGCCTCGGGCCTGGGTTTGGCCACTGCGTTACAACTGCGTGATCGCGGTGTGCGCGTGGTCATTGCCGACATGAACCCAGAGCGCGGTGCCAATGCCATCCAGCAACTCGGTGACAGCTGCCTTTATGTTCAAGCTGATGTTTGCAACACGGAACAAATGCAGTCTGTGTTTGACCAGGCTGTTGCGCTGGGACCCATGCGTGCCCTGGTGCACTGCGCGGGTTATGGTGCTCCTGTCCGCCTCGTGGAAAAAGACGGATCACCCGGATCACTGGAAAAGTTCGAAGAAATCGTCCGCGTGAACCTGATCGGCACGTTCAATACCCTGAGACTGGCTGCTGCCCGCATGGCGCAAAATGAACCTGTTGACGGTGAGCGCGGCGCCTGCGTGCTGACAGCCTCTGTTGCCGCCTTTGAGGGTCAGATCGGACAGATTCCCTATTCTTCTGCAAAAGCAGGCATTGTCGGCATGACACTGGTCGCCGCACGCGACTTGGCGCAGCGACTGATTCGAGTGTGTACCATTGCACCCGGCATTTTCGACACCCCCCTGCTGGCCAAGCTGCCGGACCATGTCCGGGATGCCTTGGGTGCCTCAGTCCCACATCCTGCTCGCCTAGGTCACCCCAATGAATTTGCCATGATGGCACTGCAGATTCTGGAAAATCCAATGCTCAATGGCGAAACCATCCGCCTGGATGGCGCGATTCGGATGACGCCTCGCTAAGGCTCAGCAGTTGAACAGATCGCCCTTCACATGATGCGAGTCGTATACAGTGTGATCACATTCATGGACAAATAAAGTCAAAAGGAACTTGAGATGGAACAACCCCTCATTGTGGAAAAGCGTGGCCCGATTCTGGTCTTGACGCTCAATCGACCAGAGGTGAAGAACGCTGCCAGCTATGAGCTGGCCTGTGCCATGGCAGAGGCACTGGATCAACTGGACAACGATGACAGCCTCAGCGTGGCCATCCTGACTGGTGCAGGTGGCAATTTCTGCACGGGCATGGACTTGAAAGGTTTTTTGCAGGGCAAACGTCCCAGCATTCCTGGGCGAGGATTCTGCGCGGTCACTGAAGCCCCTCCCAGAAAAATCCTGATTGCTGCCGTCGAAGGCTATGCATTAGCGGGAGGATTCGAGCTTGCACTCGGTTGCGACCTGATTGTGTCATCCAGTGCTGCCAAGTTTGGCCTGCCCGAGGTCAAGCGAGGCCTGGTAGCGGCAGCCGGTGGTCTGTTGCGCTTGCCCAAGCGACTGCCCTATCACATCGCCATGGAGTTCATCCTGACGGGCAACATGCTGAGCGCGGCAACCGCCCACCAGCACGGCCTGATCAATCGTCTGGTCGAGCCTGGACAAGCCCTGGATGCAGCAATCGCCCTCGCAGATGAAATCGTGGCCAACGGCCCCCTGGCTCTCATGGCCAGCAAGCGCATCGTGCGTGAGTCTGGAGACTGGAATGAGTCTGACATGTTCGATCAGCAACGGCAAATCGTCCAGCCCGTGTTCGAGTCAGACGATGCCAAGGAAGGGGCTCGAGCGTTTGCAGAAAAGCGCAAGCCAGTGTGGAAAGCCCGCTGACCCTGACAGTACCTCGGCGGCAGTCAGGCGACGGTGCCCAGCGAAGCCTCCACGTTTCGAACCAGTGAGATCAACCTGGGGCCAATATCGTCATCCAGATGTTGGCTCTGCTGGCTGAAGACTGGCACTGAGATTGCAAAAATCCATTGCTCATCGTCGCGGGTCTGCTGCATGGGGACCGCAATCGTGGTGATTTCACGGTATAGATCGCCGTGCCCACGACAAAAACCGTGCTGCGACAAGTCCTTGGAGGCGTCTTGCAATCGCGCCTGCAGCCAGCGCTGGCGCTCGGGGTCATCCGTGGCAAAACCGTCAAGATAGGTTTTCCTGTCTTCGTCTTTCATGGTGCAAAGATAGGCTCGACCCGATGCAGTCCGCGAGATCGAAACCCGCATCCCAACCTCAGGTCGATAGATTTTGCTGTCGACTCCATGGACAATCTCAGCAAAGGTCAAGGTATTGCGATAACCCACCAAGATCTGCACCTGTCCATGAATATGATCAGCCAGATCCTGCATGAACGGGCGCGCCAGCTGCCGGATTGTCATGCGTGACAAGGCCGGCGCAGACAGATTGAGCAAGGTCACGCCAGGCACATATTTGGACACCCGCTCCGAAAACCTCAACAGACCCAATTCGCACAACGTATCGAGCAACCGGAACAAGGTGGGCTTGGGAAGCCCCGTGGCTTCCGCGATTTCACGGCTGCTCAACTCCTGGCGCTGTGTGGTGAAGCAGTTGAGAATACCGATTCCCCTGGCAAGCGCACTGACTAACTGACTATCCTGGGTACGGTTAAGCATTTTCGTTTTCGGAACAATCGTTAATGAAATTTAAGTCTCATTATTTTAAACTCAGTTTCTAATAAATTGAGCGTTTAACAACCAGAAATACATAGGTATTGATCAAAAAAAAGGCCGGGATCGCATCCCGGCCATACAAGAATGAGTGCATCCGTGCCTCAGCCCAAAAACGAGTACCTGCTCATTTCAGCCCTCAAGGATTGCTTGACGGAAAATGCATAGCAGGAATCTTTCTGGGCAATCACCTCACTGCTCGATCTTGATGTTGGCATCCTTGATGATTTTGGAGTAGATGGCGGCATCATCACGCATCAGCTTAGCGAATTGCTCAGGCGTATCACCCCCCACAATCAAGCCCATGTCCTCAATGCGCTTTTTGACGTCAGGCTCGGCCAAAATGCGAATCGCCTCATTGGAGAACTTGTCCAAAATTGGCTTGGGCGTACCTGCAGGCATCAAAAACCCGAACCAGCCTTGTGGCTCAAACATTGTTTGCCCCTGCTCTTTCAGGGTGGGCACATCGGGAAGCCAAGCCAGCCTCTGGGTGCCTGTCACGCCAAGCAATTTGAACTTCGGCAGTTGTGAGCGAGAAGAACCCGCGTCAAAAAAAGCCATGCTGACCTGATTGCCGAGCATCGCCGTCATCAGCGGTGCCGCACCCTTGAAAGGTACATGCAACAAGTCCAAGCCGTTCTGCGTGGAGAACACGGCACCCTGCAAGTGTGATGAGGTACCAGGACCATAGGTGCCATAGCTGAATTTGTTTGGATTTTTCTTAACCAGCTCAACCAGTTCCTTGGCGTTGTTGGCAGGCGTATCCATCGGCACGGCCAAAATCGACGTGCTGGTGGCGATCCTGGTGAGAGGAGCCAAATCCTTGAGCGGATCATAGGGCAGCTTCATGAGGTCGATTTGCTGCACCAACGCCGTAATTGCAACCAGCACGGTGTAGCCATCTGGCGTCGCCTTAACTACCGCCTGATTACCAATCGTACCGCCTGCTCCAGGCTTGTTCTCCACGACCACCGGCACTTTCCAGGCTTCGCTGAACTTTTGTGCCATCAGGCGTGCAAGGATATCGGTCGCACCACCGGCCGGGTAAGGCACCACAAACGTGATGGGTTTGTTGGGGTACGTGCCCTGTTGGGCCTGAACGCCTGTTGCAACAAGTGCCATGATCGACACACATGCGGCAGTGATCGCTCGGCGAATCGGGTTGGCCATTGAAGTCTCCTGAATGGAAATAGGGAATGTGATCGAAGACATACTCCAAGCCTGTCGAGCCAGGCGTCAGGCTTGGCCAAGACAACAGCTTGTCTTCGAAGCGCTTGTCATCGTGGCAGGAGTTTGCTTGTTCTTTTACAACGATGCTATGACAGTAAATATCATATTGATTGGCAAAAAGTGACACAACAATGAGGTATAGGGTAATCGATCATTCTCCGATACCAATCTTGATTAAGGGTAATCACTGAGCATCATTTCCAATTTTCTGTATTCCTGATCGAAAGTTACCAGGAGTGACCCCAGTCCACTCCCGAAAGGCCCGGTGAAAGGTTGCCAGCTCCGAAAATCCCAATCGATTGGCAATTTCACTCATTTTGACATCTGTGTCTGTCAACAACTCAATCGCGACATCGCGACGCATTTCGTTTTTGATGTCCTGAAAGCCCTGCCCCTCTTTCATCAGTTTTCTGCGCAGGGTCTGCGGGGTCGTGTTGAGGGTGCGGGCGATTTGCTCAAAGGAGAGCAGCGGGTCAGAGAGATCCTTGCGTACCAGTCTCTTGACGCGTTCGGTGTAAGAGGTCTGGTCCCGGTAGGTCAATAACATGCTGGAGGGAGCTCGCCGAAGATACGATTCGACACTACTGGTCAGCTGCAGCACAGGAGTATCCAGCCATTGGGCAGAAAAACGGTAGCCCATGTTTCCATTGACATAAACGACAGGCGCCTGAAATAAACGCATGGCCTCTGTCTGCATTTGAGAGTCATCCTGGCGGTAATGCACCGCCAAGAGAGGAATCCTTTTCTCAATCAGCCAGCAGGCCAGCCCATAACTGAAGAAAAGAAAGACACGCTTGGCATAGCGCTGAGCATCTGTTGGCTGGACATGATCCTGCAACTCACAAAAAGCGATGCCATCCTGTACACGCAGGCGCGGCGTGAAGTCACTGAGCAAAGGGTGAAAATACCTGAAACCCAATCTCAGCGCCTCACCCAAATTGGGCGCATGCGCCAACAGACGACAACAGCTTGCAAAGCTGCCAGGGGGCAAAGGCAGGCTGCAAAGCCCCCAGAGCTCGTCACGCAACTGACGGGTCATCATGATCACCAAGCGCGAATACTGTGTCTGTGTGACGCGGGCACGCGGTTGGTTCATCAAGTCAGGGGATATGCCTGCTTTTTCAAGCAAAGCCAGGATATCGACCCCTCGCAGCCTTGCTCCCTGTAAAATCAGCTGAACCTGGTGAACAGAGATGGTGTTTTTGGGCAGACGAGGAAGGTTATCCAACATTCACGGGGCCTCAACCCAGATAGCTGTTGACCAGATCCTTGCTTTTTAACAGTTCCTGCCCCGTTCCATGTAAGACACACTCACCGTTGCGCAACACAATGGCATGGTCTGCGTATTCGAGTGCCAACATGGCCACCTGCTCCACCAAAATGATGGCGAGCCCCTGTGAGGCGAGTTGTTTGAGCGTTTGCATGATCAGCTTGACGATTTGAGGCGCAAGACCCAGCGAAGGCTCATCCAGCATCAGGACTTGCGGTCGCATCATGAGGCCGCGGGCAACGGCAAGCATTTGCTGCTCGCCACCTGACAAGGCAGTTCCCTGGATGTGCTGGCGCTGGTGCAAAATGGGAAACCGCTCCCACTGTTGCTTCAGCAAGGTCTGTGCGTCATGACTGGAGATACCCGCATTGTTTGCGCCAATCATCATATTGTCCAGTACGCTCAATCCTGGAATGATCTGTCTGCCTTGAGGAATATGAACGAGACCCATCCTGGACAAGACGTGAGCAGGTCGCTTGGCGATCGACTGACCGTTGAACTCGATTTGTCCAGAGTCGACAGGCAACAGCCCAGAGATGGCACGCAGCAAAGATGTTTTGCCTGCACCATTGGCTCCGATGACAGCGACGATCTGACCGGGATCGGCGTTCAGGCTGACATCACGCAAGATCGGGTTGGGGCCAATGTGAGCGAAGATACGTTGCACGCGAATCACGATTGTGCTCCTGTGCCAAGGTAGGCAGTAATCACTTCGGGATCGGCCTGTACCTCGGCCGGGGTTCCCTCAGCGATCAGCTTGCCGAAGTTCAGCACGCTGATACGGTCACAGACCGACATCACAAACTCCATGTTGTGTTCAACCAGCAAGATTGTCATGCCACTGTCTTTGAGACGCTGGATGACATTCGCGATTTCCTTGGCTTCTTGCGCATTCATCCCCGCAATCGGTTCATCCAGCAACAATACCCGGGGTTGTTGTGCGATGGCACGCGCCAGCTCCAAAAGCTTGCGATGACCGTAGGGAAGCTCCGAAGGCGTCCGATCTGCCAGGTGATCAATGCCAAAAAAAGCCAGGATCTCCATGGCCAGGCGCCTTTCGCCGACTTCGATCGGTTGACCGAGCAACCATTTGAGGAAATTGCGACCAAGGCCATGCTGGCTTTGCACACCAAGCAAGACATTGTCGAGCACGCTCACCCCTTCGATCAGCTGCAGGTTTTGAAACGTTCTGGCCATTCCCATCCGCGCGCGGGTGGCAACGTCTTTACCGGAGAGATTCTCTGAGCCCAGATAAACCGAACCTTCGTCGGGTTGGTAAATGCCAGCCACCATGTTGATCACTGTTGACTTGCCCGCACCGTTAGGGCCAATCAATCCATGCACTCGCCCGGATGCCACCTCAATCGAGACCTGATCCACGGCCTTGAGGCCGCTGTAGCTTTTACTGATGCCTTTGATCGAGATTGACGTGCTGTCATTGTGCAATCGGGTCAGCATGGCTTTTGCTTGGTTAGCAGTCAGATCATGATGCGCAAGCGACTCCGACCGTGATGGATCCGGCTTGCGGCCAAGCTTGGCCAACAAATCGTCCAATATGCCTGCAGCACCCTTGGGAAATGCCAACAAGACCACCAACAAAATCGAGCCGTAGACCAGCAATCCATACTTGTCGATGCCAGCAATCAGCTCGACGATACCGAGCAAAATCAGGGTGCCCAACAATGGTCCGGATTTGGTGCCGAGCCCACCCACTACCGCTGCGATCAATAACGCCACACTCAGCCTGACTGAAAAGGCGTCACTGCCCACGTATCCGGACTGGTGGGCAAAAAAAGTTCCGCCCAGGCCTGCCAATGCAGCAGCAAAACCAAAAATCACGGCTTTCCAGCGGCTGACATTCACCCCGACTGAGGCGGCAAACACTTCTGACTCACGGATGGCTCTCAGGTTTCGCCCTGCCCTGGTGTCATTGATGTAGTCCGCAATCAGCTGGACAAACAGAAGAGCCAACCCTGATAGGTAAAACAGGATGGTTGGAGCGGGAATCCATGACATATTCTCAAACTGAGGAATCCCCATCAGGCCCATGGTGCCTCCTGTCAATCCCACCCAGCGCTGAGCCAGGATGTCCAGGACATAGCCCACGGCCAAGGTCGTCATGGCCAAATACAAGCCTCGCGTGCGCAAGGCAAACACACCGACCAATGCACCGCCGACCGCAGCAATCACGGTGCCAAACAGGATGGACAAGGGAAGAGGCCAACCCAGCTTGAGCGCCGTCAACGCAGATCCATAGGCACCCAGGGCATAAAAGCCTGCCTGCCCCAGTGACATTTGGCCTGAAAGGCCAAGCAACAAGTTCAGGCCGATGACAGCAATTGCCGTATAGAAAAAAGTTTGCGCAAGAAAAACGTAAAAACCATTGATGGGCAGCCAAGGCCAAACGGCCATCACGACCAAACCAATCAAATATACATAGCGGTTGCGCTTGACGCCCGCAGCAGGATGATTAGCGAACATCGGCCTGCCTCTCAGAGAAAAGTCCAGAGGGCTTGATGGCGATGATCAACAAGGCTGCCAGCAAGGGATAGAGGTCACCGAAGCTTGAGTCAATGTAATTGGATGCCGATTCAAACACGCCAAACAAGATGCCACCCACCAAAATGCCGACTGGGTTGGCAAACCCCCCGATCGCCGCCACGATGAGTGCCTTGATCGTAAAAACAAGACCCATGTGTGGATTGATCGTCACCAGTGGTCCAATCAAAATTCCGCCAACCGCCGCGAGGATGGACGCCAAGACAAACACGCCCACTTTCACAAGCTGCATGTTGATGCCGAGCAGCTGTGCCGCCTCGGGGTTGAATGCGACAGCCTGGATGCTTTTGCCCCACTTGGTATGAAACATGAACCCGTAAAACATGAACACAATGATGGCCGCAGCAAAGATGATCAGGATCTCCTCCAAAAATAGACCCGCACCCATCACCTGGATCACATGGTCTCTTTGCGAGCTGAACAAGGGTGGTGAGTACTGAGAGGTTTTGCCAAACAAGATCTCGATCACGTTTTGAACAATCAGGGCAATGCCAGCCGTGGTCAGAATCCAGGAAAAAGCCCCAATCTTCAGTGTCTTTTTCCGCTCCAATGGCCGAATCGCAATCCGGTCAAGCAACCACCCCATCACAGCCAGCACCAGCAATGTCAACAAGACACAAACGATGAGAGGCAAGCCTGCTGCGCGCGTGGCGAGCATGACAAACGTGCCAACCATCAAAAAGTCTCCTTGTCCAAAGTTGACCTTATGCGTTGTCAAATGTGTGATGTAAAGGCCTAGCGCCACGATCACATAGATCGCGCCCATGGCAAGGCCGCCAGATACCAGCTGGATGAGGTTGGTCAGTTGCATGGTCAGTTCAACTTGTTAACAACACCGTTTTTCCAGACGCCCAGGAAAACGTGTTCCTGATCCAGGCACTCGTGGTCAGTGGCGCTGAAGGGCTTGGCTGGAGTCGCAGAAATGGCTTGAATGCCATCGATGTTTTCCAGGGCATCGCGGATGGCCTTAGGATCGGACTTGCCAACCTGGTCAACCGCCTTGAACACCACTTGTCCGGCGTCATAGCCCAACGCCGCCAGAACTGGCCAACGATAGTCTTTGCCGTATTCCTTCTTCATTCTCTCGTCAAATGCTTTGGCACGAGGAGAATTGATGTCAAGCGCCTGCCCCATCACTGTGCCCTCGATCGCATCCTTACCCACGATCTCCAGCACTTTTTGTGAGGAGAGTCCCCAGTTGCCTGCCACAACGGGCTTGTAATTCAGGCGTGGCATCGGGCGAAACGGAAGCTCGAATGACTCGTGGAAATTCAGCACAAGATCGGCCTGCGCATCCTTGAGCTTGACCATTTGAGGGGTCAGGTCGTTGACACCTGGCGCGGCAGCCTCGATGGCCACGAGCGTGACACCTCTGGCCTTCAAACCATCCTGAATCTCTTTGGCGGCAAAGTTTCCATACCCTGTCGTGGAATGAATCAAGCCGATCCGCTTGAAGTTTTTCACGCCCCAGTCCAGCATCTTGTCGATCTGGTATTTTTCCACCATGGAACAACGGAAGATGTAGCTTGGTTTTTCGTTGATGAATTGCGCGGTAATGTTGGTCGCAATGGACGGACCCGCCACTAGCGGCACACCCGCTTTTTGCATGATGGGAGCCATGGCCAGCACGTTGCCGCTGCTAACGGTTCCAATCACAATCGGCACCCGATCGTTTTGAATCAAGCGTTGCGTCAGCGAGACGGCGCGCTGTGGATTCGCCTCATCGTCGTAGACCACCAACTCGATCTTGGTCTTGCCGCCTTTGGCT
>Ga0255178_1000248_pt1 | contig 15003 bp, 18 predicted proteins | sample Atl_Atlam_RepC_8_FD_183019 | JGI IMG/M metagenome (GOLD analysis project Ga0255178, IMG submission 183019) | Freshwater microbial communities from Altamaha River, Georgia, United States - Atl_Atlam_RepC_8d | ecosystem: Environmental > Aquatic > Freshwater > River | place: USA: Georgia...
ATGAGAGTCTATATAAGAATAATATTCTTAAGCTTTCTATTCTTTTATCTTTTGTTTTGCATTTTTTAGCTATCCAACTCATACACTTTAAACCTACAAAACCTTTTCAAAATCAGTTTTCGCAAATTGAGGTTGTGTTGACCAACTCAAAGGATAATCATCAGACGGATGCCGACGTTTTAGGGCAAAGTAATTCAGACAAGGGCGGTAATATCGAAAAGGACGTCCATAAAAAGACACCACTCCCTATCGTCACTGAAAATAAAAATACGTTTCAACTTAATAATCGGGGTGATCAACCTACAGTTGGAAAAGCTTCAAGTTCTTCACAAGAAAAAATTGTAAAAAAAGAAGCGCCCACATTAAATGAACCCAAAGCAGTTCAGCAGCCTAAAGAATCAAAAGTTATTAATAAATCGATTAGTAAAGAAGATGTTTTGGCAAGTGCAATTGAGATAAGCGCATCAGACGCTGCCCTTTCAAATCAAATTTCTAATTTTGAGAAACAGCCTAGACGAAAATATATTGGTGCACGCACCAAAGAATATAAATATGCACTTTATGCAGAAGCATGGCGACAAAAAGTTGAAACCCTAGGTAATATGAATTACCCAGAGGAAGCGCGCGAAAAGAAATTTTCAGGTCAATTGAGAATGACAGTATCTTTAAAGCCTGATGGAAAAATTGATAATATTGAAATTAATCAAAGCTCAGGATTTAAAATACTAGATGAAGCTGCTCGAAAAATTGTGGAATTAGGTGCACCTTATGCACCTTTTCCTGAAGATATTAGAAAAGAAGTGGATATACTGAGTATTACAAGAACTTGGACCTTTACGAAAGATGATACCTTGTCATCTCAATAAATGAATTATTACAAACATCATATTTTCTTTTGTCTAAATCAACGCGAGGATGGCGAAGCATGCTGCACAGAAAAAGGCAGTGAAGCCATGTTTATGTATATGAAATCTAAAATTAAATCGCTTGATTTAAATGGAGAAACAAAGGTAAGAATTAATCGAGCAGGCTGTTTTGATCGTTGTGACGAAGGGCCTTTGCTTGTGATTTATCCAGAAGCTATTTGGTATAACTTTATCGACCAACAAGATATCGATGAAATTATCGAAAGTCACATTCAGCAAGGAAAAGTTGTAACGCGCTTATTAGCCTAAAGACTGATGAAGTAATGTAATCAGCTCTTTTTTTTCTTGTGACGATATCGTTTGATGTGATCCTTCTCTTAGTTTTTCTCCCCAATGTGAATTTGGAAAGTGTGCATCCTCCTTAAAGCGAGGAATGATATGCCAGTGAATATGGGGTGTTTTATTGCCTAAACTTGCTAAGTTAATTTTTTCAGGATTAAAAATTTTTCTTAAAACTGTTTCAACTTTAAATACACAGCGCATGATATTAAATTGAAGCGCTTCATCTAAGTCAGTCATTTCCTTTTGATGAGCAATCAATTCAACACGACAGTAACCTTTATAATCGGGATGATCTAAGAGAACGACACGAAGTGTGTTGTCTTTCCAGATAATTTCTCCATCATGGCCATTACAAATTGCACAGGACATGATTTAAGACACCTGAAGCATACGATCAAGCGTTAACTTAGCTAATTTTGCCTCATGCTGAGGGACTTTAATAATATTGACAGGTTTGTCATTGACAATATTTTCTAGACACCATGCAAGGTGTTGTGGGTCGATGCGTGCCATGGTTGAACATTCACAAATGACGTGCGACATAAATTGCACAAGTTTGTTTTCAGATTTCATTTGGTGCGCTAGACGATTGACTAAATTAAGTTCAGTACCCACAAGCCATTTAGTCCCTTGAGGTGCCTCAGTGATGGTTTTTAAAATGTATTCAGTGGAACCCACATAATCTGAATGAGAGCAGACTTCAAAAGGACATTCGGGGTGAGAAATAACTTTGCCATCGGGATGTTCTTCTCTAAAGCGTTCAATATTTTGAAGACGAAACATTTGATGGACGGCACAATGACCTTTCCATAAAAAAATCTTCGCTTTTTTAATTTGTGCTTCAGTAAGGCCACCAAGGGGAAGATCAGGATCCCATACAGGCATCTCATCTAAGGGAATACCCATTTTATGACCACTCCATCGACCTAAATTTTGATCAGGGAAAAATAAAACTTTTTCACGTTGTTTAAATGACCATTCAATAATTTTTGTGGCATTCGTTGAAGTGCAGACAATCCCACCATGTTCACCACAGAAAGCTTTAAGGTCCGCAGCAGAATTAATATAGGTGACAGGGGTGATGACTTCATCAAATGAAAGTACTTTTGAAAGTTCTCGATAACTTCTTTCCACTTTGCTTAAGTTCGCCATATCTGCCATTGAGCATCCCGCGGCTAGGTCTGGAAGAATCGTGATTTGATCAGGTCTCGATAGAATATTTGCAACTTCAGCCATGAAGTGCACACCTAAAAATACAATATATTTAGCGTCAAGCGATTCAACCACACGAGAAAGTTTTAGGGAGTCACCTGTGTAATCTGCATGTCGATAAACAGATTCGTGTTGATAGTGATGACCTAAGATGACTAAATCTTTACCCAGTTTATTTTTGGCTGCAATAATTCTTTGTTGGCAATCATCATCGCTGATAGATTCAAAGGTATTAAATTTAATTTGAGCAACTTGCATAGATTATCTATTTTACAGTTTTAGTTGATGAATTTCGGCTAATTTTTTAATGGCCTCAACATTGGTCCAAGAAAAAACTTTATCCATCGCATCACGCCAATCGACCCATCGATATTGCACATGCTCATCTTTTGATAACTGAATAGGTATGGCATTAGGCACTTTAAGTCCAAAAATATATTCTGTATTGTGAGTCACATCAGGAGCATAACGATATCGCCAATGCGTGTATATTTCATAGCTGTGAGAAAGTTTCCAATCTTCAAGATCATACTGACTTGTATGAATTCCTGTTTCTTCAAATACTTCTCGTATTGCAGCATCTCTTGGTGTTTCGTTCTCTTCTAAACTTCCTGTCACAGATTGCCAGAAACCTTTCTTGTCAGCACGCTCCATAAGTAGCACTTTAAAATCTTCTGTATAAATTAATATAAGAGAGGAAATAGGTTTTTTAAAAGCCATATTTAAATCTTAGGTAATCTGAAAACAACACTTTCTTCAACGCCTGGAAGTTCACGGATTTGAGCTTTCGTGAGCGATTCAATTTTGTTTACAATATTTTTAACGCTGATCTCTGGTGCTGAAGCTCCTGCAGAGATACCAATATTTTTTTTATTAAGAAGCCAGGATGACTGAAGAAGATCCTCATGATCGATCATATAAGCTTCAACACCCTCTCTTAAAGCTAACTCTTTGAGACGATTTGAATTAGAACTATTTTGTGAGCCCACGATAATAATGAGATCACATAATTTACTTATTTCTTTGACTGCATCTTGTCTATTTTGTGTGGCATAACAAATGTCATCACTTTTAGGCCCCTCAATATTTGGGTATTTTGTTTTTAAAGCTTCAATGATGGCTTTTGTGTCGTCAATCGATAGTGTGGTTTGGGTCACATAGGCGATCTTATTTGGATGATCAACCATTAAATGTTTAACATCTTCAATTGTTTCGATTAAGTGCATTTTGCGATTTGTATGATGCGCTTCAATTTGACCCATCGTCCCTTCTACTTCCGGATGGCCTTTATGTCCAATCATAATAATGTCCATACCTTGATTAAGCATTTTATTGACTTCGACGTGAACTTTTGTCACTAATGGACAAGTGGCATCAATCGGTATGAGTTCGCGTGATTTTGCCTCTTCACGAATGGCTTTTGAAATACCATGCGCACTAAAAATGACATGAGATCCTTTAGGTACATCATTAAGATCCTCAATAAAAATAGCACCTTTTGTTTTTAAATCGTTGATGACGTGTTGGTTATGGACTACTTCGTGTCGCACATAAATAGGTTTACCGTATTGAGATAATGCTTCTTCAACGATTTGAATCGCTCGATCTACGCCTGCACAAAAGCCGCGAGGATTAGCTAACAGGATGTTAATTTTATCTGCCATAGATTGTATTTTAGGGCTTTTGATAGAGATGACTTATTATTTTATTCCTGATTGTCCATGTATAATTCGTTTTATTCAAGATGGATAATTAATCTTATGAAAAATACAGCGACCTTATTAATTACATGCCCTGACACCAAAGGTATTGTGGCGGCTATCGCAGATTTTTTATATCAACATAATGCAAACATTTTGCATGCTGATCAACACCAAGATGCTGAAAATAGTCTCTTTCTGATGCGTGTGGAATGGGACTTAAAAGACTTTTCGTTGGATGAAGCTTCTTTCGCAAAGGCTTTTGAAAGTATTGCTAAAACTTATAAGATGACATGGGAATTAAAGCTTTCTAAAGACAAACCTCGTATGGCGATTATGGTGTCACAATACGATCATTGTCTAGCAGATTTACTTCATCGCTATAAAAATAATGAGCTTCAATGCGACATTCCACTCATTATTAGCAATCATCTAGACACCCAAAAACTCGCTGAATTTTATGGCATTCCTTTTTTTCATATTCCAGTTGAAAAAGATAAAAAGAAAGAAGCCGAAGCAAAGCAATTTGAATTGTTTGATAAGTATCATGTCGACTTTATTGTGCTCGCTCGCTACATGCAAATTTTAAGCGAAGATTTTGTAAAGCGTTATCCACAGCGCGTGATCAATATTCACCATTCTTTCTTACCCGCTTTTATTGGTGCAAGACCTTATCATCGGGCTTTTGAGCGAGGCGTTAAGTTGATTGGCGCTACAAGTCACTATGTCACCGAAGTATTAGATGAAGGCCCCATTATTGAGCAAGATATTGACCGCATTTCACATCGTGATCAAGTTGAAGACCTTATTCAAAAAGGTAGAGATTTAGAGCGCATTGTTTTATCTAAAGCAGTGCGTTGGCATATTGAGAATCGCATTCTCATCTATGCCAATAAGACCGTTATTTTTGATTAAAGCGGGATTTTCTTTTCGAGCTTAAATAGGTCGCTTGATTTTTCACGAGCTCTTACTTCAAAAATTTTATCTTGATCTACCATCACCTCAGCAGCTCGACCGCGAGAGTTGTAATTTGAACTCATACTCATGCCATAAGCACCTGCTGACATTATACAAATAAGATCATTTTCTTTTAATTTTAATGATCGATTTTTTGCAATAAAGTCACCACTCTCACATACAGGACCCACCACATCAAATGATTGAGATTTTGTGTCATGTTCACGTACGATTTTAATGTCGTGATAAGCATCATATAAAGTAGGTCGCATGAGATCATTCATAGCAGCATCAATGATGGCGAAATGCTTCACATCATTTTGTTTTAAATATTCGACTTTAGATAAAAGAATCCCAGCATTACCCACGAGCGCTCGACCAGGTTCAAAAATAATTTTGACATTAAGATTTTGAATCTTACTTAAAATTTCTTTTGTGTAGATTTCAAAATCTGGAGGCGATTCATTTTGATAACAAATACCAATACCGCCACCAATATCAATATGACTTAAATGAATATCATTTTTTTTGAGTTGATCGACTAAAGATAAAACACGATCTAATGCATCCACAAAAGGTTTTAGTTCTGTGATCTGTGAGCCAATATGACAATCAATGCCTTTGATTTCAATCTGACTCATATTTTTTGCTTCAAGATAAAGTGTTAGTGCTTGATTAAAATCAACACCAAATTTGTTGTCTTTTAATCCTGTTGAAATATAAGGATGCGTTTTAGCATCGACATCTGGATTTACTCGAATTGAGATAGGTGCTTTGATATTGATTTTTTTTGCAACTTCCTCAATACGAAGAAGTTCGCTTCGAGATTCTACATTGAAACATAATATGTTTGCTTTTAAAGCTGCTTCGATTTCAGATGCTGTTTTACCTACACCCGAAAATACAATTTTTTGTGGGTCACCCCCGGCATAGATGACACGCTCAAGTTCACCGCCTGACACAATATCAAAACCAGCGCCTAAGCTTGCAAAAAGATTGAGAATTGCAATATTAGAATTAGCTTTTACTGCAAAACATATCAGATGGTCGGTTTTAATGAGCCCTTTTTTAAAAGATTCAAAAGTTTGAATCAGTGTATTTTTTGAATAAACGTAAGTCGGCGTACCAAATTGATCTGCAATTGTCTCAAGCGAAACGGCTTCTGCAAAGAGGCTGCCTTGATTACTATGAATGAATGACGTTTGAGCCATTATTTATTTTTTCTCAGGCGATGTATCTTGCGGGTATTTTTTCTCAGGAATATATAAAGGACCCTTGGTGCCACATCCTACAAGGTTTAGAAGAAATAAGGCACTTATATAAATACATAGATATTTTTTCATGATGTCTATACCTTTTTGAACTTAAGATATTTTAGCATTATCTTGATGTGTTATATGGAATTGTGGTGCTTAAGTAAACGGTATGTAATCCAACCATTAATGAATCCAAATAAAAGTGCCGCCACACTATAAATAGGAATCAAATAATAGATACTAGCGTGAGGAATAAGCCATAGACGAACAAGAAGCAATTGTCCTCCAATATGTGCAAAAGAAGAAAGTACTGAAAGACCTATAGGGCTAAAAAATTGAGATGGTAACTTAATTGCAAAATATAAAGTCAAAAGGCTCAACATTGAGCCAGTGAGACTTAACATAAATGTTGGACTTAAAAATTGTCCTAATATGAGGCTTGTTGCAAAAACTCTTAAGATACTGACCCACAGTGCTGTTTTAAAATTAAAACGATACATGGCATAAAGTGTAATGATATTTGCGATACCTGGTTTTACCCCTGGCATGGGTGACGGCAAAACTGATTCAATAAGACTCAGTCCTATCGCAATGGCACTTAATTTTGCAATTTGATGGTCCAGTAAAGTTGTTTTAATTTTAATAATTGAGCGAGTCATAAGCTTTCGTTTTGCCTAATATTTCAATGCTGACTTCATTAGGAATACAAATTAACATTTGTCCTGTGCGATGAATCCATCCTTGCTGCACGCAATATTGATTTTTACATGGAGCATGCGCAAACCGAGCACGCCCTGCTTTAATTTCAATCATACTTTCACCTTCTTTACCTATCAGGCTTATTTTTTTATCTTGAAATAAACTAAAGTTTCCATAAGTTTTGCCTTGAAAATTTACTTGTACAACGCTGCCGGTTTCAAAATGCCAAAATGTTTTGAATGCAAAAACAATAAAGATAAGACTTATTAAGATAATAAGACTATCGCCAAGAAAAGATTTAATGGGTAATTTCAAGATGATTTTTTTTCTGAGAATGCATATCTAAAAATTGAATTTTATCGGCCATCGTTTGGGTCATGGATATACGGTTTTCTTCAATAATAAGGTAATGATGAATATTAAGTTTTTTTGCTAAAGCTTCTCGGTCTTCTTTTTTACCAATAAAAAGTGGTTTAGATAATACGTCAGATAGCGTGCCTGCATTTTTGGCAGGCTCTATGAGGACCGTAACAGAATAAACATTTTGGATTGGGAATCCTGTAAAAGGATGAATGAGATGACAATAACGAATACCATCATTTATAAAATAACGTTGATAATCGCCTGATGTACCAATCGCCCAACCATCAGGTAAATCGAGTTTAGCAATCGCTTGCGACCCCCTGGGATCTTGTATGCCCACACGCCAAGGTTTATTACCATGTTGACCGATGGCAATAATGTTGCCACCAATATTGATGAGCGCATTTTTAATTTGACGCTCATGAAGAATTTTCTTTGCCTGATCTAGCGCATATCCTTTTGCATATCCACCCAAGTCAATTTTAACGTGAGCATTAGCACTACTAATTGAAGATCCTGAAATGCTTAGCTGATCTAGTGAAGGTTTTCTTTCGACAAGCACTTTAATTTTTGATTTATCAGGGTGTATCGGAGTAAATTCGTCCTGATGAAATCCCCAATAATCGATCAGTTCTCCTATGGCTGGATTGAATAAATGATTAGAGGCATCTTCTAGAATTTTTGCTTCTTTTAGGATTTCAGTAAGCTCTGCTGATGGATTTATATAAGGCTTATTTTTTGCAATAGCCTCATTAAGACTAGTCAAGTCACTTCTTTTCCAAGCGTGAAGTGAGTGATGAAGTCTTGTGAATTCATGCAATACTGCTTGTGTCGCTTCTTCTGCTTTTTTATCACTCTCCCCGTAAATAGAAATATCGACAATGGTTCCAAAGACGTAATGCTTAGATTGGTATAAAGATGTTTTAGAGCAAGATTGAAGAAAACATAACGCAACAATAATAAAAAAAAACTTAATGAAGCGCATTGATAATAAGTGCTGCAGGGTTTTGTTTTGTTTGTTCAAATAGTTCAACGATCCCAGTTGGGCTTGTGACATTAATTTCTGTTAAATAATCACCAATCACATCAATCCCAACAAAATGAAGCCCTTCACTTAATAGTTTTTTGCCGACAATGGTGGCGATTTCCATATCTCTTTTTGATAGTGCTTGTGCGACACCTTGTCCACCTGAGGCAAGATTGCCCCTCGTCTCACCTTCCATAGGAATCCGTGCCAAGGCATAAGGGAAAGGTTTTCCTTCGATAATTACAATACGTTTATCGCCTAATTTAATTTCTGGAATATATTGCTGTGCCATGATCATTTGATGTCCATGATTAGTCATGATTTCCAAAATTACATTGAGATTTTTTTCAAACTCACTGACACGGAAAATATTCTTGCCACCCATGCCATCAAGCGGTTTTAGAATAATATCGCCATGATCTTTAAAAAATTGCTTCACAATTTCTGGATTCGCGGTGACCAAAGTTTTAGGAATCAGTGTGTCAAATTGAAGTATCGATATTTTTTCATTCCAGCTTCTAATGGAAGAAGGTTTATTGAATACTTTCACATTCGATTTTTCAGCGATATCTAATAAGTAAGTTGTATGAAGATATGCTTGATCAACAGGTGGATCTTTCCTCATAAAGAGTGCTTTAAAAAATAGAACGGGATGTGTTTCATAATTTTTTGCGTGCTTTGGAAAAATATCTAATTCAAAACGATATGTTCTACAAAATAACTGGTTGCTATCAATATATAAATCATGTTGTAAACAAAAATAAACTTCATGATTTTGCTTAACCGCTTCCTTCATTAAAGCTAGCGTTGAATCCTTCTTTAATTGGAGTGATTGAGGTGGGTCGATAATAAATAGAATAGGCATCGTTTATTGATTCATCGGGTCATAAGTTTCAAGTTCAATGGACGCTGCAAGAAGGGCTAATCTTGCAATGACTCCATAAGCATAAAATCGATTAGGCGTTGAGAGTGGTGATTCATCGATTTCAGGCATAGAGCAGGAAGTTTCAAAAGCTAAGGGAACAAAATGCATGCCAGGCGCATTGAGGTTTTCATCCTTACCTCGCGATGTATGCACACGATAAAAACCACCAATGACAAAATGATCAATCATATAAACGACAGGCTCTGCGACAGCTTCATTAATACATTCTTCAGAATATACGCCCTCTTGAATAATCACTTCTGATACCTCAAGACCTTCTTTCACTACAGACATTTTATTCCGTGATTTTCGATTTAAATTTCTTAATTCATCGCCATGCTTCACGGTCATAATGCCCATCCCATAAGTACCTGCGTCTGCCTTAACAATCACAAAAGGTTCATGCTCGATTTTGTATTCTTTATATTTCAATCGAATTTTCTCTAAGATTTGATCTACTTTTTCTGCAAGCTCATCCTCCCCTTGTCTTGCGTGAAAATCAATCTGACTTGCATGATCAAAATAAGGATTTATGAGCCAAGGATCTACTTTAATAAATTCAGCAAATGATTTGACAACATCATCATAAGCTTTAAAGTGTTGCGATTTTCTTCGTGTTGCCCAACCCGCATGAAGAGGAGGAATTAAATTCTGCTCAATATTTTTTAATATGTCAGGAATGCCTCCAGATAAATCATTATTTAATAAAATGGCACATGCATCAAAATTACCAAGCGTCTTATTTTCAAGCACTAATCTATTTTTAATGCGTTTTAAAGGTTCAATGAGTAAGGATTTATTATTTTCAACAAGGATAGTTGTGGGCTCTGTGATGGCTTCATCTAAACTACCAATCCGTACATCTAAACCTGATTTTCTTAATATGTTTTGTAACTCAAACAAATTTTTTAAGTAATAAATATTTCGCGTGTGATTTTCAGGAATGATTAAGAGGCGATGTGCTTCAGGACAAACTTTCTCCACTGCAACCATCGCGGCTTGAACAGAAAGTGATAAAAAATCTGGATTTAAATTATTAAATCCCCCTGGAAAAAGATTGGTATCAACAGGCGCTAGTTTAAATCCTGCATTTCTTAAATCAACGGATGCGTAAAAAGGCGCTGTATGCTCTAACCATTGTGTGCGAAACCAATGTTCAATATTCGCCATTTCATGAATGAGATGTTTTTCTAATGAAAGAAGCGGACCTGTAAGTGCGGTTTTTAAATGGGGAACCACTTAGTTTTGCGCCTCATGAGCTTGAAGATCTGCGTGATAACTACTTCTCACCATAGGTGCACTTGCGACGGATGAAAAGGCCATATGAATTGCCTCTTCTTTTAAGGTATCAAATTCATTTGGATCTACATAGCGATCTACAGGAAGATGATGAGCACTTGGTTGTAAATATTGTCCAAGGGTAAGCATTTCTACTTGATGCGCTCTTAAGTCCTTCATGACTTCAAGAATTTCAGCATTGGTTTCCCCTAACCCTAACATGAGTCCTGATTTAGTCGGGATGTTTGGAAACTTTAATTTGAAATTTAATAATAAATTGAGCGAATGTTGATAATCTGATCCTGGGCGTGCTTTTTTATAAAGCCTTGGAATGGTTTCAAGATTATGATTAAACACATCGGGCGGCATCAAACTTAAAATATCGAGCGCTTTATCAAGACGGCCTCTAAAGTCAGGTACTAAAATTTCAATTTTTGTATGGGGTGAAACGCTACGAATTTCTTTAATACAATCGACAAAATGTTGCGCGCCACCATCACGTAAATCATCACGATCTACACTTGTAATCACCACATACTTTAGATTGAGTTCTCGAATGGTTTGCGCTAATTTTTTTGGCTCATCAGCATCAGGCGGCAAAGGTCTACCATGACCGACATCGCAGAATGGACAACGTCTTGTACAAAGGTCACCGAGAATCATAAATGTGGCAGTCCCCTGACTAAAACACTCACCAATATTAGGACAGCTTGCTTCTTCACATACGCTATGAAGGTTATTTTTTCTTAAAATAGATTTAATTTCATTGAATCGTTGACTCTGTGGCAGTTGCATTTTGATCCAATGAGGCTTTGCCTTAATAGGTGCTTGAATAATTTTGATAGGAATCTTGGAGGTCTTCTCAAAATTAGTTTCTTTAATACCTACAGGTTTTGACGTATAAGTTTTCATGACTTTAAATTGAGCAGTTGATATTTAATATCATTCGCAATTTCGAAGCCTATGCTTTTGATCGATACATCATCTGTAAATGTTTTTAATTGTGTCATTTGTAAATTTTTAAACCCGCAAGGATCAATCGCATCAAAAGGGGATAGATCCATATCAATATTTAAACTCAAACCATGATATGAAGCATGGTTTTTGATTCGTAATCCCAAAGAAGCAATTTTTTTATTTTCAATATATACCCCAGGAGCTTCTATTTTAGCATTGGCTTTAATGTCGCGACGGGATAAAAAACCTACAATACTTTTTTCAATTAATGTCACGAAAGATCGAATGGTTAAATGGTAACGCTCAAGATCAATGAGTGGATAAATAATGAGTTGGCCTCGACCGTGATAAGTGATTTTTCCGCCACGATCCACATGAAGGAGAGGAATATCGTCTCTTAAGGGCTTTTTAAAATCTTTTCGATTTAACCCTAGGGTGTAAATTGCCTCATGTTCCGTAATCCATATTTCATCAAGCGTTGAATGATCTCTTTTGGAAGTGAAATTTTTCATTTCATTCCATGTTGACTCATAAGGCGTGAGCCCGAGATATTTGACGCCGATAGTCATAAAATTACAGAACGACTTTAATCATGGGGTGTGATGAAAGTGATCGATAGATATCATCTAATTCGGGTTTACTTGTCACATAAACATAGCAAGTAAGGCTGATATAACGGCCTTCACTACTTCCCTTCATCTCAATCGTACTTGGATCAAATTTTTCACTTTTTTGTTTGATAATTTCAATCACGGTTGCTGTAAATGCGTCATGAACTTCCCCCATCACTTTTATGGGGAAGCGGCATGGAAATTCAATAAGAGTTTCTGGTGATTGATTTTGATCTGACACTTAATTCTTTTCTTTACTGACTATAAAAATACTGATTTTTATTTTTGATTTAATAAGATCTGCGATGTTATTTGCTTCATCTTTAGAATTAAAAGGGCCGATCACCACATGAAATAAATCTTCTGAAAATTGCTTTTTAAATGGCGGTGTGTTTTCTAATCTCATATCTATAAGTTGTTTCAATAAAAGATCCGCATTTTTTTCATTTTTAAAAGCGCCTGCTTGAATATAAAGAGGTTCATTCGTACTATTTTCTTCTGATTTTACCTGTGTGGGAATCACTTCTTTTTCTTTAATTTTTTCGGTAATGACATCAGGCGTTTTTTTAAGTGCATTAAATTGTCTTGGATCGATAAGCTCCACTTCGACTGGACCACTGCCTTTATCAGACAATCTTAATTTGTAAGCTGCAGCAAATGACAAATCGATGAGACGATCTTTTTTAAATGGACCCCGATCGTTAATTCTGACAATCACACTTTTACCATTTTCAGTGTTAGTGACTCTGACATAACAGGGAATAGGAAGGATGGTATGTGCACCTGTCATGCTATACATATCATAGTATTCGCCAATCGATGTTTTTTTACCGTGATAACGTTTGCCATACCAAGAAGCGATACCTCTCTCTTTGTAGGGATAGAAAGAAGTCATAGGCGTATATTTATTATCAAGTGCGATATAAGGTTGATTTGCACGTGCATTAAAAGGTTCTACTTTAGGCGTTGCATCTGGAATAGCATCAATATTTTCAGGGGGGTGATCCCCTGGGCCATCATCGAGGTAATAGCCACCCCCTTTTTTTGAAGGAGTCGAAACACTCTCATTTTTAAAAGAAGGAACGCTTGCACAACCTGTCAGCATCGAAATAAGTATAAGAATAGAAAAATAAATTTTAAACATTAAGATGATCCGACAAGTTCTTTATGTGAATGGACACTCATTAATATACCAAAGCTAATGAGAATAATTGTCATCGATGTGCCGCCAAAACTAATGAGTGGAAGGGGTACGCCGACCACAGGCATGATGCCACTGACCATAGCGATATTAATAAAGATATAAGTAAAGAAAGTCAGCCCAATATTAGCAGCTAAAAGTCTTGTAAATGTGTTTTTAGCTTGAGACGCAATCATGAGGCTCCGACCAATAATGAGTGCAAACAATCCTAAGAGAAGGAGGTTACCTAATAAACCAAACTCTTCACTAAAGACTGCAAAAATAAAATCGGTTGTTCGTTCTGGTAAAAAATCTAGTTGACCTTGGGTGCCATTTAGCCAACCTTTGCCAATGAGGCCACCTGACCCCATGGCAATCGAAGATTGAATTGTGTGGTATCCAGAACCTAATGGATCTTGGCTTGGATCCAATAGAATAAGTAGTCTATTTTTTTGGTAATCATGTAAATGTGTCCAAATGAGAGGTGCTAGAGAGAAAAGACCGATAGCAGCACCCACAATAAATTTCCAATTCAAGCCAGCTAAGAAAAGAATATAAAAACCTGATGCGGTGATTAATAACCCTGTACCTAAATCAGGCTGATTGATAATAAGGATCACAGGCAAAATAAAAAAGAGAGAGGCAATGACATAGTCAATCGCATGTCTTTTGTTTTCTCGCTTAGAAAGATACCAAGCCATAGCAATAGGCACTGCAAGACGCATGATTTCAGAAGGCTGCATTTTAAAAGCACCTAAATTTAACCAGCGTCGAGCCCCGTGACTTGATTGACCCACAAACATCACAGCTAAGAGTAATAACAAACCTAAAATATAAATAGGCAGTGCTAATTTTTCATAATATTTAGGATGAATTCTTGCTGTGACCCAAAGTAATATCAATCCAAGACCAATATAAAGAAGTTGATTCAGTACCAAGATAATATTTCGTCCCGAAGCACTATAAAGTGTAAAAAGACCCACCACTAATGCTGAACTAATAAAGATCATCAAAATAGAATCAATATTTTTTTGTAAGCGAAAGAGTAGACGTTCTAGCATAATGATCTTATTTTAATCGTGATATTCAGATTCAAGAGGACTTGATTTATCCTCTTCTTTGTTTAAAGAGACTTTTTTAAGCAAATAATAATCCATTAATTTTCGCGCAATCGGCCCTGCTGTTGATCCGCCATGGCCACCATTTTCAACGATGATAGCAATGGCAATCGTGGGATCTTCAACAGGTGCATAGGCAATAAAAAGTGCGTGGTCACGATGTCTTTCATTCATGCGATTAGGATTGTATTTTTGATTAGCTTTCATCTCGACTACTTGCGCTGTCCCTGTTTTAGCAGCAATTTTATAAGGCGCACCCGCACCGACACTTGCAGCCGTTCCTCCAGGCTGTGTCACATTCATCATCCCTTCTCTAACGAGCGCCAAATTCTCCGGTTTGAAATGTAACTCTTGAACCACTTTATTTTTAAATCCTTCCATTTTGCCAGTCTGACTATTTTTAATCGATTGAATAAGTCTTGGTTGAATCATAAGCCCGCCATTAGCGAGTGTGGCCACTGCTTGTGCTAATTGCATAGGTGTGACAAGTGTGTATCCTTGACCAATACTCG
>Ga0255178_1000252_pt1 | contig 14826 bp, 14 predicted proteins | sample Atl_Atlam_RepC_8_FD_183019 | JGI IMG/M metagenome (GOLD analysis project Ga0255178, IMG submission 183019) | Freshwater microbial communities from Altamaha River, Georgia, United States - Atl_Atlam_RepC_8d | ecosystem: Environmental > Aquatic > Freshwater > River | place: USA: Georgia...
GTTTGAGCAGTTGGCATCGTTGGGTGCCCCAATTCTGCAATACAAAGTCTGCTCGACCTTTGACTCTTCACCACAAGTGGGATCGATTGGAAAGGCAATCGACATCGGTGTGCCATTGATGAAAGGCAAGTGGTCACCCATGGTGGTGGGCGCGCCGAGACTCAAGCGATATCAGATGTTTGGCCATTTATTTGCGGCCTACGATGGACAGGGCTGGCGACTGGATCGTCATCCAACGATGTCACGTCATCCGGTGACACCTATGCATGAGTCTGACTTGCGTGTGCATCTCGGCTTGCAGACGACACGTCGAATCGAGCTGATCGACATGCCCGCCTTGAAAGCAGGACATGGCAACGCCAAGTTGCAACAGATGCAAGGCAAGGATGTTCCTGTCGTGCTACTAGACGTGATGGATGAGGACACGCTTGTCGAGTCAGGACGCTTGGCGTGGGAGGGGCGCGGAGAGGGCGTATTCACGGCCTCTTCGTCTGGCCTCGAATATGCGTTGGCAGCCTACTGGAAGAGTCTTGGCTGGCTGCCTCAATCGTCTGAGCTAGAGCCGGCGCGCGCAGCCAGCCAAATTGCGGTCGTCAGTGGAAGCTGCTCTCCTGCGACAGCATTGCAGATACGCTGGGCCAGGGAACATGGTTTTCAGACCGAACGACTCGATGTGAAAAAAGTGCTGGATCCAGCATTACAAAAAACAGAAATCCAGCGCGTTGTCGGACTGGCATGTAATGCCCTCCAGTCTGGCAAAAGCGTTGTAGTCTTCTCTGCTGAGGGACCAGAGGATGAATCTGTTCGTGGCTTTGATCAGTTGGCGGCAATTGCCGGCATGTTGCGTTCGGAAGCGAACGTCATGATTGGCCAGGCCCTCGCCCACGTCATGAAGTCAGTGATTGAGTCCACCACGATTCAACGGGTGGTCCTCGCAGGTGGTGACAGTTCCGGTGAGGTTGCTAGTACACTGGGCATCGAAGCGCTGACGGTGATGGCTGGCTTGGAACCTGGGGCTCCATTGTGTAGAGCCGCATCAGACAATCCCAGGATGAATGGATTGGAAATCGTGCTCAAGGGAGGCCAGATGGGCGGAGTCTCATTTTTTGGTACAGCTCTTCATGGTATCGCCACATGAAAATCCAGAAAAAAAAGCTGTCTCACGAGGTGCTGGATCGCTTGCGCGAAAGGATTCGCAGCGGAGAGTTTTCTCTGGGTGACCATTTGCCATCCGAGCGCGAGTTGATGGAGCACTACGGTGTCGGTCGGCCCGCTATCCGTGAGGCAATGCAGACGCTGGAGCGAGAAGGCATTCTGGAAATCAGCCATGGCGAGCGGGCGCGCATCGTCACTCCAACGGCCGAAGAACTCATTCGGCAAATTGCAGGGGGCGCCCGTCATCTTTTGCGAACACAGCCTGGTACGTTGGAAAATGTCAAGGAAGCTCGCTTGTTTCTGGAAACAGGCATGGCGCGCATCGCTGCGCAAAAGGCTCTCGCCGACGATGTGGTTCGGTTGCAAAAGCGACTTGCGGATCAACATGCAGCCATTAGCAATCAGCAGCAGTTCATTCGCTGTGACATGGCGTTTCACCGCGAAATCGCCACCATCAGTGGCAACCCCATTTTTCCAGCGATTGTTGAGGCCTTATTTGACTGGGCAAGTGAACACTACGTTTCCAGTGTCATCGCCTCAGGCGCTGAGACGGTTACCCTGAGCGAACATCAATGCATCCTGGATGCCATTTCCAGAGGGGATCCAGAGGCTGCAGCGCAAGCCATGACAGACCACCTCACAAGGTCAAGTGCCTTGTATCGATTGATCAGCCATTCTCATCGAGACGTTTGATCATCCGCGTAAACTGAGTACGCGTGGTGTGTATTGGTTGATTTCACAGCTGCGGAAATTTTTTGACTACATGCTGCAGCAGTTTTTCGGTGATGGGAGGAAAATTTGCCCTTCACAAGATATTTGGAATACGATCACTGCGTAGGTGTTAACCAGTTAAGATTACTGGTCAGCCTCTTTTAGCCAAACGAGCGAATGCCCTGAGGGCGCTGAATGACAGATTGAACACTTTCGTCATCCAGCCTTGCCAGACCGACAAGTTTGGAACGAACTTCGTTTCCCGCCACAAAGATAACCCTCATGTTGACTGTTGACCTCATCGATCCGCTCAGTGCGATCGGCACCGCCGTGTTTGCATTGACTGGCGCGATATCTGCTGCGAGAAAGCGCTTTGATATTTTCGGCATGATCGTTCTGGCAGCTGTGGTTGGCCTCGGAGGCGGGACACTTCGTGATGTCTTGCTTGGCAAGCTGCCAGTGACGTGGGTCAGTGATCCCTCCGGTCTATTGATCACGACCAGTGTGGCGATCTTCAGTTTCTTTTTTCTCAAACACCTCGTTCGTCTTGATGCGATCTTTCTTTGGGCAGACGCGATTGGAATGGCCACGTTTGCTGTGATTGGCACCTCACTGGCCTTGGAAAAGGAGGTCTCCCCCTTTCTTGCCCCCGTGTTTGGAATGTTTACCGCGTGTTTTGGCGGATTGGTGCGTGATGTGATCGTCAATGAGCGACCAACGATTTTGTACGGTGAGCTCTACGCGACAGCAGCACTTGCCGGGTCTGCCGTCTATGTGCTGGGCACGGTGCTGAATTGGAACAATATTTGGGTGACACTGGCAGCGCTGGTCGTTGCAATGGTCCTCAGAGCGCTTGGGATTGTGTGGCGGATGCACTTGCCCCGACCAAAGGTCATGCCAAGCGCCGAGAGATCTCAACGGCGTCAGTCTGAGCAGAACAAACAGTGAGTTCCTGGTTGGCTCAACACCACTCGGTGCGCTGTTCTGAGTGGGGTGATTTGGTGACAACAGGTGTTTTGATCATTGTTTCCTGAAAAAACGGTTTCCCAGCCCGGTGACCAGAGACAGTCCAAGAAAAATCAACGCTGTGCCAAAGACACTGTGCCAGCCAACATTCTCGCCGAGAAACACGACACCCCAAAACACCCCAAACACGGGGATCAAAAACGTCACAGTCAAGGCCGAGGTGGCGCCAATATCCTCGACAAGCCTGAAGTACAGCAAGAAAGCCACACCACTGCACAACACGCCGAGAAGCAGGATGGAGATGACGACGGAGAGGGGGAGTGGCGTGGTCGATTGGTTGGATAACAGGAAAAATGGCGCCAGCAGCAAGGTGGCGCCCCACATGTTGCCATGTGCGTTCGAGAAGGCATCATTGGCTTTTGCCCGCTTGGCGTAGTGGGTTCCCACGCCATAGCAGAAGGTTGCACCCAGCGCAGCGAAAATGGCCAGCAGCCCACCCTCAGGCAAGGCTAAGGACTCCATGCCGATCAACAGGCCAACCCCAAGCAAGCCAATCACCATGCCGATCCAGGCTTGAGGTTTGGTTTCCACTTTAAATAACACATGACCGATCAGTGCCGCCCAGATGGGGGCTGTCGAGTTTAGAATCGACAGCAACGAGGCGGAGGCTGTTTTGGCAGCAAATGCAAACAGCGAGAACGGGATGGCTGCGTTGAACAGTCCCAGGATCAGGTAATGTTTCCAGTATTCACGCAATTGCAACCGCTTGGCCAGAAACAGCGAGACAGCAAACAGAAAGGCAGTACCCAGTCCCACCCGCCAAAAAATCAAGTCAGTCGGGCTGAAAAACGGCGCACTTACACGCATGAACAAGAACGATGCGCCCCAGATTGCTGAAAGCAGGAGCAGCCGTGCAACGCTGGCTGTGGACATAAGGATGATTCGGGGGCTGTTTGTTTAGGTAAGCTGAAACCGATCGTTCAATATCAAAACTGAGTCACGATCTCTCTTTATGGTTTTGGTTCCAATACACTAAGCGTTATAACAAGTTATTCATCCGGGTTTGGTAAAGCATGTGTCAAAGCTATCGACAACATCATCACCACGCCAGTATCAACGAAGCTAACTAAGGGTGATGAGGAAAACATGGTATCGGTCAAACTTCATCAAGGTCAGTTATGTGGCCTTGATCTTGGTGCCTTGAGCGTATTTCATGCTGTGCCATACGCCAAAGCAGCGCGTTTTCAAGCTCCTGATCTTGCACCGCCTTGGACTGGTGTGCTCGATGCGACTCGGCCAGGCCCTGTTTGTCCGCAAAGCCCGTCCCGAGTGGATTTCATCATGGGCTCTCCAAAAGTCAAGCGGGACATGTCGGAGGATTGCCAGCTTTTGTCTGTTTTTACACCTGATCTCAAGGGCTGTCGGCCAGTCATGTTGTGGATTCATGGTGGTGCCTTCATCACAGGAGGCGGGCAGGAGCAATGGAACGATGCCGCGCGATTGGCACAAGATGGTGATGTTGTGATCGTCACGATCAATTATCGTCTTGGCGCCTTTGGTTATTTATATGCCCCCGAACTGGGAACGATCAACCCAGGCCTGCAGGATCAGCTTGCAGCACTGCGCTGGGTCTATGAAAATATCGAGCAGTTCGGTGGTGACCCCGAGAACATCACCATATTCGGTCAGTCTGCTGGCGGGCATTCTGTCGCCTCGATTCTGGCCACACCAGATCGAGCACCCGTTCGGCGTGCCATCATCCAAAGTGCTCCGTTGGGTGAGGCGTTCGATGCGGCGCGAGCAACACTCGTTGCTCGAGAATTCATGGACTTCTTAGGGCAATCTCCGCTAGAGGCGAGTGTTGATGACATCCTCATGGCGCAGGCTAAAGTGATGGCGAACTCAAATGTGGGTTTGCCATTTCGGCCGATGGGTGATCCGAATGCCTTTACCGTGGGTCCTGGCTCAAAGCTTGACGTATTGATTGGCTGGGGTAAGGACGATGCTGCTCCATTTGTTGCGCTGAAGCATCCCGAGCAGGCCTACGGCAGTATGGATGACAAGGTGCAAACGCAAGAGCTCACAAGCGAAATTTTCTCTGCCCCTGCTCGATCCTATGCCGCCAGATTGCGCGACAACGGTGTTGCGGTTTCACTCTACCAAAACGAGTGGCATCCGATGGGCAGCCCTTTCGGTACTTGTCACTGCATCGAATTGCCCCTGTTGTTTGCGAGCTATCCGGTCTGGGAGGGGGCGCCGATGCTAGGTCGAGCGAATCAAGAAGAAATCGAACGACTGGGCTTTCAGGCTCGGGTCTTGTGGACCGAGTTCGCGCGATCCGGAACGCCACCGGAATCCACCGGCTGGTTGACGCGCCCAAACTTGTGTTAATTGTTTTTGTCCGCGACTGCACCAGAAGTTAAAAAACATCAGACGGCTTGGATGCCGAATGTGTTGTTTTTACAATGCGATCAAACACCCTGAGTGGATGATTTAGGCTAGCCAATCAACGTCGCTTCAACCACCCTCACCACTTTTCCTTTTTCTTCGTATCGGTATGCAGTTACTTTCAGAGGGTGCTGTTTTGCCACACCCCAGATTTTGGAGACGTGTGGCTGTCCGCAAACCGGCAAGCCCAAGTGTTCGGTCTGGGGGATGTAGCCGAACAGGCGAAGTGTTGCGGGTAAATGCAAATCTGACGAAAGTTGTAGGCAAATTGCTGACCTTGTCGCCAACGGCTCTGAAAACTAAAGATCACCTAGAGCGAATACTCAGGTTGGCTGAAACCGATCGTTCATCATCAAGATTTACTCACGATCTCTTTGATAATTTTGCCATCACGCATATAAATGAAAGGTGTACCGGTCGCCTGAGAGACCTTGCGGGCTAATTTGCTTGCGCGCTTGAGTGCCTTCAAAACCTCCAATACATGTTTAGGAGGCTGGGATTTTTTGGTCTTCATGATTTCACTTTTTCCAATCAATCAACTCCGGCTTGATTCCTGTATTGTCATACAGTTGCCAGTCATCCACGATCTGCTTGTACCTTTCATTAAAATTTTTCAATCCAGATTCGAATCTTCTCTCAATCGTTGCGACTGGAATATCGTGACCACCCTGTTTGACTCGGTTCCTGACACGTTTTTTGGCGATGGAACTGGACTCAAGCGATAAGAAAATCAAGGATATTTGGTAGCCAGCATTTTTCCAAGTCGGGATGTGACGAGCATACCCTAACCCCGATAGGGTGGTCTCTAGCGCAAAACTTTCCTTTTCTTTCACCAATTGCTTGATTTCGCCAAGCATCACCCTCGCCGCTGAAATGGTAGCGAGAGATGGATCAAAGGGGGACATGCCTGTCGCGATTAGGTCGGCATTCACAAAACGCCTGAACCCCAGAACTTTTCGCACGTACTCCCTGGCGAAAGTCGTTTTGCCAGCCCCATTAGGACCAGCCAGTATTAGGATCTTGGGAATATTTTGCACACTAAGAAACGTGGCCAAGTTGCTGGTGCCCGGGGCCGGACACAAAAGCCGCATGAATAAAGGGTTTGCGTCGATTTGGGGAAAAAACAATCTTCCCCACACAAAATTTCACTTCGGTGTCAGCAGGGCGCAACAGGGACAATCTGGAAAAGCAGGTCAGACTGATCTTGCATGCCCGTTTTTGACATGGTGTCGATTTCGCCGTCACATTAGGGTCTGCTGACGTGGGCGGCCACCGCGCAGTCGACGCTGTGAAAGATGCTCTGTGACCCATTTCTCAATGTCGGTGCGTCTCCACCGTGGGTTGCTACGTTTGCCGTCAGTATCCAGTTTGAGACGGATGGCGATTGGAAATCCAGGTGCAAGTATAACACCTGGCATTGTAATTTCGACCACTTGTTTTAGTGTACCAACCGAATTGGCCACAACTAAGTTAGGGCAAATCCTTTTCGGCCAGCTCCTGATTATCTTGAAACCGTGGCACCAATGTCGGTCAAGGGAGACCGCATGGTTAAGCTGTTTGTTTACAACAACATTCTTTGCAGCAGAAGATCAAATTTCCACTATTTTGTGACCCTAGTTGACAAGGCGGGTTCTTGTCACACTGCGTTACCAAACTAGTCTGACAAAGCCGGGTTCGCACCTCAGAATAAAGACAGTTCAATAAGTTGCCCCTTTTGGGCAACGGAGCCTGTCGATGAAATCTCTTTTGCAATCTCTGCCTATTAAAGGCCGCACACTGGCGTTGTTATCTGTGCTCGTGCCACTGATTGTTGTCTTTGTCTATGTTGGTCTGCGTTCAGGCCCGCTTGCGCCTGTGACTGTCACCGTGGCATCCGTTCAATCAAAATCTCTCGAGCCATCGCTCTTTGGCATTGGCACGGTTCAAGCCCGGTTTCGACATGCGATAGGCCCAACCTACGCCGGACGTCTAGAAACTATTACCGTCGATGTAGGCGACTCGGTTAAGGCTGGCCAACTGCTCGGTGAAATGGATGCCATCGACTTGGATGATCGGCTTGCCGCACAAGATGCTGCCATTGCCCGTGCTTCTGCCAGCTTGGCGGAAACACAAGCAAGGCTTGAGTTCGCGCAGACTCAGGCCAAACGCTATGAAGATCTGTTTGCGGCGCGTTCCACCAGTCAAGAGGTTCTAGCCACCAAGCAACAAGAGTTGCGCCTGACACAAGCCGTACTCGATATCGCCACACGCGAACTAGCACGGGTCACGGCCGAACGCGCTGGCCTGCAAGCCCAACGTGACAATCTAAAGCTCACCGCACCCATCGATGGTTTGGTCGTCAAACGCGATGTCGAGCCTGGTACCACCGTGGTGGCTGGCCAGACCGTCATTGAAATCATGGATCCCGACAGCCTTTGGATCAACACCCGGTTTGACCAGATCAATGCCACTGGCTTGACCCAAGGCCAACCCGCTGAGATCGTCTTGCGATCGCGCCGTGGGCAACCGCTAGAGGGCATCGTCACCCGGGTCGAGCCTTTGGCTGATGCGGTGACCGAGGAAATGCTGGCCAAAGTGTCATTTACCCAAACACCACAACAGTTGCCACCAATCGGCGAGCTCGCCGAGGTGACCATCAAACTAAGCGGGCAACCTCAAACCATCGCCATTCCTAATGCAGCACTTCGTCGAAACGGCAGCCAACCGATTGTCTGGAAAGTTGTAGCTGGCAACCTGCAAAGCACGCCAGTCAGGCTTGGCGTGAGCGACCTTGACGGTAACGTACAGGTGCTTGACGGGCTAGCCGAAGGCGATGAGATCGTGGTCTACAGCGATGCTGAACTGAAAGCCGACAGTCCGATCCGGGTGGTGGCAGACATTGCAGGAGCCCAACAGTGATCAGCCTAGCTGGCCGTGACATCCTGCACTCGTGGGGTAAGTTTGTCTTCACCGGCGTGGGCCTTGGATTGCTGATCGGTGTCACGCTCGTCATGGCAGGCGTTTATCGCGGCATGGTGGCGGACGGCAAAGCACTGCTAGACAACACCGGTGCAGACATGTGGGTGGTACAGCAAGACACACTAGGGCCTTATGCCGAATCGTCGTCCATTAACGACGACCTTTATCGCGGCATTGCGAGCATGCCTGGTGTTGAGCAGGCCGCCAACATTACCTACCTCACCATGCAGGTTCGCAAGGGCGAAGCCGATGTACGTGCCATGGCTGTGGGCATTGCCGCCGGCGAGCCGGGTGCTACGCCCGGATGGCCACCGTATCTCGTGGCTGGCCGACACATTACCCGCGGTCACTACGAGGCAGTCGCCGATATTGCCACGGGGTTTCAGATTGGTGATGTGATCAAGATTCGCCGCAACCAATACACAGTGGTGGGCCTTACCCGCCGGATGGTGTCTTCGAGTGGCGATCCGATGGTGTTCATCGCACTCAAAGACGCCCAGGAAGCTCAGTTCTTAAAAGACAACGATGCCATTTGGGCCAGCCGGCGCCGCACCGAATCAAACCCGGCTTTCAACCGCCCTGGCGTGCCCGGGCTACTTGATGCCGTGATCGATTCGCAAAGCACCAATGCATTTGTCAATGCGGTGCTGGTCAGGCTCGCACCGGGTTACTCCCCGGAAGATGTCGCGCGAGACATTGAGCGCTCCAAACGACTGACGGTCTACACACGGGCCGACATGGAGGAGATACTGATTGGCAAGTTAATTGCCACTTCTTCCAAGCAGATTGGCATGTTTCTCGTGATTTTGGCGATCGTCAGCGCAGCGATTGTTGCCTTCATCATTTATTCGCTCACCATGGACAAGATCCGTGAAATCGCAGTACTCAAACTCATCGGTACCCGAAACACCACCATCGCCAGCATGATCATGCAACAGGCAGTGGCATTGGGCGTGATCGGATTTGTGGTGGGCCGCATAACCGCTTCATTTGCCGCGCCCTTGTTTCCCAAATATGTGCTGCTCATGCCCATGGATGCCGTCATTGGCTTTGTGGCAGTCATGGTCATTTGTGTATTGGCCAGTCTGGTGGCAATTCGAATGGCACTAAAGGTCGATCCGGCCGAAGCGATTGGAGGCTGACATGGCAGGCAACGGCATACTGATTGAAGGACTCACCAAGCGCTACGGCCACGGTGACACAGCCGTCGATGCACTCAAAGGCGTGAACATGTCTGTGGCGCCTGGCGAAGTGGTTGGCCTGATCGGCCCATCAGGATCAGGCAAAAGCACCTTGTTAAAGTGCTTAGGCGCTGTGATTGACCCCACCGCGGGCCGCATGACGCTGGGCGATGAAGTGATATTTGACGGCAAGTGGAAGGTACGGGATTTGCGGGCACTACGGCGTGACAAGATCGGGTTCGTGTTTCAGGCACCTTATCTGATCCCGTTTCTGGACGTCATCGACAACGTCGCGCTGTTGCCCATGTTGGCTGGCGTGCCGAACAACCAGGCCCGCCAGCAAGCGCTCGATCTTTTGACGGCACTTGATGTGCAACATCGTGCCAAAGCGATGCCTTCGCAACTATCGGGTGGTGAGCAGCAACGCGTGGCGATTGCCCGTGGCCTGGTTAATCGACCGCCTGTGATTCTGGCTGATGAACCCACCGCACCACTCGATTCCGAACGGGCGATGGCCGTCATCCGAATCTTAAATGACATGGCCGCAAAGTTTGAAACCGCCATCATCGTGGTCACCCATGACGAAAAAATCATCCCGACGTTCAAACGGATTTACCACATCCGTGACGGCATCACGCACGAAGAGGCCGGCCAAGGCCTTGGATTCCACTGAAATCACTGATGCCCAACGTCACCACCGACCCGATTTGAGAATGACATGAAGACCACACAGCTAACAACACACACCCACGAGCAACGGACCTCGGATCCCTTACACCATCTGTACCGTCTGCAAAAACTAGTCGCAAGCCTCGCGCTCGTTGGATTGGCAGGCTGTGCGGTTGGCCCCGACTTTGTAAGCCCGAGCGCACCATCGGTCGAGCAATACACGGCCACCCCCATTGTCCAACAGACGGTATCTGCCCCTGGCAATCTGGGACAGGCCCAAACAATCGTGTCTGGAGCAGTGGTCAGTGCGCAGTGGTGGCGGTCATTTAATTCAGACGAATTAAATGCCTTGATTGAACAGGCCTATCAGACAAGCCCCACCTTGGCGAGCGCACAAGCCAAACTGCGTGAGGCACAAGAGTTGCTCGCAGCCTATGCAGGCTCAACCCAATTGCCGCAAGTTGTAGGCAGTGCCGGGGCACAGCGCCAGCAAACTAGCCCAAGCAGCCAAGGGCTCACGGGTGACAATCGTCAGTTCAGCCTATACAACGCAAGCGTAGGCGTGTTCTACAACCTCGATGTCGCTGGCGGGATTGCTCGCCAAGTCGAAGCGCTTTCAGCACGGGTGGACTTGCGTGAGTATGAACTACAGGCAGCCGAACTGACGCTGGCAGGCAATATCGCCAATACAGCGATTACGCGCGCCAAACTGGCATCCCAATATGAGGCCACCACGCAGATTCTCAAAGCGCAAGACGAGCAACTGCGCTTGGCAAACCAACGTGTCAGGCTTGGTCACGCTTCTCCCGATGAGGCTTTAAGCCTGATCGCGCAGGCTGAACAAACCCGATCGCAGTTGCCTGCCTTACAAAAACAGATTCAGCAAGCCGATCATTTGCTCGCCGTTCTTGCCGGGCAGCCACCTGGCACTCGGGGCATGCCGGATTTCACGCTGTCGGATTTCACGCTGCCAAGCGAACTGCCGTTGGTGGTCCCCTCCGAACTCGTGCGCCAACGCCCTGACATCGCTGCCTCTGAAGCACTCATGAAAGCCGCGAATGCCGAGTATGGGGTTGCCCTATCACGGATGTACCCGCAACTGACCATCAGCGCTAGCACCGGCACCCAGGCACTGACCACAGGTGCCTTGTTTGGTCCTGGCTCCGCGATATGGGCCTTGCTTGGCCAATTGACGCAGCCGCTCTTTAACGCAGGCCTGCCTGCTGAAAGCCGCGCTGCACTGGCAGCCTTCGATGCGTCAGCAGCCAACTATCAGACTGTCGTGCTGCAAGGCTTACGCGAGGTCGCAGATAGTCTGCGCGCCATTGAAAACGACGCCCAAGCCCTCGCCTCAATTGCGGCGGCTGACGCAGCCGCTCGGGAATCGGTGCGATCAACCGAGCGTCGGTTCGATTTGGGGGCCGCCAGCAATCTAGAGCTGTTAGTCATTCAACAGCAAGCTGAACAAATCCGGATTCAACGGGTTGCCGCGCAGGCACAGCGTCTAAGCGACAGCGTTGCGCTCTATCTAGCCATGGGTGGTGGGGCCTTGTCGGCGGCAAATCCAGCCCCGATTGATTCAGTGGCTGCACGATAAACCTGCGCGATAAACCTGATTGTTAACTCAACTGATTGGCAATACCATCTCAGCACGTAATCCGCCTTGAGGGCGGTTCGTGAGGTGGACTTTGCCGCCATGGCTGTGGGCCACCAAGCGCACAATTGCCAATCCGAGTCCGGTGCCGCCAGTGTCACGACAGCGCGAACTCTCCCCCCGGAAAAAAGGCTCGAATACCGCATCGAGTTGCTCGGCTGGCAAGCCAGACCCATCATCATCCACGGTAATAACAACAGCACCTTGGTCTAGCCGCAACTCTAAGCGGGCACGCTCGCCGTATTTGATGGCGTTGTCCACGAGGTTGCGCAAGGCACGCTGCAAAGCAATCGGCTTGCCATTAAAGCGCAAACTATCGGGAGCGCTGACTTCTACCTCACCAGCACGCCCAAAGTCATCCGCCACGCTTTCCACCAAGGCCACCAGATCAATCGGTTGGGCTGGCTCGTCAACTGATCGGCCCCGCAAAAAGTCCAAGGCGTCGTCAATTAGCTGCTGCAGCTCGTTGACATTATTGCCAATCTCTTGGCGCAGCCTCGTATCTGTGAGCATTTCCGCGCGCAGTCGCAGACGGGTCACTGGGGTCTTCAGGTCGTGCGACACGGCCGCCAAAAACCGCTCACGTTCTTCAATGCCTTCACGAATGCGCTTTTGCATGGCATTAAAGGCGCGTGCTGCCTCTTGCACCTCACTTGGCCCATCCTCTGGCAAGGGTGGATGTTTTAAGTCTTGCGCTACATTGTGCGCAGCCTGAGCCAAGCGGGTCAACGGCCGAACCGTGCTACGGGCTACGATGATCACAAGCAGCACAATCACCAGCAGCATGAAACTCAAACCTATGATTGCATGCCAGGGTTGGCCAAACACCTCAGGTGGCGGGGCGCCGTTGATGCGCAACCACTGCCCATTGGAGAGTTCCAGGGCTACTTCAAACTTAAAGTGTCCAACTTCGGGCGCTTGGATCATCTGCCAGCGCACGCCAGGCCCCAACACGCTTGCTAAGCGTTGTTCAAACCCAAGGCCAGTAGTAGACGTCTGCACGGCCTGGGCATCTCGCTTGTCGGGCGCATTAGCGTCCAGTGCCAGTTGCATGCGCGGCATCGATAGCGAGGCAACCAGGCTGGCACGGGCCGATTCGGGCTGACTGTTGATGGTGCGATACACCGCGGCAATCTGCTGCGTGAATTCGCCTGAGATTGTGCTACTCAAAAGCCGAAAACGCTCAGACAGATGGATCGATGCCCCAATGACTTGCGCACCAATTAAGCCCACGGTCAGCAACAAGACGATGCGCCCAAACAAGGTGCGCGGCAAAACACGTACATACCAGGCTGCTGTGACCGGCCTTTGTGAATCGTTCATGATGATTCAACCCGGGTGGCGAGCACATAGCCTGCGCCACGCACGGTTTTAATGAGCGTCGGTTCCTTGCCGTCATCGTTTAGACGCTTACGCAACCTACCGATCAAGACATCAATGCTGCGGTCAAACGGTATGGTCTCTCGGCCAGATACAAGTTCTAATAACTGGTCACGTGATAGCACTACTTGTGGATGCTCCAGAAATATCGACAGCAGACGAAACTCCGCGCCAGACAGAGGCACAACGAGACCATCAGCCGCCTTGATATTGCGAGTAGCAACATCAAGCGTCCATTCGCCAAACCGTAAACGACTCACGTCAGCAGCCACTTGCCGGTGTGGCAACGATTTAGCCCGCCGCAAAATGCTTTTAACCCTTGCCAGCAATTCGCGCGGGTTAAAGGGTTTGGCTAGGTAGTCGTCAGCGCCCATTTCAAGGCCGACAATTCGGTCGATTTCAGAGCCGCGCGCGGTCAACATCAAGACCGGAATATTGGACTGTGCCCGCAGGCTGCGACACAACGACAATCCGTCTTCACCTGGCAACATGAGGTCCAACACGACAAGATCGATCCGGTGCTCGTCGAGCGCCCGGCGCATAGATCGCCCATCACCCACGCCAGTGACCCGATAACCGGATTGCGTCAGGTACTCATCGAGCAACCGACGGATTTCCCGGTCATCGTCAACCACTAGCAAGTGTTCCTGTGTCTCACTCATGTCGATTTGTGCAAGTCCAAAGCATCAGTGTATTACCGCTTGATTGTGCTGATTCGCCCGCGACCAACGCCCATGCGAGCCAACAAACCATCTTTAGCAATGAACTGGTGATAGAGCGCGCCAGCCACATGCAAGGCAATCAAGGCCATGACGACTTTAGAAGCGATGCCGTGGACTTTGCGTGGCAAATAATCCATATAGTCGGCTGGTAACGTGCCGGTGCCAAATACAGCATCAAAGGTGCCGCTTTGAATGGCCAAGACTGTGCCGCTGGCAACTAGCACGAGCAACCCGATGTTCAGTGACACCTGCACAACACGGGCAAGCTGGTAACCTGGCATAGGGGGTGGTGCCGCCTTGCTTTTACGCATCCAGATCCGAGCCAGAACCAACAACCCAACCACACCACCGACCAGCATATGAATGCGCAGATTGCCGATTTTTTCTACGGTATTGGGCATTTCTGACAGAATGAATGTGCCCGTGATCAGTAAAAAGAAAATCGCCAGGGAGGCGACCCAGTGAACCAGAATCTGGCTAGTGGCGTAGCGAAATGTCGTCATGATGTACCTTCGGTCTGATTAAAGTAACCATTTCATTCTGAACCGCTTTATGGCGATCGAGACGCTGACTCGGTAACACACTGTGACAATCTGTCTGTCTGTTCCTTTGGCTCACCAATTGCCTTAGGACTGACGTGTACTTGCAACACAAAGCAATGGTTATCGGCTGGGGACAGCCGATTGTCTCTATGCAGTTATGCGCGACCCCAATGTTGAAAGGTATCGATGTCAATTGCTCGCTTTCGTCAGTTAGGCGGTTCGCTCATGATGATCATCCCGCTGTCGTATGCAGATGAGAACGCTTCGGCACTCGGCCCGTGTGTATGCCCGTTTTTGACATGGTGTTGATTTTGCCGTCACATCAGGGTCTGTTGACGTGGTCGGCCAGCGTGTTCGGGTGTGCGTGCGGGGTGTTGGTGCGCCAATTTTCGTCCGGCTTTACCGTCTAACAATTCTCAGCTTGCATTGCTGTGATTAAT
>Ga0255178_1000277_pt1 | contig 14021 bp, 12 predicted proteins | sample Atl_Atlam_RepC_8_FD_183019 | JGI IMG/M metagenome (GOLD analysis project Ga0255178, IMG submission 183019) | Freshwater microbial communities from Altamaha River, Georgia, United States - Atl_Atlam_RepC_8d | ecosystem: Environmental > Aquatic > Freshwater > River | place: USA: Georgia...
TCAATACATCAAGCCGTTGCCACTGTTCTTGCGTAATTTGAGCCTGCGGTAAACCCTCAAAAAGGCTTAAAAACAAAGACTCCTCAAAAGTTTCAAGCACCGACCAATCATTGGTAAATAATACCTCAGCGGCCTTTAACGATTGTTCATAGGCTTTTTGGCCATGTACCAAAACGGTTATTTCGCGCGCCAATGCTTTTTGTATAGGCCGTCCTCCGGGGTTTTCGGCATGCAGTTGTTCAAGCGCTGCAATGTCATCAGCATTTAAAAAGGTAAAATAGCGTATCCATTTTTGCGCATCGGCATCGCTGCTATTTAACCAATATTGGTAAAAGGCATAGGGCGATGTTTTGTGGGCATCAAGCCATATTGTGCCCTTTTCGGTTTTACCAAATTTAGTACCGTCTTGTTTGGTAATAAGCTCGGTGGTTAGCGCATACGCCGATTTGCCCAAGCGCCGCCGAATAAGCTCGGTACCGCTGGTCATATTTCCCCACTGATCGGATCCGCCCATTTGGAGGGCGCAGTTTTGGGTAGTATATAAGTGTAAAAAATCATAGGCCTGTATTAATTGATAGCTAAATTCAGTAAAACTCATGCCCTGCTCCATGCGGTTTTTTACAGAATCTTTAGCCATCATATAATTTATGGTTAAATGCTTGCCCACATCGCGAATAAAATCAATAAACGAGATGTTTAACATCCAGTCGGCATTATTAACCAGCAAAGCACAATTGGGCCCATCCGTAAAATTTAAAAATTGTTGAAGCTGAGTGGTTATGCATTTAATATTATGTTGTAATGTAGATGCATCAAGTAATGTGCGTTCTGCATTTTTACCACTGGGGTCGCCCACCAATCCCGTTGCGCCGCCCACTAAAATAATAGGTTTATGGCCCGCACGCTGAAAGCGCATTAAGGTAATAAGCTGCGAAAGGCTACCCACGTGCAAGGCATCCGACGTGGGGTCAAAACCAATGTAGGCAATGGCCATACCCGATTTTAAATAGGTTTCGGTTTCAGGCACCATACCGTGCAATAATCCCCTCCAGCGTAAGTCCGATATAAAATCCATGGTTTTTGTTGTGCAAAGGTATACTTTTGCTTTATTATTTTGTTTTATGTACGTATATAATGTATCGGTTCAAGTGCCCAAATCGTTAACTCTAAAATGGACCTCGTATATGCTTAAAGGGCATATGGATGCCGTTTTGGCCACCACCTGTTTTCAGTCGGCTCAATTATCTAAACTACATCATGCACAACAGCAGGATGATGAGTACACCACCTTTATTGTACAGTACAGCTTTAACGAAATGGCACAGTACGAACGTTATCAAAAGCAATTTGCACCGGCACTACAGGCCGATCACCAATCCCATTTTGGAGAGGCCTGCTTGGCCTTTAGAACCGTACTTGAAATAATAGAACACAAAAAAAGCCGGTAACCAACCGGCTTTCTCAACCAAAGCAACAATAGTAAACCCTTAATGAACTATTGCCACTTTATCTTTAATTTAATTTAAAGGGCGGCACTTTACCTTCTGTCATTAACTGTTTTGCCTTTTTTTTATGCGCCTCAAAATCTCCAAAAGCCAGGGCATCAAGCATCTCTTTACGAGACATTTTAGGGTTTCCAAGGCGCTCTTTTATTTCGGGAGCACAACGGTCAACAAATAATTCAAAATGCTGAGGCGCCCAAACATAAGCCGGTTTATTGTTTTTGGTAGACTTAAATTCTTCGGGCAGTCCACCCGCAATTTTCGCTTTAATATCTAGCCCTTCATAGGTTTTAGGCAATTGACGGTTATCAAACAAAAACGGCTTGCAAATAACAATTACGTGTTTTTTACGCTTGGGATCAATCATGCTTAAGCCTTCAATGCGAAGGCCCTTTTTTTTAAGTCCGCCAAACTTGGCTTCAAAATTTTTAAGAATCTCAAACATATAAGGGGACCACAAATATAATGATAATTTGTTAATAACTTATTTTTGGAGAAACCAGCAGAATTATAGCCTTTAATACCTATAACCAGCACGGCTATAAAGGCATAATTTAATTTTTAGCAAAAACGCAAGCTTAAAACACAAGGCAGTAGGCTTAATGTTTAAAGTGCCTAAAGCCGGTAAACACCATTGCCATGTCGTGGGCATCACAAAAGGCAATACTGTCTTTGTCTTTAATAGATCCGCCGGGCTGAATAACCGCACGAATACCTGCCTCGTAAGCAATTTCTACACAATCGGCAAAGGGAAAAAAAGCATCGCTGGCCATTACAGCCCCCTCTAAATTAAAATTAAAACTTCGGGCTTTAGCCAAAGCCTGTTTTAAGGCGTCTACACGCGAGGTTTGTCCGGTGCCGCTACCCAGTAATTGATTGTTTTTAGCCAAAACAATTGTATTGGATTTGGTATGTTTAGCCAATATATTGGCAAACTTTAAATCGTTCCACTCGGCTGTATGGGGTTGTTTGTGCGTAACAACCTGCATTTCTGATAATCCCTCGGTTTTAAGATCTTTATCTTGTTCAATCACACCATTAAGCAGGGTTTTAAACGAGGTGGTACAAAGGGTAACGGGATGTTGTACTAATAAAATACGGTTGGTTTTACTGCGCAACAGGTTTTCGGCTTCTGCATCAAAGGCCGGCGCAATAACAACTTCAAAAAACAACGCGTGCATGGCTTTTGCGGTTTGTAAATCCACCGGGCGGTTGGTTATTAAAATGCCCCCAAATGCTGAAACCGGGTCGGCCGCTAATGCATCGGTATAGGCCTGTAAAATGGTATCGCGTGTGGCAAAACCACAGGCATTGTTATGTTTTAAAATAGCAAAGCTGGGTGCGGTAAAATCAGCCATAAGGGCAACAGCAGCATCCACATCCAATAAATTATTATACGATAAGGCCTTGCCGCTTAGTTGTGTAAACATGGCATTTAAGTCGCCATAAAACACTCCTTTTTGATGCGGATTTTCGCCATACCGCAAAACATGCGCCTCGGTAATACTGTGTTTAAACTGCTGTAATGGCGAACTGCGGTTAAAGTATTTAAAAATTTGTGTGTCGTAGTGCGAGGTTACAGAAAACGCCCAGTTTGCAAAATGCTTACGCTCACTTAAACTGCTGGCGGCACCCTGATTTTTAATAAGGTGCAATAAATCGGAATATTGCATGCGTGATGAGACAATTAACACATCGTTAAAGTTTTTAGCCGCAGCCCGTATCAGCGCAATACCGCCAATATCAATTTTTTCAATAATATCTGTTTCGGGCGCGCCCGAAGCCAGGGTTTCTTCAAAGGGATAAAGGTCAACAATTACTAAATCTATATCGGTAATGCCATGCTCCTGTTTTTGCAGCTGATCTTGTGCGTGATCACGGCGGTTTAATATGCCACCAAAAATAGCTGGATGCAGCGTTTTAACCCGCCCACCAAATATTTCAGGGTAGGCAGTTAAGTTTTCAACTGCAACAACCGGCACACCCATTTGTGTTATAAATTCAAGCGTGCCTCCCGTACTGTATAAGCTTACACCCTGTTGGTGCAAGGCATTTACAACAGGCGCCAAGCCCTCTTTATAATATACAGAAATTAAGGCACTTTTAATAGGTTTTAAAGCTGTACTCATATAATAAACAAACTGTAAATATAAGTTGATTTTGTACCTATATGCTTAAGTAATATCAGTTATTATTGTATGTTAATTAGGTAATGTGTGGGCTTATCCTATGGTTTATTTTTATTTGGGCGATGCCTTTCAGGCCCGGGCTTCTTCGGGCTCGCTTTGCTCGGTTATTGCTGTGCAATGAACTAAACCCTACGTATCCCTATCGCAATTCTTTTATTTTGATTTGAGCGATGCCTTTTGTTAGGGTTTATGTGTTTGAATTATTATTAGGGCGATGCCTTGCAGGCCCGGGCTTCTTCGGGCTCGCCTTGTTCGGTTATTGCTGCGCAATGAACTAAACCCTTCGTATCCCTATCGCGGTTAACGGTTTGCAGCTACAAGAAGTTGGCGATTTTTACCACAAATGTTTATACGAAGAACAACTGTTTGTGCTACCACAAAACTGTCAATACGCCACAAAAGTTGATGCGAGGCAAAATGCTCAATTAACCTCGTCACCCGCCATTGAGCCAAACGCCTGTTAAAGCCAGTGGTTTCTTGTCGTCCGTTAGTTTTCATTGTATCCAAATTGTCTGCTTTGTAAAACTTTTTTCCACCAACTTTCCCTGTCAATTATAATTTGGTCGTCAGTTATCGATTTATAAATGTCGAGGATTGAATATTTGAAATTTTGTTTTATATGGTCAAAGGTTAGTTTTTTAAGTCCTACGTTTCCACCGTGTCCAGTTGCGATATATGCTCTCCAACGTCCTAAAATCATATTTTCTCCGTAAGCCGAGCCAACATACATTTTGCCATTCGATTTGTCAGTCAGCAGATAAACTCCTTTTTGATTTTGTAATGCAGTTTTCCAGTTGTCTTTCTCTAAAACACGTTTCATCTCGTCCCAAGAGATATTGATTTTTTCATAGCCAGGGAATAAGTCGTTGTCAAAAGTGTCGGGCAAAATTTGAGATACAAAACAGTCGTCAATAACTGATTCAGCGTTACGAATCATTGTCTGTGCTTTGTTCTTGAATTTTACTACTAAACGTCCAACGTATTTTTCATATTCAGGCAGGTCTTGATATTCGTAACCAACTCCGTTGAGTATATTCAAGTCCTTAGTTACTTGTCCGATATGAAATAGCAACCAAAAATCTTCGTTCGGTTTTATCTTAACAAGTCCAACCGTGATTTGTCCTGCTTTGTATGATTTGTTTTTGTTGTAATTCCAATATTGTCCTGCGAGCATTGTAGAAATGTCGCCATTTTTAAAAAGTTCAATCGGATTCCAATTTTGGGCGAACATCAAATTGAAACGAATCTTTACGTTGTTAAGATTGTCTAGTCGTAATATGTCGTTTAGTTTTATGCTGTTCATTTTCTAAAATTCCTTCGTTTCGGTTGTTGTCCTACCATTGGCTATAACTAGCGTATAACCGCTATAAACCTTCCCAAAAACATCCAATTTGGGTGTATATGCGCAGGTTTGTTGCGCATTACTAAAATACATATAATTTTCATAAATCATCAAAAGGCAACGTATATGTTGTAAATTTCGCATACTCTGTCATGTGAATATATTTCCGTAGTTCTTAAACGGTAAAGACCAAAAGGTTCTTTAAGAATATCCTCCGCATACTTTAAATTATTTAATGCCAGCAAAAATGTAAACTTTATTAATACCCTAGCACGGGCCGTAACCATTGCTCTGCGGCTTCAATATTAAGTTGTTTGCGTTTTGCATACGATTGTACCTGATCAGCCTGAACTTTTCCTAAGGCAAAATAATGGCTATCGGGATGGCTTATATACAAACCGCAAACCGATGCTGTGGGATACATGGCCAGATGTTCGGTTAAGGTAATGCCGGTGTGTTTTTCAACATCTAATAATAACCAAATGCTTTGTTTTTCTGAATGATCGGGCTGTGCCGGATATCCTGGTGCGGGCCGTATACCGGCATATTTTTCGCCAAGCAGTCCATCCGAATCAAGCTGTTCATTGGGCGCATAAGCCCAAAACTCGCGGCGCACTTTAGCATGTAAATATTCTGCAAAAGCTTCGGCTAAACGATCGGCCAGGGCCTTTAGTAATATAGCATTGTAATCATCGCCTTGCGCCTCAAAGGCTTTTACGTATGTTTCAATACCCAGGCCGGCAGTTAACGCAAACATGCCAATAGCGTCGCGTGCGCCGCTTTGCGTAGCAGGCTTAATAAAATCAGCTAATGCGCAATTATATTGTCCGGGCGCTTTTTGCCCTTGCTGCCTGAGGGTATGTAAACGCAACAGTGTTTGCCCATGCGGGTCGTAAAGCTGTATATCATCATCTTCAACTTGTGCGGCATCAAAGATGCCCCAAACGGCTTTGGCCTGCAGCCAATTTTCTTTAGCAATTTGGTTAAGCATATGCTGCGCATCGGTGTATAATTTTTGGGCTTCAATGCCCTGAGCGCTATCATTTAAAATATCAGGGTATTTTCCGCGCAATTCCCAACTGTGAAAAAAAGGCGTCCAGTCTATATAAGGGTATAATTCCGCAATGGTATTGGGGCTAAAACTATGTACACCCATTAGTTTTGGGCGTGGCGGCTCGTATGTGCTCCATTGTATGGGATAGCGATTTTCCCGTGCCGCAGCTAAAGGCAGGCTATACTGTAATAAATGGCGCTTTTCATACTGATCGCGCATGCGCTGTTGATCCTGCTGCTGTTCTAAAATAAATGTTTTGCGAGCATCTTGTGATTTTAGCGCCGATACAACGGGAACCGATTTGCTGGCATCGTTAACGTGTATTACAGCACCGCTGTATGCCGGGGCAATTTTAACAGCGGTATGCACTTTTGAGGTTGTAGCACCTCCAATAAGTAATGGTATTTTAAATTGCCGCCGCTCCATTTCCTGCGCCACGTGTATCATTTCATCCAAAGACGGCGTAATAAGTCCGCTTAGCCCAATAATATCCGCATGATGTTCCATGGCCGCATCAAGAATGCTGTCACACGACACCATAACTCCCAAATCAATAATATGATAGTTATTACATGCCAAAACAACAGCAACAATATTTTTTCCTATATCGTGCACATCGCCTTTAACGGTAGCTAATATAATTTTGCCTTGGTGCTTTATGCTTTCGCCTTTGGCTTTTTCGGCTTCAATAAACGGTTGTAAATATGCTACCGCTTTTTTCATTACCCTTGCACTTTTTACTACCTGCGGCAAAAACATTTTTCCGGCACCAAACAAGTCACCCACCACATTCATGCCCTGCATTAAGGGCCCTTCAATTATATCTAAAGGCTTTGCAAAAACTTTTTGGCATTCGGCCATGTCGGTATCAATATATTCTGTAATGCCTTTTACCAAGGCATGTGTAATGCGCTCTTGTAGCGAGGCATTGCGCCAGGCGGCATCTGCTTGTAATTTTTCAGTTTTAATACCTTTAAGTTGTTCGGCCCATTCAATTAAACGCTCTGTAGCATCCGGCCTGCGGTTTAAAAGCACATCCTCTACCCGCGTGCGCAACTCCGGCTCAATGCTGTCGTAAACAATAAGCTGTGATGGATTAACAATACCCATATCCATGCCGTGTGCTATGGCATGAAATAAAAAACAGGAATGCAGGGCTTCACGCACGGTATCGTTACCACGAAACGAAAACGACACATTACTTAATCCGCCACTTACCTTCGCATGCGGTAAATGGGCTTTAATCCATGCGGTGGCCTCAAAAAAATCAAGTGCGTTACGCCGGTGTTCGTCCATGCCGGTGGCAACGGGAAAAATATTAGGATCTAAAATTATATCTTGTGGCGCAAACCCCGCCTGTTGCGTAAGCAAATGGTATGCGCGCGCGCAAATTTCAATTCGGCGCTGCAAGGTGTCGGCCTGCCCTTTTTCATCAAATGCCATAACCACTACGGCCGCCCCAAAAGATGCAATATGCCGCGCCTGATTTAAAAATACCTGTGTGCCTTCTTTTAATGAAATAGAATTTACAATAGCCTTGCCTTGTACGCATTTTAGCCCCGCCTCTAGCACAGACCATTTGGAAGAGTCTATAACTATGGGTATGCGTGCAATATCGGGTTCGGCGGCTAAAAGCTGTAAAAAGCGTGTCATGGCTGCAGCACTGTCCAGCAGGCCCTCATCCATATTAATATCCAATGCTTGTGCCCCACCCTCAACCTGTTCACGGGCAACCGTTATGGCCGCTTCAAACTGCGACGCTTTAATGAGGCGTAAAAATTGTTTAGAACCGGTTACATTACAGCGCTCCCCAATATTCATAAAATTACTTTCGGGGCGTAGGGTAAAGCCTTCTAAACCGCTGAGGTGCATTAAGGAATCAGGCAAGGGTTTTTTGCGGGGCTTGCAATTACGTGCCAGTTGGGCTATGCGTTGAATGTGCTCTGGCGTGGTGCCGCAGCAGCCGCCAACAATATTTAAAAATCCGGCTTTTAAAAAGCCTTCAATATCATGCCCCATGTGATGGGCATCCTGATCATAAGCTCCAAATTGATTGGGCAGCCCCGCATTGGGATAGGCGCTTATAAAAAAGGGCGCCTTTTGAGCCAGCTCCTCAAGATAGGGTCGCATTTCTTTAGCTCCTAGCGCGCAATTAAACCCTATACTTAATAAAGGGGCATGCATTAATGAATACAAAAAGGCTTCGGTTGTTTGTCCCGAAAGGGTTCGCCCGCTGGCATCGGTAATAGTACCCGAAATCATTATAGGTAAAGACTTTCCCAATTGTTTGGCAACACGAGCCGCAGCAACCAGTGCGGCTTTTGCATTTAAAGTATCAAAAACGGTTTCAATTAAAAGCAAGTCGGCACCGCCCGTATACAAGCCTTCTATTTGTGTACAATAGGCTTCGGTAAGCGCATCAAAACTTAAAGCTCTAAATCCGGGGTCGTTAACATCGGGCGAAAGCGAAAGCGTTTTATTTGTGGGCCCAATAGCTCCTGCCACATAAATCTGGCGCCTGTCTTCGGGATGTTTTTGCAGGTACAGGGTAATGGCCTCACGGGCCAATTGCGCCGATGCAACATTAAGCTCGTGCGCCAAGGCCTCCATACCATAGTCGGCCATTGCCACGGAGGTGCTGCTAAAGGTATTGGTTTCAATAATGTCGGCACCGGCTTCTAAATAGGCTAGATGTATGTTACGTATTATATCCGGCTGCGTTAGGGAGAGCACATCGTTATTACCCTTTAGTGAAACGGGCCATTCGGCAAAACGCGCGCCTCTAAAGTCGGCTTCGCTTAGTTTGTGTTGTTGTATCATGGTGCCCATGGCCCCATCAATAACTAAAATTCGTTGCTCTAAATCGAGCGCTATGGGTGTTTTCATTTTTTTGATATGCGCGCCATTCAGAACCAGCAGTGAACATGGCATAAACTTATTTTACCGAAAATCGGCACGAATTACCACCTTCATAAACAGTGTTTAGGGTTGGTAAAGCTTCACAGGGCGTATCCCTCTGCTTTTCTGAATAAGCGCTTTAAAGAACAGTACAAAGATATTACTTTTATGGTGTATGAAATTATTTTTTTTAATTCAGGTTTTATTCTGTAGCGTACTGCATGCGCAAAACACCCACCACATTAACGCTATACGCAATTGTCTTAATGACCAGCAAAATGCCTGGAACCGCGGCAGCATAGATGATTTTATGAAACACTACTGGAACCACGATAGCCTGCGTTTTGTTAGTGGCAAAAACATAAGCATGGGCTTTACAACAGCACTTGAAAATTATAAAAACCATTATAATACTCCTGAAGCAATGGGCCGCCTTACCTTTACTGTTGTATACGCCGACTGCCCTACCAAAAATGCCTGTATTTTGAGCGGTACTTGGAACATTGCGCGCGCTACACCAATTGGCGGACGATTTACCTTGTTGTGGAAAAAAATACAGGGCCATTGGAAAATTGTTTACGACCATACCAGTTAATTCAAAAAATAGTTTTAATACGGGATGTTGAGGGTTAAAAAAATGGCATTTCGATTTAAGGCCAGGAATTATTTTTTCTTTTGATCAAGCTCTATTTCATTGCAGGGTTGCGTTTGTGTAATATCTTTTCTTTTTAATACGCCCTTTTCGTTGTATACGTAGTTTGTTACAACGCAAAGCGTGCCATCTGCCGCACAATACGATTCTTGATGAATATTACCTCCAGGCTGATGAAACGAAACGCTATAAAATCGCTTATCAGGTAATTGCATTTCAAAATGTGTTTTTTGTTTAAACGCATTATAGCGTTCGGTATGTAAATAATTTGGGCACCCATCTCTAAATTTTCTGTATTCTTTTATATCACCGTCTTCAAAACGAGAAATATATTCAGCAAACACATTATTAAAATGATTATAAAAATATTCGTTTTGAGCTGCGCAGCTATCGGGTAAAATGCTGGTAATATGATGGCAGCGTATATCGGTGACAATTTGTGGTAAATTTTCGGACATATAATAAAAATAATGGCCATTGGTTTTTATAAAATAGTTTTTACGTTCAATATTTACAATTGTATCGGCACTGCGTTTAATTTTTAATTTAATCATAGTTGAAACTTGACCACTTACCGGCATATAGTCTTTTTTGGTAATTGGAAGGGTTTTTTCAAAATCCTCATAATACGTGTAAATGCTATCTCCTAAAGAAATACCCTTAGGGTTATAGGTAATGTTGATGTTATAAATGCCGGCAAATAAAGGCACCCCAAAACTATGATGCGAAGCATTTTGGGTATGGTAGTTATAATAATTTTCAAAATCGTTTAGATAAATGGTAATTACAATTTGTTCAAGCGGCTTTAGGTATTTTATTTTAACACTACCGGTATCATGAACCAACATGTTTAACATCTTATCTTCTGTATACCTTAACAGCAAAGCGTTTTGTGCCTTATCGTAGGCATTTAAATAAAATAACTTTTGCCCCATATTTTGAGTATGCGGCAGCAATACCGGATGCGATTTTTCTTTATCATGATTGGTAATGGTGATATAAAAAGTAATTTTTTCACCTTCAAAATAAATTTCTTTTTCAGTACTAATGCTAAAACTAACAGGCTGGTAAATGAGGTATGCAAATGCACAAGGTTTAAAAAGCAAAACACAAATTAATATCAACCAGGGTTTCATATAAAGCGTTTACGGTTAATTTTTGTATAGAAATGGCATACACGTCTTTGTAAAGGTAGTAGCAGTTTTACAAAACAATTAAAAACTACTATAAAATTAATTCTGGTATTATTGCAAAATGCTAACAATAGATGAGCTTTAAGGCCTTACCAAATATACTGGTAGCTTAAGCGTACTTTTAAATCGCCATTACTTAAAATTTCGTTTGCAGGAAATCCGTTACTATCATTATAAGGTACAAAAGCTATTTCGCCCACAAAATCATCGGCATCAAAATCATCATGATCGTACACCTGAATACGGTGCGAGGATGTAATGGCGTTTAATTCTATACTTGGATTGGGGTTAAATGCATAGGCGCTTGTGGGACTGGCATCGGTATAATAGGAACTGCTGTTATATAAAGTATTGCTGCCCTGAATGAGTTTGGGGTAAATGTCCGCATTGCTACCGCCAAAAAGATCCCATGTTACAGTACCGTCAGTGGCCGGAAAACCAAGCACCTCTATTTTAGTTATTAAAATAGATTTGGGCTTAACTTGAATATTACAGGAGCTGCCTTCATAACCTTCAAAACAATAGCAGGTGCCATTGTCACAGGTGCCGTTATTGCAGTCTGTAGTGGAGCAGACGTCTTCGGTGCAGGACATAACGATGCAACATAAAAAAACAAAACATAAATTCGGTAGATTTTTCATAGTATGTATTATAATGGAATAAGTTCTTGCACATGCAGCCCAATGCCCGCACTATGTAAATTATATCCATAGGTGTTTAAACTATAATCGTAGTGCAATACCAAATAACCTAATTTTAAACGTATACCAGCCGTACATCGAAAACCATCAACATTAGCATGTATTTGTACGGGGTTTAAAAGTTCCTCTATTTTTGGTTTTGCAAAATCGGGATGCGATACATCATCTACCGCAACCAATACGGGGTAAGTGCCCAGCATATCAAAGCCCGACCACGAACGGGTGTATAAAAGTCCCAAATATGGGCTTAGTGGCCCCAATTTAATGGAAGCGACCGTGCCCAAATTAAATGCATCTCCTAATAACGCATAAGCCTGATCTTCATAAAGCTTATCCTTATACGTTGTATAGTTTATTGCATTGGGGTATGCACTGGCATATAAGCGATTGGAATTTTTTACAGACAGTATATGTTTAAAATGCGTAAAGCCGCCTATAAATGACCAGTCCCAAAAAGGCACTTTTTTTATTGCCGGTAGCCATTGTTTTATACTGTGTTTAATGCCAAAACCAAATTGTGAGCTAGAAAAGTTTTGTATGCTAATTCCGGGAAAATACCGAATCATTAGCTCAGTTTGTTGAAAAAGCCCCAGATTTAACTGCAACGCGGGTGGAATAACCGGTGCCATCGGCAGGTTTAAACCTTCCGGCATTTGCATGCGGCATAAAAATACGCTACTGTCAAATGCACCAATCTTTAGAGCATAGCTGATATCATAAGATTGTGTGATTTCGGGCCCCTTACCAAATATTGTTGGTAAATTATAACTTGAAGAACTTGCAGCGGAGGGTACGTAAGTATATAGGGTGTTTTGTAAGGGCAAATCAGAAAATTTATAATAGCGTTCACTTTCAGGCACATCAAAAGCCGACGCGGTTAAAGAAATGTGAAAACCTAATTTTCCTAAAGGTTTTGCAGAATTGTACCAGCCTGCATTTGAACCCGAAGCAAAGCCCTTAAACATAGGCTGTAAATAGGCGTTTAAAAATACTTTGGCATCGGCCTGCCCCGCTTTAATAATTTCACTAGCAACTCCTTGTGACCTTAGGCTTAGGCTAAATAACAATAAAACCAAGCTTATTGTGATTTTCATAACTCTAAATTACAATTAATATACGTATGGCAGTTTTTATAATCCCGTATCTTTGAGCTTGATGCATTATGATGTTATTGTAGTTGGCGCCGGCCATGCAGGCTGTGAAGCTGCAGCTGCAGCTGCAAACATGGGCTCAAGGGTATTGCTCATTACAATGAACATGCAAACTATTGCACAAATGAGCTGTAATCCGGCAATGGGAGGAATAGCCAAGGGGCAAATAGTACGCGAATTAGATGCTTTAGGAGGTTACAGTGGTATTGTTTCAGACCGTTCGGCCATTCAGTTTAGAATGCTTAACCGAAGTAAAGGACCGGCCATGTGGAGTCCGCGTACTCAAAATGACCGCATGTTGTTTGCCGCAACATGGAGAAGCATGCTAGAACAAACGTCACGAGTAGATTTTTGGCAAGACGCCGTAAGCCAATTACTTCTAAGCGCTGATAAATGTAGTGTTGAGGGGGTTATTACAGGCATGGGCTTAACGTTTTATGCAAAGGCGGTTGTGTTAACCAATGGCACTTTTTTAAATGGTAAAATACATATAGGCGAAACCCAAATCAGTGGCGGGCGTTCGGGAGAGGCGGCCAGCTTTGGTATTACAGAACAATTACAGAACCTGGGCTTTGAAAGCGGACGTATGAAAACTGGCACACCGCCCCGAATTGACGGAAGGAGTATAAATTACGCTAAAACCGAACGTCAGGATGGCGATGCATTACCTGAAACTTTTTCATTTGATAAATCGCACAGCCCCTTTTTAAACGCACAGGCTCCAAAATCACAAAAGCCTTGTTTTATAACCTATACAAATCCTGAAGTACACGAAATTTTAAAAACAGGATTTGAACAATCGCCCATGTTTCAAGGCCGTATTCAGGGTTTAGGACCACGTTACTGCCCTAGTATAGAAGATAAAATAACAAGATTTTCGGAGCGCGAGCGCCACCAGTTATTTATAGAACCTGAAGGCTGGGATACGGTTGAAATTTATTTAAACGGTTTTTCTTCCTCATTACCCGAAAGCGTACAATTAAAAGCTTTACAAAAAATTTCGGGTCTTGAACACGCTAAAATGTTTCGTCCGGGCTATGCCATTGAATACGATTACTTCCCCCCTACCCAACTGTATAAAACATTAGAAACCAAAATTATTTCGGGATTATACTTTGCGGGCCAAATTAACGGTACAACAGGTTATGAAGAAGCTGCAGGACAGGGTTTTTGGGCGGGCGTAAATGCGCACTTAAAACTTCAGGCACAGGATCCTTTTATATTAAACAGGTCTGAAGCCTATTTAGGAGTTTTAATAGATGATTTGGTAACCAAGGGCACCGACGAGCCCTATCGCATGTTTACTTCAAGAGCCGAATACCGATTATTATTACGTCAA
>Ga0255178_1000282_pt1 | contig 13810 bp, 11 predicted proteins | sample Atl_Atlam_RepC_8_FD_183019 | JGI IMG/M metagenome (GOLD analysis project Ga0255178, IMG submission 183019) | Freshwater microbial communities from Altamaha River, Georgia, United States - Atl_Atlam_RepC_8d | ecosystem: Environmental > Aquatic > Freshwater > River | place: USA: Georgia...
CAGCGACATCAGCAAGGCGCATAGGTAGAAAGGGATGTTGGACCATTTTTGGGCATCCGGCCGAGTGACCCGCAGCAGGATCATGTCCATGGCAACAAAACACGCCAGCATTAATGCCCACACTGGAATGGCGAACAACAAATTGCTGGTGTTCGTCCACTTGTAAAAAATCGCTGGGTTAGTCAAGCCCAAAGCCAGAGACACCGCCACCATGCCAGCCGCCACCCACCGAATCGCATGGCGCGCCCAGGCCACTGCAAGAGACTGCAGTGAACCACGCTGGCGCATCACCAACCATGTCGCTCCCAGCAGCGCATAGGCAGCAATGGCACAGACCCCGATAAACAACCCAAACCAGACGTAGGCACCGGGGTCGGCGTACCCAGTCACCACGCTGGCCAACAAAAGACCATGACCAAATGCTGTCAGCAGTGAGCCAAGCCAGAACCGCCAGACCCAAGCCATCCTGTGGCTCGCATCGGATCGAACGCGATACTCAAAGGCGACGCCTCGCAAGGCAGAACCGATCGCTGTCATGGTCAAGGGAATGTAAAGATGACTCAGTATGTCACCCCAAGCCACAGGAAACGCTGCCACAAACAAGCCTGCAGCCAAAATCAACCAAAACTCGTTCGCCTCGCGCCAGGGGCTGAGCGCGACCAAGAGGTCTGTTCGATGGGACGCGGGAGCGGCACGCACCAAGAGGCCCACACCGATATCAAAGCCGTCCAGCAAAACGGCACCCAGAATCAATGCCAGCAACAGGCAGAACAACACCAGTGGCATCCAAAACAAGGGATCGGTGACTGCCAAGCCTGTCGATTCGGAAAGCGCCTGAATCATGAGCGCCCCCCAGCGACAGCCTTGCGAACAGCGATCACTCCATATCTGGCAGAGTGAAAAAACATTCGGATGAATCCACCCACCAGAACCATGTGCAGCAGTACCCATCCAGCCATGCCCAAGGCCAGCGTCAAGCTATCTGCCTGGACCAACACGTCCCGGGCGAGGATGGCGCCTTGCACCATGTATGGCCAACGAGCGGCCTCCATCCACAAAAAACAAATTGCAAAAGCCAGTAGCCCAGCAAAGCTGGTGGCAGATACCACGCGCATGAATCCATTGGGCAACCGAAGAGGATCTGCCCCTTTGCGAACCACCATCCACCAGCAAGTCAAGGCCACCAAGGACAAGGCGATCAGCAACAGCACAATGACCCTCGAAAGCACAAATAAGCTTCGCACCGCAGGCAAATGTTCTCCTGCCCCGTCCAAGCCGATAAAAGCCTGTTGAGCATTTTGCCCCAGCCATCGCCCTTGCCACCCCTCAATGACCCAGATAGGATTGAGAGAGCGACTCACCAGGTCAGGCCAACCCAACACCACCATGTCGGCGGGTCCCCCCGTTTGCAGGTAGCCTGCCATGGCAGCAACCAAGACGGGCTGCTGGCTGGCCAAAGACCTCACCGAGAAGTCAAGGGCAAACCAACTCGCCAGGATCGCCACCAAGCTGATTGTCAAACCCGTCTTGAAAACAGACCGTTCCCCATCATCCAAAGGACGCTTGCGGCTGAGCCAGGCTGAGAGCCCAACCATCAGCCAACCTGTTGCCAACAGGCCAAAAGCCACGAAAAGCAGCACATGAGAGGTCAATAGAGGGTTCAGAATGACATCCGGCCAGTGGTAGACCTGAAAACGACCATCAATCAGGGTGGCACCATCCGGGGATTGCATCCAGGACCAGAGCGCCAAGGCCCAAAAAGCGGTGAAACTCATGCCTGCGGCAACACCCAAGGCAGAAAACGTGTGGAGTCGCGCCGAGACACGGCGCTGTCCGTATAGCAGCGTTCCCATGAACATGGACTTGAAGAGAAACAGGCTGACCAAACCAAAAGCTACCAGCGGACCGGCCACATTTCCGATTCGCTCCAGCAAGCTTGGCCAAAGCGTGCCGACCTGGATCAAGACCGGCAGCAACAGGCCCAGGGTCAGAAAGTAAGACAAGGCAAAAATCCTGACCCAGAACCGATAGGCTGCGAGCCACCCGCCACCCTCGTCTCGCCATGCACGCAGGCGAAACCAGAAGACCACCCATGCCAGCATCGTGGACAACGCAGCAAACAGATTGAAGAAACCCAGGTTCAAGGAGAACTGAGCCTGGGCCAGGCTAATGGCAGAAATTTCCATGATCGCCTAAGTGTAGACGCCAACATGGCAAAATGTATGTTTGTTGGCATCAACATGCCTAGCCATATTGCGTATGACAACTGAACACACCGCACCGGTCACCACCCACTTTCTCCGAAATATCATTGATGCAGACTTGTCTGCCGGACGTTTCCAAGGCAAAACCTGGGCGCCTCCGCCTGCGCGCGCCCAAGACTTGCAATCTGCCCCGCCTGATCCCGCCAGGATCCGGACGCGGTTTCCTCCTGAGCCCAATGGCTACCTGCATATTGGCCATGCCAAGAGCATTTGCCTGAACTTTGGCCTTGCGCGTGACTATGGTGGCGTCTGTCACATGCGGTTTGATGACACCAACCCGGAAAAGGAAGAGCAGGAGTACGTGGACGCCATCCTGGATGCCGTCCGTTGGCTGGGGTTTGATTGGAAATCAAAAGGCAAAGAAAATCTTTATTTTGCCAGTGACTATTTTGAGGTCATGTACGGATTTGCCGAGGCATTGATCGAGGCAGGGCAGGCCTACGTGGATGAGCAGGACCCGGAAACCATGCGCGCCATGCGTGGCACGCTGACCGAGCCCGGCAAAAACTCACCGTGGAGGGACCGTCCAGTCGGCGATTCACTGCAGCGTCTGCGAGAGATGCGTCAGGGCATGCATCCGGATGGCAGCATGGCACTGCGTGCCAAAATCGACATGAGCTCCCCCAACATGAACATGCGCGACCCGGTGCTCTACCGTATCCGTCACGCCCATCACCACCGCACTGGGGACAAGTGGTGCATCTACCCCATGTACGCATGGGCACACCCGGTTGAAGACGCGCTAGAAGGCATCACCCACAGCATTTGCACGCTGGAGTTTGAAGACCAGCGTCCCTTTTATGATTGGAGCATTGATCGTCTGCGCGAGCTGGGATTGCTCCCTGCCCTGCGTCCCCACCAGTATGAGTTTGCCCGACTGAACATGAGCTATGTCGTGACCAGCAAGCGCAAGCTGCTGCAGCTCGTGCGGGACGGCCATGTGGATGGCTGGGATGATCCGCGCATGCCGACCATTGCTGGCCTGCGTCGCCGGGGCTACACCCCAGCTGCCATTCGCCTGTTTTGTGAGCGCACGGGGGTCTCCAAGTCCAACTCCCGTATTGATTACAGCTTGCTTGAGCAAGCGTTGCGTGATGACCAGGACCCCGTCGCAGACCGTGCGGTGGCGATCCTGGATCCACTCAAGCTTGTGATCACCAATTTCCCTGTCGATCAGGAGGAGCCCTGCCAGGCCCCACGCAACCCACATGACCCGGATGCGGGCATGCGACAGATTTCATTTACGCGTGAGTTGTGGATTGAGCGCGAGGATTTCGCCGAAATCCCGCCCAAAAAATACTTCCGGCTGTTCCCGGGCAACCAGGTTCGATTGAAGTACGGTTTCGTCGTGACCTGCACTGGCTTTGTCAAGGATGAGTCGGGCCACATCACCGAAGTGCACGCGGAGTATCTGCCTGACACGAAAAGTGGCACACCCGGCTCCGATCTGGTTAAGGTCAAGGGAAACATCACGTGGGTGAGTGCACGACATGCTGTTCCCGCTCGCATTCGCCTGTATGACCGCCTGTTTGCCCAGCCCTACCCTGACAGTGGAGATGCAGACTTTTTGGCTTGTCTCAACCCGGACTCCGTGCGCGAAGTGCAAGGCTGGCTTGAGCCTGGCCTCAACCTCACCCCCGGGCGGGTGTTGCAGTTTGAGCGCCTGGGCTACTTCACGGCTGACTTGCATGACTCCACCGCCGATGCACCCGTGCTGAACCGGGTCACCACACTCAAGGACACCTGGGCGGCAAGCCAGTGAAAACCCGCCGCCCCAACAATATCCAGACGGGTTATCATCGCCGCCAATGAGCAACGAATCCACCCCACTAGACTTCAAAAGCGCGACCATCTATGCGATTCGTGTCGTCCTTCAAGACGCTGACACCGACACGCTGATCAGTGCATTGCAACGACGCATGGCAGATGCCGGCAGCTTTTTTGAAAACGAACCTGTCGTCATCGATGCCTCCCGCGTCGAGGACCCGATCGATTGGGAGCCCCTGCTCGAGGCGCTCAGCCAGCACCAGCTCCCTGTGATCGGCGTGGTGGCCTCGGGTCCCAACCTGGAGCGTGCCCAGGAGTGTGGGCTCACACATGTCGAACTCTCAGCCGCCACCGTCCGGTCCACGACCGATGCGCAAACCGCTGCGGCTGTCTCCGAGCCAGTTCAAGCTGCCACCCCCGTGCCCGCAGCTGCCGAGCGCAACCTGGACACCCCCAACCAACCAGCACCGGTTTCCAGCGGTGCGTTTCCCACCATGGTGGTCACAGGACCGCTGCGCTCCGGTCAGCGCGTGTATGCGCGCCAGTCCGACCTGATCGTCATGGGAGTGGTGAGCAGGGGAGCCGAGGTCATCGCAGATGGCAACATTCATGTTTACGGCCCGCTCCGCGGAAAAGCCATGGCTGGCGCACGCGGCGATGCCAAAGCCCGCATTTTTTCCACCGGCCTGGACGCCGAGCTGGTCGCCGTAGCGGGGATTTATCGGGTGATCGATACCGACTTGCCCGAACCGGTTCGCAACAAGCCAGCAATGGTCTATCTTGACCAGGATGCCTTGCGAATCACTCCACTGGATCAGTGAAACCAATTTGCCAGGCAATACGCTTTTCAAATCCGATTTACGATAGTGTTTATTTTCAAACTGACTTGTTTTAGACCAATTTTAAAAGGGTAAACGTGCCATGAGCCGAATTGTGGTGGTGACTTCTGGAAAAGGTGGCGTTGGCAAAACGACAACCAGTGCCAGCTTCTCATCCGGACTTGCAATGCGCGGGCACAAGACCGCGGTGATCGACTTCGACGTTGGCCTGCGCAACCTCGATCTCATCATGGGATGTGAGCGTCGCGTGGTCTATGACTTTGTCAACGTGATTCAGGGCGAGGCTACGCTCAACCAGGCCCTGATCAAGGACAAAAACCTGGAAAACCTCTTTATCCTTCCCGCCTCACAAACCCGTGACAAGGATGCGCTGACACAGGAGGGTGTCGAAAAGGTCATCAACGACCTCAAGGACATGGGCTTTGAGTACATCGTCTGCGACTCGCCTGCAGGCATTGAGACAGGTGCCTTGCTTGCTGCCTATTTTGCCGATGACGCCATTGTGGTGACCAACCCCGAGGTGTCCTCGGTGCGCGACTCAGATCGTATTCTTGGCATCCTGGCCTCCAAATCTCGCCGTGCAGTCATGGGTGAGGAGCCCATCAAGGAGTACCTGCTCCTGACCCGCTATAACCCCAAGCGTGTCGAGGATGGCGAAATGCTGTCGCTCAAGGACATCGAAGACATCCTGCGCATCAAGCTGATCGGCGTCATTCCCGAGTCCGAGTCGGTGCTTCAGGCATCCAACCAGGGCCTGCCATCGATTCACCTCAAGGGGACAGATGTCGCTGAGGCCTACCAGGACGTGATCGCCCGCTACCTGGGCGAGGAAAAGCCATTGCGCTTTGTTGACTACCAAAAGCCTGGCCTGCTCAAGCGGCTGTTCGGAGGTAAGTGATGTCTTTTCTGTCGTTTTTGCTCGGGCAGAAAAAAACCTCTGCCAGCGTCGCCAAAGAGCGACTGCAAATCATCCTTGCTCACGAGCGCGTGGAGGGAGAGGTCTCCCCGAACTATCTGCCTCAGCTTCAGCAGGAGTTGATTGCCGTCATCACGAAATACGTGAAAATCAACCCGGAGGACATCAAAGTCAACCTCGAGCGCCAGGGCAGCCTGGACGTACTTGAGGTCAAGATTGAGATGCCTCAAAAATCAGGCAGCTGAGCGCCGGGCGAACACTCAGCCTCAAGCAGTTGGATTCGGGCGATGGATACTCTCCACGGCTCGCAGGTAATTGTCGGGCAACTGCGCGACGGGTCGGTTGCTTGCCCGATCCACATACACGTGGACAAAGTGTCCTTGCGCGCAGGCCTCTATCTCATCGTTCCTGAAAATCCCCAGCTCATAGCGGACGCTGCTGCGTCCGATTTTGGCTACTCTGACACCCACAGTGATGCGGTCCGGAAAGGCAACGGAACGGGCATAACGGCATTGTGTTTCCACGACCAGTCCGACGACAGTGGACGACTCGATCGACAACTCGGCCCGCTCCATCAGAAAAAAGCCAATTGCGGTGTCAAACCATGAGTAGTAGACAACGTTGTTGACATGCCCATAGGCATCGTTGTCCATCCACCGCGTGGTGATGTCATGGAAATACACAAAATGGTCCCTGGTTTCCGGTGGTGTCTTTTGACTCATGAATCAGACCTGTGATGATGTTTGGCGGGGCTGCATGTATTTGCCCTTGAGCTCAATCCATGCAGCGAATCGCGAGTGTGTCAGATGCCTTGGCAACGGTGGGTGGTTTACTTGAGCGCTTTGTAGCGGATACGCTTGGGGGCGGCACCTGCCTCACCAAGGCGACGTTTTTTGTCAGCCTCGTACTCCTGGTAGTTGCCATCAAAAAACACCACCTGCGAATCCCCTTCAAATGCAAGGATATGGGTCGCGATACGGTCCAGGAACCAGCGATCGTGGCTGATCACCATCACGCTGCCGGCAAACTCCAGCAAGGCGTCCTCCAGCGCACGCAAGGTTTCCACATCGAGGTCGTTGGAGGGCTCGTCCAACAGCAACAAGTTGCCACCGGTGATGAGTGTTTTGGCCAAGTGCAGGCGTCCACGCTCACCGCCTGATAGCTGTCCCACCATCTTGTTCTGGTCCGCGCCCTTGAAATTGAAACGTCCCAGATAGGCTCGCGCAGGCATTTCAAACCGCCCCACCGTCAGAATGTCTGCGCCATCCGCAATGGAATCAAACACGGTTTTATTGTCAGGCAACGAATCGCGTGACTGGTCGACAAAGGCGAGCTTGACGGTTTGACCGAGCTTGACCTCGCCGCTGTCAGGCTGCTCCTTGCCAGCAATCATTCTGAACAAGGTGGACTTGCCCGCCCCGTTCGGGCCAATGATGCCCACGATCGCGCCAGGCGGCACCTTGAAGCTCAGGTTATCGATCAGCAGACGATCACCGTAGGCCTTGCTGACGTTGACAAACTCAACCACCTCGTTGCCCAGCCGCTCAGAGACCGGAATGAAAATTTCCTGTGTCTCGTTGCGCTTTTGGTACTCGTGAGAGGACAGTTCCTCGAATCGCGTCATGCGAGCCTTGGCCTTGGCCTGACGACCCTTGGGGTTCTGGCGCACCCACTCGAGTTCTTTCTTGATGGTTTTCTGGCGAGCGGATTCGGTGGCCTCCTCCTGCTTGAGGCGATCTTCCTTTTGCTCCAGCCAGGAGCTGTAGTTGCCCTTCCAGGGGATGCCGTGGCCGCGGTCGAGCTCCAGGATCCACTCGGCAGCGTTGTCCAAAAAGTAGCGGTCGTGCGTCACACCCACCACCGTTCCGGGGAATTTCTGCAAAAACTGCTCCAGCCACTCCACGCTTTCTGCATCCAGGTGGTTGGTCGGCTCATCCAGCAACAGCATGTCCGGCTTGGAGAGCAGAAGGCGGCAGAGCGCCACACGACGCTTTTCGCCGCCTGACAAGTTGCCGACCTTGGCATCCCAAGGAGGCAGGCGCAGGGCGTCGGCCGCGATCTCCATCTGGGTTTCCATGTCATCCGCACCACTGGAGGCAGCCGCCGCGATGATAGCCTCGAGCTCCGCCTGCTCGGCAGCCAGCTTGTCGAAATCGGCATCGGGTTCGGCGTAGGCGGCGTAGACCTCGTCAAGGCGCTTTCGTGCCTGCATGACGGCTCCCAAGCCCTCCTCAACCGCTTGGCGCACCGTATGCTCAGGATCCAGCTTGGGTTCCTGGGGCAGGTAGCCAATATTCAGGCCGGGCATGGGTACTGCCTCGCCCTCGATCTCCTTGTCCACGCCTGCCATGATTTTGAGCAAAGTGGATTTGCCTGAACCATTCAGGCCCAGCACGCCAATTTTGGCGCCAGGAAAGAACGACAGGGATATGTCGCGCAGGATCTGCCGCTTGGGTGGGACGATTTTGCCAACCCGATGCATGGTGTAGACGTATTGAGCCATAAAAGTGACCTATTGCCATTTCAAAAGAGACGAATGCGCCATTGTAGGCTGAGGCGGATATGATGGAGGCCGTCACATTGTTTCGCAAGACTGCAGGTCACCTGATGAAAGACACGGAATATTCCCTCCGATTCACCGAAGACGAACTCTCGATGCTAGGAAAGACGGCCGATGCCCTTAGTGCCTACATGGGCGTATCGGTCTTGGCCGAAATTGGTGCGGACGAGGATGCCGAGTGGGTTATTTTTGGCACCCCCCTGGGTGTGGATGAGGAGGCGCCAGAAGATTGCGTGCATGTCCAGATGGGTGGCCCAGGAGCACGCTTTGTCGGCAACCGAGGCGGGCTGGAGCTGGATACCGAGACCTATGACTGCCGCTACATGTGGGCGATCCAAATCACAGACGACCCTGAGGCACGTTTTGTCCGGCTGGACCATCAGGGCGAGGAGTTCGACTTCTCGAATCAGCTGGCTGAATTGCTTCCGTTTGTCCTGACCGACGAGGCGCTGCCGGATCCTGATCTGGAAATGCTGGAGGATCTCGATGATGGCGAGGAGGATCATCCTGCCGAAGGAGATGGACAACATGCGGACGCAGATCCGCACGACAACAACCACAAACGTGGCCGGGGGCCACTGCACTAGGAGCAGCCATGAAAGTCTATTCGATTGACGGCATCATCCCCGTCATTCATCCCACCGCCTATGTCCACCCTACCGCTGTTCTGATTGGCAACGTGATCGTCGGCCCCCGCTGCTATGTCGGCCCGCTAGCCAGCTTGCGTGGCGATTTTGGCCGCATCATCATGAACGAGGGATCCAACGTCCAGGACAACTGTGTACTGCACGGATTTCCCGACAGCGCCACGATTGTGGATGTCGATGGCCATGTGGGGCACGGTGCCATCCTGCATAGCTGCACGGTGGGTCGCAACGCACTCATCGGGATGAACAGTGTGGTCATGGACGACGCTGTCGTGGGTGAACACAGCTTTATCGGCGCCAATGCCTTTGTCAAGGCAGGCATGATCATCCCTCCACGCAGCCTTGTCATGGGGTCCCCTGCCAAAGTGGTGCGCGAGCTGCGGGACGAGGAGATCAAGTGGAAACACAAGGGCACCCTGCAATATCAAACGCTGACAGAGCGCTGCCTGCGAACCATGCAGGCGGTTGACCCACTGACCGAGGTGACCGAGCAACACAACCCAGTCCGCTATGACCCGGATGTGGTGCCCAAGGTGCGCACAAAATGAAACTGCTCGAACCCTTCCAATTCAAGTCGATCACGCTTCGTAATCGCATGGTTATGGGCGCCATGCACACCCGCATCGAGACCTTGGATCGTCCAGTGGAACGGATGGCAGCGTTTTTTGAGGCTCGTGCCAAGGGCGAGGCAGGGTTGATCCTGACTGGTGGATTCGCTCCTAACGCTGTCGGAAAAATGGAAGCCGATGCACCGGTGATGGACGTGAATACGCCGCTGGAGCACCATCGTCCGATCACCGATGCCGTTCATGCTGCTGGCAGCCGCATCGTCATGCAGCTGCTGCATGCAGGTCGCTATGCCAAGCATGATCAGTGCGTGGCACCATCTTCCATCCGTGCCCCGATCAATCGCCACACCCCACGCGCGATGACGATTGCGGACATTCAGTCCACGATCGAAGACTTTGCCGCCTCGGCCAAGCGCGCTCAGGAGGCAGGCTACGATGGCGTGGAAATCATGGGCTCGGAGGGTTACCTGCTCAACGAGTTCACCTGTCGCGCGACCAATGTGCGCGAAGATGCCTATGGCGGGTCCTTTGACAACCGCATCCGGCTGCCGCTGGAAATTGTGCATGCCATTCGTGCTGCCACTGATCCGGATTTCCTGATTGTGTTCCGCATTTCCTCGATTGACCTCGTGGAGGGCGGGATGACCGGAGAGGAAACCGCGGACTACGCCCAGGCGCTGGAGCGAGCTGGCGTGGACATCCTGAACACAGGCATCGGTTGGCACGAGGCAGCGATTCCGACCATCGCCCAGTCCGTGCCTCGGGCTGCGTGGGCGTTTGCGATCCGCAACATCAAGCAAGCCGTCGCGATCCCCGTGATCGCCTCCAACCGCATCAATACTCCCGAGGTGGCAGAGACATTGCTCGCGGATGGCACCTGTGACTTTGTCTCCATGGCCAGGCCTTTTCTGGCTGACCCGGAGTTCGCCAAAAAAGTCCGGCTGGGCCAATCTGACCGGATCAACACTTGCATTGGATGCAACCAGGCGTGCCTGGATCACATTTTCACGGAGCGCACCGCCACCTGCATGGTCAATCCATTTGCCGGGCGGGAACTTGACTTGATCGTCCGACCTGCCGCAACAAGACGTCGCATTGCGGTCGTGGGTGGAGGAGCTGCCGGCATGGCCTGTGCCTCACAGGCAGCTGCCCGAGGGCATCAAGTGACATTGTTCGAGGTCCAATCCCGTCTCGGCGGCCAGGTCAACTTGGCCAAGGCCGTGCCCGGCAAGTCCGAGTTCAACGAGATGCTGCGCTACTTTCAGTTTCGACTGCAGGATACTGGCGTGGAGGTTCGTCTCAACACGCAGGCTTCGCCTGAAACGCTCAAACAGTTGGGCTTTGATGAAATTGTCATCGCTACGGGCGTGACGCCCCGTGTGCCGCAGATTGAGGGCATCGATCATCCATCGGTCGTGCGCTATGACGAGGTTTTATCTGGAAAGGTCACGGTGGGCCAACGTGTCGCGATCCTGGGTGCAGGTGGCATCGGTTTTGACATGGCAGAGTACCTGGTGGGCGATGAAGACGCTGCGCGTGATCCAGCCCGGTTTTTAAAAGATTGGGGCGTCGATGTCAGCATGGCGCATCCAGGCGGATTGAGCGCAGGAAAGACCCCTTCACAACCACATACCAGCCGGCAAGTTCATCTGTTTCAACGCAAGCCAGACAAGCCAGGCGCCACGCTGGGCAAGTCTACGGGCTGGATCCTCAAGGCAAAGCTGCGCAAGGCACAAGTCACCATGGTCACGGGCGTGCAATACGAACGCATTGATGATGAGGGCTTGCATTACATGGTGCAGGGACAGCCTCACTGCCTCCCTGTTGACCAGGTGGTGCTTTGCACTGGCCAGGAGTCCAACCTCTCATTGATGAAGGCATTGAAAGAGGATGGCATCACGGCCCATGCCATTGGCGGTGCCCACATCGCATCGGAGCTCGACGCCGTCAGAGCGATTGATGAAGGCACCAGGCTGGGGTTGCGACTTTGACCAAGCCCCTGCCCTCACTCCCGACCATGGCCCTAACGGGGGGCCACTACATCACGTAAAACTTAAGCCTATTCGTCTGGGCTAGGGATTTATCGCATCTACAAAAAATAATCATCCGATACGCTTGTACTGTAACAAAAAGTATCCAATCAGATTGAGATGGCGAAAAATCACTCAAACTCACATATCCAATTTATCTATGTGAGTTTGAATGAATATCGTTCTGAAAATACGCTCTTCACATTTCAGTAGCGATCCACCAGGTACACCTTATTTTTCAATTAATGGGTGTACAATAAATTGTTTTTAATTGAATTCGATACTGAAAAACGGAACAAAACCTTGTTGGAACGCGGCTTGGATTTTGCACGTGCCATCGAGGTTTTTAGTGGACTGCATTTCACAGCACAGGACGTGAGATTCAAGTACGAAGAAGATCGATTTATCACGACGGGATTCCTAGATAGCCGTTTAGTTGTTTTGGTTTGGACCCCTCGCGGCTCGACACGCCGCATCATCAGTATGAGGAAAGGAAATGACCGGGAAAAAGCACTCTTCGCTGAGCAACAAATGGAAAGATCCTGATGACGCTCCTGAACTGACTGAGGCGTTCTTCAAATCAGCTGACTTGTATGAAGGCGTCAAGCTGAAAACCCGTGGGCGACCAAAATCAGTCTCACCCAAGGAGCCCATCAAACTACGCCTGGATGCAGATGTGTTGGCTGCGCTTCGAGCCACTGGCGATGGATGGCAAACGAGAATCAACGAAGCACTGAGAGCATCGCTTCGTCTGGCTGGCCAGCTATAGGTCGGAACGTAGAAATCCCTGGTGAGTCAGCGACCTTGGCTGTTCATAGCCTGAGATTTTGCTTGGCCAGATCGATGATCTCCCGGGCCCTGCCATCCAGAACAGCCTTGAGCATGAACAATCCAAAGTGGGTGGCTTCCTCAACCGTGGTGGTCGGCGGCATGGCCAGCTCTTGCCTGGCACTGACAACATCAAGCAAGGCTGGGCCAGGGTGATTCAGCACCTCCTGGATAGCGGATTCAAGCTGGCTGGGGTCTTCGACACGCACCCCATGAATACCGATGGCGCGAGCCATGGCAGCAAAGTCAGGGTTGTCCAGGTTCACCCCAGTATCCAGGAAACCATTTGCCTTCATCTCCATTTCCACAAAGCCTAACGTACCATTGTTGAGCACGATGATTTTGACTGGAAGTCCAAGCTGCTTGAGGCTCAGGCAATCGCCCATCATCATGGCAAATCCACCATCACCTGACATGGAAATCACTTGACGACCTGGGTGACTGGCCTGTGCGCCAATTGCCTGGAGCATGGCATTGGCCATGGAGCCATGGTTAAAGGAACCAACCAGGCGGCGCTTGTCGTTGAGCTTCAGATAGCGGGCAGCCCAAACTGTTTGCGTGCCAACGTCACAGGTGAACACGGCATTCTCGGATGCATGCTCGCTCAGCAGCCTGGCAACCGCCTGAGGATGGATCTGCTTGTCGCCTGGCTTGATCACCGCGAGCGCATCCAGCTCTTGACGTGCCGCCTTGTAGTGATCCTTGGCCGCGTTCAAAAAACTGTCATCCGTCTTCTGCGTCAGGTGCGGCAGCAAGGTGTTGATCGTGGTCTTGACGTCGCCCAGCACGCCGAGCTCAAGGCGGTGGCGATTGCCCAAACTCTCGGCGCGACAATCGATTTGCGCGACCTTGGCATGCTCAGGATAAAACTGGCGATAGGGAAAATCGGTTCCCACCAGAAGCAGCGTGTCGCAATTGCGCATGGCGTGATAGCCGGATGAAAACCCGATCAGACCCGTCATGCCGACATCATAGGGATTATCGTATTCGACAAACTCTTTGCCGCGCAACGAGTGCACAATGGGGGCATTGAGCTTGGCAGCCAGTGCGATCATCTCAGGATGCGCACCTGCCGTGCCCGCCCCGCACATCAGCGTGACGCGAGATGACTGGTTCAGCAGGCCTGCCAATGCAGTCACGTCATCGGGGTTGGGCGACAGTACCGGCATCCTGGGCATGGTCCATTGCGGTGCAGGCACATCCGTTTTTGCCAGTGCCACATCGCCAGGAATCACCACGACCGCTACGCCTCGCTTGGCGACAGCCGTACGGATGGCGCGCTCCAGCACGCGCGGAAGCAAGGCTGGATTGGAGACCAGCTCCACATAGTGGCTGCACTCCTGAAACAGGATTTCTGGATGCGTCGCCTGAAAGTACCCGCTGCCATCTC
>Ga0255178_1000289_pt1 | contig 13642 bp, 20 predicted proteins | sample Atl_Atlam_RepC_8_FD_183019 | JGI IMG/M metagenome (GOLD analysis project Ga0255178, IMG submission 183019) | Freshwater microbial communities from Altamaha River, Georgia, United States - Atl_Atlam_RepC_8d | ecosystem: Environmental > Aquatic > Freshwater > River | place: USA: Georgia...
GGTCGCCAGCTGCGCCGCCTGCCGGTGGTTTGCGGCCTGCGACTTCGCATGTGAAGGTCACGCCGTTGATATCCATGACAGCGGTGAGCGTTGAGCCTGACGTTGAGGCGGTCCACAGCAGATCGCAAAGGCTGTCAACTTCGCCGAAATCCTGGTAGCCCTCGATTGCGAGCGCGTAGGTTTCCTGGTTGGCGGTGTAGGTGCCGCAGAACGTGCGAACCTGTGTTTCGCTGTTGCTGGTTTCGAGGCGGGCGTTTGAGAGCTGGCATTCATAGTCGACAGCCTCGAGCGACAAGGTGAGCGTCGAGATTAGTACGGGGGCGGGCATGGTTTCAGTCTCCTGTTGGGATTTTGACGGGGTAAGGGATTGTTAGACCTACTGCGAACACATTGGCGTCGCCGTAGCGGGCGGGTCCGATGTTGATTTCCTGGGCGAGCGGGCCGGCCCAGGCGATCAGTGTTTCGAGGTCGGTTTCTAGGTTTTCTACTGATGTCGGGTCAGCTGTTTGAGCTGCTGACATGACAGCGATTTTCAGGTTGTAGTTGTAGCGGGTATGGCCGCTGATGCTCACTGGTTGTATTTCGTCGGGGGCGACGATCACGCAAGGCACGATTGGAGCGCCTGGCGGGTACCAGCGGTACACCTTGTAGCTGGGGTAGAGCTGTTCCAGCTCGAGGGCTACCGCTTCGCGGGCGTCAGCGAAAACAGTCACGAAACTAGGCCTGACGTCGAAAGCCAGGGCGCTAACAGCACGCCGTAGCGCCGTATCAGCACAGTGTTGACAGTGGCCGGCACGTTTTCGATCCAGTTGACCTGCAAGGTGCCGTCGATTCCGACGCCGGCTTTGTAAAGCTCCGAAGCGATAAACAGCGCAGCGGTTACTACAGCGTCAGGCACAGCGTCGAGCGGTTCGCCTTCGCTGTCCTCGAGTGTTACCAGGCCAGCTATGGCTTCGGTCGCTGTCATTACAATGCGGTCGCCTACTGTGGCGTCAATAGGGGCGCCAAGCTGCTGCTCGAGCTGTTCTACTGTGATCCAGGGGTAGGCGAGTGACATGGGTCAGCTTTCGTAATAGTTCGCCGCGCCAGGCGATGAGTGGACCTGGCGCGGCGAGATTTTCTAGGACAGGTCGCAGTAAGCGAAGGCGCCAGGGTATCCCACTGACAAAGCGCCGTAGCCGTACACTCCGAGGTCGATTCCGAGGATCGAAACGTCGACTGCGCGGATTTCGACTGGTTGACCTGCGCGTTCCCACCAGGTAGCGCCGAGGCTTGAGCCTAATAAAGCATGGCCGGCCGGAAGGTCGCGCTCGAGGTAGACAGTGAGGCCGTCTGCGCTCATGGTCGGGGTCATGCTGCCGAATTGTACGCGGCCGTCCCAGAAAGCTGGGCGGTCCGAATCAGCCAGGCTGATCCAGGCGGGCAATAAATCGGGAGCGATAGCCAGGAAAAGCGGGCCTGGCGGGGTTGCTGAAAAATCGAGGGCGCCGATCAAGCCGCTGACGATGTCGACTGGTGACGATGAGCCTACTGTTGTCGCTCCGCCTGCTGCTGTAATGAGGCCGGACACTGCCGCGGCGTTTGTTTTTTGGCCGAAGCTTACCGAAAGCGCCTCGAGGATAGCTGCGACAGCTGAGGGGTCGGAACGGTCGACTGCTTGAATCGAAAGTTCGTTAGCGCCGGCGAAGGTGCGAACGGATACTTCCTCGAGGGTGATCGAGGCGTCATCGCTGTTGACTTCGTCGAATTCGTCAACCTGCTCGTCAACGGTGGGCTTGTTGTCCCAGGCGGGGTAAGTGACCTTCATGCCGGAAGCGGGCAAAGCGCGGTTGGCGATGGCGTTGATGGTTGGGCGGCCTGGGTTGATGAGGCCGACGATTTCGCCGACGTAGGCAGGCGGGACAATGCCGGCGAGGTCGGTGGTGGTTGATTGTGAAAGCGCAGCGCGTACTTCAGCGACGGATAAATCGCCTTTATTTGCTGACGCGATGAGCGACGCGACGCCGGCCAGGTCGAGGCTTTTGGCCGCTGGGCGGGTCGAGTGCGGGATTGGGGCAGCTGCGACGATTGTCGGCTCGGCTGCTGCTTCTACTGCTTCGGGTTCTTGCATTGGTTCGGGTTCCTGTTCTGTTTGGGGTTCCGGTTGGGGTTCAGTGTTGGTATTTTCTGACGCTGCTACTGCCATAGCTCGAGCATCGTCGAAAGCTGGAAGCGCTACCTGGCTTACTTCGCGCAGCTGGCTGGCTGCTACTTCTAAAGCTTCGGCGCTGTGTTCGTAGTCGATTAGGTCGACTCCGACGCTGAGGCCGTCGCGTAGTTTCTCGGCTGCTTCTAACAGTGCCAGGTCGCCGGCTGGTGTTTCAGGCACTCGAAAACGGCCGTAGAGTCCTGCTTCGTCTTGCCAGGCTTCCTCGAGGTAGCCGAGTGGAGCTTCGGCCTGGTGATCGCGCAGCAATTTGACGCGGTCGAGCTGTTCAGGCAGTTGGACACTGCCAGGAGCGAAGCGGGTAGGGCCGGCGCTGGTGTTACCGATGACGCCGAACGGGACTAGCCGGCCGACGATAGAACGTCGCTCGAGGTCGGCTGCTGTGATGCTGTAGCTGGCTTGAATTTTCATAGTTTCCCTAAAGTGGTGGCAGGTTTTCTAGTTGGCGTACTTCTGCAATAGTTAAAAAGCCGGCTTCGAGCGCTTGAGCGTATGCCTGGTAACGGCCGGCGGTGTCGCTTCGCAGGTAATCGTCGAGAGCGAACCGGACTCGGTGGCCGCGTGGTGTCACGTCGCTCATGCTGAGGCGGCTTTCGATTGCGACCAGGTAGGGCCGAAGCGTTGTGTCTACCAGGTCGCGCCGTTGCCCCTCGGTAGTGGCATAGGTGAGGCTTGAATTTGTCGGGGCGTTGAGGTAGCGGGTCGGTACGTTGAGATGACGTGCAATTTCCGCAACCTGGTGATCGCGTGAGGGAATTAGCGCGATTTGTTCAGCGTCGAATTGTTGACGCTCATAACGGAAGCGTCGATTCAGGTAGCCGGTGGTGCGCTTACGTCGGCCTGTTTCCCAGGATTGGAGCAGCTCGCTTACTTTGTTCGCTGAAAGCTCGGGGCCGTCATCGTAGATAATGCCGGTGGGTAGATCGGTGGAGGCGATGCGGGCAGCGGCCGCCTCGAACAGTAACGCTGTGCGGATAGTGCGGCCGGCGATCTCGAGCAGGCCAGGCCAGTGAGCTGCGATAGCTATGACGTCTTTTGCTGGCAGCAATATGTCGCCAGTGTTGGGCAGGCCGCTGATGCGGTACCTGGCCTGACTCGAGTCGGGTGGCGTGACGTTTTCGTAAGGCACATAGCGGACATGAGCAGGGTATCCGTCTGAATAGCGGCTAATGACTACCAGGTAAGCGGTCGGAAATAGAACTAAATCCTCGACTACTTTGGTCACTGTCGTCGATGTCGGCTCGAGCGGGTCGAGCTGCTCGATCAGTCCGTTGGGTACGCTTTCGAGCGCAGCGTTGTATCGGCGCAGCGGAAAGGTTCCTACTGTGCCGGCTATTACCTGTAGGCCTTGCGCTACCGCCGGTACTTTCCAGGCGCTATCGCGTGATAGCGCAATGTCTGAAATATCGGGCAGCGATATGGGGGCGAGGTTCGCCATCGTCGCGGTCGATAAATACGGGACACTAGCTTCAATTTGTTTTGGTCGGCGTGTGAATAGGCCCACGCGCCTAGTCTAGCTCATTCGTCAACGGGAAGCGGTGACGGTAATACTGTGCGAGCTTGCTCGAGCTTTGCTGCTAGCTGAGCTGACGTAGCTGCGACGAAAAGGCCAACGATGAACGCTGCGACGATGCTGAGAGCTGTTTTCATGGCCGGCACTCTATCCGAAAGCGATTACTGGAGCGGGCGCCGGTTTTTGCAGCTTTGTAGCTTCAGCAACAGCCCACACCATCGCTCGAACAGCGTGGACACTCGCACCAGGTACCGCCGTACCGATCGCTAGGCCGCCGTCTCGCACTCTCGAGGTAGTGCGGCCAAGCTGCTCAGCTAGTTGTACGTCACCAGCATGGGAGACTATGCCGGTCAAGATTGCTTGCTCGACGAAAGCGGCCCAGCCGCGCAGCTCACGGTCGCCAACTACTCGCACAGTGTCGGGCAGATCGTAGGCGGCTCGAGCTGGGAACAGTGGCGGGAGCAGAACAGTTTCGCCGGCGTCGACTCGAGGTTTCAGCTCCGCCCATAGTTCCGGCTCACGTTGGACAGCGTAGGCGGTGACGTGAACGCGGCCGCTGTGTAGATTCCTGGCGGTGACAATAGCGAAGCCGCCTGTGGTTTTGTCTTGCTCGACTGCTGTGACGGTAGGCCTGTTGGTGTCGAAATCTTTGTCGGCTGGTTCCGATTGCAGCTTCGGCCATAAGCCCACAGGCAGCCAGGGGTCGACGAATTGCACCCACTTATTGAGGTGAGCGCGTAGGAACGCTTGCCGGTTAGGTCGCTGGCTTGCCGCCTCGAGCGCAGCTAGTGGAACAGTGCGGCCTAGTCCTGGATTGCCATAGGCCCAGGTTTCGGGCAAATTTTCGTCGGCTTCGTCGGGCGGTGACCATTCAAGGAACAGGTGACTGCCAGCTGTGCCGGCGTCGATGTCAGCAATTCCGCGTTCGCGCCAGGCTCGCATTGCGTGGCTGTTTTCGTCGCCAGCTGTTGAAAACATGGCTACCAGCGGCTCAGGTCGAGCGATGGTAGTGGGCAAGATTCCGTCGTCAATGACGCTGGCTTTCATGTCCCATATCTCATCGCACAGGAACAGGTCGACGCTTTTACCGTGGATACTGTCCGAAGCTGCTACCGGCTCGAATATCGAGCCGTCAACCAGGGTTAGCCGTTCGCGGCCAGCTCCTCGAGAAACTTTCTCGACAGCGCCTTCGTAGCGTTCCTCGAAAATTCTGACAATGGCAGCCCACTGATCGACAGCAAGGTTCCGGCTGTTTGCAGCCAGTACCACAGTCTGAGGGCCTTTCTCAGCTGCTCGATGGGTCAACCAGTGGATCGCGAGCAACCTGAGCAAATAGCTTTTGCCGTTTTGTCGAGCTACCGAAACTAAAGCGGTCCGGACACCTGGGCGCAGCAATCTTTCGGCCGCGTAAATCTGCCAGGGCATTAGCTCGATGCCGAGGCGTTCAGCTAGCTGTTGGAGGAGGGGGCCATCGGTCGGGCCGCCTGGGTCCGGCGTTGCTAATCGGGGGAGATCATGCCCCATAATTGCAGGCAGGTCAGCCGCAGCGCTGTTTCGTGCCGTTTCAGGCACCTTTTGGGGTATTTTTTTGAGAGGGTGCGCTGGGGCTTCCAGGGGGTCACTAAAAAAATCCGGCGAGGGCTTTGGAATCGGTCGGCTTTTTGGAAGCTGGTTTGGTCGGCCTGTTGTGTCGCTGTGTGGCAGCTTCCGTTTTTTGAGCGCTGCCCCTAACCTGGCGCCGTCTTTGCTGTTGCAGGATAGGCAGGCTGGGCGCAGGTTCTCGAGGTCGTCTGTGCCGCCGAGTGCGTGAGCGATGATGTGGTCAACACTTTCGGCCGGCATACCACAGCGAAAGCATGGGGGCGGGTCCGATAGGGTACCGCCGTAGATCCCATAGACTGCCGCTTTGATTTTTGGGCCGTAGCCTCGATTGGTTGCCATTAGTACCCTAGCGCTATGTATGCCACCCACAGGCCGAACAGGATTACCAGGATTAACACTGCGAGGTCGGGTAGGTGTTTCATGCGAATAGATCGTCGGGGTCGGGTTCGTCAGCTGGTTTGATTTTGTCAATGAGTTGATCGCAAGCGATCATGATGTCCTGGACTGCTAGTTCGCTGTTTTCTTTTGCTGCTCGATGTATGTATGCGGCCACTGTGTAGGCAATGACCTGTTGGGTGTCGGTTAGTTTCATGCTGTAAGCTTTCCTTTCAGTGCTGCTCGCGCTTTTGCGATGTTTTCGAGGCTGGTTCCTAATGGTTCTTTATTGGTTCGGGTGTCACTGTGACAGGTCGTTTCGGTCACTGTGTCAGGCCGTAGGGTCACTGTGTCAGTGCGTTCGCTGCGCGGGGTGTCACTCTGACAGGTCGTTTTTTTGTTTGTCATATTGAGCCGGTAACGTTTTGTTTGCCGGTCTTGACGACGGCCGGCCCAGCCAGCTTGCTCGATAATTCCTTCGTCGAGTAGCTGCTTGATAGCTCGGGTGACTGTTCTCGGGGAAAGTTCAGTCACTCGGGCTATCGTTGCGACACTCGGCCAGGCTGCTCGCTCGTCGTCGTTGTATCGGTCAGCCAGGTAAAGCAATACCAGTTTGCAGCTGGGGCTTCCTGTGGTGGTTTCTAATGCCCATGAAAGCGCTTTGATGCTCATAGCAGCCCTAGCTTTCTTGCACAGCCAGGCCAGGCTTTCCAGCCGCTGCGCTCGAGAACGCGTTCAGCGATAGCAATTTGCTGTTCGCGTGATGCTTCCCAGGGGTGCAGCGCATAGTCGAGGCCGCCGAAAGCTCGCCAGGTTGACCAGCTGGTACCGTGCGCGAATTGCAGGCCGCCGCCGTAGCCGTTGCCAGTGTTGAGATCCCAGCGGCCTGATGATTCGCACCAGGCAAGCTGATCCCATACTGAGGCGTCAGCTGTGAGCTGTGTGAGCTTTGTCGCTGTGGGGCGTGGCAGCGTTGTGGTGGTGGTGGTGGCGTTGGCTAGCCATTCGTCGAGCTGGCGCCAGGCTTCGGCTGTGGCTTGCTCGTCGACTGTGGTAGCTGTTGAGCTGCTGGTTGCGCTGTTGCTTCGATAGTTTGGTTGGCTGCCGTATGTGAACATGATTAGCAATAGCAGGCCGATAAAGCCGGCGACAATGATGAGGCCGGTGAGCTGTTTTTTGGTCATTGTTTCGGCTCGCTTCCGGAAGGCCAGCCGAGATCGCCTGGGGCTGTGACGCCTGTTTTGTCGCGTCGGGCTTGTGTCGCTAATTCGAGAAGCTCGACGAGTTCGCTGGTGGTCAGTGTTTCCGGTTCGCCGGCGTCAACGTAAATTTGAGCGGCTAGGTCTTTATCGTCAAGGCAAGCTTTCAGCAGCCTGTTTTTGATGACTGCTTTTTTGACGGTGTCGGCGAATTGTTGCCGGCCGGCTATTTCGTCGGCTGACGCTACTGATTTCGACACCTCGATGCCGGCCAAAGCAAGCGCTCGGCCGACTGCGCTGGTTTCGGCGTTCATTGCTTCGCTGTCGCGTGTGTAGGGCGTTTTGCCTGGGTAGGGTTCCCAGGCTGTTGCCGTGAAGCCTTCGCTGTGTGGCTGTTTGTAGACCGTGGCGCGTGATTCGATAAAGCAACGGTCGCCGAGCTGTTTAACCTCGGGCGGTTCTGTCGTTATGACGCCTTCAGGGTACCGCTCGTAAAATCGCACGATGCGGACATTGACGGGGACGTAATCTTTCATGAAATCGCTCACAGCTCACCTGCCAGGGTGATGGCGGCCCATACTGTTGCCGCTGCTGTCCAAAGCCATGAGAACAGGCTAGGCGCTGTTTGTATTGCTACTGCTGCGCTGCCTGTTACCAGTAGCGCCGTTGTTGTTTTCCTCATCTTTAACCTTTCTACCGTTTTGCGATCCACACCTGCGCTCGAGCGCCGGTGTCTGTTGTGACATAGCCAGGGGCTTGCTCGACTAGGCCGGCGTTTTGTAGTTCCTGCCGGCGTTTTGCTACTGAGCCTCGCAAAGCTCCAAGCCTGTTTGCTATTTCGTAGTCAGCTAGCGGGACTGCGGAAGCTTTCAGCACGTCGAGAACGCGCATAGCTAGAGTGGCTCGCTGCCGTTTGTTTGCATATGCGGCCGCCTGGCTGGTTTCGGGGTCGGTTAGGCGTGCCGGTGATTGGAATAGGTTCAGCTGTTCGCTCATTGTTGCCTACTTTGTAGCGCGATCATGAGCGCTAAAAGCTCGGCTGCTTCGGCCAGCTCATCGCGCTCGATGTATGTGAGCAAATTCCACTTAGCTTGCAGGTAAGCCGTGCGGAATGTTTCGGCGAGTAGCTCATCGGCAAAATCGTGATCGCTCATGGCTTGCCTCGCAAATTGTGGTTGCAGCTGTTTGGGCGCAGCTGTGCGCCTGTTTTCTCGCTCATCTTTAACCTTTCTTAGTGCGCCGATGGTGGCACAGTCGCGACGTTATTGTGTCGGCTTGCCTGTGTCAATGGTTAGCTGCTGAAAGCTGGAAGGCGTGCGGCTGGGCATGATTGCGCCGCCGATAGCGCCGGCAGCTGTTCCGGCGATTGCCCACAGTGCGCTAGCGTCGGTTCCAGCTGAAGCGACTACAGCGCCAGCGATCAGGGCAGCTAACGCGATGGCTGCGAGTGCGAGTGTTTGGACAGTGTTATTCATAGCGGCCGCTTTCGTGGTCCTGAAGGTGTCGGTCGAGTTTGTTCGATATTTTTTTGAGCTGGCGGGTCTGCTTGTCGAGTTTGCGGCTGTTGTCGCGGTGTTCCTGTGTGTTGAGGTTTCTAGTCTTGCGGGATTGCCAAACTATGCCGGCGAAGGCGAAAAGGCCGCTGACGGCCGCAGCTGCGACGGGCGCCCATTCCACTGGTCAGATTTTGCCTTCATTGCGGGGCAGGACTGCTAAAGCGTCGAGCCAGGTGGCGGGCGCTGGGCTGATTACCTGCACGCCGAGAAATTCGAGCGCCTGGACCTGTGACCAGTCTGTAAGCGCCACTTTGCTGTTTCCGGCAGCGTGGTAGGCGCGTGGCGGGTTGAAACGATGATCTACTAGGATTACTGATTTCATGTCGTCTGTCTCCGGTTGTGGTGGGGTTGAATATGCGGGGCGGCCGAGGCTTACTGCTTCGGGGTAGTACCGGCGAAAGATTCCGACCTTGTCGCCGACGTTGCCTTCGATTGTTGTGAGGCTGTCGCCGTTATTCGATAGGACAATGCCGACGTGGTCGAGGGCGCCTACGTTGTCCCACTCGAAGAAAACGACGTCGCCAGGTTGAGCTTCGCGGCTGTTGCTAATTAGTCGGCCCTGATTGGCGAACCATAAGGCGCCGGCATCGCACCAGGCGAAGCCTTTATCTGTTTGCGCTGGTAAAGGTAGGCCGGCATCGTAGAAAACGCGGCTTACCCACATAGCGCACCAGGGGCCGCGTATGCCGTACCAGTCGGTGATGCCTGGCACGTTGTTAGAACCTGGCGGCTGTTCTGATACTCGAGACCAGGCGGCCGCTGATGCGAAAACGTCGCTAGCTGTTGTCATCGGTGGCGCTCCTGGTGTACGAAGCGAAAGCTGCCAGGATTTCGATCAGCTCGTCGCTGCCGTAGTCGAAAGGGGTGTCGAGCGGGATCAGCCCTTCGGCGTCGGGGTCGGGTAGTTCGTCGGGTTGCGTCATGCTGCTGGCGGTGTTGGTGTTTGCGGTCCCATGTCTTCTACCCATATCGCGCAGTCACTGATGACTAGGCGATTCGCAAAGCCTGTTGAGCGTTGGGTCACTGCTCGAAATGTTTGCGATCCTGTAGCCGCAAAGTGGATTACGAATTCGAGTGTGGCCGATTGAGGTTTGCTGATTTCGATCCAGTTTTGCGCTCGCGCTCGAGTGGTTCCCGAACCGTTGTCGACTGCGATTTGTGCGTTGCCGCTTCCGTCTGTCGCGATAGTCGGGCAGGTGAACGTGCACTTGTAAAGGCGGTTAGCCAGGGCGTTGATGGTGATTGAGCCGTTTGTTACCGCGACGTCACTACCTGCCGGCGTTGAATAATCTACCGAAAGGGTGTGGCGCCATGAGAGGCCGTTTGTGCCGCCTGATGTCGCCGCGACCAGTCCCCAGGGGCGAGACCAGGGCGGGCGCCAGCCTGTAGTTGCGCCGTAGTAGACCTCGAGGCTGCCGGTGTCGAGTAAATAGGAAAAGGTGCCTACGACGGGCGAAACGATTGCTGCTGAGCGTGCCGCCGAGTTTGCGAATTGTGGAACGCTGTTGTCGCGCAGGTAGGTGTTGAAATTGGCAGCTGTTACTTCCTCGAGAGCTGCCCAGGTTTTGTATCCGCCCATGATTTTGCTCCTTATGCTTTGAGGGTGTTTGAGTAGTCTAAATAGCCGAGAGTGCCGCCGTTGAGTCTGAAAACATTGACAGCGTAATTCAGCGGGTGCGCCGCACAGGTGACGTACACCTGCCAGCTGTCGCTTGCAGCGTCATAATTGTGCGTGACGCCTACCGCTAAAGCTTGGGCGACTAGGCCTTCGGTGTTGAGGTCAATGACCTGGCCGATTCCGTCGGTGAGAAGCGCAGGCCATAACGCTGCGGCTATGTCGGCCGAGGCTTGCGGGTCGAGTACGACGTTGAGCGGTACGCGGTTCGGAATTTGTTTGTAGAAAAGCAAAGCCAGGTTCGCCCACCATGTTAAATCTGTAGAGCTTTGCAAGACTGTTTGATAGTTCCAGGTTGCGCGACCGTAGTAGTCAATGCTGTCGGTGTCGCTGACTCGAGTGCTGATGAGGCTATTTGTGCTTGTGGCGTTGATGTCGTTTCTGACGCGGTCATATGCGATGCCTGGCAAAGTAGCTGAGGCTAGGCCGTCGCACAGGTCGTCGTCGAGGCTGAACCATAAGCTGCGCAAACCTTCATACCAGGCGGTTGCGTAGGTTACGGTGCCGTCAGGTTTTAACGTCAGCAGGCCGAAATCGCTTACTACAGTGCGGTCAATAGCCTCGAGCGCCTGGGTGGTTCCTAGTGTTTGGAACATGGGCCGGCCGGCGCCAGGTAAAGCAAGCGAAATTTGTGTTGCGTAATTGACGGCCGTCATGATGTCTGCGATGCGTTGCGATGCGACCTGGCCGCCTGGGAATAGTGCGCTGCTGGGTAGTTCTGCTCGAGCTAGCCTGGTGAATAGGTCGCCAGCTGTGAACGTCGCGACGTCGTTTTCCCATTCAAGCGACCATACGAAGCCGGTGTATTGCACATAGTCGGTGCCGGCCCAGCTTGCTGATATGCGTAGGGGCATTCCGACGCGTAGTTTGTTCACTTTTGGTGACAGTGTGTTTGCAGGGTCGAAAACGCGGTCAGGGTCGTAAAGTTTGACGGTTGCGTAGCCTGGATTTACGCCGAGGAAATCGGTAGAGCTGGTGGCGCCGCGTCGCCATGAGCAGGCCATAACTTCGCAAGCGACGTTCTCGAATTGTGAGCTGTTGCCTTCTAAATAGTTGCCGGCATTGAGGCGGCCTAGTGTGGGATCGTTGAGAGTAAAGGCGTCATTGTCAGCAATCCACAATTCGACGCTGAGCGTCGGTAGTTTTGTGTTTGCCGGTCGACTGTAATAGCTCATCGTCAGCTATTCCAGGGGAAACGGCCGTTGCGCTGATAGTAGTCATCGAGCTGGTCGACAATGGCACTGCCGACGTCATATCCGTTAACGCCTGGCGGAATAGTCGCGTTGATAGTCACATTGACTGGCTGGATCAGGCCGGTGCCGAATCCGTTGGGGATAATTTGGCCGGCCTGGTTAGGTACGAAAAGCTCAGGGCCTTGCTCGCCGACGACGTAGGCCTTATTTGTGAACACTGAGCCGCCTAAAGCTCGAAAGCCGCCGAAAATATTCTCGAAAGTACCGCCGAGGAAGCCGCCGGCGCCGCCGAGCAGGTTTCTGATAAAGCGCAAAGCTCCGGCGATGGCGTCGCGTAGGCCGCCGATTAGTGTTTCCTCGACGAAGCTGATGATGCCGTCAGCTATTGCTTTGCCGATTGAGCGGGCAAGGCTAAAGGCTGGCAGGACTAAATCGGCGACAGTTACGGGATTGCTGAAAATTCGGCCGAAAGCTGAAGGCAAGGTACCGGCAATGTATCGAATTACGCCGTCAATGAAGCCGCCGACGAAAGCTTCGGCTACGTTGCTGCCTGATTTGTTTAAGCTCTGTACGTTTTTGCCGTCGGTGCTTGCGCTGTCAATCGCTCCGACTACCTGGGTGAAGCGCTCGAAAATTGACGGGATACCGTTTTCAGGGTCGCCGTAAATAACTTTGAGCAGCCATTCGCTTGCCCTCGCTGACCATTCGCGAAAATCAGGCACGTTTTTGTTGACCCAGTCGGCTACTAATGTGCGCAGGCCATTGAGATCGCCGCCCCAGGTTTCTGCAAGCCTGGACCATACGCCGCTGATGCCGCTTTCGCTGAAGCGTTCTACAATGGTTGACGCGACGCCTACCAGGTCTTGAAAGATTGGCAGCAATTTTTCGCCGATTGCGATTTGTAGGTTATCTAGTTGCGCTCGCAGTACCTGGCTTTTGTTGCCTAGCTGGTCCTGTTCGCGTGCGAAAGCTCCGGTGGCTGTGGCGCTTTGTTCCTGTAATGCTGCCAGGGTTCCGATGATGTTTTGCTGTGTTGTGAGCGTTCCGTTGACTTCCTCGCCTGTTTTGCGAAAGTAGGCGGCCTTGACGCTTGCATCGTTGAGCAGGATTCCGAAGCGCTCGATGGGGTCGCGTTCGCCTCGAAAAGCTGAGCCGATGGCGTTGATCGCGTCCTCGACGGGGATATCGGCGAAGGCGCCTAGATCGGCTGCGAGCTTTGTGAGTTCTGTGGAAAAGTTGGCCGCCTCGCGGCCGTTGAGTCCTAAAAAGCGGGCATAAACAGCAAAGCGGTTAGTGGCGTTGATTGCTGCTAGTTCTGATAGGCCTAAGCCTTTGGCGGCTTGCTCGGCCCACTTTTGCAGCTCGCCGGCAGCGCCGCCATAGTTTTGCTGAAGGGTACCGAGGGCAGCTGACAGGTTCGCTGCTTTGCCTACGCCGTCAGCCAGGGCGCTCGCGGCTGCTGTGGCACCTTGCGCGAGTTTGTCGATAGCAAAGGTGGTGACTGCGCTTGATACGCCGGCAGCGAAGCCGGCGACCTTCGCGCTGAAGCCGTCAAGCTCGTCGCGAGCTTTCCTACTGTCAGCGACGATGTCAACTTTGAGCCGCGCGGGTGTTCCTGCCATTAGCTTGCCTTGTTAGTTTCGGGGCCGATAGCGTCGATGATTTCGTTGATGCCTCGGCTGTAGATCGCTACCCATGTCGGCTCGAGCTGCCGGCCTGTGTCAACGATCCAGGGGTTAGGTGCAATAAAGAATTGCCTGTCGATTTTGCCGCGTATTTGTTTGGGTAGTTTTTGGGAGCTGCCAGGCCACCCCCAGTGGATAGCGCCGGCGTAGGGGACTGCTCGACCTACGCCTAGCTCGGCTAGTACCGCTCCGGTGCCAGCTCCTCGCACGTTGGCGCCTACTGTGACGCTGGCGCGTGTCCTGGTGGCGCTTGGCTTGTGAGCGAAAGCGAGTTTGCCTGTTTTGCGGGGTGCGTTGCGGGCCGCTGCTGTCGTTACCAGTGTCGCGATTGTTTGGTTGAGGTCTTTCAGGTCAGCTAGTTCGCCGTTGGCTTTTTTGATTGCCTGGCGTAGCTGTGAAGCTCCCTCGACTTTTAACAGCGGCCCAGCCATCGCTAGGCCTTCGTGATCGTTCCCTCGACGGGGAGCGAAAGCGAAAAGCTGAGCGGGTCGCCAGCTGCGCCGCCTGCCGGTGGTTTGCGGCCTGCGACTTCGCAGGTGAAGGTCACGCCGTTGATATCCATGACAGCGGTGAGCGTTGAGCCTGACGTTGAGGCGGTCCACAGCAGATCGCAAAGGCTGTCAACTTCGCCGAAATCT
>Ga0255178_1000291_pt1 | contig 13553 bp, 21 predicted proteins | sample Atl_Atlam_RepC_8_FD_183019 | JGI IMG/M metagenome (GOLD analysis project Ga0255178, IMG submission 183019) | Freshwater microbial communities from Altamaha River, Georgia, United States - Atl_Atlam_RepC_8d | ecosystem: Environmental > Aquatic > Freshwater > River | place: USA: Georgia...
AATGGCGCGTTTGGCTAACGTGCCGCCGTACCTTGTTGGCGTTAGCACCGGCGCGTATTCGTACCAATCGAGCGAACAAGCCCGCCACGATCTTTACACGTTTGGCGTCAAAGCGTACGCCGACTGTATCGCGCAAACCCTTAGCGGCGACAACGTGCTACCCCGCGGCACTTACGTTGAGTTTGACGTAGATGAATACTTAGAGGGTATGTACCTAGAGGAACCCGAAACCGAAATTGACATTGAGGAACCGGCAGACATGAGGAGAAACGGCGCATGATTTACCTAACCCCGCAAGAATTGACGCTAGACGCCGCGCCAGCAGGCGAGCTGCCACGCCGCACGCTGGCCGGCGTAGCGGTCAAATACAACGTGGACGCCATCGTAAGCGACGGCCAAAAGGTGCGTTTTGCGCCCGGCAGCCTGCCAATCGAGGGCAAAAAGCCAAAAATGTATTTGTACCACGACGCCACTAAGCCCATTGGCATTGTTGAGGGCCGCGTAGAGGTAGGCGACAGCGTGCTATTCGAGGCGCGCATTAGCGAAACGACCGACGGCAACGAGGCATTAAAGCTGGCTGCCGACGGCGTTTTAGACGCGGTATCGGTAGGCGTGAACCCGACACGGTTTAGCTATGACGGCGATGTAATGGTGATCGAGGCGGCAGATTGGCATGAGCTGTCGCTCGTCCCATTTGGGGCCGTGCCGGGCGCGATCGTAGAACGCGTGGCAGCGACTATCCCACAAAACGAACCCGAAATAAGTAATAATGAGCAAGAGACACCAAGCGAGGAGACAACCCCCATGGAAAACCAGCCCGTCGAGCAGCCCGCCGTTATCGAGGCGCAGCAGATCACGACCACCGTTTACGCGCAGCCACGCAACTTTAAGTTGCCGTCGCCGGCGCAGTACATGGCCGCATACGTTCGTGGTGGCCACGATTTCGCGCAGCTGAACGCCAACATTAAGGCAGCCGCCCCGGACATTACGACGACCGACACGCCCGGTATTTTGCCGGAAGCAATCGTTAGCCCGGTGTACGACGGACTTAACCCAATTCGCCCGTTTGTGTCGGCAATCGGTGTACGCGCAATGCCACAGTACGGCGCAACTTTCCGCCGTCCTAAGATCACGGCGCGCCCCGTTGTCACGCAGCAGCCAACCGGCCAAAACAACACGCTTGACCCGTCATCGGTCACGGTGCAAAACAACGACATTAGCAAGCTCAGTTTTGGAACGTATGTACAGCTCTCAGAACAAGACCTCGATTGGTCAGACCCGGCGTCGCTGAACATCGTGCTTGAGCAGTTGGCAATTGCTTATGGTCAGGCCACCGACAACTACGCCGTCGATACCATGGTGTCGGGCGTATCGCAGACTGAAACACTTAGCGCGTTTGACGGTAAGGCGATTGTCGAAGCGATTTACGGCGCCGCCTATCAGATCAGCAACGGCAGCAACTACTTGCCAACCCACTACTTTGTTGCCCCGATTGTTTGGGCCAAGTTGGGTATGGCCGTCGATAACCAAGATCGCCCCGTGTTCCCGTTCGTGGGCGCCCCGGGCCTGATGGGTCAGAACGCCGCCGGTACATCGTCGGCAACGTCATGGAACGGCAACCCGTTGGGCTTGTCGCTTGTCGTCGATAAGAACATGACGGGCGGCACCGGCTCGGGCAACTTGTTTGGTGTCGTCGGACACGCAGCCGGCCCCGCTGCCGGTTTCGAGTTCTACGAGCAGCAAAAGGGCGCTATCAGCATTGACGAGCCAAGCAAGCTGGCCCGTACGATCGCTTTCCGCGGTTACGCGGCGGCGTTCATGGCTGACGCCACCAAGTTTGTCAAAGTGTTGGTCGCTTAACCGAAAGGCGGTAAATCCGCCATGGCGGTAGCCCAAATCACCCAAAAGCAGCTACTCGACAACTACGCTGTTGTCGGGTTGCTGACGAACGCTGACCCGTTGGCCGTAGGCGATAGCTTCACGGTCGCGGGCGTCGGCGCCCCGTTTAACGGCACGTTTACCGTGTTTGCGTTGCCCAACTACTTGTTTTTGGGCGTCGATAACGAGGGCGATCTACTTTTTAATTACGAGGTAGAAATACAAAACCAAGTCCTATTTGCTTGCACCGGCAGCGACGTACAACGCACGGCAGCCACCGGCACGTTTACGTTTGCTACCGGCGCTTGCACGTGGGTAACGGCGCAGCAAATCGAGGATTGGCTAGGCATTGGTACGGCGTCGGCGCTCGACCAAGCTTTTTTAACTCAATGCGCGGCCGCAGCTAATGCGTTTTGTTTTAGGCGCCGTGCTGAAAACGGCTACCGGGACAACCCAAGCACCAGCCCAAGTGGGGCCGTAACGCTTGGCACAATCGCTTACGGCGGCTTTTTGTACCGTCAGCGTGGCAGCATTACCGACTTTGCCGGGTTTGACGGCATGACGGCAGGCAATAGCGTTGGCGTTAGCCCGATGATTAAGCAGCTATTGGGCATTGACCGGGCGCAAATCTACTAATGCCCGTCGTCGCCTACACCGATCTTTTTAACGAGGCGTTAGACGACCTAACCGCCAAGCTACAAAGCATTACCGGGCTACAGGTAGCTAACGACCCGCGCAACATTGTCCCGCCGTGCGCGTTTATCGAGGCGCCAAGCTTTAGGGCCATCAACTACAACATTGTGCAAATGACCTACCCGGTACGGCTCATTACGCTTGGCCCGGGCAACCTTGACGCCCAACGGTCGCTAATGAACATGGCCGCCAAACTACTTGCGGCTAACATTGCCGTAACCGACGGCCGGCCCACCATTGCCGTAATGGGTACCGGCGAATACCCGGCCTATGACCTAACCGTAGAAATGCAAGCCCAAACGGGGTAAACATGGACAAATACAAAATTGCAAGCCACCGGCTAGGGGAAATCGGCGCCGATTATGACGTAGAGGGCGCAACCGCCAACGGTATTAACGTCGCGGCGCTCATCGCTAACGGCTTTATTGTCAAAGTATCCGCACCAAAGCCCGCAAAAAATGCTAAAAAAGAACTAGAGACAGACGAGGAGAAATAGCCCATGGCCACCACGACGTACCTTTCCAACCCGGTCGTTACCGTTAATAGCGTCGATCTTTCCGACCAATGCACCGCCGCAACGTTCACGCAGCGTTACGACCAGCTCGAGGCCACCGCGTTTGGTGACAGCAACCGCAAGTACGTAAGCGGTTTGGGCAACCACGAACTTACCCTTTCGCTTTACATGAGCTACGCCAGCAGCGAAACCTACGCGACGCTCGCCAACATCGTTGGCGGCACCGTTACCGTTATCGTGAAGCCAGCCGTCGGCGCAGACAGCGCAACCAACCCGGGCTTTACCCTCACCGGCGCGCTGCTTACCGAGCTGCCCGTAGTGAACGCAACCATGGGCGAATTGTCCATGATCGACGTCACTTTTGTCGGTGGCGTTTACACCGCAGACGTAACCCCGTAACCATGGCCTTAGCCGGCCCGACACGAAAGGCTAACAATGCAACTATCGCTTAGGGTTCACGCCCCCGAGGGCGCCTACGACGTACAAACCAACCTTTTTACGGTTGTGTTATGGGAACGCAAATTTAAGCGCAAGGCCTCAGACATGGCTACCGCCATGGGCGTAGAGGATTTGGCTTATTTGGCGTTTGAGGCAAGCAAACAAGCCGGTAAGCCGGTGCCGGCCTCGTTCGATGATTTTATTAAAAAGTTGTCGGCGCCATACGTCGAGGTAGTAGAGCAAGAGCCGGTAAACCCTACCCAAGCGGCACCTACCGACGACAACTAGCCGAATTGCTAGTTGCGGTTTCGTGGTGGCCGCCGGGTATTGACTTTGACGTTAAAGACTTGGCCACGGTGGTTAAAGTATTGACAGAACGCCACCAGCAAAGGTAAACCATGCAGCCATCAGTACCGCTAAAAGTTGAGGGCGTACGGGAAGCCTTAGCGGAATTGCATAAAATTGACCCGCGGTATCGCCGGCAGATTACTAAGCGTATTAAGGGTACGGGCGACGAAATCATTACCCAAGCTCGGGCAATGGTGGCTAGCTACGACAACTCGAAAGGCAACGGGGCGCCGTTGTCGGGTATGCGGCGCGGCAGCTTGGTTAAAAATCGCCCGGTTATGTGGGATAACAAAGCCGTACAAAAAGGTTTTAAGGTCAAAGTAGGCGTACGAGCTACCCGCGAGCGGTACGTAAATTTTACGCGCAGCGACGAATTCGGCAACCAATACACGCAACAAGTTACATTTGGCGCGCTGCCCTACCGTCTAATGGTTATTCAGCAAGCTGACGGTGCCGGTGCCATTTTTGACCATGCAGGCCGCAACACGTTTAGCCAATTCGTAGCCAATCTAAACGCGCAAGCTGACGTTGGCGACCAGCCCCGCGTACTTATCCCAACGGTAGAACGTAACCGCCCGGCCGTTGAGCGTAAAGTAGAGGACGTACTTAAGGACGTCGAGCGCGTCACCAATCGAAACTTAAAGCGGCATTATGGCAATTAACATACCTATTTTTTCGACTTTCGTCGATAAAGGCGTTAAGGAAGCCCAAAAAGCATTTGGCAAATTAACGCCCGGGTTGGCAACCGCCGGTATTGCCATGACTGCATTGGCCGGGGCGTCGGTCGCTTTTGGTGTAAGCGCCGTAAAAGCCGCGTCGGACTTTAACGAAACCATTAGCAAAACCGAGGTGATTTTTGGCGCGATTAGCGCCGAGGTAAAAGATTTTGCCAAAACAACGGCGCGCGAGCTTGGCATTAGCCGGACGGCAGCGCTTGACGCCGCCAGCACGTTTGCAATGTTTGGTAAATCCGCTGGCCTCGCCGGTAAAGACTTAAGTACCTTTAGTACCGATTTTGTACGTTTAGCGGCTGACCTAGCGAGCTTTAATAATACGAGCGTCGATCAGGCCATTACCGCGCTCGGTGCGGCCTTACGCGGCGAAAACGAGCCAATACGCAAATACAACGTGTTGCTTAATGACGCCGCGCTAAAAGCCGCAGCGCTCGAACTAGGCATTTACCGCGGCACCGGGGCGCTTACCGCGCAGCAAAAGGTACTTGCAGCCCAAAAGGTCATTTACGAGCAAACCGGCGACGCCCAAGGCGATTTTGCGCGAACGTCGGGCGGCCTAGCCGGGCAAATGAAAATCCTTAGCGCCACCGTGGACGACGTTAAAACCAACCTTGGCCGGGCGCTTATCCCCGTCGTGCAAACCGTCGTTACATGGTTTAACAACCACGTCACGCCAGCCGTCGAGCGCGTAACCGCAGCTATTGGCGAGGACGGGTTCGGCGCCGGCGTACAGCAAATGATTGCCGAATTTAAGCGTGCCGGTATCGACATTACGCCGGTACTTAAAGGCTTGACGCTGGCAACGGCCGCGTTTATTAACGTTTTGTACCGGGGCGCCAAGGTTGCCCAATCGTCGTGGCAAACCATTAAAGGCGATCTGCTTGGCGCTGCCCGGTCGCTTAAGGACGCTTTTGGCGAGCTAATCGACACCGACAAACTAGGCGCACAATTTGACGCTTTTGCGTCGCAAGTTTACGACGCCGGTAGCCGCATGAGTTACGGCAGCTATTACGCCAAACGGCTTGCCGAAACCGCTAAAGATTTGGGCGGCGAACTTGACCCGGACGGGGCAGGCGGCGGCGGGGGCGCGGGCGCCAAGGTGAAGCGGTTTAGCGAGCTAGTGCGCGAGGGTTTGCAGGACGCCCTACAGAAAGCCGTAAAGGGCCTTGAGGACGCTAAACAAGCGTTTGCCGATTTTGCCCAATCGGTAAGCGACAGCATTACCAGCGCGCTTAACTTTGGTGACGCTCAGGACGCCGGCAAAGAAACCGGCAAAGGCTTTTTACAGGGCCTACGCGACCAAGTAGCCGGTATCGCTAACTACGCCAGCAAGGTACGCGAGCTTTTGCGTATGGGCCTTAGCCAGCAGGCGCTACAACAAGTGCTTGACGCCGGGCAAGAAGCCGGTATTGCTATTGCTGACCAGCTGATAGCGGGCGGCGCTACAGCCATCGCGGAAACTAACCAGCTTGTTGATAGCGCCAAGGCCGCGGGCGACGAAATCGGCCTTATGGCCGCCCAAAACTTTATGCAAGCCGGTATTGACGCCGCCAAGCACATGGTGGACGGCATTACCCAAAAGCTTAAAGAAATGACGCCAAAGCTCATGGCGCAAATGGACAGTATCGCCGCCAAAATGAAACGAACGGTAAACATTGACGTAGTAGTTACCGAGCGCGTAAACCGCATTATTGCGGGTATTCCGGCCATGGCTAACGGCGGCATTGTGACCGGCCCCACGCTGGCGCTAATTGGTGAGGCTGGCCCCGAGGCCGTCGTACCGTTGTCGCAAATGGGCAAAATGGGCGGCGGCGTAACCGTAAACGTTACGGGCGGTTTGGCTACCGGCCCCGAAATTGGCGAAGCCGTAGTAAACGCAATTCGGGCATACAACCGCACCAGCGGCCCGGCAGCTATCGCGGTGGCCTAAATGCCCGGCTACAGCGTTGTAAAAAGCGGCAACTATGACTTATTGGTGGATGTCGGTTTTTTGGTTGATGGCTTTACACTTGACGACGCAACGCGCGGCGTATTAAATAACACAACCTACGTATTAGATGGCTCTACCACGTTTGCGTCAGTAATGGACGGTTGCATAGGCATAAACGTTAAACGTGGCCGCCGCGATGAGGGCGACCAATTCGGCGCCGGCACCATGAGCTTTACCCTAAACGACACGCTGGCCGACGGCGTATTTAACCCATTTGACGAAGACAGCCCGTATTATGACAGCACGGTACCCGGCTTGGCGCCAATGCGCGAAGTACGCCTAATCCGCTACGACAACGCAAACAACCCCGAATACTTGTTTGTCGGTAATGTCGTTAATTACGACTACAACTTTAATTTGGGTGAAAACGACACCGTAACCGTGTTTTGCGCCGACGCTTTTTACAAGCTAGGCAATACCCAATTAGCCGGCCAAAACCCGACTAAAGAAATGTCCGACGTACGCATAGGGTGGCTGCTCGATCAAATCGACTACCCAACCGGCGCGGCCCGTAACATTGACCCGGACAACGTGACCGAGCTTGGTGGCGGCAGCCAATACTCCATACCTGAGGGTACAAACGTCAAAGCGTATTTAGATCAGATACAACAGGCCGAGCAAGGCCGTATTTTTATTAACCGCGAGGGCGTTTTTGTGAGCCAACCTCGCATTGGTGTAACGCTTGCCAGCCCGGTAGCGACGTTCAGCGACAACGGCAGCGGCGGCGTACGTTACCAAAAGCTAGGTATTAGTTTTCAGGCTGAGGACGTTATTAACAAGGCGACCGTACAAGCCGGCCCGAACACGCCGCAAATAGCTGAGGATTTGCCGAGCCAAGCCGCCTATTTTGTTAAGTCCGTAAACTTGCCGAATACCCTTTTGCACGACAGCGCCGCCGCGCTTGTGCTGGCTGACTATTTGCTTCAGCCGGAACCCGAACCTCGGTTTACCGACGTTGAAGCCCAATTCTCCGGTATTGCGTTGGCGGCTGATAGGGACACGGTGGCCGTTATTGACATTGGGGACACTATTGAAATAGAAAAGCACATTTTGGTTGGTGGCGTGTCAACCCTGCGTATTGAGACTTTGAGCGTTGAGGGCGTCGAACACGCCATTAGCTTGCTAAACGGCCATACCGCTCGCTTTTACACGGCCCCTACGGTCATTGCGTACGAGCTATTGCTTGACGACCCGGTGTATGGCCGTATGGACGAAAACAACGTATTAGGCTAGGCGCATGGCAACCCCTACTACTTTACCCGCAACGTTTGTTAGCGGGGCCGTGCTGACTGCGGCCCAGATGAACAATTTGCGTGGCGCTTTCCGCGTGTTGCAAGTTGTAAGCACCACCAAGACTGATACGTACACGCATAGCACGGGCGTTACTTTTAGCAACGTGACGGGCTTGTCAGCGGCAATTACGCCGTCGGCAACGTCTAGCAAAGTGCTTATTTATGTTTATTTAGAAATTGGCGGGAATAACTCGGGAACGTGGGTGAAAGTCACGGGCGGAAATACTGCGTCATGGGTTGGCGATACTGCCGGCAGCCGAGCAAGGATCGCGTTTGCTCAAAACGGAACGGGTGGCACGCCGCAAGTAATGATGAACGCAAGTGCGTTTTACCTTGATAGCCCTGCAACCACGTCGGCAATTACTTATCAGGTACAAATTGCGGCAGCGGATAACGCAACGACTACTTACATAAATCGAAGCACAACCGACACTGATAGTACCGGCTATTCACGAGCGACAAGCGGCATTGTAGTTATGGAGATAAGCGCATGAACGTTGATTACCCTGCAGTCCTAGTCGCAAAGTATTCGGGCACGCAATGGACGATGGACGGCGACAAATACGACGGCCTGAACTGGCTGGACACAAGCCCTAAGCCAACGCAAGCTGAGTTAGACGCGCTTTGGCCACAAGTGCAATACGAAAACCAAGTTGCCGCGGTTGAGCAAGCCCGCCTTACCGCTTATGAGCAGCAATCTGACCCGCTATTTTTTAAGTGGCAGCGTGGCGATGCTACAGAGGCCGAGTGGCGCGAAGCAGTAGCCAAGGTAAAGCTCGAAAACCCATACCCACCGGCGCCGTAATGCCATGGCTAATGAACTTTTGGGCGTTGTTATCGCTGGCGGCTTCTCTATTGTTGTGGCGCTCATTCATAAACTCATTAAAGACAACGCGACCGACCACGGCATTGTCCATACGTCGCTTGACCGTATTGAGAAAAAAATAGATCGGCACATTACTGACCATGACAAGTAAAGACAAAGCCATTATTGGTAGCTATGCCCGCAGCTTTCTTACCGGTGCGCTAACGCTTTACATGGCGGGCGAAACCGAACCTAAAAAGCTTTTGGCGGCCGGTATCGCAGCCGTCCTACCGCCATTGCTCAGGTGGCTAAACCCAAACGACCGGGCCTTTGGGCGTGGCAGCCAAGAAAGCTAACCTTTCGGCCACACGGCCATACACCGGGTACGACGGCGACGGCACCGGGGTAACGCCCGGCCTATCGGTTTTTATTCGTGAAGCAAACTGCCGTACCGCTGGCGCGTTATGGAATAACGGCGATTTCGGTATTAGACCAATGAAAGGCAAAACCACGCCTAGTGTTCATTCGACCGGGCGGGCCGTCGATTTGAGCTACCGCAAGATGCCTAACAAAGGCGTACCGAACGGCCGCGCCGTATCTGAGGCGTTTATTAACAAATGCTTAGAACACGCCAACGAAATAGGCATTGAGCTAGTTATCGACTATTTGCACGGGTTTGGGCGTGCGTGGCGTTGTGACCGGCAAGCGTGGAAAGTGTACGACAAGCCAACGGTATCGGGTGCGCCCGGTGGCGATTGGTGGCACGTAGAACTCAGCCCGTCGGCCAGCCGTGACCCGGAACGGGTAAAAGCCGCTATTGCAAAGGCTTTTGGAGACAATCCACCACAACCGTAAACCCATCGTTTAGGGTTGCTATTACCGGCGAAAGGTAATTGACATGGCAGAAATACCAACGTTTGTTTACGAAACCTACACAACGGTTTTGGACAACGGCCAAGAAGTGCTATTTCAGCTTTTCCGCGACCTAGAAACCGGTGCCTTTCTTGACGCCCAAATGTGCTTTAGGACGTTTGGCGGCTCGTGGGGCGTGCCTTATCCACTAGAGAAACGGTAACCATGGACAACATAACTAAAGTGACATTGTGGGCTTGTGGCGTGGTAGTCAGCCTTTTTGGGCTGGCAGCTATGCCCGCTGACCCGGCCGCAATCGACGAAACCAATCCCCCGGTATCGACGATTTGGCAGCCGTACGAATACGGTGAGCTACCGGCCGCGGCCAGCAGCCCCGCATTGGCCACTACCAGCACCGTAGACGCGCCAAAAACCGCGTTTGACGTCTACGAGGCGGGCGAACCCGTTACGACGTGCGTAGAGGCCGCTACGTTGGCGCTGGCAGCCGGGCTGCCGCACGATCAGCTCGAGACAGCTATGAAAGTGGCGGTACGGGAAAGCCGTTGCACAAGCGACGCTTACAACGCTTACGACACGGCTGGCGGCTCGTACGGCATTTACCAAATAAACGGGTTTTGGTGCCGTCCCTCGACGTACTGGCCTACCGGTTGGCTGCAAGCAAAAGGCATTTTAGAGAATTGCGAAATGCTGTATGACCCTTGGGTTAATACTAAAGCCATGGTTGCCATTTGGTTAAATAGCGGTTGGTCACCGTGGCATACTGCTAATGACTGAAAACCATTTACCCGACGAACTATTAAGCGAGGAAACCCGACAAATGATTAACGAACGATTAGACGCTCAATGTCAAGCACGATGGGCGCAACACTACAAAGCATTTTTTGACCAAGTGCTAAACGTGCAGCCACCAACTAAAAACGGTTTGTTGGCTGACCGGGTAAAGCGCATTGCCACGGACTTGTTTTTGTCCGGCGACGAATACGGCGCAAACGTGCTGTATGAAGCTGCCGACGCGATAAGGGCCATGAAATGAACGGCCAACTAGAAATGTTTACGGTCACGCTTGGGCTTGCCGGGCAACGAGTAATACCGGCTATCGACCGGCTGGAAACCTTTGTAGGCAAAAACTCGCCCGATACAAGCATTGACGCCGCCGTAAAAGCCCGGCCCAAATCGGGTAAGCAGCGCCAACTTGTGTTTGAGGCGATTAAAGCTGCTGGCGGTTTAACCAGCGATGAACTAGCGCAACGCCTTGAGCTGCCGGCGCAAAGCGTCACGGCCCGCGTTAATAGTTTGGCTGGCGACGGCCTTATTTACGACAGCGGGCAACGCCGTTTAACCCGTTACGGCCGTAAAGCGATTGTTTGGGCGGTTGCTTATGGCGTTTGATTTAGAAAGCTACGAGCCAGTAGCGGCCCGCATAGCGCGCTTTTGGGCAGATCACCCAAACGGCGCCATACATAGCGAACTTGTATTTGACGACGGCGAACGTGTCGTAATAAAAGCCACCGTTTACATTGACCGAACCCAACTTATGCCGGCAGCTGTCGATTACGCCGAGGAAATCCTTACCGACCGGGGCGTGAATTCCACGAGCCGTATTGAGAATTGCAGTACGTCAGCGCAAGGCCGGGCGTTAGCGGCTTGCGGGTATGCGCCTACGGATTGGTCAAAAAAGCCAAGCCGTGAGGAAATGGCAAAGGTGCAGCGTATGGGCGGCAGCGACGCCAACCGAGCCGTTGCGGGCAGCCGGGCAACCGCCCGTTTTGCTACTGACGGGCAACGCCGTTTTATTAACGACCTAGGCAAACGCCGAGGCCTTGACGATTTGGGCATTTTAGAAGCCATCCACGAGCTACTAAACGAAACGGCCGTAGTTGTCGAAACCTTGACATTCGATCAGGCGCGCCGCGTTATTGAGGCTTGGAAACAATGAGCGACGAACCGACAGCCGGCCAGCTTCAGGCAGCCGCAACGGTGCTAATGCTTGACGGCGCATGGCGTAGCGAACGTTGGCTAGTGCGCAGCTTGCCCGGTACCAATTTCGATCGCAAATGGGCGGTAGTAAAACTAATGATTTTTGACGGAACTTTAGAAGTTTCTTATGACCCCTACGGCACCGATTTGTTAAGGCTGGCCAACCCATGACGGTAAAAGCTTTTACGGTCGAGCATTGCCAAAACCAAGAAATAAAAGAATTTGTAGAAAAATGGCATTATTCGCACAGCACAAACGGCATTACGTTTGCGCATTGTTTTAAATTGACAGACAATAAAGAGCTTATTGGCGCTGCAATTTATGGCACATTGGGCATGGCTAATGCGTGGAAAAAATACGCCACTAATGAACAAGACGTTTTAGAATTACGGCGTTTATGTTGCATTGACGAAACGCCACGTAATACCGAAAGCTTTTTCATTGGCAAAACCCTAAGATGGCTTAAGCAAAATACCCAAACAAAAATAGTAATTAGTTACGCAGATACTCATTATGGCCACGCCGGAATTATTTACAAAGCGGCAAATTTTAAGCATTTAGGCATGACAGCTAAAAGCCGCGTAATTAACTACAACGGCCGCCAATACCACGACAAAACAATTAGGACGTACTACACAAATAAACAAGGCGTAAAAGCTTTAAAACCGTTTGCTAAACAAATTAAAACGGCTTTAGAAACCGGGCAAGCAAACTACGAAATTAGGCCACCAAAACACATTTACGGGTATTACCTTGACTGAAGCACAATTTAAAAATTGGGTAATTGAGCTAGCGCAAACGTGCGGCTGGCTAATCCACCACGATTTACCAGCGCAGTACGCAAGCGGCCGTTGGGCTACACCGGTACAAGGGTTTGCGGGCTTTCCCGATTTAGTATTGGCGCACAAAACCGGCCAGCTTATGTTTGCTGAGCTGAAAGCAGAAAAGGGTAAAACGTCCACACGTCAAGAAACATGGTTAGGCATACTTGCGTTGGCTGGCGTCGAAAACTACGTTTGGCGACCCTCAGATAAAGAATTCATTACCCATAGGTTAAGTAGGCCGGATCTTTACTAATGAAATTTGCATACGCTGACCCGCCTTACCATGGAAGCGCAAAGCGCATTTATGGAGAATTGCACGATAAGGCCGCCGATTACGACACGCACGAAGCCCATTTTGCATTATTTGACCGCTTAAACATTGACTACCCGGACGGTTGGGCGTACTCATGCAACCCAAAAGATTTAGTTTGGGTACTGCCGTATTTAGGCAACGAAGCGCGGGTTTGTGCTTGGGCTAAAACGTTTCATCAAATTAGGCCGCTTTGCAGCGTGCAATACGCTTGGGAACCGTTGATTATTAAGGGCGGGCGACAAGTTAAAGGGCGTAAACCAATGTTGCGGGATTGGTTAGCGTGCGCTCGAGCTATGCGAAAAGGATTAGCCGGCGCTAAACCGGATGCGTTTAACGATTGGGTTTTAGATTTATTGGGTTTCGACGTTGAGCAAGACACGTTAGATGACATTTTCCCCGGCTCGGGCGGTATGACCCAAGCCATTGACAGACGCAAGAAATAACCCTTTGTGGGCGCCCGCTTGACGGGCCAAGCACCTACAGCCGTTGCGGGTTGTCGGGTAGAGGTCGCGGTAACGCGGGTAGATCGTCGCGCACGAAAACGGGCAATACGACACGCAAGTAAGGCAAAGCGACGAGGCAATAAGCGATACGGAAATAGGGACGCGGTTAGAGGCAACCCGCGGGGTGGGCATTACACAACTAGGCTTTAACACGACGAACTAACGTTTGCTACAAACAAACCAAGCGAGGTAAACCCGACATGACAACCAACACGCTAAAGCGCCGGCAAGCCGCCACCGGCGGCGCGCCAGCACAACGAGCGAAGCGAGGCGTGAGCCATGGCCACTAGCCCCAACACACAAGCCCGCAACCAAACCGAATTTAAACGCAACCGCGCCAAACTATTAGCTGATAACCCGGTATGCCATTG
>Ga0255178_1000296_pt1 | contig 13435 bp, 16 predicted proteins | sample Atl_Atlam_RepC_8_FD_183019 | JGI IMG/M metagenome (GOLD analysis project Ga0255178, IMG submission 183019) | Freshwater microbial communities from Altamaha River, Georgia, United States - Atl_Atlam_RepC_8d | ecosystem: Environmental > Aquatic > Freshwater > River | place: USA: Georgia...
CGGCGTTGTCACCCTTGATCTTGGAGACCACAGCACGCGTGCGGATCAGCGCCACGCCGCCGCCAGGAACGATACCCTCTTCGACAGCAGCACGGGTTGCGTGCAGTGCGTCCTCGACACGGGCCTTTTTCTCTTTCATTTCGACTTCGGTGGCAGCACCCACGCGAATCACGGCAACACCGCCAGCCAACTTGGCCACACGCTCTTGCAGCTTTTCACGGTCGTAGTCGGAGGTAGCCTCGTCAATCTGAACACGGATCTGCTTGACACGTGCCTCGATGGACTTGGGATCGCCATGACCGTCGATGATGGTGGTGTTTTCCTTGGCGACTTCGATGCGCTTGGCCTGGCCAAGCTCATGCAGGGTAGCTTTTTCGAGGGACAATCCGGTCTCTTCGGAGATCACGGTGCCACCGGTCAGGATGGCGATGTCCTCAAGCATGGCCTTGCGACGGTCACCAAAACCAGGCGCCTTGACGGCGACAGTCTTGAGGATGCCGCGGATGTTGTTGACAACCAGCGTGGCCAGTGCCTCGCCTTCGACGTCCTCAGCCACGATCAGCAGCGGACGGCTGGACTTGGCAACCTGCTCCAGCACGGGCAACAGATCACGGATGTTGCTGATTTTCTTGTCAAAAATCAGGATATAGGGATCATCCAGCGCAGCAACTTGCTTGTCGGGGTTGTTGATGAAATAGGGTGACAGGTAGCCACGATCAAACTGCATGCCTTCAACGACATCCAGCTCGTTTTCGAGGGACTTGCCGTCCTCAACCGTGATCACGCCTTCCTTGCCAACCTTGTCCATGGCGTCAGCGATGATCTGACCGATGGAGTGGTCGCTGTTAGCAGAAATGGAGCCAACCTGGGCGATTTCCTTGGAGGTGGTGCAAGGCTTGGAGAGCTTTTTCAGCTCTTCGACTGCAGCGATCACTGCCTTGTCGATTCCGCGCTTGAGGTCCATCGGGTTGATGCCGGCGGCCACATACTTCAGGCCTTCGACCACGATCGACTGAGCCAGCACCGTCGCGGTGGTGGTACCGTCACCAGCATTGTCAGAGGTCTTGGAAGCCACTTCCTTGACCAGCTGTGCGCCGATATTCTCAAACTTGTCCTTGAGCTCGATTTCCTTGGCGACAGACACGCCGTCCTTGGTGACGGTGGGGGCACCGAAAGAGCGCTCGAGCACCACGTTGCGGCCCTTGGGACCCAGGGTGGTTTTGACAGCGTTGGCGAGGATGTTCACGCCACGGACGATGCGCACGCGTGCGTCATCGCCGAAAAGTACTTGCTTGGCAGCCATTGATGTTTCCTTCGTGAATTCGTGTCGTTAATTACTGAATGACAGCAAGGATTTCGTCTTCGCGGATCACGAGGACTTCCTCACCATCGACCTTGACGGTCTGGCCGGCATACTTGCCGAACAACACCTTGTCGCCCACTTTGACATCCATGGGGCTGACTTTGCCGTCTTCGTTCTTTTTGCCTGGACCAACAGCCAGCACTTCACCCTGATCGGGTTTCTCAGCTGCGCTTTCAGGGATAACGATGCCCGAGGCAGTTTTGCGCTCGTTGTCCAAACGTTTGACGATCACGCGATCGTGCAGGGGACGCAGGGCCATGAAGAACTCCTGTTACAAATAGGTTTAAGGAAAATTTAATAAGCGTAGGCGGCAAATCATGCTTTCAAGTTGTTAGCACTCACCGCCATCGAGTGCTAATTATAGGGGCTTATTTTGGAGTTTCAAGGGGGGGCGTGATGAAGACGTGCCAAGAAGTGATCACCTATTTTTGTTAAGAGGTTATTCTGGCAGCGGTGCAAGGGAGCCAAATGTATGGAAGCCGGTGAATACGATGCCTGGTACGACACGGCGCGCGGCAGATGGATCGGTGAGGCTGAGTATTCCCTGATCCTCAAGCAACTTAAGCCCAAGCCAGGCGATCACTTGCTTGACGTTGGCTGTGGCACTGGCTGGTTTACCCGCAAACTTTCGGGACTGCCAGGGATCAAGATCACCGGGGTCGACATCGACCAAGATGCCTTGGCCTTTGCTCGAGCTCATGACCACCTAAGCAACTATGCGACAGCGGATGCGCGCCATCTACCATTTGAAGACGAACAGTTTGACAGCGTGGTCTCGATCACTGCGCTGTGTTTTGTCGATCACTGGGAAACAGCCCTGTCAGAGATCGTTCGCGTGGCGCGCGGGCGGTTTGCCATTGGTCTGCTCAACCGCAAGAGTCTACTCTGGCGCAACAAAGGACAACATGGCGGTACAGGCGCTTACCGAGGCGCCTACTGGCACACCGCCAAGGAGCTTCGAATTGCGCTGGCGAGGCTCCCGGTGAGCAACATCAAAATCGATTCGGCAATTTTCTTGCCTAGCGGCTCGGAGATTGCGCGGTATGCAGAAAAAATCCTGCCGTCCTCTTTGCCATTCGGCAGCTTTTTATTGGTATCCGGTGATCGGATCACAACTCAAGTCTGAGCCATCCTCCACATCACTGCTGCTTAGCGCTCGCCAAGAAACAATTCGTCTTTCAGCAAATTACAAAAAAAGCAGGCCATCAGGTGCTTTAATCAGGATGTGCACCAACCTCTTTCAAATCTGTGTATCTGGTCGCCACAACATCCAAATCGATGGAGCCTCTCGTGTTTTCGTTCCAGCAACTGAATGCCCCTATTTTTCAGGCACCCATGGCGGGGGGAGTTTGCACGCCGCAACTGGTGGCTGCAGTCACCAACGCCGGTGGCGTGGGGGGATTTGGTTTCGCTTACAGCACCCCTGAAAAGATCAGCCAAGACCTCGCAGCCGCCAAGGCACTCACAACGGGTCCAGTCAATGCAAACGTCTTTGTCTTTCAGCCGGTTGACCTCCCCAGCGTCCAAATTCAGAATGAGGCAATCCGTGCCCTAACGTCCTTGCCGCACGCCAACGAGTTCAGCGCTGAAATCCCATCTGCGCCGTTTTACCCGGATTTGGAACAACAACTTGCCCCGATCTGGGCACACCGCCCTGCCATTCTGACGTTTCACTTCGGCGTTCCATCATCAGGCGTGATCGAGCAAGCGCATGCCTTGGGAATGGTGGTGGGCATCAGCGCCACGAGCCTTGCTGAAGCAATGACAATTCAACGTGCTGGAGCCGACTTCATCGTGGCACAAGGCATTGAGGCTGGTGGTCACAGGGGCATGTTTGATCCATGCGTATGGGATGAAAAGCTCGGCGTGATGGATCTGACCAGGCAGCTGACAAGAGAGTGTTCCATCCCGATTGTGAGTGCTGGCGGCATCATGGACGGCACCGACATTCAGGCAGTGCTTCAGGCTGGTGCATCGGCAGCACAACTCGGAACCGCATTTCTTTGTTGTGATGAATCGGGCGCCTCGCCAGCGCACAAATCTTTCCTGATGAAACAGCGACATCGTCCAAGTGTGTTCACCAAATCGTTCTCAGGACGACCTGCTCGAGGGATTGAAAATGAGTTCATCACTCGAATGGAAAACCAGTCGATCCTGCCGTTCCCGCTCCAAAACACATTGACTGGATCACTGCGGCAGTGGGCAAGCAAAACCAACAATGGTGAATATCAAAGCATGTGGGCTGGAGCAGCGTTCAATCGCGCGAGAGCCATGCCTGCTCAGGACTTGGTCAAGGTGTTGATGAAAGAGATGCGCGGGCAACCATGAAAGAGACCAAACTGACCAGCAGGCACTTTGTCAGCGTCTCGTAGTTTGCAACGCTCGATCAAGCATGACTCATGGTCCCTATTGATCCAACCCATCAAACCTTGAAAAAACTTAAAAACGATTTAAGTTCTTGGGATTGGGGTCGCTCAAAAATGTCAGCAGAAGTGCCTATTTCATGCACTAACCCATCCTTCATAAATGCCACCCTGTCTGAAACCTTATGAGCAAACGACATCTCATGGGTCACAATCACCAATGTCACACCATCACTAGCCAACTTTTCGACAACCTGGAGTACTTCTCCAACCAGTTCTGGGTCAAGGGCGGATGTGATTTCATCACACAAAATGACATCGGGAGACATGGCAAGGGCCCTGGCAATTGCCACCCGCTGCTGCTGGCCACCTGACAGCTCAAATGGATATCTATCAAACTTGTCGGCCAACCCAACTTGGTCCAGCAAATGCAATGCCAGCTCAGACGACTGTTTGTCAGACATCCCCCGAACAACTTTTGGGGCAAGCGCCACATTGTTACCGACCGACATGGCTGGGAACAAGTTGAAATTCTGGAAGACCATTCCTACAGATTGTCTCAACTCACGCAGTGCTTTCAAGTTTTTGTAATCAACTATCTTGTCCCTGATCTTGATGCCCCCAGACTGAAATTCCTCCAGACCGTTGATGCAACGAAGCAAAGTACTTTTGCCAGAACCACTTTTTCCGATGATGCTGACAACCTCGCATTTTTTGATGGACAAGTCAATTCCCTTCAACACTTCAAGGCTTCCATAACTTTTTCTCAGCTGTGAGATCTCAACCAGATTCTCTGAACGGTGGTTTTCCATGCAAGCCTCTACTGAATAAAGCGATATTTGTTTTCCAGACTTTTACCTATCAAGGAAATGGGAAAACAGATTGAAAAATAGAAAAGTGACACCATTCCATAAACAAAGAAAGGTTCATAGGTAATATTGGTGATCATCTGCCCTGTTCGAGTCAGTTCCACAAACCCAATGACAGATGCCAAAGATGTGTTTTTGATAATCTGAACCATGAGCCCAATGGTGGGTGGCAGAGAAATGCGAAGCGCAACAGGGAAAATGATATATCTGAGTTGTTGTGAGAAATTAAACGAGAGACTGGAGGAGGCCTCCCATTGTCCTTGAGGGATGGATTTCACGCAGCCATGCCATGTTTCCGCAAAAAATGCGCTTGCGTAAAGTGAATAACAGACTGTCGCTGCCAGCAACGGACTCACCTGAATGCCAAACAGTGCAATACCGAAATAGACCAAGAATAATTGCATCAAAACAGGGGTACCCTGAAAGACTTGCACATACCCCCGGATCAACATCTCAACGTACTTGTTGCCAATTAGCCTTGCCAACAACAATAAAAACCCAATCAAGCCACCACCAATAAACGCGATGAGTGACAAGGCCAGTGTCCAAGGAAGCGAGAAGAAAAGATTCCTGATGACATCCCAGTTTGAAAATGTAGTCATACCGCCTCAGAACTTGACTTTGCCAAAGATGAAAGCAGGGCCGAACCAAAACAAGAATCGCCTGAAAGCCATCGCCAACAACAAATACAAAATAGTGACAAATCCAAACGCCTCAAAACTGCGGAATGTCTGGCTGGAAATCAAATTGGAAGCATAAAAAAGCTCTTCAGCAGACACTTGACTACACACAGACGTGGCAAGAAGCATGATGATGAGTTGACTCACCAGTGCTGGCCAAACCCTCGCAAGAGCTGGTGGAATCACCACATAGATGAAAGTTTGAAACCTGTTCAATGACAATGAGGCTGCTGCCTCGTACTGACCTTTTGGTGTGGCAAGGATGCCTGCACGACAGATCTCGCAGGCATAAGCTCCCAGGTTGATCGCCAGTGCCAGGATGCTGGATGCAATTGCACCTAGCCTGAAGTTGATTGATGCCAGACCAAAGAATATGAAAAAGAGTTGAACAATGAACGGTGTATTTCTAAAAACTTCGACATAAACTTGAATAACCGCTTTCAACCACCTGGATCCGTTGACTGAAGCCCAGGCACAAGACGCCCCAATCAACATTCCGATTGAGCAACCAACGATGGTCAAAAATATGGTCAGCAGGAGACCTTCAAGAAACATCCGCCATCCATCAACCAACACAGATAATTCAAACATGTCCCTTCAATCCCCGATGCGCCACCAATCTCAATGATTTTCTATTCAAATGGGAGAGTTGGATGTGCATGCAAAAGACTCACACATCCAACTTGCTCTCGATAAGATGAATCAAAGATTGACTGTCAATTTTCTGGCAAATCACCTGCTGGCGTTCCGAGCCACTTTTGAATGATGGCATCCAACGTTCCATCTTTTTTGGCGGCACGAATAATGTCGTTGACTTTGGCAACCAGTTCAGGATTGCCTTTGGGGATCCCCACGTAGCAAGGTGCATTGGCCAGAATAACCTTGAGCTCCATTTTCACGTTAGGATTTTTTTGCATGACAGCACCTGCAATGGCTGTCCCTGTCGCAAACATTTCTGTCTGCCCAGACAAAAATGCTGACAATGTCGCGTTGTTATCCTCAAATCGTTTTATCACTGCCTTTGGAGCCTTTTGTGCAAGTTGAATGTCTTGCATCGAACCACGCGTCACAGCAATTGTCCGATTGGCCAAATCCTCGAAATTTGATGCCTTGGTGTCTGTTTTCCCATAGACAGCCTCATAAAACGGGGAGTAGGCGATTGAGTAATCAATTACCTTGGCTCGCTCAGGTGTTTTGCCAAGCGATGAAATCGTCAAATCCGCACGTCCAGACTGCAAATAAGGCACCCGATTCGGCCCTGTGACCGGAACCAATTCAAGTTTTACATTCATTTTTTTGGCAATCAACTCTGCCATTTCGACATCGATTCCACGAGGTTTCATGTCAGAGCCCGCAAAGCCAAACGGTGGGTAATCCGTAGGCACCGCTATCCGAATGATCTTTTTGCTTTCAATTTGCTTCAGAAGATCCTGAGCTTTAGCGGGATAGCTAGCCAACGTGCATAGTGCAACTGCAAATACTGACAAGATTGATCTAAATTTCATGGCAAACTCCATACGTTGTGTGCAAGGTGGTTAGAGCATCAAGCATCCGGAATAACAGCAATTGCGTCGATTTCGACCAAATACTCTGGACGGGCAAACGCAGTGACAACAATTCCCGTTGAAACGGGAAACACACCTTTCAGCCATTTGCCAACAACGTTGTAAACAGCCTCTCGGTATCTTGGATCTGACAAATAAATTGTGACCTTGCAGATGTCATCAAGCTCACCACCAGCCTCGGCAAGAATCTCAGCAATATTGCTCATTGCACGCTCTGCCTGGCCGCCTGCATCGCCAATGCTCACAACCTCGGATGTTTTAAGATCTTGTCCAATTTGTCCGCGTAAAAAAACAAACGATCCTCTAGCAACCACAGCCTGACAAAGATCATTGCTGATGCTTTGTTCCGGATAGGTCAGCTTCGTGTTGAATGGCCTAATGCGCTTGTGTTTCATATGTCCCCCCAGTTTTTTGGTATTTATTTGTTGAAGTAGCCGGCCCGGATGGACCACCCGATCAAGTTGACGATGAGCCGGCCTGCTGTCACGCAGGTCAACTTTGTCGCTGTATCCTTGGCTGGCTGAATTTCAACAATATCCATCCCGACCACACGTCCCTTGTGCACGAGTCCCTTGATAATCTCGCGCATCTGGATGAAATTAACCCCGCCAGGCGCTGGTCCATCCACTGCAGGCATGACCGTCGGGTCCATCCCATCTGCATCGATGGACAGGTAATACTTGCCGTTGTCAGGAATCATGTCCAATACGTGCTTGACCCCCTTTTCGTGCAAATCATATGCAGTCACCAGGTGCGCACCATATTGCTTTGCCGCCTCAAAATCCGCTGGTCGGCCACTCCCTTGCGCTCTAAGACCGATTTGAAAAATCTCACCGATATGATCCATTTCAGAGGCGCGACGAATCGGGCTGGACAACCCATCCGTCACACCGTTTACCTCATGTCGCCAATCGAGATGAGCATCTATGTGCACGAGTGTGACGTCCTTGAGCTGGTCATAACCTCTGAGAATGGGGGTGGTGATGCCATGATCTCCACCCAGGACAATTGGCAATGCACCAACAGAGAGCAGTTTTCGGATGACTGTCTCAGCCTTCTTGTAGTGCGCACCCTTTTCCATCAAATCGGGCATGACGTCACCAACGTCAACAAATTTCAAATCCTTGCGTCCTTGGAGTAAGGGGCCTTCAATGTCAAAGTCGTAATGCTCAGGCGCTCTTACGATACGGTCTGTGACATCGCGGATCGCCTGTGGTGCATTCGTCTGATCATTAGTGAAACTTTTGGGGCTGTAGGGTGAACCAAATGGCATGCCAAGAATTGCGATGTCAGCCTCTATTCCATCAAGCTCAGTGACAAGATCCGAATAAAGGAGTGTTTTGTGTCCTGTTCGTGGCGGTACGGTGAGTTGTGTCATCAGGTTGTCCGTTTTTTGCGAAATAACGAAAGTTTTTAAAAGCTTACTGATGACCAAATGGTTCAAAAAATGATATTTTTGACGTCTAGGTTGCATATTTCAATACCTTTTACCTTTTGCTTTTACCTTTTCATTTGTTCGATTCAAAGTACATTCACCAGAAGCAAGGCATCAACATGATCAAAATTGAATTTGATGAAAGGGACCTCAGGTCTTTACGTGTGTTTTGTGGCGTGGTCAGTTCAGGGGGATTTGCAGCAGCCGAAAAAACGCTGTTGATGTCTAAAGCGTCCATCAGTCGACACATCAGGGAAGTGGAGGACAGGCTTGGTGTGTCGTTGTGCGAACGTGGTCCATCTGGTTTTCGGTTAACGGCTGAGGGAGAGGTTGCAGCGCGTCTTGCATTTGATGCAATTCGATCACTGGAAAGAATCAAATCGGAGATTGATGCCGTTCATGGCGTGCTATCCGGCAGCATCAGCATTGGACTTGGAGAATACTCAGCATTTCACTCCGACTTTTTACTGTCAAATGCAATCGCTGAATTTAAACTGGGTGCACCACAAGTTGACTTCAACGTTTCTATCATGACGTTTGAAGAACTCAACCGCGCACTTCGTGACCAATCTGTCGACATTGTGGTGAGAGGAAAATACCCTACGGACACAGAATTCAATTACCTGCCGCTTTTTGAAGAATCGCACGTGATGTATGTGCATCAATCTGTGACGAAATCTCAGGCCCTTGGACTACCGTTGATTCGCCGCAATCATCCTTACGTTTCCGAACTTCTCATTTCAACCAAATCGCCACCGGGACCTGTGATAAACGACATTGAGGCAATGGTTGTATTGATTGGATCAGGGCTTTACAAGGGACTCATCCCAAAGCAAATTGGCACCCTTCTCGAGTCCCGTTTTCCAATCAAAAAACTGGCAGGATCAAAGGTATTTACCCACCAAATCTGTGCCATCACAAACAGACACAGAGCTCCGAGTCGAAAGGTTGAGGTTTTCCTTTCCACGCTCGACAAACATCACATGAAAGTCATGTGAGTCATATTCATTTCAGCTGACACACCCTAGCGCTATCACGCTGACATCCCCCCTGGTTGCGTCGACCCGCTCAGCTGGGCTCGAATATTCATGCATGCCATGATTCGTCTGGGAAGATGACCTCTTGCTTGGCTCTGATCATGTTGCATGATGCATCAGGAGTTTCATTACCCCTGCGTCTCCAATCCCTAAAGGAACTGAAGCCAAGGTCAGGCATGCACCTCTTGGTGATTGTTGGTGGATGGAACGGCATGGGGGCTAATCCCCACGCCTTTACTGCTATTGATCCACCTTGATACCGGCTTCCTTAATGATCATCGCTTTCTGTTTGTAATCCTCAGCAATCATCTTGGCGAACGCTTCTTTCGGCTTTGTCCAAATCTCCAAGCAACGTGAAGAGGGTTCTGTCAACTGAATGACACCAAATGAAGATGTCGCAGTCATATACTGGATTCAATGAAATTTAAACTTAAGGGCCTGTCAACATGCAATTCAATCCATTACGGTTGATTATTTTCATTTTGGTATCGGCTGGTGCGATCTGGCTCGGCAGGGATATTTACATCAACATGCCCTCAAAAGACGTCAACATCTACACAGGCCCGGTCGGAGGCACATTTCACAGCATTGCCGTGCAATACGAAAAAGCATTGGAACAGCGCGGTTACCAGGTCAAGCTCCACCCGACGAACGACACAAAAGAGCTGTTGAACAGGATTGCCTCATCTGAAAGCCATAACTCGATCGGACTGATGGTTGGAAAAATTGATCCCGCCCAATATCAATCCATCAGAACATTGGCAACCGTGGGGACACAACCTCTGTTTCTCTTTTATCAGAAAAAAAATGGTGAGTTTCAAAATCTATCGGCTTTGAAGGGCAAAAAAATTGGAATGCCTCCACTTGACAGTATCAGCGCCCATTACGCGCTAACCTTGCTTCAGGCATATGGGATTTCACCCAACAATACTGAAATCAAATTCATGCCCTACAAAAGCATGCTGAGCGAATTGATTCAAGGTGAATTTTTTGCCGCCTTTGTCATGCTGAGTGCCGACAGCCCAGATGTCTCCACACTGGCCAACAATCCAAACCTTGGCATCTTTTCTTTTTATCACGCCAAGGCATTGGCTGGAAGAACAGCCGATTTGAGCAGCGTGGTGATCCCGCCAGGATCATTTGATGTGAAAGACAACATTCCGCCCAAGCAGATTGAACTGTTGGCAGCACGAATGTCACTTGTGGCAAACCAAATGATCGATAAGCCATTGCTTTACGCCTTGCTCGAAATACTTGATTCAGTCCACCATGAATCCGGCTTGGCGCACAACCGTGACGAGTTTCCATCCTTTGCTGGCCTGACAGGAAAACCCCATGATTCAGTGAGTAATTTCAGCAAAAATGGTACGCCTTGGCTTTATCGTGTCTTTACACCCGCCATTGCTGTCTTGATCGATAAATATCTTTTTGTTGGTCTTGCCATCTTTCTGCTGACGGAAGTCTACAGAACCTTGGTGTATTTTTACGATTTCCTGGCACTGAGTGCAGAGACCACGGCATTGAATATCATTCAACGAGCCAATCGACGCCGGTCAAGAGGGAAAAAGCAGGGTTTTGTTGGACGTTCCCTTGAAAAAATGGCGGTCAAAGTCATCGAGCGCAAATCCATCAGGGAAAAGGCATCAGAACTGATCAATCAAAAGCCACTGACGCACTGAAGCCTTTTGAACTGTTGAAAAGCACATCAAGTCAATCCAAAGCTCAACTTGATCGCGATGACCATGCCTGACACAGCAATGCTGCAAATCATCAAGCCAAACACGCGCGTGATGATCTGGATGCCGACTTTGCCAACGTATCTGATAATGAATCCTGCTGCCAAAAAGGACAATAGGTGTACCGATAAGCACAAGGCCAGCACCATGGTGGTCTGCAGCTGCTCTGACCAGACACGTGCGTGATTGTCAGACAGCATGACAACGGTCAATATCGCGCCAGCTCCTGCAATACTGGGCATGGCAAGCGGATACACCGACCTTTCCAGTATCGAGGCATTTTCCGGTATCTGCGCAACCTCATGATGGATTTTGCCTGTCACCATGTTCAGGCCAAGCATGAAAAGAATGAATGATCCCGCGATCTGGAAAGATTCGGTTGGGATGTTCAATACGTTGAGAAACTCAAGTCCCAAAAAGATAAATGCAGTGAGAATTCCAAACGCTACGAGCAACGCAGTGATGGCAACCTTCACGCTTTCCGTCCACCTCATTCCATGGGTCACGGCAAGAAAGATCGGAACTGTCGCGATCGGATCGAGAATCACCAGCAAGGTGAAAAATTCGTAGGTGAAATCAGATGGAAACATGAATGATCCCTAAAGCGCAACGAGGCGTCTGCTGAAAATAGGTGTTCTGGCTTGATTCCTGAAAGGCAATCCTAGATTCACTCATTCCCCTTGAACTGAGCTGACCGCTTTTGTAAAAATGCACGACGACCCTCGGCAAAGTCCTCGCTGAAACCCATCTCGCGCACCACAATCGCCTCGAGTGAGAGTTGCTGCTCTAGCGTGTTACTCACAGCTGACTGAATTAAATGGCGCGTGCGAACCAATGCCTTGGTCGGCATCCTGGCAAGCTCGTCAACAAGTTTTTCTACGGTGTCATTGAATTTGTCATCTTCGACAGACTGCCAGATCATGCCCCAATCCTCAGCCTGCTGTGCAGATAATTTTTTTGCCAACATCGCCAGTCCTCGCGCGCGGGCAGTGCCAACCGTTCGTGCCAACAACCACGTGCTACCAGTATCTGGCGACAATCCAATTTTGGAGAATGCCTGCAAAAAATAGGCTGAGCGGGCAGCCACCACGAGATCACAGGCCAATGCGATCGACGCACCGGCACCTGCAGCCGGTCCATTGACTGCCGCTACTGTCGGCACTCGCAGGTTGTGCAGTCGCATGACAAATGGTTTGAAGTGTCTCTCGACCAAATCCCCAAGGTCAGCTGCTTTGCCATTGGTGGACTCCAAGGCTGGATCAGACAAGTCCTGCCCCGCACAGAAGGCACGGCCTGCACCTGTCAACAGCAGCACTCTGGACTTAGTGTCGCGCTCAACCAGTGACATCGCTGCATGCAACTCATGCATGGTCTCATCATCGAGACTATTGAGCTTCATTGGTCTGTTGAGCGTGATGCGGGAAATACCATCATCTGCCGAATAAAGAATGTGATGGAAATGCGTCATTGATTGTTTACCTATCTGTCATTGCTGGTGATGGAGTGCTTGTGTTGACTCTTCAGTTCATTCTTTTTTCTTGATGTCGGATCATCGTAGCCAACTCATGGTGGATGCTGCAGGTCTTCATGCTGAGAGCCAGGTGTTAACGATATTTAGTCTTGATGCTCTCTGCATTGTCAATCAATGCGCCAGAAACTTTAATATGTGGAACTATCATTTTCTCCATTATTATCAGTCAGATTCTGATGGCAACCAACTGACAGACATGTTTACCTGATGCTACAGGGAGCAATCTTGCAACACACCCAAAAAAATCCAGTCAAAGTGCTCCTTGCAGGTGCCGCAGGCAATCTTCTCGAATGGTTTGACTTTGCGATTTATGGGTATTTTGCTATCACGATCGGCAAGCTTTTTTTCCCAAATGACGATCCTGTCGCGCAGGTGATCTCGGCGTTTGGCATATTTGCGATTGGATTTCTAGTTCGCCCCTTGGGCGGAATCTGGCTGGGACATGTCGGCGACAAGCATGGCAGACACGCGGCCATGATGATTTCCGTTGCTGCCATGGCGATTCCCACCTTTTTGGTTGGTTTGCTGCCAACGTATGAGACGCTTGGTTTGGCTGCACCAGTCTTGCTGCTGGTGCTCAGGATGATTCAGGGGCTGTCTGTTGGCGGTGAGTACACCACCTCCATTGTGTATATGGTCGAGCATGCGCCCAACCATCGTCGTGGCTTCATCGGTTCGTTTGCCTCAACAGGGGCAGTAGGCGGCATCCTCCTGGGTTCTGCAACCGGGGCGTTTTTGGCGGGCGTCCTGACGACCGAGCAGCTGGAGTCCTGGGGTTGGCGGGTACCGTTTCTGTTAGGCCTGGTAGTAGGACTGGCTGGCCTCTTTCTGCGGCGCGATCCTCTGGCAGAAGAGC
>Ga0255178_1000301_pt1 | contig 13375 bp, 9 predicted proteins | sample Atl_Atlam_RepC_8_FD_183019 | JGI IMG/M metagenome (GOLD analysis project Ga0255178, IMG submission 183019) | Freshwater microbial communities from Altamaha River, Georgia, United States - Atl_Atlam_RepC_8d | ecosystem: Environmental > Aquatic > Freshwater > River | place: USA: Georgia | collected...
CGGTCAAGATGGGCTGGGGTTACTGGCGCGTTACGACCAACTATGTGTCGGAAGATTCGTTCGACCAGGAAATTTATATCGAGCCGGTCAACGACCCGTTTTCGGTGTACTTTGACCCGAACAGCGTTTCGCCCGACGGGTCGGACGCCGAGCGTTGCTTGGTCACCAGCGTTATGTCCAAACGGGATTTTCGCCAGCAATATCCTGGCGCGGATGACGGCGCGAACTTCAGCGCCAGATCGACTGGTGATTCCGACGCGGAATGGGTGACTAAAGAGGACATCCGCGTAGCCGAGTATTGGCACGTTGTCCGTGAGAAAGCGACGCTGGTTTTGCTGTCTGACGGCACCAAGGTTTACGAGGATGAATTGCCGTCGGCTGAAGTGCTGGACGCCAGCAAAATCACCATCATGGATTCGCGCCCGTCGTACCGCCGCAAGGTCAAGTGGTGCAAGCTGACCGCCATGGAAGTGCTGGAAGAACGCGAATGGCCAGGCAAATATATTCCGATTGTCCCGTGTTACGGCGCCCAGGTGGTGGTCGAGGGCAAGCGCAAAAAGTATGGCCTGGTGCGGTTTGCCAAAGACCCGCAACGGATGTACAACTTCTGGCGCACCAGCATGACCGAATCGATTGCCCTGGCACCAAAGCCTAAGTGGCTGCTGGCCGAAGGGCAGGACGAGGGCCACGAATCCGAATGGGCGCTGGCCAACATCAAGTCAACGCCGGTTTTGCGCTACAAGCAAAAAGACATCGAGGGCGTTCCCGCCCCTGTGCCGAGCCGTATTCAGCCAGAGCCGCCGCCCGAAGGCATTATGGTGGCCGCGGGTGCAATTGCTGACGACCTGAAAACCGTGCTGGGTATATTCGACCCGTCCCAAGCCCTGCCTGGCAATATTTCGGGCAAGGCATTGCAGGGCCAGCAGCAGCAAGTTGACCTGTCGAATTTCCACTTTTACGACAACATGACCCGCAGCATCAAGCACACGGGCAAAATCATTCTGGACTTGATCCCAAAAATCTACGACACCCAGCGGGTGCTGCGGATTATTGGGGTGGACGGCAAACCGGACATGGTGACCATCAACGAAGCCCAAGCGACCGGCGAGGTGATGAACAACGTGACCGTCGGCCTGTATGACGTGGTGATGGACACCGGCCCAGGCTACAACAGCAAACGCGAACAGGCTGTCGAAACCATGATGCCGCTGATGGCCGACCCGCAAGTGTTCCAGGCTGCGGGCGATTTGCTGTTCCGCAACATGGATTTCCCTGGCGCTGACATTATTGCCGACCGCTTGGCCGCCATGAATCCGCTGGCGCAGATTGATGACAAATCGGATGTGCCGCCGCAGTTCCAAATGAAGCTGATGCAAGCCGAAAAGGCCGTTGCCGATATGCAACAGCAAATGATCGCCATGCAGTTGGAGATAAACAACCGCGGTCAAGTGGCCGCTATCCGCGAGGACGGCCAAAACCGTCGCAAGCTGATGGATGTAATCAGCCGCGCCTACAACACCGACACAATCAACGAAGCCAAGGTCAATCAGACCAACATGAAGGGCGTCACCGACCAGAATAAGATGGAATTGGACGCCTTGGTCAAGCTGGTGCTGGGTGGTCTGCCGGTGGGTGCGCTGGCCGCGGAGATTGAACGCCGCAACCAGGAACAAAAGGAAGCCGCGGCATTTGCGGAAATGGAAGTTAATCAGACCCAAAACCCGTTTCTTCAGGCCGGTCAGGAATTAATGGCGCAGCCAATGGGTGGCCAGCCAATGCAGCCACCAATGCAACCGCCAATGCAGCCGCAACCGCCTGAAATGCAGGGTCAACCAGGCATGGCGCCTGGGATGATGTGATTGACAGGTTAAGTATTCGGGTTGACAATAACCCAAGCCTACCGATGGGCTTTCATCGGGTTAATTCGTAGGGGTTACCTATGTCGGAAGTGCAAGAACGTCTGGCGGCGAATATCGTCACCAGTGATAATTTAGCGGAATTCACAGCCCAAAAACTTGGTTTAGTTGACACGCCAGCAAACGAGGCGGCAAGCGATGACGCAAACAGCGCCGCAGCCGAGCCGGATGACCAGGCAGATCAAAGTGAACAGGACAGGGAAGGGGATGACGCGACAGCAACAGAGGAACCGAAGGAAAAGAAGCCGAATCCTAAGTTAGAGCGTCGGTTTTCAGAGATTACCAAGCAACGTGAAGCAGCCCGCGAAGAAGCGCGGCGAGAGCGCGAAGCCAGGGAAGCGATGGAAACCAGGCTGAAGGAACTGGAAGCTAAGGTTAATCCGCAACCGGCGCAAGCCGACCAGGATGAAATTGGCGAGGAACCCAAGCCAGAGCAGTTCAGCGATATGTACGAATACGCGAAAGCGTTAGCCGAATATACCGCTGACAAAAAACTGATGGAACGGGACAGGGAAGAAAAGGCCCGCAAGGCCGCGGTTGAACAGGAAGCGAAGTTTCAAGCCTGGGCAGACCGTGTGAACGCAGCCAAAAACGAACTGCCCGACTTTGATGACATGGTGCAAAGCAGCGATGTACGGGTGTCTGACCCAGTACGCGATGCCATCATCGAATCAGAGCATGGCCCAAAAATTTTGTATTACTTGGCCGAAAACACCGAGTTTGCAAAGAAATTGGGCGATATGTCAGTTGTTTCTGCCGTTCGAGCCATTGGCAAGATCGAAGCCCGTTTCGATAAGGATTCAAGCACTGAACCTGCGGCGAAGCCTGTTGTTGGGAAGTCAAAAGCGCCAGCGCCGATTAATCCGCTGCGTGGTGCGGTCAACACGGTTGACGCGAACGTGGATGCCGATGGCAATTTCCACGGTACGTTTCAGCAATGGAAAGCCGCCCGCATGGCCAAAAAAATCCGCTGACAACTAACCTTTTTTTAAGGAAACTGAAATGTCCAACAATCTGCTAACCATTAGCAAGATCACCAACGAAGCGTTGATGGTCTTGGAAAACGAACTGACTTTTACGTCTGAGGTAAACCGCGAGTACGACGACCAGTTTGCCGTCGTAGGCGCAAAGATTGGTAACACCCTAAACGTCCGTCGTCCTGGCCGTTTCATCGGTACTACCGGCCCTGCCCTGAACGTTGAAGATTTCAACGAAACCAGCATTCCCGTGACACTTTCGACCCAGTTCCACGTCGATACCCAGTTCACGACCCAAGACCTGGCACTTTCGCTTGATATGTTCAGCGACCGCGTACTGAAGCCCGCTATCGCTGCAATCGCCAACAAGATCGACTTTGACGGTCTGACTATGGCAAAAAACAGCACCGCCAACATCGTTGGCACTGCTGGCGTTCCCCCGACTGGTCTGATTACTTATCTGACCGCCCAAGCGTATCTGGATTCGGAAGGCGCACCCCGCGATGGCCGCCGTTCGTGCATCATCGAGCCGTTTACCAGTGCAACCATCGTTGACAGCCTGAAAGGTCTGTTCAACCCACAATCGGCTGTCAGCACCCAGTATCAAAAGGGTCTGATGGGCCGCGATTCGGGCGGCATGAACTGGAAAATGGATCAGAACGTTATTTCGCAAACGTTCGGTGCATGGACTACGACTGCTGGCACCCTGACCGCTAACACCCAAAGCATCGGTATTGCTACCGGCTGGGCATCGTCCTCGACGATCACCCTGACCCATAGCGCCGGTCTGACACTGCGCCAAGGCGACGTGATTCAGATTGCCAACGTGTTTGCAGTCAACCCACAGAGCCGTCAAGCGTATGGTTCGAACAAAGCCCGTAACTTCGTGGTTCAATCCACTGTTACTGGTACTGGTTCGTCCACAATGCAAGTGACCGTGGTTCCGGCCATCATCACTGGCGGTCAGTTCCAAAACGTCACCATCCCGACTACTTCCGCAACTGCAACGGTCACCCCGTTCAGCATCGGCACGTCGGCAACCGGCACTGTCAGCGCACAAAACATCGTAATGCACCGTAACGCATTCACGCTGGCTACCGCTGACCTCGAACTGCCTGACGGTGTGCATTTTGCTGGCCGTGCGTCTGACAAGGAACTGGGACTGTCGATTCGTGTTGTTCGTCAATACACGATCAACAACGACAGCATCCCGACCCGTTTGGACGTGCTGTACGGCTGGGCGCCGCTGTACCAGGAACTCGCTTGCCGTGTTGCGGCTTAACTTTGAAATATAGAAAGGAAACCTATCATGGCAAATCCAGGCCCAGCAAGCACCCAAACCAATCACCCGTCGAATCTGGCCACTAACCAGGCTTACCGCCTGTTGGCCAGCGCCCAAGGCGTCAACCTCAACTCTGTCGCTGACACTATTGCAGCCGTTGTCAATAGTTCATCGTATAGCGTTCAGGACATCATTGTCGCAAACGCCAGCATCAACCTGACCACCGCGCAACTTGCTGTTTACAGCGGCCCAGGCGCAACTGGTGTGGCAGTCAAAACCGCTTACGCGCTAACCGGTAATTCGGCCAGCGACAAAGTGGTGGTGACCGCGGCCAGCGATACTGACTCGCTTACCGGCGACAATCTGTACATTCGTTGCACAACCGCACAAGGCGCTGCGGCGACTGCTGACGTGTACATTTATGGTTACGACCTGACGTTCCTTCCTTAATCGGAATGGAATGATGAACTGAGAAAGCCGCCCTCAAAAGGGGTGGCTTTTTCGCTTTGTAGGTTTATAATTTTCTTTAATGGGGTTACCCGTTTAGGAGCAAAAAATGTCAACAGTGAACGCATTTACCCCCAAAGGGCAATCGCATTTAGTCACAACGAGTAGTGTTCAAATCCCGACCCAAGATAATGTCAGCGCCGTTTCTTATCGTATTGTCAATGTCACCGGCGGCACGGTAACGTTGGGCTGGGCGCCAGCCAATCCCTTGGGTGTTGCTGTCACAGTTCCCGCGCCGTCGATTCCCACGGCTGGATCACCAACTAACACGCTGTCTTTCCTTTCTGGTGCGATTGAGGTTGTCAGCTTGCCGCCGAATGTTTGGCTGCGTTCTGACACGGCAACATCTTTGATTGTGACGCCTGGCGAAGGTATTTAATAAGGAATCATCATGGCGGTTAATCTTTCACCCGTTGGTGGCGTAGCTGGCCAGTTTTTTGACGATAACGGCAACCCGCTTGCTGGCGGCAAGATTTTTACTTATGCCGCTGGAACCACCACCAACCAGGCTACTTACACCAGCGCGTCAGGTGCAATCGCGCATTCCAACCCCATTATTTTAGATGGCGCGGGCCGTGTGCCCAGTGGTGAAATTTGGCTGACTGATGGCTTAGAGTATAAGTTTGTCATTAAAGACAGCGTTGATGCTTTGATTGGCACTTACGACAACATCATTGGCATTAACTCTAACTTCGTTAACTTCACCAACCAGCAAGAACTTCAAACCGCTACCGCGGGTCAGACCGTTTTTACGCTGACCACGATGCAATATCAGCCAGGCACCAACAGCCTGTCGGTGTTTGTGGATGGCGTGAATCAATACGGCCCAGGTGCTTTGTATGCGTATGTCGAAACTGACAGCACGACGGTGACGTTTACCACCGGTTTGCACGTTGGCGCTGAAGTTAAATTTACGACATCGCAGCTTAATTCAACGGCTGGGGGAACCGCAGCGGGTGTTTCATTTACGGGTTTTAAAGGCCAAACAGGCAACGTTCAAAATTTGGCTGATGATGATGGTTCTGATTGGATTGGTTTTGAGCAAGCCGGTATTGGTGCAATTGCTATTTCAGCGCAAGACAAAATGCGCCAAATTATCAGCGTAAAAGATTTTGGCGCTGTTGGTGATGGCGTAACTAATGACACGCCAGCTTTGCAAGCAGCTTTAACCGCCGCTGGCGGGAACGCCCTTTATATTCCGGCTGGAATTTATTTGGTTGATGCCTTGACTGTTCCTGCTGACACTTGTGTGTATGGTGATGGTATAGCATCGACGCTTAAAAAACGCAGCAATGGTGACATGCTAACGCTTGATGAGCGTGTTACTTTAGAGTTATTTTGCCTTGATGGGCAAGGCGCGACTTATACGGGGCGCGGCTGCGTTGTTTCAACAGGCGCATTAGACAACGTTTCTTGGCGCAAATTTATTAACCTTGATATTCTCAATATGGCTTCGCACTGTATTGAGTTTACTGTTTCAAGAGCAGGTTATTCATCTCAAATCATTAATTGTCGAATGACTTTGGCTGGCGCAAATCAATGGATAATTGGCTGCGTTAAATTGCCAACAGCAGAAACTAACGGCAATCGTTTTATGCTTGGTTGCTGGACATTCGCCAATCGAATGTTTGACGCTGGCGAATGCGACAATTTTATTGTAAATGGTTGCCAAGGCGCGGCGCCTATTCTTAATCCGCTAAGCAAAAAAGTTTCGATGGTGAACTGCCGCGTTGTTAATGTTGGCGATTCATCCCTTTCTGGTTGGACGGTTACAGGAACGCAAAGCACTTATGCAAGTCTTATTGTTGGTTTAAATGTTACGTTTGCTTCAACTTGTGCAAACATTAAATGGAACAATAGTGTTGTTGTTGGAACAATTACTGACAACTCAACTGGCGCGTCATCAGGAAACGAAATTTACTATTTGCCGCAAACATCTTACGTGCCAACGTGGACGGGCGGTTCTCCAAGCATTGGAAATGGTACGTTAACTTCGTCTTACACAAGAAAAGGTGTTTTTGTACAGGTAAACGTTACGTTTATTGTTGGGTCAACCACTAACGTTGGGTCTGGCGCTTGGACATTTGGTTTGCCGTTTGCCGCGAACCGGCCAACTGTTGGTTCAGCCTATTTAGTTAATGCTGCGGGCAATACAATATTTTCTGGCGTTGCGTTTGTAGACGCTGGCGCTCAAACATTTAGAGTAGTGACTAGCAATTCATCTTCGGCTTTTGTGGGTTCTGCACAGCCTTTTGCATGGGCGACGGGCGATAAGATGTACGTTTCCATCGAATACCCTATTTTTGGTTAATAAACAATGGCTACTTATTATTGGGTTGGCGGCACTGGCACTTGGAACAACACCAATACTGCAAATTGGTCGGCTACTTCTGGCGGTGCTGGTGGTAGCGGGCCGCCTTTGGCAACGGACACCATAATTTTTGACTCTAATTCTGGAACTGGCACTTGCACAACCGCTGCCAGTGCAGCAGGTCAAGTTATTACTTTAAATACTTCCACCTTAACGTTTAAACTTGGAGCGTCATTTTCGCCTAATTCAACCTTTAATTTTACACTTGGCGCGATAGACTTAAATAACAATAAACTTACAGTTGGAACTTTTAGTTCAAGTAACGCCAATGTTAGGTCAATTGCATTTGGAACGTCTGGGTCAATAGATGTATCAGCGTCAGGCGCAACCATTTGGAACATGAGTAATGCTACAAACTTTACGTTAACTGGAACACCACAAATTAATTTAACTTATTCGGGCGGTGTAGGTACTCGAACAATAACGCATGGTGCAACGGGTGGATCATCTGCAAATGCGGTAAGTTTTAGCGTAACCGCAGGTACTGACACGTTAACTGGCACGGCGCCAATCCACATTGTTAACTATATATTTACCGGTTTTTCAGGGACGTTGACTAATAGGTCAGTAAACTTATACGGAAATATTGTTTTTTCTTCCGGTATGACTGTTGGAACTGGTGGCAATACATTGTCATTTTTAGCCACGTCTGGAACACAACAAATTACTACTAATGGGAAATCTTTAGATTACGCTATTACCCAAAACTCACCTGGCGCAACGCTTCAGCTTCAAGACAACCTAACGATGGGTTCAACCCGCACGTTTACACTAACGGCGGGAACGTTAGACTTGACCGGTAATAGCGGTAACTGGACGTTGAACACAGGGTTATTTAACAGCAACAATAGCAATACAAGATCGATTGCATTTGGTACTGGCAACATTACGTTGACTGGAAATGCAACAACTATTTGGAATGTGGGCAACGCCACAGGATGGACAGTTACAGGAACGCCCGTAATTAATTCTACTTATTCAGGGTCGACGGGCACCCGAACTATCGTAAATTCATCAAGTATCGCGGAAGCTAATCAAATATCTTTTAATATTACGGCAGGTACAGATTTAGTTACGGCAACTTCAGGATTTAAAAATTTAAACTTTACGGGATTTGCAGGAACACTTAACGCGGGCGGCAGAACGCTTTACGGCAACTTAACTTTTAGCGCCGGAATGACTATTACTGGCGGCACTAATACTCAAACATTTGCGGCAACATCTGGCACACAAACAATTACGACAAACGGCCAAACAATTGATTTGCCATTGACGTTTAACGGTATCGGCGGCACGTTTGCTTTTCAAGATGCATTAACGCAAGGTTCAACGCGGGCATTTACGGTCACTAATGGCACCGTTCAACTTAAAAATGGCGTGACATCGACGGTTGGCGCGTTTACAACTTCAGGCACAAACCAAAAATTTTTGCAGTCTACGCTTGCAGGATCGCAAGCCACGTTGTCGCAAGCCAGCGGAGCTGTTGATGCATCATATTTGACCATTCGTGACATTAACGCTACGGGCGGCGCAACCTGGAACGCTTTTACAACCAACAATAACGTAAATGCCGGTAATAATTTGGGATGGGATTTTTCATCTCAACTGGGTAAATATATTTACACTAGACGCAAAAACAAACGAATTCTTCCGTAAAGATTATTATTAAGGATTTGCCATGAGCCTGACCAAAGTTACCTATGCGATGATTAACGGTGCTACCGCTAATGCGCTGGATTATGGCGCTGACCCGACGGGCGTTGCTGACAGTACAGCAGCCATTCAAGCTGCAATTGATGCTGGGTATATGGTTTATCTCCCCGCTGGCGTCTATAAAATTACGTCTGAAATTGTCATAAAAGATGGCACTGGTCTTATTGGCGTTTCTGCTTTTTGGAAACGCAGAACTGCGTACACTTATGTTGGGTCTTACACATCTGTTCTTAAATACTCAGGAGCTGGTGGGGCAAACAGTTGCGTTGTGCGCGTGTCTAAGAAGGCAGTAGGTACCTTTGGCACTGACTTTAGCGGCCCTGAGACTGATGACCTTAAAAACTACAGACTTGAGAATGTCCACGTTGACGCTAACAATCTTGCTGAATATGCATGGTATTTTTACCGTGCTGGCAATTCAGGAAACGTTGCTGATTGCTTGACTGCTGAAAAAGCCGCCAAAGACAACTTTTTGTTCTTGGGAATGTTTGCGTCTTACTTAGGAACTTTTGGTGCTTACGAAGCTGTCGGGCGGGGCATTGTTGTTGCTGAAAATGTGTTTAGTTGGGCGTCGAGCGAATACAACTGCTATAACTTTAACGCCACATTTATTGCGGCAAACAATGGCACAAGCAACACGTTTGTTGAGTACACAGGGTTTGTTACGGACACCGCTGCTGACGAATACAACTGCGGTATTTACAGCAATGCTGGCCGTGGGTCTGCCTTTATTCTTTCATCAGAAGGTAATTTTGGCCGGTCAGCTATTGTTACTGGCGCATCATCCGGCGCTGGCCCAGTAGAGTACACATTCAGTTATTTTGAAGGTAACGGTGCGGGGCCAAAGGTAAAATCTTATGGCCGTTTTTCAAATGGCATGACACTTAAAAATGGATTTTTATACCCTGTTACCCAATCAGGCGCAATTAAAGCCGAAACCATTAAAATTTATCCAAATACATTAAACGATGGCCCCGCGTTCAATAGTGATTGGTTAGTGCTAGATGGTCTTAATGGCGCGTCTGGATACGTTGCTTTTAACGTAAACTCCAACACAAACAAGTTTAAAGTAATAAATTCGTCGGGAACAATACAATATCCAACACAAAGACCAACTCCACTTGGCGTTTTCAACACTGGATATTTTAAAGCTGACGCTACGTTATCTGACATTCGATTTATGAATGGCAATAACATCGTCAATAATTTTTATGGTGATGGATCAACTGTAAATTTTACGCTTGCGTATGCTCCCGCCGATCAAGGCGAAGCGCAGGTTTTTGTAAATGGCGTTCGTCAGACTGTTGTCACAAACTACACCGTTACCGGAACAACGCTAACGTTTGTTGTAGCGCCAGCATCCGGCGCGGCTATTGTTGTGGCATACAGCAACATGACTGTTACAAGAACAAGCGCGGGTTTGTACCAAGTAACGTTTCACGTTGCTCAGCCAGACGCAGAATATTCTGTGGCTCTGTCTACAGTGCAAAATGCGGGTCAATACACCGCCGCAACAAGCGGAATTGCAACTACTGGGTTTGAAATTAGAACTTCTTCGGTTGCTGCTCCAACCGTATTGTCAGACACAGGAATGTTTATTAGCTTTATGGTGGCGCGAAATGGTACTTGATGCGTTTAACATTAGCCCTGAAGATTGCATTAACGATCGGCCAATACGTCAATCGGTATTTAATAAAATAAAAATTTTTTGCAAACATTTATGTCGTCTGTAAGGATTAAAAAATGACTACGCCCTACGACATCATCACCCGCGCCATGAAAGACATTGGCGCGTTGGCTGCTGGCGAAATCCCAACCGCAGACGAAGCCCAGGACGGGTTGGATATGCTGAACGACATGATTGCCCAGTGGTCAAACGAAAACATGATGGTGTTTTATCGCACCGAGATTGTTTTTCCGTGCGTCCAGAATCAGGTGCAATACACCATTGGCCCGTCGGGTAATGTGTCGGCGCGGTTTACTGGATCAATTAGCGGCACAACCCTGACCGTTCCGACCGACGGCGTTTTGAAGGGCGCTATTACGATGGGCATGACCCTAACCGGCCCTGGTGTTTTGTCTGGCACCACCATCGTTGGGTTTGGAACTGGCGCTGGTGGTAACGTCAACGAGGGCGGCACTTACACGGTCAGCCGCGGGCATACGACGCCCGTGACGCTGCAAATCATCGACGCTTATTATGAGCGCCCGCTGACCATTGAATCGGCCTTTGTGCGGGTCAATACCACGTCCAACGGGGTGCCAATTTATGGCGGCGGTTTGGATTATCCAATCGCCATTTTGAGCCTGGAAGAATACGAATCCATTGGCCTGAAAACGCTGAACGGCCCGTGGCCAAAGTCGCTGTATTACCAGCCGTCCGAACTGCTAGGAACCATTTACTTGTGGCCAAATCCGTCCCAGGGCGAAATGCACCTGTTTACGCAAACCATTTTCCGCGAGTTTGGCGACCTATACGGGACAATCCAATTTCCGCAGGGCTACAATATGTGTTTACGTTGGTGCCTAGCCGAACGAATGATGCCCATGTACGGCAAAACCAACCAAGTGCAAATTGGTCAAATATCGGCCTACGCAGCGCAAGCAAAAGCTACAATTAAGCGCACAAACATGAAGCCGCCGCAGGTCAGCCGCTACCCTGATGTGCTGATGACAGGTCGCCCCAAGGATGCCGCGTTCATCCTCGATGGGGGCTTTAATTAACAGGTAAACAACTATGCCAGATTTTGGTTTTGTCGGTGCGTCATACACTACCAGGTCGATTTATCAGGATGACCAGGAGTGCATTAATTTTTACCCCGAAATCGACCCGACAAAACAGCCAGGCGAACGGGGCGTGGTGGCGCTTTATCCAACACCTGGGCTGGTAACTGAGATTACGTTTCCAATACCCGCAGAAATACGCGGAATGCGGGCGCTGTCCGGCCTTCAATACGCTATCGCTGTCTGCGGCAATCGGGTGTATCGAATCGCCACCGACCTGACTTATACGCAAGTCGGAACGTTGACCACCAGCACGGGGCCGGTGTCGATTACCGACAACGTAATGACCGCCCAAGGGCTAACCGCTTACCTGGTCGATGGGGTTAATCGGTATTACTACGTGGTGGCCACCAACACGTTTGTAACGTTGCCATCGACCGACGGTGACTGGCAAGGCGCCACCATAGTGGACACGGTGGACAATTACATTGCCTACAACGAGCCAGGAACGCAAAACTGGGCGGTGACTGACTTGGGGTCGCCCTTGTCCACAACGCTGCTGTACGGTGCCAAAGATGGGTCGCCTGATACATTGGTGGCGCTGATTGTTGACCACCGCCAGGTTTTCTTGCTGGGCGAAGTAACCACCGAGGTGTGGATTGATGTTGGTAGCCAAATTCCTGGCTTGCTGACCTTTCCATTTCAGCGAATCAGTGGCGCATCTAGCCAGAACGGTTGCGGCGCACCATTTTCGATTGCCCGTTTTTCTGACACGTTTATGTTTCTGTCCCGCGACACGCTGGGCACCGCGACGATTGGCCAGATGAAGGGCTACGAATACCAGCGAGTTTCGACCCACGCGGTGGAAAACAGCCTGGTTGGGTACGACGTGTCGGATGCCCGCGCTTGGGCGTTTCAGATTGAAGGCCATGAGTTTTACGTTATTAGCTTCCCGTCAATTGACCTGACTTGGGTTTATGACTTGGCCACCCAACAGTGGTTTAAATGGCTGTGGTGGGATGCCCCAAATGCCGAATACAAGCGCCACCGCGCCCAGTGCGGCATTGCCTTTGCCAACAAAAATCTGGTGGGCGATTATGAGAATGGTAAGATTTATAGTCTGGATTTTGACACGTACACCGACGCAGGTAATCCGATACGCCGCTTGCGCCGTGCCCCGCACATTACGTCGGATTTGCAACGCCAATATTTTGAAGAATTCCAGATTCAATTCCAACCTGGAGTAGGGTTGACTACGGGTCAAGGCGAAAACCCTGAAGCCATGTTGCGCTGGTCAAATGACGGCGGGTCTACCTGGTCGAACGAACATTGGGTTGGCATTGGTCGCCAGGGAAATTACACAAACCGCGCTATCTGGCGGCGGTTGGGTTGGGCGCGTGACCGCATTTTTGAGGTGGCAATTACCGATCCAGTAAAAGCTGTCATTGTTTCGGCCAATCTGAAAGCGTCGGCGGGTGACAACTAATGTCCATGATTACCAACATCCGCTTCCCAACGTCACCGTTTCTTGAGCCGGTGACCGGAAGGCCGTCGCGGGAATGGATAATCTGGCTGCAAAGCCCGCAGTTTTTCCAAATATCCATGAACCAACCGTTGAACCCAAGCAGCGGCGGCACAGGGTTATCAACTTTACCAACCAATGGCCAACTGCTGATTGGCAATAACGGCGTTTATAACTTGGCCACGTTGACGCCTGGCGCTGGCATTTCAGTGACTAATGGCGCTGGGTCGATTACCGTATCCAATACCGGCGTTTTGTCATTTTCGGCTGGCACGACGGGGCTGACACCCGCCGCGGCTACCACCGGCAACGTGGTGCTGGCTGGGGTGCTGAAAGAGGTCAACGGCGGCACCAATAATTCCA
>Ga0255178_1000307_pt1 | contig 13083 bp, 12 predicted proteins | sample Atl_Atlam_RepC_8_FD_183019 | JGI IMG/M metagenome (GOLD analysis project Ga0255178, IMG submission 183019) | Freshwater microbial communities from Altamaha River, Georgia, United States - Atl_Atlam_RepC_8d | ecosystem: Environmental > Aquatic > Freshwater > River | place: USA: Georgia...
ATTGTTGCTTCACCTACAACTCCATGTGCGCGGCCGATTCGACCTACGACAAGTTGCAAATTAACGAACCTCGTCTGCCTCAATTAGATCAACACGAACTGATCGGCCAGCAAGTGCGCTAACTACAGTACGTAATGCTTTGGCAGTTCTGCCATTGCGACCAATAACCTTGCCAATATCCTCTGGGTGAACTCTTACCTCTAATGTGGTTCCACCACGAGAGTTTTTTTCAGTAATGACAACCTCTTCTGGATTATCAACAATACCTTTAACTAAATGCTCTAGGGCTTCGTCAATCATTACTACTCTTTTTTATCAGAATCATCTGTGCTTGCTTGTGCTTGATCAGCTTCTGGCACAGCGCTGGCTTCAACAACTGCTTCGACAACTTGAGCTACTGGCTCAACCGCTTCGCCCTCAACTGGTACTTCAACTTTTTTACTTACAACTGGTGGTACATACTCTGGCTCAACAATAATCTCACCATCTGCACCACGACGCTCTTTAATTTTTGTGGCCTTACCAGTTAATTTGCGCAGGTAGTAAAGCTTTGCCCGACGAGCAGATCCATGACGGATAATTTCAATTCTCTCAATTACTGGAGTGTGTACTGGAAAGGTACGCTCAACACCCACACCATAAGAAATTTTACGAATCGTAAATGATTCACGGATTCCAGAACCAGACCTAGCAATTACAACACCTTGAAAAACCTGAATACGACTCTTATTACCTTCAATAACGCGAACGTGAACCTTTAGCTCATCGCCAGAACGAAAAGATGGGATGTCTTTACGTAATGAGGCGGCATCAACTACATCTAACACGTTCATGTTTTGTCCTAATCGCTAAATCTAATGTCAATCAATAAATTTGAATGAACCCGTATCTTGCCACAGTAGGGGCGGTTAGATCAATTTGAGTTCAAAGTAAGGGCAGTAGGGCGGCATGCAGGGCAGCTCCAGCACAGATTACAAGTTCACCATTGGGCTCACCACCTGCTCGACCAGAGAGAACTGCACCTGCTTCAGTTGCAATTAATCCACCAGCTGCTAAATCCCACTCTTTAAGAGAGGATTCAAAGTATCCATCTATCGCACCCATTGCGACATAACATAGATCAACAGCAGCTGCGCCATTTCTTCGTAAATCTCTAATCAGTGGTAATAAATTAGCGATCGTTTTACCTTGATTACGCCTTAAATCTAAATCATACGCAAACCCAGTAGAGATTAAGGCTCGATCTAAAGTAACTGGATCATTACACTTTATTTTTTTGCCATTATAAGTTGCACCTTGGGATCTAATTGCACTCCAAAATCCATTAATTGTTGGCGCATAAACCACGCCAACTACCACGCCATCATTATCTTTGGCGGCAATTGAAACATTCCAACCCGGCAAGTTATATAGATAATTAACTGTGCCATCTATTGGATCAATTACCCAAGTTATTCCAGATTTACTTTCTCGCGCAGCTCCCTCTTCGCCAATGATCCCATCATCAGGACGCGCTTGTAATAAAAGTTTAACGATCATCTCTTCAGCTTGTTGGTCCATTTGGGTTGCAAAATCAACTGCTGAACTTTTCTCAGTTAGGGTAAAGCTTTCGGGCCGGTTCATCAGCAGGGTACCAGTCGCCCGAGCAACTGATTCAGCCAATTTTAATAGTTCTGTGCCCACTAGGTTATCTAATCATGAGAATGCCAACACCTTTACGTGTGTGGCATATTTATCTCATCAGTTAACTGTGGCAATCTACTCTCATGAGTGAATCAACCGATCTTCGGCTAGTAGGCCGTTCTGCCGATGGCACTGAGCTTGAATTGGTTGATCAATCTGGCAATAAATTTAATTTAAGAATTAGTGATTCACTTCGCGCCAATGTTAATCAACCAAGACTTGCTGCAGTTTCGGATATCAATGAAGTGGTAAGTACAACGGTCAAAGAGGTGCAGGCTAGATTGCGTGCTGGTGAATCAATTGATGCCATCTCAAGAACTACTGATTGGTCAATTGAAAAGATTGAAAATTATGCCGGACCAATCCTGCAAGAGCGAGCATTTATAATTTCACAAGCTTTAGCAACACAAATCCGCCGTGAACCTCATGCACCTTACCTAGAGACTGCAGTTGCAAATCAATTAGCTCCACGGGGAGTTGATATGGCCTCAGTTGAGTGGAATACATACCGCCAGCCAGATGGAAATTGGCATCTAACTCTTTACTATCCACTTCGCGATGGCTCACCTGGAGATCCAAAGGGTGAAGCGGTCTGGTTATTTAATTTAGGTCGAAGAGCTTTAACTGCTCATGATGATGGTGCCAGATGGATTGGCGGTGAGGCAAAACCAAAACAACCAGTTCAAACTTATGGAAATATTCCACAGACTGAGGCGCCAAGATTAGTCTCAATTAAGGAAGATGTCGCACCTTACTCACCAACGCCATTATCTGTAGTTGATGAGGTTGATGAAGAAGCAAAGAAGGATGGTGTTACTAGAAGAATTAAGATTCCATCTTGGGATGACATTATGTTTGGCAAAAAGGATGAGGATTAAGCAAGTAGTAAAGGAATTTCAACCTCAGTATTAGTTAGCCCACCATGATGGCCCACCATTGAGCTTTCCTCTCTAACTCTTGCTGGGTCGATAAGAATTAAATCATTATTTGGAATTGCAATTAGATCTCCTATTCGATCAGTTGCATCCTCACTTACCTGCTCACCAAATAAACCTGAGGTTATAGCTTCAGCTTTACTTAGAACATTGACCTTAGTACCAAAAAACTCTCGCCACTGCGCAATTACTTCAGCCTCAGCGCCGGCAGTTAAATAAATATGTCGAGCTCTCGGCTCTCCCCCAATTAAACTTACATTTTCAAGTAATTTGTTATCTACCCCCAGCACAACCTGCTGGGTGCTATTTACCATGCCATGATCTGATGTCACCCAAACTCTAGTTCCAATTGGTACTGATTCAATAACCTTACCGATAAATTCAGCAACGAGTTGTAAGGCGGTCAACCACTTATCTGAGCCAACGCCATCACTATGGCCTGCAGAATCTAGATTGTTTAAATAAGTGTAAACAAATGCTGGTTGTGGTTTTAAGGCAAGTGCAACTGCAGAAACCATCTCATCAATACCATTTGCACCAACATACTTAGCGCCCCTAAGTGCGGCTTGGGTAAAGCCACTTCCTTCATATCTTTTTGCTGCAACATGAGTTACTGAGATTGAATTATTAGCAGCTCGCTCAAATAAGGTTGGAGTTTTTTGCCACATTAGCGGATCTACCCGCTCATCCCACTTTAAGGCGTTAAGTAAACGATTATCACTTCTTGGAACTCTTACGGTGTATCCAAGCATGCCATGTATGCCAGGCAGAACTCCAGTACCTAAAGTAGATAAGCTAGTTGCAGTAGTAGATGGAAAATTTGTTTGTAATTTCTTAATAAGTTTTACCTGATTAAAAACTTCAAACTGATCTGAATACCTTTTAACTACATCTTGACCCATACCATCTATCAATACCAGACATTCGCGCATTTCCCCTCGGCCTAGATTTAGGGTATCGATGGTATTTGGCAGTGCTAATGAGTTAAAGATTGAGTTTGTTAGATCAGCTAACCCAAATTTTTTCTCACTCAATTAGCTAATTTCCCAATTTGAATTCATTCCCAACAAACTCGTTGCTCCACAGCTTTCGGCCACATTGGCATAAAAATTATTTGTAACCATGCCTAAAGGTTAGCATTTTGGGAAAAGTATCGAGATTATGGCTTGTCGCAACTGGGAATTGTGATTTCTATTGGCAAGATACGGCTTATGGCCAAACTTCCAAAGGTTGCAACTCCTAAAGCTGGTGAAAACCCAGGGCGAATAATTGATATCGATGTTGCATCTGAAATGTCAGAATCCTTTCTGGAGTATGCCTACTCAGTTATTTACTCCAGAGCACTACCAGATGCTAGAGATGGATTAAAACCAGTTCAGCGTCGAATATTGCATCAGATGAATGAAATGGGATTACGTCCAGATAAGGGACATGTTAAGTGTGCCCGTGTTGTTGGCGATGTAATGGGAAAGCTTCACCCACATGGTGATGGTGCAATCTATGATGCCATGGTCCGTATGGCACAAAGTTTTTCCATGCGATTGCCATTAATTGATGGTCATGGAAACTTTGGCTCCCTAGATTCTGGACCAGCTGCGATGCGTTACACCGAATCTCGATTAGCACCAAGTGCGATGATGATGGTTGATGAATCAGATGAAGATACCGTCAACTTTGGTGCAAATTATGATGGGCAGATTTTAGAGCCACAGGTACTTCCAGCTGCATTTCCTAATTTATTGGTAAATGGCGCAACTGGAATTGCAGTTGGTATGGCTACAAATATGGCACCCCACAATTTAGGTGAGGTAATTTCAGCAGCAAAGTTCTTAATGGAAAATCCTAAAGCCACATTAAAACAATTAATGAAGATCGTGCCCGGCCCTGATTTTCCAACTGGCGGTTATTTAGTTGCTACTGAAGGAATTGCTGATGCTTACGCAAATGGTCGTGGCTCATTTAAAGTAAGGGCCACAACTGTAATTGAAAAAATTTCCGCTAGAAAGCAAGGAATTGTTATTACCGAACTTCCTTACAACATAGGTCCTGAGAAAATTGTGGAGAAAATTGCAGATTTAGTTAAGGCTAAAAAGATTCAAGGCATTTCAGATATTGTGGATCTATCAGATGGACAATCTGGTACCAAAGTTGTAGTTGAAATAAAAAATGGTTATGAACCAGCTGAAGTATTAGAGCATCTTTACCGGTTAACACCAATGGAGGATGCGTTTTCCATAAATGCAGTGGCATTAGTTGATGGCAAGCCGTTGACCTTAGGACTAAAGGATCTATTACAGGTATTTATTGATCACCGAATCGAGGTGGTAAGGCGTAGATCCATCTTTAGGAAAGCAAAGGCACAAAGTCGTTTAAATCTAGTTGATGGATTATTAAAGGCAATTGTTGACATTGATAAGGTAATTAAATTGATTAGATCCAGCGAGGATGCAACTGTAGCCAAAGCTGGATTAATTAAGACATTTAAGTTAAGTGATGAACAAGCCACCTATATTTTAGATATGCCACTTCGTAGATTAACTAAAATGAGCAAAATTGAACTTGAGAATGAGGCGAAAGAATTAAAGGCTACAATCGCCACCTTAACTGCAATCCTAAAAACTGAGGAGAGCATCAAAGCTAAAGTGTCCGAGGAGCTAACAGATATTGAAAAGAAGTATGCCTCACCGCGTCGCACTCGCCTTGTTGCTTAAGCAACATTGATTTCAACTAACGCTCTAGAGCTTCGTGCTGCAGCCAGATTACTGGTGAAAGATGTGTCGATAAGAATTAATCATGGTGATCGAATTGGATTTGTAGGTAGAAATGGTGCTGGTAAATCAACATTAGCAAAGGTATTAGCTGGTGAAACTATGCCAGCAGGTGGAGCGGTGAATCGAAGTGGAAAGATAGGTTATCTGCCACAAGATCCAAGAACAGGTGAGGATCAAGGAACTGTAATTGATCGAATTCTTTCGGTAAGAGAGTTAGATCTAATTGCCAAAAGAATGCGTGCAGTTGAAGAGGAGATGGCTACCTCGCAAGGCAAAGAGTTAGAAAAAGCGATGGAGCGCTACACCAGAGTCGAACATGAGTTTTCGGCAGCTGGCGGATATGCCGCAGCTGCTGAAGCTGAGGCGATTGCCTCATCATTAGGTGTTCCAAATAATCTATTTGATCAAGAGCTAAGTGCACTATCTGGTGGTCAACGTAGAAGAATTGAGTTGGCTAGAATCCTATTTTCTGGCGCACAAACCTTAATATTAGATGAGCCCACCAACCATTTAGATGCAGACTCTATTATTTGGCTAAGAGAGTTCTTACTCAAATATCCTGGTGGATTAGTAATTATTAGCCATGATGTTAATTTAATTGAGACTGTGGTTAATAAGGTTTTCTACCTCGATGCAAATCGTAATGTGATTGATGTTTACAACATGACCTGGAAAAACTACTTAATTCAACGAGAAGCTGATGAGCACCGCAGAAAACGTGAGCGTGCTAATGCTGAGAAGAAGGCTGAGATCTTGCAAAAGCAGGGCGAAAAGATGCGAGCTAAAGCCAGTAAGGCAAGTGTTGCGCAGGGCATGTTAAGGCGGGCTGAAAAATTACGAAGTGGTTTAGAGGAAGTAAGAAAAGTTGATCGAGTTGCAAAACTTAGATTTCCAACACCTGCTCCTTGTGGCAAAACTCCTATTACCGCCTCAGAGCTCTCTAAATCCTACGGCTCTCTTGAGATCTTTACCGATGTGGAGTTAGCAATTGATAAGGGATCTCGAGTTGTAATTCTTGGATTAAATGGTGCAGGCAAAACTACATTATTGAGAATATTGGCTGGTGATCTAGAGCCAGATACCGGACATGTGGAGGCCGGACATGGCTTAAAGATTGGCTACTACGCTCAAGAGCATGAAACTTTAGATTATGAACGAACAGTTCTTGAAAACATGTTAAGTGCAACAAAGGATATTAGAGAACCTGAGGCAAGAACTGTCCTAGGCTCATTTTTATTTACTGGCGATGATGTTCATAAGCAGGTCAAGGTATTAAGTGGTGGTGAGCGAACTAGATTAGCTTTAGCACTTTTAGTAGTAAGTGCCGCAAATGTATTGCTACTAGATGAGCCAACAAATAACTTAGATCCCGCCTCAAGAGAAGAAATTCTTGGCGCTCTAACTGAGTATCAAGGAGCGGTAATTTTAGTCTCCCACGATGCTGGTGCTGTTGAAGCGCTAAAGCCTGAGCGGGTATTACTTCTGCCAGATGGGGATGAAGATCTTTGGAAAGATGAGTACTTTGATTTAGTAACTATTGATTAAGCGTCAATCCGTTCGCGATCAATATCAGCATTTGAAATAAAATCTTTTCTTGGTGCAACCTCATTGCCCATTAATAACTCAAACATAGCTTCAGCCTTTGTAACATCCTTCATGGTAATTCTGCGTAAGGTCCTATGCTCTGGATCCATTGTAGTTTCGCGTAATTGATCTGCATCCATCTCACCTAAACCTTTATAACGCTGAATTGGCTCCTTCCAACGTTTGCCATCTTTTTTAAGTTGAGCAATAACTTTTTTCATCTCATCATCAGAGTAGGTATAAAAGACCTCACCCTTTTTACCACCAATAACATCGATGCGATGTAATGGTGGTATCGCTGCAAATACTCGTCCAGCCTCCACAAGTGGTCGCATATAGGAGTTAAATAAAGTTAGAAGCAAGCATCTAATATGTGCCCCATCAACATCAGCATCTGACATCAAAATAACCCGACCATATCTTGCATCTTCAATATTAAAGGATTTTCCACTACCGGCTCCGATTACCTGAATTATTGATGCGCACTCATTATTCTCTAGCATCTGCGAAAGTGATGCCTTTTGAACATTTAAAATCTTTCCACGAATTGGCAAAATTGCTTGAAACTCTGAGTTTCGAGCAGCCTTTGTTGTTCCTAATGCAGAATCTCCCTCGACTATAAATAATTCAGTACGGGTTGGATCATCTGATCTACAATCAGAGAGTTTGGTTGGCAGAGATGAACTCTCAAGTGCATTTTTTCTACGCTGCAGATCTTTATGAGCTCTAGCTGAGATTCTAGTTCTTGAAGCATTAGCGATCTTTTCTAAGATTAATCGACCAGTTGCCTTATCCACTCGCTTAGAGGTATTAAAAAATGCCTTCATCTCATCCGCTACAACCTGACCCACAATTTTGGCAGCCGCAGCAGTTCCTAATACCTCTTTAGTTTGACCTTCAAATTGTGGCTCAGACATACGAACTGTCACAACAGCAGTTAAACCCTCTTGCACATCATCTTTGATTACATCTGCTTCATTATTTTTTAAAGTCTTTGTAGCTCGTAATGCATCATTTACAACTTTAGTAAGTGCTCGCTCAAATCCTGCTACATGGGTTCCGCCCTTTGGTGTTGAAATAATATTTACAAATGAGGCAACAGTTGCTTCATATCCATTTCCCCACTGCATCGCAATATCAACACCCATTTCCCGATCAATCTCAGTTGGGGTCATATGTCCCTTTTCATCCAGGACTGGAACATTTTCCGTGTATGCACCACTTCCGGAAATTCTAATTACCTCACCAACTGGATCATCAGGTCTTAAAAAAGTACAAAACTCAGAGATTCCACCTTTATGAAAAAAGGTCTCACTGGTTTTGGTTTTAGTTCTACTGTCATTTACTACCAAGGTTAAGCCTGGCACTAAGTAAGAGGTCTGCCTTGCTCTGGCATAAATATCCTCAATTGAAAGTTGCGCTTCCTTTAAAAAGATTTGCTTATCAAACCACCATTTAATTCGAGTTCCAGTTACCTTAGCTGAAACCTTGCCAATTACCCTAAGACCTGATTTCTCATTAAATGTTGCATTAGGTCCATCACCATCAAATATTCCAGCATGGCCACGCTTAAATGACATCCAATAAATTTTTCCATCTCGATCTACCTCAACATCTAATCTAGAGGCGAGCGCATTTACAACCGAGGCACCAACACCATGTAATCCACCGGATGCGGCGTAAGAGCCGCCACCAAATTTTCCGCCAGCATGTAATTTGGTCATTACAACTTCAACACCAGTTAATCCAGTCTTTGGCTCTTTATCAACTGGAATTCCACGACCATCATCATGGACCTCAACTGAACCATCGGCTTCTAAATTAATCTCAATTTTTTTACAATGACCAGCTAACGCCTCATCAACTGCGTTATCAATAATCTCCCATAAGCAATGCATCAATCCCCGAGAATCGGTGGTGCCGATATACATACCGGGACGTTTTCTTACCGCCTCTAAACCCTCTAATACCGATAAATCTTTTGCGGTATAGCTACTAATGATCGCTGCTGAGGTGCCATCATCTGGTTTTGCACTCTTAGTTGCCACGGTTGGCAAGGTTATCGGCGCTTTTACCATCAATAGTTGATCCGCGCCGATATTGACCCGTATTTATGCCAAAATGATATAAAAATGAGATTTTAACAACATATTCTCAGTATTTGAGCGAAAAATTTACGTAATTGAAATCAAATTCCAAGGCGGGAATAAAGTATTCATGGTTTGATGTTCCCCTGATGGAAAACAGAGAGGCAGGAATGATGAGTAGTCAGATAACAATGGAGCAAACCCCATTGAACTCACTAGATCGTTGTGATCGCTGTGGCGCCCAAGCTTATGTGCGCGCTATTTTGGTCTCAGGTGGGCAACTACTCTTTTGTTCACACCACGCCAAATCTTATGCTGAAGGATTAAAGCCAGTTGTTGCTGTACTTCAGGATGAAACTCAAAAGTTAGCCGTTAAAAACTAACTTACTTAACTTACTCGGTAACAAATCCAACCTCGCGATGGCTACCATCGCAAAATGGTTTCTCCTTGGAAGCACCACATCTACATAGTGAAAAATCAGTTTTACTTTCAATAATATTGCCATCGGCATCGACAAAATCCACAGTACCAGTGACTCGGATTGAGCCATTTTTCTTAAATTGTAACTTTGGTTTATCACTCATTTATTCACTCCTATTAATCTAGATAATCACGTAGTACTTGGGAACGAGATGGGTGGCGCAGCTTAGACATCGTCTTAGATTCAATTTGGCGGATACGTTCACGGGTTACCCCGTAAACCTTGCCAATCTCATCTAAGGTTTTTGGCTGACCATCGGTCAAACCAAATCTCATCGCTACTACCCCAGCCTCACGCTCTGACAAGGTATCAAGTACTGAGTGCAACTGCTCCTGAAGTAAGGTGAAGGAGACCGCATCTGCTGGCACAATCGCCTCAGAATCTTCAATTAAATCACCAAACTCACTATCACCCTCTTCACCAAGTGGGGTGTGAAGTGAGATCGGCTCGCGGCCATACTTTTGTACCTCAACCACCTTCTCTGGTGTCATATCTAACTCTTTTGCTAACTCCTCTGGAGTTGGCTCTCTTCCTAAATCCTGCAACATCTGTCGCTGCACCCGAGCTAACTTATTAATAACCTCAACCATATGAACTGGAATACGGATAGTTCTAGCTTGATCTGCCATCGCTCTTGTAATCGCCTGGCGAATCCACCAGGTGGCATAGGTTGAAAACTTATAACCCTTTGTGTAATCAAACTTCTCTACCGCACGAATTAATCCTAAATTTCCCTCTTGAATTAGATCTAGGAATAACATTCCCCGACCGGTGTAGCGCTTTGCTAGGGAAACTACTAATCGAAGATTTGCCTCTAATAGATGGTTTTTATCTCGGCGGCCATTTAAAACTATTTGTTGATACTCTCGCTTTAGCTTCTTATCCATCTTCTTATCATTGGCCAGCCGCTCCTCGGCAAATAATCCTGCCTCAACAGATTGGGCTAGTGATACCTCAAGCTCAGCATTTAAAAGTGGTACTCGACCAATTAATTTTAAGTAATCCTTAACTGGATCAGCTGTTGCACCGGCAGTTAAAACTGTTTGCGCTGGTGCATCATCCTCCTCAGAATCTTTAAGTACGAAGGAGTTCTCCTCATTTTGTGACTCCTCCGCAACATTTACAACTCGAATCTCAGAGGCACCCTCCTCCGCTGGCGTCTCCTCCTTATCATCAATTAAACTTTCTAGATCCTCTAACTCAACCTCTTCTAACTCAACCTCTTCACCATCAATTTTTACCTTAGCAACCTTTTCACTCTTCGCTGATGGTGCTGAAGCCTTTGGCGCTGGCGGTGCTACTAACTCCAGCTCAGTTTTCTTAAGCATTCGAAATGGTGATCCCAGACCTGCTTTTTTCAATTTCTCAATCTGCTTAGGCACAATGGCCTCTAACTCACGAGCGATTAAAACTAGATCTTGATCGGCTTTTTTAACAATGCGATGGATATTTGTCACACCACGAGATTCAAGCTCGGCTAAAACAGTTTTTTGTTGAGTTGCTAAATCTCTAACCTTAAGAATTTGCGCCACATCTTTGGCATCTAAAACCTGCTTAAGTGGAACCTTCTCTATCTTTTTTACTGGCTTTACTTTTTTTGCGCTCGCTTTTTTTACTGAACTCTTTTTTACTGCAGGCTTAGCCTTACCTTTACTAGCCTTTGCCGCCTTTTTGGGCGCACGAGTTACAGCCACAATTCATCCTTTGTTTTTGAAGCCTTACTGTTTGCGATTTAACTTTAAACCGCCTGACTTCCTGGCTATATTATAAATTGTCCACAGGGATAAATGCACATCCATTTTGGGATAGCGGATGGCTAATTTGAGATTTTTGTCAGGTTGAGCGCATTTTTGATGATCTGACCCACAGTTTCGACTTCAATTAAGAAGCCATCATGGCCAAATGGGGAGGAGATGGTGTGAAGGGTGGCCACATCTGGGGCCAGCTCGGTGATCTCCTGCTGCAACCTAGGTGGAAATAATCGATCATTATCTATTGAGACCACATGAATAGGTAGCTTCACCTTAGCTAGTGCAGCTGCTACCCCACCACGATCCCTACCAACATCATGTGAGATCATCGCCTCAGTTAATGCAATATAGGTATTAGCATCAAATCTTTTGGCCAACTTATTTGCTTGATGATCTAGGTAGGACTCAACTGCAAACCGACCAGTCTCATCGCCTTGTAACTCCCGACCAAATCGCACATCCATCTCAGATTCAGTTCGGTAGGTTAGATGTGCAATTCTGCGCGCAATTCCCATACCCTCAATTGGACCAACACTTTGTTCATAGTAATCACCATTATTAAAGTGTGGATCAGATTTAATCGCCCTAATCTGAATAGTCGCAGTTCCAATTTGATCACCAGTTGCAACTGCTGAGGAGCCAATTGTGCAGATAGCACCAATCAAATTTGGGTACTCAATAGCCCACTCTAAACTGCGCATTCCACCAAGGGAGGGACCAACTGATAATTGATACTTAGTAACACCAATTTTTTTAGTAAATGCTAACTCAGCTGCCACCATATCTCGGATTGTTAGAGTCGGAAATCTAGAGCCCCACCTTTTACCATCTGGTGATAATGAGGATGGACCAGTACTTCCTTGGCAGCCACCAATAACATTTGGACAAAGTACAAAAAACTTATTGGTATCAAATGGCAATCCCGGACCGACCATCTGCGGCCACCAACCATTAACATCAGCCCAGCCAGTTAAGGCATGGTTTACTAAAATTGCATTATCGCCAGCCGCATTTAACTTACCCCAACTTTGATAAGCAATAATTACATCCGGTAGAACCTGCCCAGACTCCAGGGTTAAATCACCAATTTTTAGAAATTGGCGATCACCGGGATCATGGTATTCAAGCCATGCCCCGGTAACAGCCGGATTCACCTTGCTCATTTTTTGCGCTCGCTTTTACTTAAGTAAGTAAATTACTTAGCTGCAGCAAATGCAGTTTCAAGATCTTTTTGAATATCTGCGATATTTTCAATACCAACAGATAGTCGAACTAATCCTGGAGTTACCCCAGCGGTTAATTGCTCCGCAGGTGTTAGTTGTGAGTGAGTAGTAGATGCTGGGTGAATTGCCAGTGATCTAACATCTCCAATATTTGCAACATGTGAGTGCAGATTTAAAGCTTCAATAAACTTCTTACCCGCTTCAATGCCACCCTTAATTTCAAAGGATAAAACTGAGCTAGAGCCCTTTGGACAATACTTATTTGCCCACTTATTCCACTTAGATGAAGCAAGGGATGCGTAATTAACCTTTTCCACCTGTGGGTTTTTCTCTAACCATGCGGCAATCGCCTTAGCATTTTCAACATGGCGCTCCATCCGTAGTGAAAGTGTCTCTAAGCCATGAGCTAATAACCAGGCATTAAATGGTGAAACAGCAGCACCAATATCACGTAGCAGGGTTAGCCGAATCTTAAAGATATAGGAAAGATTTGCACCAAATGGTGATCCCACTCCTAATGCTTGGGCATATACCAAACCATGATATGAAGGATCTGGCTCATTAAAG
>Ga0255178_1000308_pt1 | contig 13069 bp, 10 predicted proteins | sample Atl_Atlam_RepC_8_FD_183019 | JGI IMG/M metagenome (GOLD analysis project Ga0255178, IMG submission 183019) | Freshwater microbial communities from Altamaha River, Georgia, United States - Atl_Atlam_RepC_8d | ecosystem: Environmental > Aquatic > Freshwater > River | place: USA: Georgia...
GGAACGCAGTGCAATAAAGCTTGTCAGCCAGCCAAGCAACGCGGAGAACAGCAAGACAGCCAACATGACACTCCAAAATCCAAACTGATAATCCTTGAGCAACACAGCAGCCATATAGGCACCAAACCCAAAATACAAAGCCTGACCCAGTGACAACAGCCCGACAATACCCAATAACAGATCAACTGCTAACGCCAGACCACCAAAAATTAAAGCCTCCGTTGCCAGACGAATAAAAAAACTGTCACCAAGCATGGTTCCAATCACAACCAACAATAGTGCACAAGTAAAAATAAAAATTTCAGCAATACGTATCGCTTTAATTTTGCTGTCAAGCATTCTTCATCCCCCCATACAGGCCGCTAGGCTTGAACATCAAAACCAACACCATCACTGAAAACACAATGGGATCAGACCAGACTGGTGAAATGTACAAAGAGGACAAGGCTTGAAGCTGTGTCAATATCAAACCCGCGACAACCGCCCCTTTGATGCTTCCCAGTCCACCAACAATAACTACGGTAAAAGCCATCAAAATGAAGTCTTTCCCCATGGTTGGAAATACTGAATAAATCGGCGCCAACAGAACACCTGATAATGCAGCCAGGGCGACGCCAAATGCAAATGTCAAAGCATAGACACGCTTGACAGGGATGCCGAGTGAAGCGCTCATATGCTTGTCAAACGCAGCAGCGCGCACGATGGCTCCAAGTGGTGTTTTGTAAATCACAATCCACACTGCCAAAATCAACAAAGCACCAGAAGCCATCACAAAAATACGATAGTTTGGAAACATCACGCCTAAAACCTCACTGGCGCCCGGAATGGGAGTCTCTGGCTTGATCGTATTGGCACCCCAAATCAATTTGTAAGAATCTTCCAGAACAGTTGCAATCCCAAACGTCAAGAGCAACGTCAGAATATGTCTGTCCTTGTGATGGAAGACTCGCTGAATCAAATGTTTCTCAATCAAAATTCCAAGTGGAACCATCAGAATGGGAACAATTACCAACGTTGCCCAAAAGGATATTCCCAACGACATCAGGGTGACACTGAGAAAGGCACCAGCAGCATAAAACTCGCCATGTGACATGTTAATCACATCCAACAGCCCAAAAATGATTGTCAAACCAAGGGCCATCAAAATGACTGCCACGCCAATTGACAAACCATTAATGATTTGTGGCGCATAAACAAACTGAAGTGTTTCAAGCATACTGGTGCCTATGTGACAAAACAGTGGTCAATTCAAATCGGTTCAGATTAAAACCGAGTGCAGAGATCTGGACCGATTGCCTGATCTGCCGGAACACGGCCAATGATGTTGAACTGACCTTTCTCAACGCGAACAGCAAACATTTCCTGCATGGCTTGATGGTCGCCTTTCCTCATTTTTTTGGTTCCCTGGGGGGTTTCCCATTCCAAGTCCTCCATGGCAGTTCTGACTTTGTCTGTATCGGTCGATTTCGCTTTTTCAACAGCAGCCTTGTAAAAATACATCAGCCCATAAGAATCAGCGCCATACAAATCTGGAAGAGCTTTGTAAGCTGCCTGGAAATCAGCAACAAATTTTTGGTTTTGAGGATTTTCAATTTTGGGTGAATAACCCACACCCGTCACAAAACCTTCAGCGGCTTTTCCAATTGCATTCATGTTTTGCGATGTCACAGTGCCAGATGCACCAACGAGTGTCACGCCCTTGTTGATCCCATATTCACTCATCTGTGAAAAGAATCGAACAGTATCGTTACCAGCAACCGATGTGTAGATAACAGCGGGCTTGGCAGCACGAATTTGACCAAAGTAAGGTGAATAATCCTTGTTATCAAGCGGAGCAAATACCTCTCCTACTGATTTCGCACCTTTTTCCTCGGCTGCCTTTTTGAAGGCTGCAACGGTGCTACGACCCATTTCATAATCAGGGCCAAGGTAAAACACATTTGCGTTTGCCTTTTCTTTGGATAACCAGGCAGCCAGTGCCGCCGACTGCATACCTGCGCGAGCATTTACCCTGAAAACATTCGGGGAACACTTGTCCGATGTAATTGAGTCAGCAAACGAAACGGTAGTCGCAATCAAACGCTTGTTTCTTTCGGCAACCTGACCAACCGCCAGGGTGGATCCAGAATTCACTGTACCAGTCAAGAAATCGACGTTTGCAACCTGAAACAATTTCTCGGCCTTTTGCGTTGCCACAGCAGGATTGGCCTCTTCGTCTTCGAAAATCAGCTCAACCTTACGTCCTAGAATGCCACCACCAGCATTGATCTGCTTGGTAGCAAGCTCCAATCCCCACTTGACCTGCTGACCAATCGGTGCATACGTGCCTGACAGTGGTGTGACAACACCCACCTTGATCGGATCAGTCGACGCATACGCTTGACTGCATAAAAATGCACCCGACAAAAACAGAACCAACTTGTTCACTCTCATATTAAGTCTCCTAAAATTTCAATCTATTTATTTACCAACAAAATTTGGCTGTCTCTTTTCATGAAATGCCAATACCCCCTCCTTAAAATCTTCAGAAGCTCGCAACCTGCTGTAGCAATGACCCTCAAGTTCAATCGAGGTTGACAACGTGCTGTCATCAGTGTCGTTGAGCAATTTCTTTGCGGTTCTTTGTGCGATCGGAGAAAACGCAATCAGCTCCTCCACCAAGCTGTCCACAGCAGCATGAAGATCCGCATCGCTGACATGCATTGTCGCGACACCCCATTCATAGGCTTGCTTTCCTGTGATACGGCGTGATCGCATGACAATGTCTTTGGTTCGAGTTATGCCAACCATTTTTTGCAACCGAGCTGAGCCACCTGAACCGGGTATCTGACCAAGTTTTTGCTCAGGCAGAGCGTACAAAGTCGAATCTGTAACAATTCGAAAATCACAGGCAAGCGAAATCTCAAAACCAACGCCAAAACAGTATCCCTGGTTCGCTGCAATCACAGGCTTGGAGCATCGTGCCGGAGCAGCAATATTCCAGGCAAGTTTTGAAACGTGCTCAGGACTGGCCTCTAAAAAACCACGGATGTCACCACCACTTGAGAAATGCTCACCCTCCGCTCTCAATACGATGATTCGAACAGATTCATCCGCATCAAGCGCCTCAAAGCACGCTTTCAATTGATCCCGTTGCGGCATCGAAATAATGTTGAAGGGAGGTCTTTTTAGAACAATGTCGGCTCTTTTTTTAACCTTATTCAATTCGACATAAAAACCATCCAACTCATTCAAAATATTTTTATAGGGGTGAGAAATATTGCTCATGTTGTTCATCCTTATTCAGCTAATTCATATTCATGGGCTACAAGTTTTCGTCTTAAAATTTTTCCTACCGGAGACTTTGGAATATCTTTGATAAAAACGTATTCTCGAGGTCTTTTGAAATTTTGTAGATCTGATGTCCGGCAATAACCGTCCAGCGCTTCTGCATTGATCTTTTCTTTGGCTTTTACAAATGCGACGACCTTTTGTCCTAACCGATCATCACTGATCCCGGCTACTGCAACTTCACTTACCGCAGGGTGAAGTGATAAAACCGACTCTATTTCAACCGGCGATATGTTTTCTCCTCCAGATATGATCATGTCATCCACTCTGCCTGTGACATACAGATCCCCCTCTTGGTCGACATAACCGGTGTCCCCAGTGAAATACCAACCACCGCGAAGGGATTTTGCATCCGCATCCGGACGTTCCCAATATCCGGAAAATGCCTCGTCACTGGCAAGATCGCAAATAATTTGGCCTTCCTCATTAACCGATGTCACATCCATGCACGAAGATGTTTTGTTTTGATCATCAAACCTGACCACTCGAATGCGTGAATTGATACCAGCAACTCCAGCACTGCCAGGCTTTGCAACCGCATCCTTATTGACAGTAAATGTATAAATTTCACTGGATCCGTAATGGTTGACAAAAAGCTCAGGCTTGAAAATGGCGTTTAGTTTGATCAACAAGCCGTCATGCATCGGAGCGCCAGCAAAACCCAATTTTTTGACAGAATGGATTCGATCTTCACGAAATTTTTCAGATTCAATCAAGTCGTGATAAAGAGTTGGCACAAGGTAAAGATGTGAAATTTTTTCTTGTTCGATGAGGTCCAGCGCTATTTCAGTATTCCACTTTGGCAAGGCAACGAAAGTACCATTCCCAATGCACAGTGCCAGGAGTGTTCTCACTCCCATCGTGTGATAAAGAGGCATCACGCCCAAGCTGGACTCACCTGATCGATATTGGTTTTGTACGATGTGGGCAATCGCTGCTGCTCTTTCCGCATGATGAAGACGAGGAACACCCTTAGGTTTTCCAGTTGTGCCAGATGTATACAGCATCAATGAATAATCATCAGCACTCGCCTCTGGAGAGGGATCACGCACGAGAGTCATTACCTCTGCAAAATGCTGTGATTGTTTAAGTCCACCCGTGGGATCGCCACAGTAAATTGAGCTTAGATCCCGACAGGCTTCTGAGGAAGAAAAGGCGTCAGCACTGACGTCCTCATAAAACACAAGATTCGCTCTTGAATTGTTTACACAATAATCAATTTCCTCTGGCTTAGAACGCCAGTTAATTGGAACGATCGTGATTCCAGCCATTTGGCATGCCCAATGTAATGTGGCTGCCTCAAACCGATTTTGCAGAATGGAAAGAATGCGATCTCCCTTTCTCAACCCCCGATCTTTGAGTGCATGTTGCAATCCACCAATCACCTGGGCCCACTGCTGGTAGCTGTATCTAAGGTTTCCATCCACAATGGCAAGATGGTTTGGGCAGCGCTCCAATGTCTGAATGAACGTTTTCCCAAGATCTAACATTTGATGCCTCCTGGTTTCATTTTTCGCAACGCAGCAACCTCGAGGACAGCGTTCACAATGCCTGCATAACCTGTGCAACGGCAAAGATTGCCTGAAATGGCCTCTCTGACCTCTTTTTCAGTTGGTGATGGATGGTTTTTTAGAAAATCTTCACACGTGATCAAAAATCCAGGCGTACAAAATCCGCATTGAAGTGCGTGATGTTTTTTGAAAGCGATTTGGAGGTCAGTCAGGCCCGCATGATCCGAGTTGTGATTTTCACAGAGCCCCTCCACCGTTCCAACGCAGCTACCATTGACTTGATAGGCAAACATCAAACAAGACCTGACAGGCTTTCCATCCACATTGATGGTACAAGCACCGCACACGCCGTGCTCACAGCCCAGATGCGTACCAGTCAAACCCAGTTCGTGTCGTAGGAAATCTCCCAATGTCGTTCTTGATTCACAAAAGCCCGTTCTAAGCTTCCCATTCACTGTCAAGGCAATTTTTTGTCGAACGTTGGCGTCGATACGTTTAATGTTGAATTCGGATGTCATGTTCTTACCTTAGATAATTTGACTCAAGGCCTGCAGCGCTTGAGATCGCATCAAGAACCGGCGATAGGCTGCTGTCGCAGAGGGGTCCTCTCGAACATCGACTTCATGACTCAATTTCTCAATAAATTCTTTACATTCCATCTCATCCACATCACCAAGCTCATACACCAATGGAATATCGCTGACCCCTCCAAAGCCAATCGTCCATGTATTCCCAGCTTTCACGACTGCTGCAGAGACAATTGCAAAATCGCCATGACGGTACCCATACTCACTGAAACCATATCTAACCCCATCCATGACCATGTGGAAATCAACACTGACCACGACTTCCTCGGTTAATTTGCATGTCTGCAAAGGCCCCAAAAAGAAATCTTTGGCTTTGACACGTCTTTTCTTTTTTTTACTCATCAGATTGATGTAACCGTCCAGAACGAGCAATGCAAGTACCCACTCTGAACTTGGATCAGCATGGCAAATGGATCCACACACAGTTCCACGATTTCTGATGGCAGCGTGGGCTACCCAAGGGACCATTTTGCTCAACAAGTGATCGGGATATGACTTTAAAAACTCCTCTAGCTCTGCATGCCGGATCAATGCACCGACCTCCAGCCTTTGATTGACGGCCGAAATCTTCGGGAAGTTTATGACTTGGTTGATGTCAATCAGAATACTGGGTGATGCAACACGCATCGCCAGCATTGGAATCAATGTTTGACCTCCAGCCAGAATTCGTGCGTCGTCCTGGTAACGATCCAACAGGTCAATCAAAGCATCTAGGCTGTTTGGACAAAACACTTCAAAAGGAGCGCTTTTCATTCTGGTTTCGCCCTTTTTAAAATCCAATCAACAAGTCTTTTCCAAAGTGATGCGGTTTTAATATCTCCAGCCTCACGAGCCAAGGCCTTAAAAAGTTGATCAAGTACCAATCGAATCGCTCCCTCCAACAGCCTGCTGCCCACAGCAGACAGCTTTCCTGAAACTCTTGCTTGGTAGTGATATGAAAGATGGGTGACGCCTCCAATGGTTGTGAAATCAACAGCGCCAGCGCCTTCCGCCAACCCTAATGGACCTTTTCCATAACCTGACAACGTCAACCCATGAGGAATGTTGATGTCAGACAACACAATTGTTGCGTGAAAGCGTGCTTTCATTACCCCGATACGAACGACCGCGACACTTTCATAGACAATGTCACCCGACTGTTTTTTCTGAGAAATGGATTCACAACCTGGGATGATTTTCTTGATTCTTTGAGGATCAAGCAGTACTTGAAAAATTTTTCCTGGCTCAACACCAAATTTGATCTCTCCACTGGCCCGAAGTGGCATATTTTTTTGGTGTGTACGAACTGATTTCTGCCTAGTAGGCTCTTCTTTCAAATGACCAGCCTGAACCAACCAGCCGTGAATCTTTGGTGGCGTCGCAGGAAGATGAATCCCCTCATAATTGATTGCGTCGGCGATTGCATTGGCGATACAAACAGGCGTGCTCATACTGTTACCCTCGCCGATTCCCTTGGCACCCAAAGGGGTAAATGGACTCGGTGATTCCATATGCTTAATACTTGGAATGGGTACTTCGGCAGCTGTTGGCACTCGATAATCAGCAAAAGTGCCTGACAGAAAGTTTCCATCACTCGAATATTGGAACTCTTCAAAAAGTGCTGCACCCACAGCCTGTGAAAACGCACCGTAGATTTGGCCATCTGCAAGAAGCGGATTGAGTATCTTTCCAGCATCATGAACAGTAACGTAGCGATCGATGACCGCCTTGCAAGTGATGGGATCGATTTCAATTCCACATGCATCCAAGACAAATCCATACGCTGCGGACGTATTGATATGGTCTTGAGAATCAGGAGCGGACAGTGTCGATGCACTCCAAAAAGCTGTTTCACGCAAAGCCAAGGATCGATCGGAGCCAATTGCAGCAGCCACAAGATCTGGTGCCCAGTGAAACGCCCCGCAGGCTCGCGCAAACAGAATTTTTGCATCACTATCTTTGTTTATGATGTAGCCGTTCTGAAATACCAATGAGTCTTCTGAGGTCTCCAACAGCGTTGCCGCATAGCTGCTGATTCTTTCTTTTAGCCTTGTTGCGGCAATATGAACCGTTCCTGCAACTGCACCTGCAAATCTGCTGGAATAATTTCCTGCAGCAACAGACCAGGCATCTTTGTTCGTATCAAAGTCAACGTTCACGACAACGTCCAAGCCGCTCAAACCAAACAGTTCACTAACAATTTGTTTGATGACAGTTTGATGTCCTTGTCCTGCAGGGGCCGAAGCGATGTTGACCAGAACGGATCCGGTTGGGTCAACCGAGACTGTCGCGGAAGCAATAGCGCCGTTTTTATGCCCTGATTTTTGACGCTGTTCATGGCTGAGCACCGTCGATATGTAACCCATGTTGGATACTGACGGTTCTACTATTGATGCATATCCAATTCCGTACCATTTCCCTTTTTTTCTAGCCTGAATCTGGCGATCCAGCATGTCCTGATATTCCGGAGAATCGAGGAGAATCGAAACTGCCTTGTCATAGTCGCCAGAGTCAAGAACAGCTCCGGCTGCTGCCTTAAACGGAAACTGATACTTTTTGACGTAATTTAAGCCCGCAATTTCCAGATAAGATTTTCCCAATGACCTCGCGATTTGGAACACGAGCCTTTCAAGAGCAAAGTACACTTGGGGACCGCCGAAGCCTCTTACCAATCCTGTTGGTGTTTTATTAAGCAGGATTACTCTATTTCGAACTTTCAAGTGGGGGATATCGTAAGCACCTGTCAAACACCCATGCATGCGATATAGCGTCGCCGGCTCAGGTGCCCGAAGATACGCGCCACAATCCTCCAACTGATCATAATCAAGTGCAAGGATTTTGCCGTTCTGGTCAACTGCTGCACGAATATGAGTTGTTCTCGCCGTCGCCGATGTCGCTGCGACTAGGTGCTCTAGACGATCTTCAATGAACTTGACAGGCGCTCCCGCTTTTCGTGAAGCCAGGCAGGTCAATACAACATAAGGAAGCGCAGATTGTTTGACACCAAAACTGCCTCCCGAATCTTTTGGAACTTTGTGCCGTAATTTGACACCAGATACACCCAACGCTGCGGCCATGACAGTGTGCAGTGAGAACGGCCCCATAAAGTTGGATGTCACTTCATAGGCGTTTTCGTTTTCAATCCACTCGGCAATGACACCAGTTGTCTCGATTGGCGTGCACGAATTTCTCGGATAAGAAATATCGAGTTCAAAGAGATGAGCTGAATTTTCAAATATGCGGTCAGGTTCACCGTAGGAAAAGACTCTATCGGAAACACAATTGCTGGATGTCCCCACATGCAGAAGGATCGCATCCGATGAAATCGCCTCTTTGACATCTGTGATGGCAGCTAGCGGTTCCAAGTCAAAATCAATGAGCTCAACGCCATCTTCGGCAAGCGCTCTGGACTCAGCGACCACGACAGCCATTGGTTCGCCAACATATCTGACACGGTCAACAGCCAGCACAAATTGCTTCATTTCCGACTTGACCGCACCCATCAAAGGCTTTGACCAAGCGGCAACGTCTTGACTCGTTAGGACAGCACGTACGCCTGGAAGCGAAACTGCCTTGTCAATGTTGATTGACTTAATACTGGCATGTGGTGAAGGAGAGCGCAGTATCGCCGCATACAACGTACCAGGCTTGATGGGGCAATCGTCAATGTAACTTCCCGCACCCTTCAACAGGGCGGCATCTTCATAACGCTCGAAATGACGATTATCTGGAAAACTCAATCTCTTCTCTCACACATCACTTGTGAGAGAAGATTCTAGGGATGAAAAATGAAATTCAATCGACGTTAAGACCTTTGATTCACGAGACAGTCGGTCGATTTACCAAATCGTCTGATTTTTTATCGGTTGTTTTGATCTCAGTGGTTTCGATTTGACGCCGATACAGACTAGGCACGACTCCCTGATGCTGCTTGAAAAATCGAGTGAAATGGCTTTGTGCGGAAAAACCCAACTCTTCACCAATGTCGATCAAACTGACGTCGGGAGAAGCCAGCGCGTTGAGCGCGAAATCCATCTTGATCACATTCGCGTAAACCAATGGCGATAGGCCGGAACAGCGTCTGAAAAGCTCAAAAAAATGAGATCTGGAGAGATTCACTGTTTGTGCAACTTCTGCAAGATTGTGAGCAGCATCGATCGATGATTTCATCATCTGCATCGCCCGCCGAATTCTTGGATCCATAAACGAAGTACTCAAATGCGATGATTGTATGAAGTGAGGATTGATGGCATCTCTTGGATCAACGAAAGACAGCGTCAAATCAAGCAGAAGGTTCTCCAGTCGCTCACTCGAAATGCTGTCAGACCACCACAGCTCCATGACAACTTTTTCAATGGATTGTTTCTGTGCGTCCGAAAGCCGAGTTGACGAGTTCTTGAAAAAATGAGGGTGATGGCTGTTGGCAAAAAATTGACTGAATTTTGCCAACCAACTCGGCTCTAGGTACAAGGCCAACAAGACAGTATTGGTGGCTTCACCTTTCAATTCGTGAAGGTAAGCGTGTTCTTCCCAAGCGTTGATTAACACTGCATTGTCATCGGTCAGTGGGCAGAGTTTGCCCCTGACTAGAAAAGCCGTATCTGGCCCAGCCGCTTTCAACAGAAGATGACAATGCTGATGGGCGTGCGACACCAAAGGTGCGTCCATTTGAAGCAACGCGACCCGCCCATAGTCACCATGAAAAAGTCTTAATGGAATCGACATAAGCCAAGAAATTCAATACCGAACAATTGACTTCTCCCTTCCATGATCCAAGCATGCCATTGAGAATGCGGCTAAAAACTAAAGGCAGTCAAGTTGCCAAGTCCCATACCGATGACGAATTAAATATTCGAAATATCTGCTCATCATTATGACCTCCGCAGATTTGCCACACATTGGTGTTAACCCTTTGGAGAATATGAACACCGCTTCTCATTTGATAGCTGGCAGCACACATGAAGCCTTCACCACAAACAGCCTGGAGACGATCAACAAGATCATTAAATCATCATTAAAAGTGATATTAAAAATAAATAAATGTTAATTGAACTGATCATAGGTGATTTCTATACTAACTACAACTTATACCCTTCCCTTTGATCTGATTTCAATAGTTGACAACTAGTGCTTGAACGGCAGACTTAGACTGGCAGTGAAACTAGTCCACTGCCAGCCGAACTAATCCAATATTTTTTCATCATGATCTGAAATGACTCAACCCTCAACATCAAGTCCTCGGCCAGCAAGTCTGCGTGAATGGCTCAACCACCTGCAGTCAACAGGCCGGCTCGCAATCGCACGAACCAATGTGCCACTGAAACATCACCTAGCCGCCATCACCAAAAAGCTTGATGGAAAAAAAGCCGTTTATTTTCCATCGCCCGATGGACATGCTGTTCCTGTTGTGTCAGGCTTTATGTCAAGGCGCGAATGGATCGCAGAGGCTATGGGTGTACCGGGCACGGAACTTCTCAAAATGTTCCGTCAAGCCGTAGAGAACCCAACACCATGGGTTGAGGTCAACAGAGAGGATGCACCATGTCAAGAGGTCATCCTGTCGGAAATTAATCTACACCAACAGCTTCCGATTCCCACACATAGTGAACATGATAATGGTCCTTATCTGACTGCAGGGTTGCTCATTACGCGCAACCCAAAGACTGGAGTGCAGAATGTATCCATTCACCGTATTCAGGTCCATGCCAAAGATCGGATGGCTATTTTGATGTTGCCAAGACATGCGATGGCTTTTTATCGCATGGCTGAAGCTGACAATCAAGCACTGCCTGTTGCCATTGCGATCGGTGTTGATCCCCTTACGATGCTGGCATCCCAGGCGATCACACCGATTGACCATGACGAGCTTGAGATTGCAGGATCGTTGCACGGTCAGGCACTGAAGGTGGTCAAATGTGTCAGCAACGATCTACGTGTCCCCATCAACGCGGAAATCATCATTGAAGGCCACATTCCACCAACAATTAGAGAGCTGGAAGGTCCTTTTGGCGAGTTTCCCAAGTACTACAGCTCACGCGAGGCTCGTGAAATCATCAATGTCGATCGCATCACTCAACGTAAATCGCCGATTTTCCATACCATCGTGCCAGCCGAAATGGAGCATTTATTGCTCGGATCGATTCCTCGCGAAGCCTCATTTCTTGGGTATCTGCAGCGTAGCTTTCCAACAGTAGAAGATGTTCATTTATCGATGGGTGGGGTCGGCCGCTATCATCTCTTTATCAAATTTAGAAAACAGCGTGAAGGTGAAGCCAAAAATTTGATCCTATGTGCATTTGGTGCCCACTACGATATCAAGCACGTTGTCGTCGTGGATACTGATGTGGATGTACATGATCCACAACAAATTGAATGGGCCATCGCGACACGATTTCAAGCCGACAAAGACCTTGTCCTCATCAGCGGGGCCCAAGGTTCTGTTTTAGACCCATCCACGACAGTCAACCAAAGTTCGTCAGATGGTGGATCCATCCCCATCCATGCTCAGGGCATCAGCGCAAAAATGGGACTCGACGCCACCAAACCAATTTCATACAAAGATCATACATTTACCAAAGTACGTATTCCTGGCGAGGATACCTTGAATCTTGAGGATGAAATTCAATCTCGTGGCTATGTCAATTTTGATGATGCGGCTGCCTAATGTATAGCCCACTGAAACATCGACCCCGGTTGATCGTTGCGATCACGGGTGCCAGCGGCAGTATTTATGGTGTGCGCCTGCTCGAGTCCCTGCGATCAATTGGTGCGTGTGAAACTCATTTGATTGTTTCAAGCTCCGGCGCCCTGACGGCACAACACGAACTGAAAATCAAACGGCAAGATATCGAAGGGTTAGCCGATGTCGTTCATAACGTCAAAGATATTGGCGCCACAATCTCAAGTGGCTCATTTGAGACCATGGGGATGATTATTGCACCGTGTTCGATGAAAACCGTTGCGACGATCGCGAATGGTCTTGCTGATAACCTCATTAGCCGATCTGCTGACGTGATCCTCAAAGAGAGGCGAAGACTCGTCCTGCTTGCGCGGGAAACGCCCTTCAATCTTGCTCATTTAAGAAATATGACTTCAATCACGGAAATGGGCGGAATCATTTTTCCACCTATTCCTGCCTTCTATACACAACCAGAAAGCCTGGATGACATCGTCAATCATACGGTTGGACGGGTACTAGATCTTTTTTCCATTTCTCATACGGGCTTGGTTAACAGATGGGAGGGAACAGCAACCAATTCAGCCAAACGTACAACAGTATGAATTCATTGGTCGCTAATCGTGAGGTTAAAAACTCACCAACTACTTTGCATGCATTGCATTACTTCGCAACAATCTTGCCATCCTGAACTACGCGCTTCCATAGCGCTAGCTGATTGTCGATGAAAGTTCCAAATGCTTTCGCAGTTCCACCGTCGATCGTTACCCCTTGAACTTTGAACACCTCCTTGACATCCGGCATCTGCAAGACCTCATTCATAGCTTTGTTCAATTTCACGATGACTGCCTCAGGAGTGCCTGCTGGCGCGACAAATCCATGCCAGGAAGATACGTCATAGCCTTTCACCCCAGAGGAGTCCACCGTGGGCACATTCGGTAAGGCATCCGCTCTTTGAATACCTGCAACAGCCACCGCGCGAATTT
>Ga0255178_1000321_pt1 | contig 12596 bp, 9 predicted proteins | sample Atl_Atlam_RepC_8_FD_183019 | JGI IMG/M metagenome (GOLD analysis project Ga0255178, IMG submission 183019) | Freshwater microbial communities from Altamaha River, Georgia, United States - Atl_Atlam_RepC_8d | ecosystem: Environmental > Aquatic > Freshwater > River | place: USA: Georgia | collected...
GCCGTGATTAATTCTTCGAATAATTCATATTGCTCAGGTGAAAGTTGGAACTGGCGAGCATGAAGTTCCATCCGTTCGATTCCTAAAACATGGGCCAGAACTAACTCGGCATCAACTCGGTCAATGCTCGCAGACTCGAAACGTTGTCGCGCACTTCGTAATACTTCTTTGATTTCTGGTACGGATTGCGTCATGGACATTTTTAAGCTTCAGCTGCGGCTAGTTTTTCTGCTTTATCCGCTTCAAGAAGTGAATTTATGACATCATCAAGTTCGCCGTTGAGAACTGCATCTAAATTATTTGCTTTGAAATTGACGCGGTGATCGCTCAATCTATTCTCGGGAAAGTTATAGGTCCTGATGCGTTCGGAGCGATCGACAGTGCGCACTTGAGACTTACGAGTTGCAGAAGCTTCAGCATCAGCAGCTTCTTGCGCAGCCGCCAATAAACGTGCACGCAGAATACGAAGCGCAGACTCCTTATTCTGTAATTGGCTCTTCTCGTTCTGACAGGACACAACTATCCCAGTCGGTAAATGAGTGATTCGAACGGCAGAATCGGTGGTGTTAACGCTCTGACCACCTGGGCCGGAAGAGCGATATACGTCGATACGAAGTTCATTCATATTTACTTGAACATCAATTTCTTCCGCTTCTGGAAGCACCAGCACGCCAGCTGCAGAGGTATGAATTCGACCTTGTGATTCGGTCTCAGGAACGCGTTGGACGCGATGCACTCCACCTTCAAATTTCAGTTTGGCAAAGGGCGCCCGTCCGGCTTCTGGAGTACCCCGTGACTTCACTGCGACTGAAATATCTTTATATCCACCAAGATCACTTTCAGTAGCGTCGATAATCTCAGTTTTCCATCCTTGCTTTTCTGCGTAGCGCAGATACATACGGAGTAGATCACCAGCAAAGAGCGCCGACTCTTCTCCTCCAGCACCGGCTTTGATTTCAAGAATTACATCGCGGTCATCATTTGGATCTCGTGGCAAGAGCAATTCTTCAAGAATTGTTGCGGCCTGGTCATAGGCTTTCTCCAACGCCGGAACTTCTGCGGCAAATGATTCATCAACTTCAGCGAGTTCTTTTGCTGCTGCTAAATCATCTTCACACTTTTTAAAAGCGCGATATCCAGCAATGACGGGACCTAACTGGGCATATCGTTTTCCAAGTTGGCGGGCTTTTCCTTGGTCGGAATGAATCGAAGGATCGGCCATTTGCGCTTCGAGCACTTCGTACTCTTTCAAAATGTCAGGCATGGTTGCAAAACGTTGGGTACTTTTCTCGGCCATCGAATTCACTCCTTTCCTTAAAACGTTTCCAGATTAATGGATGACGAAAATACAAAAGACCGCGCCCCTGCTAACGCAGAGAGCAACGGCCTTAGGTAAGAAAGCTACTTTTTGGTTTGTTGTTTCTTGAAACGCTCTTCGAACTTAGCTACGCGTCCACCAGTATCAAGGATGCGTTGCTTGCCGGTATAGAACGGGTGACATACGGAGCAAACTTCAACGAAGAGTGATCCAGATGGGATTGTGGAGCGAGTAGTGAAGCTCTCGCCGCAACCACAGGTAACCGTGGTTTCCTTATATTCGGGATGAATATCTTTCTTCATTGCTGTGCTCCTTGGTGTCGTGCTGGGTCCGATCAATTCGGTGAACTGATGGCGGTGAACCAGCCCTAAAGGTGAGGGCGAAAGATTACCTATCTACCCACATTTTGAGCCAATCTGCCCGTTAAGTACGCGGGATTACTCGCCCTTCGGCGATTGATCCGGCCCGACGGTGGTCTTTTGTACCTGCATCAAGAACTCGACGTTGGACTTGGTGCCCTTCATCTTCTCAAGCAAGAGTTCTAGTGCTTGTTGAGAATCGAGAGCATGAAGTACGCGACGGAGTTTCCAGACAATATTGAGTTCTTCTGGTCCCATGAGAATTTCTTCTTTACGCGTTCCAGAAGCGTCGACATCTACTGCTGGGAAGATTCGCTTGTCTGCGAATTTACGATCCAGCTTCAATTCCATATTTCCAGTTCCCTTGAACTCTTCGAAGATAACTTCATCCATCTTCGAACCAGTCTCAACGAGAGCGGTTGCAAGGATTGTTAGCGAGCCACCATCTTCGATGTTACGAGCAGCGCCGAAGAATTTCTTTGGCGGATACAAAGCAGCGGAATCAACACCACCAGAAAGAATTCGACCTGATGCTGGAGCAGCGATGTTGTAAGCGCGACCAAGGCGGGTAATTGAATCAAGGAGCACGACTACATCATGTCCAAGTTCAACTAGTCGTTTTGCGCGTTCGATAGCGAGTTCTGCAACCGTCGTGTGGTCATCTGCAGGACGATCAAAAGTTGAGGCAATTACTTCGCCCTTCACTGAACGCTGCATATCGGTAACTTCTTCCGGACGCTCATCGACGAGAACGACCATCAAGTGACACTCTGGATTGTTGGTTGTGATCGCATTTGCAATTGCTTGTAGCACCATAGTTTTACCAGCTTTTGGTGGCGAAACAATGAGACCGCGTTGACCTTTACCAATCGGAGCAATCAAATCAATGACGCGAGTGGTCAATACATTTGGTTGGGTTTCAAGTCTTAAACGCTCTTGCGGATACAGCGGAACTAACTTGGAAAATTCCACGCGATCGCGTGAGGTTTCTGGATCCATTCCGTTGACGGTGTCGAGACGAACGAGGGCGTTAAATTTCTCGCGACGTTCACCTTCGCGAGGTTGGCGAACTTGTCCTGTGATCACGTCACCTTTGCGAAGTCCGTATCGACGAACTTGTTGGAGGGAGACATACACATCGTTAGGGCCAGGCAAGTACCCACCCGTGCGAAGGAACGCATAATTTTCGAGAATATCGAGAAGTCCTCCGACAGGAAGTAATACATCATCTTCGGAAAGAACTATTTCGCGTTCGCGTCCACCGCGATCTCGATCGCGCCCACGATTGCGATCTCGGTGGCGATCACGACGCCACTCACGATCATTGCGGTCATAACCACGATCATTTCGCGAATCGTTCGATTCATTTGAATTGGTGTTGTTGGTTGATGGGCTATCTGAATCTTCGCTTTCATCTTCAGACGCGTTGTCATCATTATCGGAATTCTGGTTGTCGTTACCGCGTTGGCGACGTTGATTCCGTGCAGCACGGCGGGCTTCGCGTTCAGCTTTAGCAGCTTCGCGGTTTGCGGCTTGAAGGTCGGTGATTGCAGTAACGAGGTCTGGCTTCTTCATATCTCCAGCGCCTTCGATTCCAAGATTGGTTGCAATTTTTCTTAACTCAGGGAGGAGCAATGCAGATAGATCGCCAGAATCTCTCCGAGCACGTGTGGTTGTTTCTGCCATGTATGTTTCTTTTCTAGACCTAGTGAAGGTCCTGTGGTGTGAAATGGTTTGGGGATTTACAGCGGTTTTGCTTTTTTAAGATTGTGGGCTCACTTACCGCCCGACGAGCCTGAAATCTACCAGCCACCTCTCATGAGGCACAAATCGGGAAAATTCCCGCGCAAATCAGGCGTTTGAGACGTTGGCGCCCGAGGTGGCAACCTCTAGATCCATCGGAGTGAAGTGCTCTCCTGCGCTCTTCACAATGTCATCGTGTTCAGCGTTCGTTCCTGAGTGCAATACCAATACCGACGGCCCTGCACCAGAAATCATGGCGGCGACTCCTGCGCCACGAAGTTTTCTCACCAAATCAACCGACCGTGGCATCGCTTCACGTCGATACTGCTGGTGTAAGTGATCCTCAGTCGCTGCAAAAAGTAACTCAGGACGAACTGAGAGCGCATGAACGAGAAGTGCAGCGCGACCTGCGTTGATTGCGGCATCTTTATGGGGAACTGAATCAGGCAGCATGCGCCGCGCTTTACCCGTAGATAGTTGTGTGTGCGGCAAGAAAACCAATGCTCGGATTGAAGGGTCGACCGAGAATCGCGACGCGCAACCAGTTGCGACGCTTGCGCGATCTTCCATCCACGAAATTGTTGCGCCGCCCAGCGCCGCAGCAGCGACATTGTCGGGGTGACCTTCCATATCGGTTGCAAGTGCAATCAAATCGTCATCGCTCATCAGATTATTTCCAGAAAGCACCAGACTTCGAGCCAATGAAAGTCCACCCACAATTGCAGCTGCTGAAGATCCAAGTCCACGACCGTGAGGGATTGCATTGAGAGCGCGTAGCGCAATACCTCGAGGTTTGCCGCCCATAAATTCGAAACCGGTCATCATTGCTTTGATGACTAAGTGTTTTCCATCTTTCTTAATCTCATCTGCGCCTTCGCCAGTTACATCAACATCAAAGACTTCTTCATCCAGGATTTGTGCGACGTAAATATCGCGCAATTCAAGTGCTAATCCCAAAGCATCAAAACCAGGTCCTAAATTTGCAGCGCTGGCTGGAACATTTACCTGAATCGGCGTTGCTTTATAAGTCAATCGATCTTTGAATCCTCGAGACATCATCACGCTAAACCAATCACTTCAGCAGCTTTGCGAACATCAACCGGAATGACGGTGGGCTTATCCGCTCCATCGAGAACCCATTGCACATCTTTTAATCCATTACCCGTGACAGTAATGACGATCTTTTTATCTTTTGGCAATTTACCGAGCGCCTTATATTTGATTAAGCCTGCAATTCCTGCAGCGCTCGATGGCTCGACAAATACTCCTTCTTTTGCGGCCACCAATCGATAAGCGCTGAGTATTTCTTCGTCGGTGACTGAATCAATAACTCCGCCTGAACTATCGCGTGCTTCAACGGCTTGAGACCATGAGGCTGGGTTTCCAATACGAATCGCAGTGGCGATTGTTTCTGGATTCTTTACTACTTCGCCACGAACAATCGGGGCTGCGCCGGCTGCTTGAAATCCCCACATCTGTGGAAGCGATCGTGAAATACCATCCGCTTTATATTCTTTATATCCCTTCCAATATGCAGTGATATTTCCCGCGTTGCCGACCGGGAGAGCATGGATATCTGGGGCAAAGCCCAATCCATCTATAACTTCAAATGAGGCGGTTTTTTGACCTTCAATTCGAAATGGATTAACTGAGTTAACAAGTGAGACTGGATATTTCTCAGATAGTTCGCGCGCTAAGTTCAAGCAATCATCAAAGTTTCCATCTACTTGGAGAAGTTTGGAGCCATGCGCAATTGCTTGAGCAAGTTTGCCCATTGCAATCTTTCCTTCAGGTACCAAAACAACGGGAGTCATTCCCGCCTTCGTTGCATACGCCGCGGCACTTGCACTGGTGTTTCCGGTGGACGCGCAAATTACGGCCTGTGCTCCCTCTTCGGCTGCTTTGGATATTGCCATTGTCATTCCACGATCTTTAAAAGATCCAGTTGGATTAGCGCCTTCAAATTTCAACCAAATCTCGTTATCCAACATCTCGGAGATCACACAGGCATAAATCAGTGGAGTTCCACCTTCACATAATGTGACTACAGGAGTCTTTTTTGAAACAGGAAGTCGATGGCGATATTCCTCAATGACTCCGCGCCATTGATGTGCACCGCGCTTTGAGAAAACATTCTTAAGTGGCGTCACTTAGAGCTGCTTTCGATATGTAGGACGCTCTCTACGCTCTTCACGACATCACTCTTGGATAATGATGCAACAGTCTTTTTCAGCGAAGATTCAGGTGCTGAGTGCGTAGCAACGATAAGTTCAGCGCTGTTTCCGCGACCTGATTGGCGAACTGTCTCAATCGAAACATTATTCGACGCAAATAGCTGGGCGACAGTCGCGAGCACGCCAGGCTTGTCAGCCACATCTAGACGGATTAAATAGCGGGAATTCACATTGTCTATAGGAGCGATGGAAATATCTGCATAATCACTTTCGCCATGTCCTTCGCCACCGCGGGTTTTATTGCGCGCAATTGCGATCACATCACCCAAAATCGCACTCGCAGTGGGTGCGCCACCAGCCCCACGTCCGTAGAACATAAGTTCACCTGCTGATTCAGCTTCAACAAATACTGCATTAAAGGCGTTACGAACCGAGGCAAGTGGGTGCTGCCTAGAAATCAAAGTTGGGTGAACGCGAACCGAAACTTGATTGTCAGAAGTTAATTCTGCGATTGCAAGTAATTTAATTACGTGATCCATTTCGCGAGCAACAGCAACATCGCGCGCAGAAATCTTGGATATTCCCTCGCAATTAACATCATGTGATGTAACTCGAGTATGAAATGCGAGCCCCGCCAAGATCGCCGCTTTTGCCGCCGCATCATGGCCCTCAATATCTGCAGTGGGATCTGCCTCAGCAAATCCAAGTGATTGGGCCTCTTTGAGAACATCTGCAAAGGCGCTTCCTTCTTCATCCATCTTGGTAAGAATGTAATTTGTGGTTCCGTTAACAATTCCCATCACGCGGTGGACATGGTCGCCAACAATTGATTCACGCATGGGTCGCAAAATTGGGATTGCTCCGCCTACTGCGGCTTCGTAATAGAGATCCACGCCATTTTTATCGGCAGCTTCAAATAGTTCAGCCCCATGAAGTGCAAGGAGCGCCTTATTCGCAGTAATCACAGATTTCTTATTTTTAATTGCGGTCAAAAGTAATTCCCGGGCTGGTTCAATTCCGCCCATAACTTCGACGATGATGTCGATTGATGGATCATTGACAACAGAACTTGCATCAGTCGTAACATTCGACGCTGGAACGTGGTCGCGTTTAGTTGAGATATTCCGTACCGCAACTTTGGTGAGCTCAAGAGTTGCGCCAGAACGAGCTGCGAAATCTCCAGAATCTTCATGTAATAAACGAGCGACGTTAGAACCGACTACGCCACAACCGAGCATGCCGATTCTCAAAGTCTTTGCGTTACTCATCATCAATCTCCAAGGCTAGAAGGTCAGCATAGGTTTCGCGTCGAACCATGATGCGCGCCTCCTTATTGTGGACCGAAATCACCGGTGGGCGGACCATATGGTTGTAATTGCTCGCCATGCTTCGACCATAAGCGCCGGTCGAAGGAACCGCGAGTAAATCTCCAGGAACGATATCGCTCGGTAGTTCGACATCCTTAATGACGATATCTCCAGTTTCGCAATGTTTTCCTACGATACGTGAGCGACGAGGTTCGGCTTGGCTTTCACGATTGGCTAGTGCAATGGAGTACTCAGCATCATAAAGTCCGGGACGAATATTGTCGCTCATGCCGCCATCGACGGAGATGTACCACCGAGAAGTTCCATCTTCCAATCGAACTTCCTTGGTTGTTCCCACTTCATACAAAGTTGTCATCGAAGGTCCGACAATGGCGCGGCCCGGTTCGATTGATGTTTTCGGTATTTCTAGATTCATTTCCGCGCACGCTTGTCGTACATATTGGGAAAGATTCTTCATCGCAAGATCTGCCGATAATGGATCATCACCATCGACGTATGCGATGCCGTATCCACCGCCCAGATCTAATTCGGGAAGTTCAGTACCGAATTCCGATTTGAAGCGTGCCAACATCTCAACTAAGCGATGCGTGGCTTTGCTAAAACCTTCCGAGGAAAAAATCTGTGATCCGATATGTGCATGGAAGCCTTTGAGTTGAAGACTCTCATGTCGTGTTGTTGCAAGAACTGCATCCCATGCCGCGCCAGAGGCGATTGAAAAACCAAATTTCACATCTTCATGTGCCGTCGATATTGCTTCATGTGTATGTGCTTCCACACCTGGGGTAAGTCGCAACAAAACTTTTTGGACAACACCTTTTGCGTGAGCAATTCGAGCAACGCGATCAATTTCTTGAAGTGAGTCCAGCACGATTGTTCCGACCCGGTAGTCAATTGCTTCAATAATCTCTTTCTCAGACTTGTTATTCCCATGAACTTCGATTCGAGAAGGTGGAAATTCAGCCGCAATCGCCACAGCTAATTCACCGCCAGTGCACACATCAAGTCCTAATCCTGCGGCCTCAACCCATCGTGTGACTTCCTTGGAAATAAATGCTTTTGCAGCGTAATAAACGATTCCTGCGTGATCTCCGAAATGTCGCTCAAGGCTTTCTCGCCATTGGATGGCTCGATCTTTGAAATCCGATTCATCGAGAATAAATGCTGGTGTTTCAAATTTCTCTGCAAGATCTTTCGTTGAACATCCTCCAATTGTTAGTACGCCGTTATTACGTTGAGATGTTTTTGACCAAATCTTTGGATTGAGATCGTGGCTCATGTTTACATCCGCTCCGGCGCGCTAACGCCAAGGAGAGTAAGTCCATTCTTGATGACTTGTCTCGTAGCTAAACATAACGTTGCGCGTGCTGAATGAGTGTCATTGGGCTTTTCTTCTCCCATAGGAAGAACGCGACAGTCATTGTAGAAGCCGTGATACAAAGTAGCTAACTCTTCAATAAAGCGCGCAATTCGATGGGGCTGCCTCAATTCTGCGGCAGATGAAATAACTCGAGGAAATTCTGCTAACCCACCTAAAAGTTCACGTTCGCGATCATGAGTGAGAAGTTCTGGGTTGTAATAGTCTTTTCCGTATTTCAATCCAAGTTCATCAGCGTTTCGCAAAACAGCGCTAATGCGGGCATGCGCATACTGAACATAGAAGACCGGGTTGTCGTTCGTGCGCTTCTTCAATAGATCAATATCAAGAACCATCGGAGTATCGACGGGATAGCGAATCAACGTGTATCTCGCTGCATCTACTCCCACTTTTTCCACCAACTCTTCCAGAGTAATGATGGTGCCTGCTCGTTTAGAGAGTTTGAGCTCTTGGCCACCTTCCATGATTTTCACCAGCTGACCAATGAGTACGTGAATGTTGTATTCGGGATCGTCACCAGCGCAGGCCGCAGTAGCTTTCAATCGCCCTACATATCCGTGATGATCAGCGCCCAACATATAAATACAGATATCAAAGCCACGTCGACGTTTATCGAGGTAATAGGCCGTATCTGAGGAGAAATATGTGAGTTCTCCCCCGGATTTAACTAAGACGCGATCTTTATCGTCGCCAAAGTCCGTCGTGCGCAGCCATGTAGCCCCTTCAGATTCAAAAACGTGACCTTGCGATTGTAGTTTCGCTAGCGCTGCGGAAAGTGCATCGCCAGAATGTAATGATCGTTCAGAGAACCAGATATCAAAATGAGTGCCGAAGTTATCAAGCACATCTTTCTGCTGTTGTAATTGAAGGGCATACCCTGCTTCTCGGAAAGCTGGAATACCTTCAACCTCATCTAAATTCTTGTATTCAGGATGTTGAGCAATAATCAAAGCCGCAAGCTCATTGATGTATTCACCTTGATAGCCCTCTTCAGGTCTTGCTTCGCCGCGAGCAGCTGCACGTAACGATGCTCCGAAGAGATCCATTTGGGTTCCACGATCGTTGATATAGAACTCGCGCGTTACTTCAGCTCCTCCTGCTTCAAGAACGCTTGCTAGCGCATCCCCCACAGCCGCCCATCGCGTATGTCCTAAATGCAGCGGTCCAGTTGGATTAGCACTTATGAATTCCAGATTAATTTTTTTGCCACTTAAAAGTGAGACTCGACCAAACTTGTCACCGTCAACAAGAATGGTACGAACAATGGCGCCCTGCGAAGATTTGGCGAGCGTAAAATTAATAAAGCCGGGACCTGCAATTTCAACTTTTTCGATTATGGAATTTCCAGAAATCCCTCTTTGTACAACTTCGGCAATCTCGCGCGGGGATTTACTTGCAACTTTTGCTAACGCTAAAGCGATTGAAGTTGCGTAATCACCATGATCACGATTCTTCGGTCGCTCTAAAGTAATCTCAGAAAGCGCTTGCGCCTCAAGTACCTGTGGCGGGAGCGAACCCTCGGCAACAGAGGCGTGGATGGTCGATCGAATCGCGTCGACAAGTAGCTCGTGGGGGGCAGCCCCCTTCACGGAAGCGCTCGGTGAGCTGGGAGAAGAATTCGATGCCGACACCTAGGAAAGGCTACCGACCCGAGCCTTCCTCACGGGTTAACGGTCTAACGACCCATATTTCATGCTCGTTTTTCACCTAAAACGATTGATCTGTTATCAAGTTGTTATGACCAGATAGCCCAAATAATGGGAAAACCCTTCCATATAGTGGCGCTAAGAAAGTAGGTTCTGACGCGGTGAACCGCCCTCGCGGTTCATTTATGAACTACTTTCGAAAGGTATCTAATAAATATGTCAAAGCGCCGTCTCGCGATATCTGCACTTGTTGCAGCATTCGCTCTCATTCTCACCGGCTGCTCAAGTTCATCAGATGAAGGTTCCGCTGATGGCTTTGTTGGCGTCATTCTTCCAGATGCTGCTTCGTCTGCTCGTTGGGAAACTGCTGACCGCGGATTCCTACAAGCTGCATTCGATGCTGCTGGTGTGAAGGCTGATATCCAGAATGCAAATGGTGATAAGGCTGCATTCCAGACAATCGCAGATCAGATGTTGTCTGCTGGTGCCAAGGTTCTCATTCTTGTAAACCTTGACTCAGAATCTGCAAAGGCTGTTCAAGATAAGGCAGCTGCACAAGGTGTACCAACAATTGACTACGACCGTCTAACTTTGAACGGTTCAGCGTCATACTATGTTTCATTCGACAACGAAGCTGTCGGACGTCTACAAGGTGAAGGAATCAAGGCTTGCCTTGATGCTGCCGGTAAGTCCAAGGCACGTATCGTTTACCTCAACGGATCACCAACTGATAACAACGCAACCTTGTTCAAGGCTGGTTATGACTCAGTTCTCCGCCCACACATTGACGCCGGTGATTACACACTCGTTGATGACCAGGCTGTCCCAGATTGGGATAACGCCAAGGGTGGCGTAATTTTCGAACAGCAACTCTCAAAGGCAAAGGGCAAGCTCGATGCCGTTGTATCTGCTAACGAAGGTCTCGGCCTCGCAGCAGTTGCTGTTTTGAAGAAGAACGGACTCAACGGAAAGGTTTGCGTATCCGGACAGGATGCAACCGTTGACGGTCTTCGCGCTATCTTGACTGGTGATCTTTCAAATACTGTTTACAAGGCAATTAAGGCTGAAGCTGAAGCAGCTGCTGCACTTGCTGTCGCACTCCTCAAGGGTGAAGAAGCAACAACAGCAACAGGTTCAGTAAATAACGGAACAGCTGATGTTCCTTCAGTTCTCCTTGTTCCAGTTTCAATCACCAAGGAAAACGTCAAGGATGTCATCGCAGATGGCTTCCAGACACGTGAAGATGTCTGTAAGGACATCGAAGATCTCTGCACCGCTAACGGAATCTAAGAATTCTTAGAAACCGAATTTTCGGTAAGCAGAAATAGCAGTACAGCTCAGCCCGAGTATTGAATTACTCGGGCTGAGTCATTAACGTCCGAAATTCAGCAGCTGCTCCTACTAGCGAGGACAACGTATGGCTTCACCAATTCTCTCTCTGCGCAAAGTCAATAAGTCATTTGGACCCGTTCATGTTCTCAAGGATGTTGATTTCGATGCCTATGCTGGACAAGTCACTGCATTAGTCGGTGACAACGGCGCCGGTAAGAGCACATTAATCAAGTGCATCGCAGGTATTTACACGCCAGAAACGGGTGAGTTCGTCTTTGAAGGAAATAAAGTAACAATTGCAGGTCCGCGTGATGCCACCGCACTTGGTATCGAAATTGTCTATCAAGATTTAGCTTTATGTGACAACCTCGACATTGTTCACAATATGTTTCTCGGCCGTGAAGAAAAAAGCGGAATTACCTTAAATGAATCCACGATGGAGTCGATGGCAAAGAAGACTCTCGATGGTCTTAGCGTTCGAACTGTTAAATCAATTCGTCAAAAAGTTGCATCGCTCAGTGGTGGTCAACGTCAGACCGTTGCGATTGCTAGAGCAGTTCTGTGGAATAGCAAAGTAGTCATCCTTGACGAACCAACGGCAGCTCTTGGAGTTGCACAAACTGAACAGGTTTTGAAATTGGTGCGTCAACTTGCAGATAACGGACTGGCAGTGATTGTCATCAGCCACAATCTCAACGATGTCTTCCAGGTCGCAGACAATATTGCGGCCATGTACCTCGGCACGATGGCAGCACAAGTAGAGAAGAATTCTGTTAATCAAAATGACGTTGTTCGTCTCATCACTACGGGAAGTTCCGACGCGATCTCAGGAGCGAAAAAATGAGCGAACAGATCACGATTGAAAAATCACTTCGCGATTGGTGGAGTCGAGTAAAAGCTGGCCAGGTTGGAGCGCTCCCTGCGATTTTGGGTCTTCTCGTTCTATGCGTTGTTTTTGGCTCATTAAGCTCGGTATTTCTCACTCCTGGAAATTTCGCAAACCTACTCACACAAGCAGCTGCCGTAACAGTCATTGCTATGGGATTGGTTTTCGTTCTCTTACTGGGGGAAATTGATCTCTCTGCTGGTTACGCAGCTGGTGTCTGTGGCGCGATTCTGGTCATCATGGTTACCGAGATGGATTACGCCTGGTACATCGCATTTCCTGCCAGCATCATCATCGGAACGCTTCTGGGCGGCGCGATTGGTTATCTCGTTGCACAACTCAAGATTCCATCCTTCGTCGTAACTCTTGCAACATTCTTGGCATTCCAAGGACTGCTGCTTTTACTTGTTGGCGAAGGTGGAACTATTCGAATTG
>Ga0255178_1000322_pt1 | contig 12579 bp, 9 predicted proteins | sample Atl_Atlam_RepC_8_FD_183019 | JGI IMG/M metagenome (GOLD analysis project Ga0255178, IMG submission 183019) | Freshwater microbial communities from Altamaha River, Georgia, United States - Atl_Atlam_RepC_8d | ecosystem: Environmental > Aquatic > Freshwater > River | place: USA: Georgia | collected...
AGTCCCACATTGGACTAAGCCGATTGTTATTGGCCGCCACGCATTTGGCGATCAATACCGTGCGACAGATTTCAAAGTGCCTGGACCAGGTAAGTTGACGGTTACCTTTACGCCAGCAGATGGCTCTAAGCCAATGGAATTTAATGTCTTTGATTTCCCTGGCTCTGGTGTAGCAATGGCGATGTACAACCTTGATGATTCGATTCGCGACTTTGCCCGCGCATCGATGAACTATGGATTAAATCGCAAGTATCCGGTCTACCTCTCTACAAAGAACACCATCCTTAAGGCATACGATGGTCGCTTCAAAGATATTTTCGCGGAAGTCTACGAGAGCGAATTTAAGAGCCAATTCCAAGCAGCTGGAATTGAATATGACCATCGCTTAATCGATGACATGGTGGCAACTTCACTTCGTTGGGAAGGTGGCTACGTCTGGGCTTGTAAGAATTACGATGGCGATGTGCAATCTGACACGGTCGCACAGGGTTACGGTTCACTCGGATTAATGACTTCAGTTTTGATGACTCCGGATGGAAAGACGGTCGAATCAGAGGCAGCTCACGGCACTGTGACTCGCCACTATCGAGATCATCAGGCAGGTAAGGCAACCTCAACAAATCCGATTGCATCTATCTTCGCGTGGACTCGTGGCTTAGCCCACCGCGCAAAGCTTGATAACAATCCAGCGTTGGCACAATTTGCCGAGACGCTTGAAAAGGTATGTATCAAGACAGTCGAAGAAGGAAAGATGACAAAGGATCTTGCTCTCCTTATCAGCAAAGACGCTCCATGGCTTAACACTCAAGAGTTCCTCGCTGCAATCGATGAGAACTTAAAGAAGGCAATGAATTAAATAAGCATTAAATTTGGTACCAACAAAAAATCCGCTCCCTAGAAAACCAGGGAGCGGATTTTTTAATCTCTTTTTTTAGAGACGAAGTCCTGTCTGTGCATCGAAGACGTGTACTGCAGATGGATCTGCAGTTACGCTGATGGTGTCGCCAGCCTTCGGTGGGTTCTTTGGATCCCAACGGACGATGACTTGGGCACCTTCTTCTGCGTTTGCATTGGCAAGTTGGATTCCCGAAACTGCAGGCTTGCCATAAACGAATGCATCAGAGCCAAGTTCTTCAACAACATCGACCTTGATATCAAAGCCTTGTCCCGCTCCGGTTGGCTTAAAGCCTTCTGGACGAACGCCAACGATTGCCGACGCTCCTGCTGAGGCAGGAACAGCAACTTTGAGATTACCAAGTGATGCTTGTCCACCAGAGACTGGAGCGGTGATCAAGTTCATTGCAGGTGAACCAATAAATCCTGCGACGAATGCATTTGCTGGTTTGTCGTAGAGATTACGTGGTGAATCAACCTGTTGTAGGAGACCATCTTTAAGAACCGCAACGCGATCACCCATCGTCATAGCTTCGACCTGATCGTGTGTGACGTAGACGGTGGTGATACCAAGACGACGCTGTAGCGCAGCGATTTGAGTACGAGTTGCTACCCGAAGCTTTGCATCAAGGTTTGAAAGCGGCTCATCCATGAGGAAGACCTGTGGTTCACGAACGATTGCGCGACCCATAGCAACGCGCTGGCGTTGTCCACCAGAGAGCGCCTTTGGCTTGCGATCAAGGTATGGCTCGAGGTCGAGCAACTTAGCTGCCTCTTGAACGCGACGTGCGCGCTCATCTTTGTTTACGCCGGCGATCTTTAGCGCAAAGCCCATGTTCTCTGCCACTGTCATGTGTGGGTAGAGCGCATATGACTGGAAGACCATCGCGATATCGCGGTCTTTTGGTGCAACGTGTGTTACGTCGCGATCACCGATACGAATTGAACCGGTATCAACATCTTCAAGACCTGCAAGCATTCGAAGAGATGTTGACTTTCCGCAACCTGATGGGCCAACAAGTACGAGGAACTCGCCGTCATTAACGGTGAGATCGAGTTGGTCTACAGCAGGACGGGTGGTACCTGGATAGGTACGACTTGCTTTGTCGAATACAACAATTGCCATGAGCGTTAGCTCCCTCTCCCGGCAGGTACGTGCCGGACGATCCGTTGGAGATAGGTCATCCTCGGTTGAGGACGGGGAAAAAGTACCTCAAACTCCCATAATGAGAAAGGGGCGCGCCTGTGGCGCTACCCTTAAAGGGTGTCCAGCTCGGTGGGGGAAGTCCTAGGCGATATCGCCATCGTCCTTGCCTTGATTGGCCTCTCCTCGCTCTTGGTGGCGGCGGAGATTTCCCTCATCTCCCTCCGGGAGAGCCAGGTTAAGCAGCTGGCTGGAACGGGTAAACGGGGCGCTCGGGTCGCTGCACTCACCTCCAATCCCAATCGTTTTCTCGCCGCAATCCAGGTGGGGATTACCGTCTTCGGCTTTCTCTCTGCCGCAATCGGCGCGGAGCGACTCGGTCGATACATCGCACCAGCGCTCGAAGATCTTGGCTTAAAGAAAAATTTTGCGGAGTTACTTTCACTCATTGGATTGACCTTAGTCATCGCCTACGTCTCACTGATTATTGGTGAATTAACTCCAAAGCGCATTGCGATCGTGCGCGCAGTTCCCATCTCGCTAGCAAGTGCAGGCGCTGTTGAAGTTATTGCGCGTTTATTCCGACCAATCATTTGGCTTCTCTCCCACTCAACAGATTTGTTGGTACGAGCATTTGGCGTAGATCCCAAGGCCTCGAAAGAGCAGATGTCTGAAGAGGAGCTTCTCGATTTACTGAGCGGTCATCATGCGTTTACCCGCGCGGAGAAAGAGATTGTTGAGGAAGTTTTCGAAGCAAGTGATCGTCAGATTCATTCCATAATGGTTCCGCGGACCGAAGTTGATTTTCTGGATAGTGAGTTATCACTTCCGCAGGCAATCAAGGTAATTATTGAAACTGGCCATTCAAGATATCCCGTTGTAAAAGGCTCGTTCGATGATGTAATTGGATTTATCAACGTTCGAGATTTGTTAGATCCTCAGTTGCATGAACGGCAAACAAGAATCGATGAGCTGATTCGACCAATACCTTTTATTCCAGGTACGAAAGAGTTACTCCCGGTACTTTCACAAATGCGCGCAGAAGGATCCCATATCGCGATTGTGGTCGATGAATATGGTGGCACGGATGGCATCATTACCCTTGAAGATTTAGTAGAACAGTTCGTTGGGGAAATTCGCGATGAGTATGACGACCACGAATTAGACGAAGTTCGCCTGACAAAAGTGGGGGAATTTCATATCGATGGTTTAACTAATCTTGCTGAAGTGAGCGATGAAATTGGCTATCAATTCCCTGAGGGCCCTTACGAGAGCATTGGTGGATTACTCACCCATAAATTAGGAAGAATCGCTGAAGTTGGGGATCGAGTGGAACTTCCTGGATGTGAATTGATTGTCGAAGCAGTCGAAGGTAAGCGACCAGCTGCACTTCGGGTACTTTTATCCAATCAAGGTGAACAGTCATCGGATTCACAGGGCAAAGGGTAGGGGTAAGAATGGCAAAGCGCGTTCTCTCTGGCATTCAGCCAACTCATGACTCTTTTCACCTAGGAAATTATCTTGGCGCATTGACGCAATGGGTCGAATTACAAGATTCACACGATGCTTACTACTGCATCGTCGATCTTCATGCCTTAACTGTTGAAGTAGATCCAGCGCTATTACGGAAACGAATTCTGGCATCAGCGGCACAGTTATTAGCCATTGGCATTGATCCAAAGAAATCTACGCTTTTTATCCAGTCACACGTACCTGCCCATAATCAACTTGGCTGGGTTTTCGAATGCATTACTGGATTTGGCGAAGCCAATCGCATGACGCAATTTAAAGATAAATCGCAAAAGAGCGGGACAGACCGAACAGTTGTTGGGTTATTTACATATCCAATGCTCCAAGCAGCTGATATTTTGCTCTATCAACCAGAGTTAGTGCCGGTAGGAGAAGATCAGCGTCAACATATTGAATTAACGCGAGACTTGGCGCAGCGATTTAACTCTCGGTTTGGAAACATCTTCACTGTTCCTGGCGCGCATATCCTTAAGAGCACAGCGAAAATTATGGATCTTCAAGAACCCACCGCAAAGATGAGTAAGTCTGCAGCGAGTATGGCGGGAGTCATTGAGCTGCTTGATACGCCAGAATCAAATAATAAGAAAATAAAGAGCGCCGTCACTGATACTGGTCGTGAAATCACTTTTGATGAGGAGGCCAAGCCGGGGATTAGCAATTTACTCTCCATATATAGCGCTATAACTGGGCGGAGCGTCTCCACTATTCAAAGTGAATATGCAGGAAAAGGCTACGGAGACTTCAAAAAAGATGTAGCCGAGGTAGTTACCGAAACCCTAAAGCCAATCCGCGAGACCGCCCTCTCATATCTACAGGATGAAAGCGCATTACTTGCGATTTTGCGAGAAGGTGCAGATCGTGCCGAAGCCGTTGCATCACAAACACTGGCTACGGTCTATAACTCACTCGGGTTACTGCCACGAACAAAGTAACTTTTTTAAACTAACTCACCAACTGGATCAACATTTCCCACCGCATCAAAACCCCAATCGAAGAGTTTTTTCGCTAGCGCATCGCGGCCGTAGCGTAGGTGCATGAAGGTAATGATGATCGTTCGACCATCTCGCTTTGCGATTCCAATATAAGTGTTCCGACCTTTTGTCGTGTAGCCGGTCTTGACACCAATGACCCCTGGATAGGTAAACATCAACTTATTAAGGTTTTTAATTTTACGGTTGACATTTCGAGGTCCTGAATGAGGAAATACATAAGTTTTTGTCGCAACTATTTTTCTAAAATTCTTATTTTTCATAGCAGCTCGAGCAATCAACGCAAGATCGTATGCGCTAGAGACCTGTCCTGGCGTATCTAGCCCATGTGGACTCTTTGGAATGGTGTCGTAAGCTTGGATAGATTCCGCTTTTGCGCGCATCAACTTCGCAGTTTTCTTGATACCGCCGCTCATATTGGCTAGCGCTACGCCCGCATCATTACCAGAGTGGAGCATTAATCCATACCAAATATCACGAACTTTATATTTACGATTTTTCCAAATGCCAACTTTGTTTCCAATGGTGCTCGGTTCGCGCCATGTTCCGGTGTAAGTCCTATTCATATTTATTCGAGAGAGAAGCGTCAGTGCGGTGAGAGTTTTCAAAGTGCTCGCTGGTGGCAGCTTTTTATGTGGATTTTTTGCTGCCAACACTTCTCCAGTTTCGAAATCAGCAACAAGATAAGAGAGGGCTGAAGTTTCTGGAGGAGCTGAAACCCCATCTCCTTCGGCGGAGTTGTAAATAACGCCCTTTTCACCAAGGCGACCCCCACCAATTGCGTTTTTCGCTTCCGCAGCGCCTGGTAGCGCACTCACCGAAAGGGCGATTGCGAGCGAAATTGCCAGCACTCTTCTCATATGCGAGAGAGTATTGATTGATAGCAGATTTTTTCCTGATGCCACTCCGAAAGAGATAAGATTCACAGGTGAGCGCAAATACTGAGTCTGGATTTCCACTAAAGCCGGACTACTTAAGTGAGCTTGTAAGTTCTAACGCTGGATCAGTTTCAGATGAGAAGCCTGGCAAGTTCCCATTTACGCGCGGTATTTATGAAGAGATGTACCTGCGTAAGCCATGGACGATGAGGCAATATGCAGGTTTTGGCTCTGCAAAAGAATCTAATGAGCGCTACCACCAGTTGGTGGCGGCAGGGACTGGCGGGTTATCTGTTGCCTTCGATTTACCCACTCAGATGGGATTTGATTCCGATGCCAAACAATCATTGGGAGAAGTGGGCAGAGTAGGCGTCGCCATCGATTCGCTAGAAGATATGCGTCAACTTTTTAAAGGTATCCCGCTCGACAAAGTTTCCACTTCAATGACAATTAACGCTCCAGCAGCAATCTTGTTGCTCATGTATGAAATTGTTGCCTCAGAACAAGGTGTTTCGGCTGATCAAATTAGCGGAACTATTCAAAATGATATTTTGAAAGAGTACATCTCTCGAGGTACATACATTTTCCCACCAAAACCTTCGATGCGCTTGATCTGTGACATATTTGAATACTGCTCAAACAATTTACCTAAGTGGAATTCAATTTCAGTCTCTGGCTACCACATGGCAGAGGCCGGAGCGAACCCAGTACAAGAAGTGGCATTTACGTTAAGCAATGCCATTGCATATCTTGATGCTGCTAAAGCCCATGGGCAGAACATTGAACAAGTCGCTTCGAGGATGAGTTTCTTCTTTGTCTCTCGCACCACTGTTTTGGAAGAGGTGGCAAAGTTTCGCGCTGCACGGCAAGTCTGGGCGAAGATCATTAGAGACAGATATGGAATCTCGAATGAGCGCGCAATGCATCTTCGCTTTCATACCCAAACCGCAGGCGTTCAGCTAACTGCGGCTCAGCCCGAATTAAATCTTGTCCGCGTTACCTTGCAAGCAATTGCAGCAGTCCTCGGTGGCACCCAATCGCTCCATACCAACTCCTTTGACGAAGCTCTTGGCTTACCAACTGAGAAAGCGGCGCTTCTCGCACTTCGCACTCAGCAAGTGATTGCTTATGAAAGCGACTTGGCCCGCACAGTTGATGCGCTTGCTGGTTCGGCGGCGATTGAGAGTTTGACCAAGCAGTTAGTTGAAGAGGTTGAAAAGCTCATTGCTCAGGTTGATGAATTAGGCGGAGCAGTTGCGGGTGTTGAGGCTGGTTTCCAAAAGAGTGAAATTGAAAAGAATGCCTATCGCATATCTCAGGAAATAGAGCGAAAAGAGCGAGTAATTGTCGGCGTTAATGAGTTTGTTTCAGCACCTGAGCCTTATCAACCCTTGCGAGTAGATGAGTGGGTTGCTGCTGAACAAAGTGCGAAGCTACAAAAGTTTCGAAGTGAGCGCGATCAAGGAGCATTGACTGATGCGCTGGAGAAAGTAAGTGTTGCCGCAAAGGGAAGTGAGAATCTGATGCCACTTATTAAGAGCGCTTTATTGTGCGGGGGAACAGTTGGCGAGATTTGCGATTCCTTGCGTGGTGTCTGGGGAACTTATCGCGCCCCTGAGAGTTGGTAATTAAATAATCTGGCAGATTTGAGTTCCGCTGGAGATACTCGCTCCAACTGCCAGATTCAGCGCGGAAATCTCACCATCTTTATGTGCAAGTAACGGCTGCTCCATCTTCATCGCTTCCAAAACCGCAATGAGATCTCCCTCTTTCACTTGATCACCATTTGCTACAGCAATTTTTACAACAGTTCCCTGCATTGGACTTGCCAGACTATTTCCTTGGTTTTTAAAGGTACGCGTTGTGCTCGAACGGCGGCGCTTTGGCGTATTACTTAGTACGCCAACTTCAAGGCGATGGCCATCCACTTCAACTATTAATCGCTCCATCACCGATTCTTGAAGCGATTCACTTGGATGATTAAAGGGCGGAATATCGTTCTGGAATTCACTTTCAATCCAGCCAGTAAAAACTTTAAATGGTTCAGAGGTAAATGCAGCATCCCGCACTACGGCACGATGGAATGGGAGAGCAGTAGCAATTCCTTCAACGGAAAATTCATCTAGTGCACGTCGGGCGCGTTCGAGCGCTTCTTGTCGCGTAGCACCCGTAACAATCAGTTTTGCCAGGAGCGAATCAAAATTTCCGCCGATGACATCTCCAGAAGTGAAACCAGCATCAACGCGCACTCCTGGTCCCGATGGCGCGCGCCATGAGGTAATGACTCCAGGTGTTGGAAGGAAGTTCTTACCTGGATCTTCGCCATTAATTCGAAATTCAATGGAGTGGCCACGAATCTCTGGGTCTGAAAACGAGAGTTTCTCACCGGTGGCGATTCGGAACTGTTCCCGAACTAAGTCAAGCCCAGTCACCTCTTCACTAACCGGGTGTTCCACCTGAAGGCGTGTATTTACTTCAAGGAATGAAATGGTGCCGTCAACGCCAACTAAAAATTCACAGGTACCAGCGCCAACATATCCAGCTTCCTTAATTATTGCTTTACTCGATTCATAGAGTTCTTTGATTTGAGATGCGCTTAGAAATGGTGCGGGCGCTTCTTCGACCAATTTCTGGTGGCGTCGTTGCAGTGAGCAATCACGAGTGGAGACAACAACTACATTTCCATGTGAATCGGCAAGAACTTGAGTCTCTACGTGGCGAGGTCGATCGAGATATCTTTCAACAAAGCATTCACCTCGACCAAAGGCAGCAACCGCCTCCCGCACTGCTGAATCAAAGAGCTCTGGAATCTCCGCTAACGTCCGCGCAACTTTAAGACCACGACCGCCACCACCATGAGCAGCTTTGATTGCAACGGGCAGGCCATGTTCCTCTGCAAAGGCAACGACTTCATCTGAGGTTTCCACTGGATCTGCAGTTCCTGCGACTAATGGAGCACCTACCTTTGCCGCAATTTTCCGCGCTGAAACTTTGTCCCCGAGGGCAGAGATGGCATGAGGTGGTGGCCCAATCCAAATTAGACCGGCGTTAATTACAGCTTCAGCGAATTTCGCATTTTCGGAGAGGAAGCCGTATCCAGGGTGTACTGCATCAGCGTGAGCAGATTTTGCAATCGCGACGATTTTTTCAATGTTGAGATAGCTTTCACTAGCAGTTGTTCCATCCAGTGAATAGGCCTCATCGCAGGCAAGAACATGTTGGGCGCTGCGGTCACCGTTGGAGTAGATAGCTATCGGCACCAATCCGTGATCTTTTGCCGCTCGAGCAACTCGAATTGCAATCTCGCCACGGTTAGCAATTAGCACGCGCTTCATAACCATCACTTAACTCGCTCTCAATGTTCGCCAGGGATAGCCAAGTTCCTCACAGAGCTCGCGAAGAGAATTCATGCTCAACCCGAGTACGCCAGTGGCATCACCTGAAATATGCGAAATGTAAGGGGAGCCAATTCCATCGAGTGATGCACCCCCTGCTAACTGCAGCGGCTCTTCTGTAGCGATGTAAGAATGAATTTCATCTTCATTAAGTTGCGCGAAAGTTATTTCAGTTGTTGAAAGTGCGCTTACAGATTTATTTTTCGCTACATCAATAACCGTTTGACCAGTATGTAAGAGACCGCTCTTTCCAACATATTTTCGCCACCAAGAGAATGCAACTTCTGCGCTCTGGGGTTTAGCCATACTTATACCCGCAAATTCGAGTGTGGAGTCGGCGCCGATTACTAGCACCTCTTCACCAGCATGGTTTGCCGCTACTGCGGCCGCTTTCGCTTCGGAGAGCGCAACCACCATTTTTGCGGGCGAAAGCTGTAAAAACTTTTCTTGCTCTTCATCGATACCGCTGACTTCAACGGTATGCGGGAGTTTTGCCTCAGCGAGCAGTTTGGTGCGCGAAGAGGATGCTGATGCAAGAATGATCTTCATAAGAATCCGCGCTAGTTCTCATTCATTTCAAGAGGGGTACGCAGAATTGGTTTTCCAAATTGCGAATTTGCATCGTGCTCGCGCTCTTCTTTGATGCGCAGCAGCGCCAACTCAATAGCGCGCTTTTCTCGTTCGCTCGCCTCTCCTCGAAATATTTTGATCACAGCGGAATATTTCCATGTTTACGTGGTGGAAGTTCTACTCGCTTATTGCGCAGTGCCCGAAAGGCTTTAGTGATACTTAATCGAGTCTGCGCTGGCTCAATCACTGCATCGATAAATCCGCGCTCTGCCGCTAGATATGGATTTGCCAATGTGTCGTCATATTCAGCCATCAATTCTTTGCGGAGCGCATCGGCATCAGTGGCGCTTGCAAGCTCTCTTCGATAGAGGAGATTTACCGCACCTTGTGCGCCCATAACGGCAATCTGAGCAGTGGGCCAAGCAAAATTAACGTCGGCGCCAAGATGTTTGGAGCCCATCACGTCGTAGGCGCCACCATACGCTTTCCGAGTAATCAGCGTGACCATTGGAACAGTGGCTTCACCGTATGCATAGAGCAATTTTGCTCCGCGACGGATAATGCCATTCCACTCTTGATCAGTGCCAGGCAAGAATCCAGGGACATCAACGAGAGTAAGAATTGGAATGTTGAATGCATCGCAGGTCCGTACAAAGCGAGCAGCTTTTTCGCTGGCATCAATATCTAGAGTGCCGGCTAATTGCAGTGGCTGATTAGCGACCACACCTATTGCATGACCTTCAATTCGTCCGTAACCAATAATCATGTTTGGCGCAAATGTCTCTTGAATCTCTAGGAATTCACCCTCATCAAAAATCGCTTTAATTACGCTCTTCATGTCATATGGTTGATTTGGACTATCTGGAACAAGGGTGTTGAGCGCTAGATCAGAGGAGTGGATTTCATCTATTCCAGTAATTGGAAATATTGGCGCCCGATCTCGATTGTTACTTGGCAAGAAAGCAAGGAGATTTTTTACGAAATCTATGGCATCGAGTTCATTTGCTGCGTGATAGTGCGAGTTGCCAGTCTTGGTGTTATGAGTTCTCGCGCCGCCAAGCTCTTCCATCCCAACATCTTCACCGGTAACAGCTTTGATTACCTCTGGTCCGGTGATGAACATGTGCGAAGTTCCCTCGACCATAATTGTGAAATCTGTCATGGCGGGTGAGTAGACCGCACCACCTGCACATGGACCAAGGATTAGAGAGATCTGTGGAATGACTCCAGATAATCTTGCGTTCCGACGAAAAATTTCACCATACAAACCAAGTGATACCACGCCCTCTTGAATTCTGGCGCCACCTGAATCATTTATCCCAATCAGTGGGATTCCTGCCTTCAACGCAAAATCCATCACTTTGACAATTTTTTCGCCGAAGACTTCGCCAAGACTGCCACCCATGACTGTGAAATCTTGTGAGAAGAGCGCAACTTGTCTGCCATCGATAGTTCCGTAGCCAATGACTACTCCATCTCCGTATGGCCGATCCTTTTCCATTCCAAAAGCCACTGATCGGTGTCGAGCTAATTCATCAAATTCAGTGAACGAGCCCTCGTCAACGAGCGCATCAATTCGCTCCCGAGCGGTCATCTTCCCTTTGCCATGTTGCTTTTCTATTGCACGCTCCGAGCCAGCATGTGTTGCTGCATCGAGCCGGGCGCGTAAATCCTCAATCTTGCCCGCAGTGGTATGAATATCACCGCTCATAGCCGTACCGTACCTCTCGTGGAAAACCTCGACATAGCGGAAATCATCTCAGCACTAGACCCGGGTTACTGGCGAGTACACCATTTTAATTTAATAGATTCCACGCAAAGTTCACTGGTCGCGGCGGTTACTGAAGGCCGCGCCACCGCGGGTGATGTATATCTCGCCGAATTCCAAAGCGCGGGAAGAGGTCGATTAAATCGATCTTTCGCATCTGAACCAGGTGCAGGAGTGTTGCTCTCTGCAGTTATTGCGCCAGAAATTCAAGAAGAAAATCGGTGGGGTTGGATCCCATTAATTGCAGGCGTTGCGGCATGCGCTGCCGTTTTTCAAACAACCGGTATCACGCTCTCTTTGAAGTGGCCAAACGATTTGATGATTGATGGTTTTAAGGCGGGCGGAATCTTGGCAGAGAAAGTTGGTGAGCAGGTCGTGCTCGGAATCGGAATTAATTGTCTCCAAGCTTCCGAAGCCCTTCCAGTACCTGGTGCAACTTCGCTTCGCCTTCATACCTCTGAAGTTGTTAATCGAAGCGCACTTGTTGCCGCCTTTCTCAATTCCTTAAAACGTTTTGTTGGTGAGTGGGATGAAAAGCCATTTCCTGTTGAGAATAGATATCGACAACTTTGTAGCACTTTAGAAGAAGAGGTGAAGATTTCCTTGCCAAATGGCAGCGAGGTGTTGGGGCGGGCTGCTGCTATCTCTTCCGACGGTGCATTGATACTTGCCGATGGGAGCATGTTTGTCTCCGCAGATGTCACCCATCTTCGGTTGAGTAAGTAGGCTTTTGCCATGGGCGCTCCAACTTTAGGCATCATTGGCGCCGGCCAACTTGCCCAGATGTCGCTCGCACCAGCGGCAGCGCTCGGGGTGAAATTAGAAATCCTTGCCGCAAGTCCACAAGATAGCGCGGCGCAATACTTTCCAGCCTCACTTGGTGACTATCGAAATTTAGAAGAGTTGATCGCCTTCGCGAGCAAATGCGATGTGATTACCTTTGAACATGAGTTGGTGCCGAATGGACATGTTCGCCGCTTAGAAGAGTTGGGACATTGTGTTCGTCCATCAGCGAGCGCGTTGCACCATGCGCAAGATAAAGCGCATATGCGGAAGAGTTTTGCATCAGTTGGTTTGCCACAACCTCAATGGAAAGTCATCAACAACGCCACAGAGATTGAGCGCTACCCAGTAATTCTTAAATCAATCTCAGGTGGATATGACGGTCGTGGAGTAAAACGAGTTTTGAATGAGAGTGAAGCCCAGAACGTTTTATCAGAGTGGGGAAGTGCGCTTGCTGAAGAGTTCATTGAATTTGATCGAGAGCTTTCGATCATGATTGCGCGCTCACCACATAATCAAGTTTCTACTTGGGTGGTCACTGAGACGGTCCAAAGCGAAGGTATCTGCACTGAAACTATTTCACCTGCACCTGCACTCGCTGATACGACTGCTTTTGCTGCGCAACAGA
>Ga0255178_1000325_pt1 | contig 12485 bp, 18 predicted proteins | sample Atl_Atlam_RepC_8_FD_183019 | JGI IMG/M metagenome (GOLD analysis project Ga0255178, IMG submission 183019) | Freshwater microbial communities from Altamaha River, Georgia, United States - Atl_Atlam_RepC_8d | ecosystem: Environmental > Aquatic > Freshwater > River | place: USA: Georgia...
TTACACAATTCCCAGCAAGAATGGACTGCACCTAATCTGCAGACCTTTTAACCTTCAAAAATTTAAGAGCGAACTTCCACACGTGGACGTTCATAAAGACAATCCAACAATACTCTATGCAAACTAACGAATTCATTCAAAATTTAATTAAGTACGTCTTGGTTGGCGTGCTATGGCTCTTTGTGCTCGGCATTCTTGAGACCAGAAAATCAGAGTCGAAAAGACCTAGAAGCCTTAAAGCAAAGGCTGTCATTGTGATTACTTGGCCAGTAACGGTATTCATCACAATAGTCTCAGAACTTAGAAAATTAATTAGCAACAAATAATATGGCAAAAACAATCGTAGTACACGAAAGATTTAGAACAAACGAGTTAAGTCTTAGACCCGGCGGATACACAGTGACCGTAATTTATTCGGACAGTTCTCAAAGAATCTATAATAACGTAAAGAATCCAAGGGCTTACATCAATTCAATTGCAAAGGATGAGACCATCGTAAAAGCGCTAGTAGACTCAGAAGTTTACTGGACAAGATAGATAAAATAAAGTCTGTCTAATCGATGCCGTATTCATATAGCAAGTACAAAAGAGAGGTTCGGGAACATATTCTTTCTGTCTTAGAACCTTCCGCTAAAATTTTAGATGTTGGACCGGGTTCAGGTTCATACTTTGAATTGTTGGGAGATTCCTATCAAATGGACGCTCTCGAGATATTCGAACCTTACGTTAGGATGTTCAATCTTTCGACCAAGTATTCTAACTTAATAATTGGAGACGTTCGGGAATTCGACATGGCCGAATACGATTACATCATTTTTGGAGATGTCATTGAGCATTTAACTGTTGAGGACGCAACGCGAGTACTAGACTCGGTCAAGGACAAGAAATACTTGGTAGCGGTTCCATTCCTATTCGAACAGGGCGAGGAGTTTGGAAACGTCCATGAAATACACTATCAACCTGATCTAACTGAAGAATTAGTCATTCAAAGGTACGGTCTAAAAAAATTGTATTCTGACGAAAAATACGGATACTTCATTAACTATGAATTTTAAAGTCATACTAAACAATATCAATAGACTCTCAACCACCAAAAAATTAGTTGAAGATCTATTGGCTAGAAACACCCAGGAAATTTGGATAATCGATAACGGCTCAACGTATCCTCCGTTGCTTGAGTGGTACGATAAAGCTCCATCTGAGGTAACCGTCTTGAAGCAACACAATGCTGGTCATCTTGCACTATTTTCAACTGGTGTCATAAACATGGTTAAGGAAGACTGGTGCTTTTACACAGATTCAGATATTGAGCTAAATCCTAACATGCCCGCAAACTATCAAGAGATCATGTTGGACACCGCTCTTAGACTAAATACCAGGAAGCTTGGCCTTGCTCTAAGCATTCAAGATTTACCAGACCATTATTGGTTAAAGAATCAGGTTTTGCGTAATGAAGCTAGGTGGTGGACTGAAGAGGTTGAGCCTGGAATTTATAAGGCTGACACTGATACAACGTTCTGTTTAATACAAAAGGTTGATCAATTCGACAGCTACCGAATTGCTGGCGATTTTACCTGCAAACACGTTCCATGGTATCTTGACATTAACAATTTACCAGAAGAGGAAGTTTATTATCTTGAGAATTGTTCAGATCACCGAGTAACTCAATACAGTAAGCAACATAAACATAAAAAAGAAATGTAATTGAATAATGAAAGTTAGTTTAATCTGCACCACCTACCGAAGATACAGATGCATTGAGCGAATAATCGAACAGTTTTTGCAACAAGACTACTTCAATAAAGAGTTAGTCATCTTTAACACTGACTCTGAGATTCCAATGAGTCTATCTGAAAGTTTACTTGAATTCTGCGAAAAGTACAAAGCTCCAATTGTATTGGTAAATAACTCGATTGACTACGAGACTGGGTTACCTTACACGAATCGAGGAGCAATATGTAGGGACGCAGTGACTCATTCAACTGGAGAACTCTTCATGCTAATGGACGATGACGACATTTATTTGCCATGGCATGCAAGACAGGCAGTTTACGGAATCATGGAGAATGGTAAAGCTGCATGGAAACCAGAACAGAGCATGTTCGCTACTCCATACAAGCTTGAACTTGTTAGAAATACTCTTGAAGCTTCGGTCATTGTTAAAATGGAAAAGATCAAGGAGATTGGGTTTAGAACCGACTTGACCGGATACGAGGGTCTGAGCTGGTATACTAAACTCCGGGACGATAGAGAATTGGACGAGCATAATAAAAGATACGTTCCGTCATACTGCTTTAACTGGTCGGATCCTTCTGACATGGCGGGTCATAAGCAGAGCGGAGACATCGATAACCCAAGTAATTTCGAAAACCATAAAGAAAGATCGACAGATGTTTCAACCAAACCGCTAGATCGTTGCGGAGTTACAAGCATCACGGAAGTGTACTCCAAGTACTATGAGTTCCTATTAAAAAATAAAGACCTTTTTCCGCCCGATCTTTGGGAAAAGTACGCAGAATCTTACGTAGAGAAATCAGGTTCGTGAGATAAATAATCTTGATGAAACTGTTTAAATTCAACGAATTCTTAACGGAGGGACAATTCTATCAAGACGAATTGAATCCAATTGTCTGGCAGGGAGAAGAAATTAATCCCGAGATCAGAACTAAACTCCTGCAAATAGCACACGACTTTTATGCTGACCTAAAAATCAGCGCGCCAATTGAGGACATCCAATTAACTGGGTCCTTGGCCAACTATAACTGGACTGAATATTCTGACTTTGACGTTCACGTCATAATGGATCTCTCAAAGATAAACGACGATGTTGAGTTAGTTAAAATCGCAATGGAGGGATTAAAAACCGTTTGGAATCAAAGACACCCAGTCAGCATAAACGGTTACGATGTTGAACTCTATGCTCAGGACATTAATCAATTACACTTGGCATCAGGCCTTTATTCTTTACTAAAGGGCGAATGGCTCAGAAAACCAAGTTTCAATCCACCAACAGTAGATCCAATGGACGTACAGGTAAAATCTGATCGATACATTGAGGCAATAAAGCAAATGATGGATGAGATTAAAGATGCTGATCCTGAACAAGCAAAGGACATTATGGAAAGAGCATCAGTTCTAAAGAAGAGAATATCTAGATCACGTGATGAACAGTTAGCGCATAAGGGCGGAGAGTTCTCAGTTGAAAATCTTGTTTTCAAGAGACTTAGAAATGAGGGATGGATCGGCAAGCTGATTGATTTAAAATCCCAAGCCTATTCACGAGTCTATTCTGAACCTACTAATGCAGCCGATTCGAAGTTCTCGACTGAAGCTGATGTAGTAGACGAATCTAAATTGGGAAAAGGTAGTGTCGTTGTCGTGCTTGGTCCAAATGTGGATGGCGGTCGCAGACTCTTTGCATTCAACGTCGATTGGAATAGAGAAGTTGAAAGAACTGGTTGGAGAGTAAATATGACTGGCTTAACAAATCCTCACATAATAGTAAGAACTGAAGATGGTAGACTCATCGCTCGGCCAGTATCAACCTCCCCAGCAGGTTTAAAAAAATACGCTGGCCTCACGGACATGCAGGTGGTTCTAAACTCAAAAACTAAAACCCCATTTTGGCATCAGACCGTTTCCTTTTCTAACATTCAAACCATGCTTCATGGCATGAGCTCTCTTTTGATGGGCATTCCTGACGTTCTATTTCCAAGAGCGTGATCGATTTATTTGGTATAATAGTAAAAATACTTAAAGTATGAGACCTCTCATTACGATAGTTGCTGGCGTTATCTTGATTGGGCTAGCAATTTCAGGCTTGATGGCTTTTATAGAAATGGTCGTTTTGCCTAGATTAGATAAGAGTAATAGTTTTTATAAATGGTGGAGACAATCTGTCATAACCGACGATGATTTGGAACCCTTTTAAAACTTTATGAATACCCTAAATACAATAAAACAATATGGCATCTAATAAAGAAATAGGAAAGAAGTATCAATTACTTGACGAGATCGAGCACGTTCTAAAAAGACCAGGCATGTACATTGGTTCTACCAAGCCTCATACCGGTAACGAATGGATCCTACAAGATTCTCTATACGAGAAAGAAGAATTGAGCTACAATCCAGGCTTTTTAAAACTATTCGATGAAATCATTTCAAATTCAGTCGATGAACACAAAAGGTCCGGTAAAATTAATACAATCAAAGTAACCGTCACCAGTGATACAATCTCAGTTTGGGATAATGGCGGAATTCCGGTCGTGCAGCACCCAGAACATAAAGTTTGGATTCCAGAATTAATCTTTTCAAACCTAAGAGCAGGCTCAAACTTTAATGATGAGGAAGGTCGTACGGTTGCTGGAACTAATGGAGTTGGTGCTTCACTAGTTAATATCTTTTCAAAGAAATTTACGATCGATACAGCAGACGGTAAGAACCGATTCCTACAAACCTTCACCGATAACATGTCAAAGAGAACTACACCAAAGATCTCTAAGAGCGGTCAAGGCTTTACTGAAATTAGTTATGTGCCAGATCTCAAGAGATTTGAGATGAAGGACATTGATGCAAGCCATTGGAAGATGATGAGGAAACGTGTCATTGATATTGCGGCTGCAAATCCAGGACTCAAGCTTGAATTTTGCGGAGAGAAGTTCAAGTTTAAATCCTTTAAGGAATACGTTGATCTCTACGTTAATGATTCGATTTGGGAAAGATCAAAGGATTGGGAGATTGCGATCGGCGTATCAAAAGATGGATACCAATCTGTTTCGTTCGTGAATTCAATTGAGACCAAAGATGGTGGTACCCATGAGAACTATATTTTAAATCAGGTCATTGAGTACTTACGTACAATGATTAAGAAAAAACATAAGGTCGAAGTTAAACCTTCTGAAATTAAAAATCATGTATTCTTATTCATAAACTGTACAGTAATAAATCCAGCGTTCTCTTCTCAGACCAAAGAGAAACTCATAACTGAGCCAAAGGACTTCGGAACAAGTCATTCAGTCTCTGAGAAGTTCGCAAAGTCAATTTTCGGATCAGAAGTTATTCAATCCCTACTTGACTGGATTGAACAGAAAAAGCGTGCAGAAGAGAGAGCAGAGCTAAGAAAACTTAATAAGTCATTAGCAAATACAAAAGTTTTAAAATTAATAGATGCTAAAGGTAAGGATCGTAATAAGTGTGTGCTTGGAATATTTGAAGGAATGTCAGCCTTATCTGCAGTTCGTAAGTTCAGAGATCCTCAGGTATTTGGAGCATTTCCGTTAAAGGGTAAGTTCCTAAACGTTAGTGAAATGACAAACTCTGGGGTCATCCAGAATGATGAGGTCGTCCAGTTAATGGCTTCATTAGGAATCAAGTTAGGTGAGGAACCGAGTGACCTGAGATATGGCAAGGTGTACATTTATACAGATGCGGATCCAGACGGCGACTCGATTGCTGGATTGCTAATAAACTTCTTCAATAAGTATTGGCCGGAGCTCTTTACTCAAGGCCGAGTCTTTAAGGTCATGACCCCGCTGGTCGTTGCTAAAAAGGGCAAGGACGTTAAACCGTTCTATTCAAATGAAGAATATCAGGAATGGGAAAAGAAGACTGGAGCCAAAGGCTGGGAAGTCGAGTACAAAAAAGGACTAGCCGCTCTAGAAGACGTTGAGTATAGAGACATCATTCACTCTCCTGTGCTAGTCAAGATCGAGAACGACAAGAGCTATAAGGAGAGCTTGAACAACTGGTTCGGCGCTGACTCTGAACCACGTAAAGAAAAACTACTAAAACTATCAATTTAATCAGTGGAAGATAACTTAACCCTAATCAAAGGAGAATTTGAAAAGCTTAAAGGCCAATTCGTAATAACTGACAGCTGGCGAATTGAGAGACTTGTAGCAATCGGCGAAGATGAATGGGATTACTATTACATAACGTATGATGGGCGTAAACTTACGTGGAACACTTGTGTTGGCAGAATTATGCCACTGAAGGGTTATCTTAGAGATAAGGACTACAATGAGTTCATTAGACTTGCCAAGCTAAATCATTACGACCAAGCAACTCTTTGGGGTAATAGTGAACCTGAAAAATATCAAATGATGGTTGACTCTCATCTGGCAGAATTGCTAGCTCTACCTGAAGATCATAAATTTTTGACACCAGTTTGTTTAGACCTAAATTAGTATATTAATAACACATGACTCAATTAAAGAATAAGACAGTAACCGAATATCTTGACCAAGACTATGCGATGTATGGAATGTACACGCTTGAGAACAGGGCAATTCCATCCGTTATTGATGGATTCAAACCAACTCAGCGTAAAATCATTTACATTGCAGATAAGGTCTGGAGATCAGGAAATGAAAAGCCATTAAAGATATTTCAATTGGGCGGTCGAATTGCAGCTGACGCACATTACCACCATGGAGACGGTTCGCTAAACGGCGCGATCGTTGGAATGGCTCAATCATTTAAGAATTCCCTACCTCTGCTTGAAGAGATTGGACAGTTTGGATCCTTAAGATCTCCAGAAGCCGGTGCCCCCCGTTACATTTCAACCAAACTTACCGGTAATTTCAGACTTCTTTACAAGGATTTTGAACTACTTGAGAATCAGATAGAAGAAGGCAATGTCATTGAACCTAAATATTTTCTACCAATCATTCCGACGGTTTTACTAAATGGAAGTTCAGGTATCGCAGTTGGATTTGCAACCAATATCTTAAACCGAAATCCATTAGACTTAGTCGATGCATGCATCAAGATTCTTGATGGTAAGCGTGCAGGTAAACTATTGCCTTGGTGGAAGGAATATTCCGGTCCAGTCGAGCAGGTTGCAGGGTCGAATCAATATTCAATGAGAGGAGTTTACGAGGTTCAGAACACGACGACCGTTCAAATTTCAGAACTACCTCCGTCAATGACCTTTCAAAAATATGAGGCGCATCTTAACTCTCTGCAAGACAGGGGCATAATCTATTCGTACGACGACAATTCGTCTAACGGTATCAATTACACTCTTAAGTTTGCTAGAGCGACTCTTGCTGATCTAATCGCAAGGGGAAAACTGGATCAAACTTTGAAAATGGTAGAGACTGAAACTGAGAACTTAACCTGTCTTGATGAACGCGGAAAGCTAATCATTTTTGAAGATCTTCCGCAATTGGTTGAATACTTCGTTAAATTTAGATTAAGCTTCTATTCGAAGAGAAAAGCATTCTTAATCAAGAAATACGGAGAGGAATTGATTTACCTTTCGAACCGGGCTAAATTCGTAAAGCTGATCATTGATGGTAAGCTAAAGATCAACAACGTTCCGCGAAAGGAAATCATCAGTTATTTGCAAACAGCTGGTTTCGACGAGGTTAACGGCTCATACAACTACTTGCTGAACATGCCGATTCACTCGTTAACGAAAGAAACTTATGAACAGCTGTTGAAGGAAGTTGCTGAGAAAAAGGCAGAGCTTGCTGAAATCAAGAAGAAAGAGCCAATTGAAATGTACAAGGAAGATTTAGTTGAGCTAAAGAAAAACCTTAAGTCCACATTAAAGTAAAATATCATCTATGATAAAATCATTTAAGCAATTCATATCTTCCCTGCTTGAGAAAAAGGGAGAGACTCATAGTTACGGTTGTGCAATGGTCTATTTTGACTTTCCTGAAATGGCAACCATCCATTCTCAAATTGATCCAGCTGATGTTTACACAGAGGAAGGAGATCGATCTTATGGGCTTGAGGACGAACCTCATACAACTTTATTATACGGTCTTCATTCAAACGAAATTCCAGATATGGTGGTCATGGACATTTGCAAGAGCGAGCAGATTGACGAAATTAAACTAAGTAATCCATCTCTATTTGAGAATGAAAATTACGATGTTTTAAAATTCGACGCTTCGTGCCAAGCTCTGAATGAAATAAATTCAAAATTGACCAAGCTTCCGCATACTAATAATTTTCCAGACTATCATCCTCACGCAACGATAGGTTACCTAAAACCTGGCACCGGTAAAAAATACGCTGAACTATTGGCTGGCCAAGAATTTACAGTAAAGCCTTCAAAAATAGTCTATTCAAAACCGGACGGAGACCGAATCGAAGAGTCATGGAACTAATAACAACTTACATCTGTAAACAGGGAGATATCGGCGTTCACAATAACATGTTCGGTGGAATCATTTTGTCGATAATCGACGATGCCGCTGCCAGTTATGCATCTCAGATCTGTGACACACAACGAATTGTAACATTAAAGATCGATCAATTGATCTTTGAGAAGCCAGTAAAGGTCGGAAATATTCTTAAGCTTTATGGATCAGTTAAAGAATTCGGAACCACTTCAGTAACTCTCTACATTGAGTTAAGGAAACATAACGTATTCACTGGAGTCCAAACCGTAGTTACTCATACTAACATTAAATTCGTTAGAATAGACGATGAGGGTAGTCCGCTAGCGATAAGTGAAAGAGTTAAGCAAAGGTACTTAGATCGAATCAAGGAATTCGGCCGAGCTCTCTTGACCCCAGAAGAACTTCAAACCAAAAGAAAAAATACAAAAAAGACAAATGACTAAAGTAATAGCTCCAGAAATCTTAGAAACTTTTATCTATGAGACCCTATTGGGCGAGTTCATGGTAAGCGATCCGTTAGAATTTGACCAGCCTATTCCAGGCGGACCTTTTGAAACTCGTGAGGCTGCTGAAAAAGCATTCACTGATTACGTTGTTCAAAACGATATTGAGTTTAAATAGTGCTAAAAGGAATACTTCAGAAAAACTGAGGAATTTTGCTGAGTCGGTCTTATTGTCGAGTTAATGTAGGCAGGATAGCCTTGATAGGTTAGAACGTACGAAAGCCCGACCTCGTATTTGTTAGCTATTTTTACTGACACAGCAGTATTGTTTCTAGCATTCAAATTATACAGAAAGGAAGTTTCTCGACTTGAAAAAATTGAAGGTTGAAATAATGAAACTGATGTAATCTTTACAATAACACTTTCGTATTCTATCTTGAATCGAGTTGATGCCCTAATCGTAAAATTATTCCATTGTGAATTAACGTCTGACCAATAATATTCAGGCAACATTATCTCAGATATGTTGATTGACCAGCCCTTACCGTTAAAGATCTCATAGCCTGCTCCAAGCCCAGCTGATGAACGCAAATCTATTTTTCGTAAATAAGATCTTTCCGCTTCCGCAAAACCCAGAACCTTCCAATTTTTTATTGATCTACTTAAATTGCTTGTCAAGTAGAGTTCATCTTCGTATTTTTTTAATTCATTATTTCCGCTAGACTGTTCACTCCATCGGTATGCCGAAGATATTACAAATTGTTTTAGATTAGTATCAATCTTTAGTTCCCCTCTTGCAGTCAATCCTATTGAATTAAAGTTTCCGCTATTTAGATCTCCACCAAAAGATAAAAATCCCTTGACTTGGCCAAGGGATTGATTAGTTAGCAATATAAAAATCAGTGCTAAAAATATTCTCATGAAATATCGGTTGATTCAATTAGAGTATATGTGAAAGAGTTTCCATGAATGTCCTTGGCCAATCTCATGATCTGCATGAATTCATTAAAGTCCTTGACTCTTTTAAATACTTGGCAACCTTCTGACCAGTTCTCAACGTATTGTGATTCCGTTTTTGGATTGCTACGGTGGCAGTTTATTCCAAACCCATTGCTCTCTTGAATTACGGTCTCATTAAATGTCATGTCTCGGTTGAGATCTCTGAACACTTTGATTCTACCTTTCTGTCTAAGAGCTTCGTATTTTCCCTGATGCAAGCCTATTTCCCAAAGTCCGCGATACTGGCCTGGAACAACTCTAGCGACTCCATTTGGATTATGAAATTCCTTAACCGCCTTTGTTCCTGGGTCAGTTGTGATTTCCCAGGACTTGAACTGCCAAACTCCGTCAATCTTAAATGAGACTGTTATTAAATCGTCAAATACGTTCGTAACCTTATCTGCGATGCTTGCAGCGTTGTTCCTGATCCCAACGATATTGACATCATAACCCTTATTAGTAGGATCATCAAACCAAACGTAACCCTTTGAAAGAACCGTCGCCTCAATCTGTTCTCTTGTGTAACTCATAGCTCTTTAATTTATTTTAGTAGATTCCAGTACTTCGTGAATTTCGCTTGACGGTCATCAAGTCCATGAGTACCACCGTTTACTCTCTTTGTAACAGCGATCACAGTTGCAGGGTCAGAACCCTTATCACAAACCGTCCAAAGGCTGTTAGTGTTAAAAAAGAAGGCAGCTGATGCAAGAGGATATTTGGTTGCAACCAGATCAGGATTAGCTAAAATATCGTCATCCACGAACTTATCGAATGCTGTGTAGTTGCCCTTACCTGTCAGTTGAATGTATCCTCTACCTCTAAACTTCCAACCCTCTCCTGAACCTTCATTTCCATTGCCCATTCTGGCAGAGTACACTCGATTTGCAATCTTTTCAGGTTGCCTAGCATAAGATTCGTTAAGAGTTCCTGGAAAATAGCTCGGAAATATTTTTTTAAGACCGTCAGCTGAATAGTTCAAATTCTCAGTGACTGCCGTAAATCCGCCACTTTCATGAGCACACTGTGCTAAAAAGTGAGCAAGTCTTAAAGGCGTTGTAATATTAAATCTTTTTGCCGTGTCTGGGATTTGAGCAAGAACTGCGTCAGGAATCTGGCCCTTAAGTCGGTCGAGGTTTAACGTTCCGGAACTAACCTGAACTGGCTCTGGAAACATTTTTGCCCAAGTCGAATCGCCTACTATTCCATCGTCTAGTAACCCATTTGCTTTTTGCCACGCTTTAACAGTTTTTTCAGTTCCAGGACCAAAGGCCCCATCGTCTTTTATTCCCAAAAAGCGCTGTAATTTCTTTACATCTTCACCCTGGGATCCATTTTTTAATAGCATAATCTTATCCTTTTTTGTATATTTATCTTTTCGATCCCGGGTAAAACCGGTATAAATAATAGTGTAATGAGTCCATACATTAACAAGAGAAGCGCAAAACTTCTTCTCGAGTGGTGTAAAGAGAAATACGGGCCAAGTCACTATCATAGCATTCGAACATTAAGTGTCAGATTAGACACCGGCCTTGAGGAGATGGGAATGTATTTTTCTAAACCCAACGAGATAGTAGTTAACCCAAAGAACCACCGTTCACTTCTGGAATGGTGCGGCACCATTATTCATGAGTACACCCATTTTAAACAGAACATGGATAAGTACGGTGAGTACCGAAACAGTTACGAAAACCATCCGTACGAGATTACTTGTAACAATCGGGAAGATCGGGATAAATTTGAGGCCAGGTTATGGCTTCTACGGAAACTTCGTAAGAAGATGTAGTATAGTATTACTCAGTTAAATAAAAAAAATAAAAACGAAACACCATGAAAAGAGTAACAATCTTTGCTATTGCTGTAATGTTTGCTACCTTACTAGTTAGCTGCGGAAATTCTGCAGATGAGGCTACTGTAAACGCAGTTGATACGACTGCCGTTGCTGTAGACACAACTGCCGTTGCTACCGATAGCGCAACGCTAGTTAAGGACACAACCGTGATTGCCGAACCTAAAAAGTAAGGTAAGAATACAAGCTTAAGCAAAAAACCCAAGGAGCCTAGTGCTCCTTTTTTTGTCAAATTTCTAAACTTAGCCGATTTTTAAAGTAGAATAAATAAATCCGTAAACTATTTACAACATGGAACAACCCAATCTTAAAGTAGGCCTCGAAAACTCAACTGCAATCGTTTGCGAAGAGTGTGGCTGTCAAACGTTCAGAGAAGCTTCGTACCTTCGCCGAATTTCAAAATTATTAACTGGTTCGCCAGAAGACATGATCGTTCCCATTCCTACCTTTGCTTGCGTAAAGTGTGGACATGTTAACGAACAATTTCAAGTAAAAGATAAAAAAACAATTCAACAATGATAACAGTTATCGACTATTGGGCTCCATGGTGCGGCCCTTGCAAAGTGATGGGACCTACCATCGATTCACTAATGGAAACCTACAACGTGCCTGACAGCAAGGTTGAAGTTTCAAAGATTAACGTGGACACTCTCAAGAAAGAAGAACTTGAAAGCCTAAACGTTAGATCAATTCCAACGATCATTATTAGCAAGGAAGGAAAAGAGGAATCGCGATTCGTTGGGCTACAGAACAAAGAAACATTAATTGAAGCAATTAACTCGTTAACCGGAGAGTAATGGAGATAACGTTCATATCTGATACGCATTGGCTAATCGCAGATGAGACCGATAAACGTGATTTGACAGATCTTTTACCAGGTGGGCCAATCCTTGTGCATGCTGGAGACGTTAGCGGCCGAGGCACTGAGCGTGAGATTAGGCTCTTTTTAAAATGGTTTAGCGAGCTGCCGTACACTCATAAGATCCTGATCTCAGGAAATCATGATTTCTTCTTTGAGGTTGCGAAACCTGAAGAAGTTGAAGCTATACTTGCTGAATA
>Ga0255178_1000331_pt1 | contig 12340 bp, 13 predicted proteins | sample Atl_Atlam_RepC_8_FD_183019 | JGI IMG/M metagenome (GOLD analysis project Ga0255178, IMG submission 183019) | Freshwater microbial communities from Altamaha River, Georgia, United States - Atl_Atlam_RepC_8d | ecosystem: Environmental > Aquatic > Freshwater > River | place: USA: Georgia...
TCGATCGCCTCAACGGTCTTCCGTGCTATCTCGGGATCGACCTCGCGCAGACCACAGACCTGTCGAGCATCAGCGCCGTGTGGGTTGACGGCGATCGCTTGATCGTGCGCAACTGGAACTACGCGCCCGAGGTCGGCGCGAACATCAGAGCAAAGCGGGACGGCGTTCCGTATCTCGAATGGTCGAGGCGTGGATGGCTCACCATCACGAACGGCGACACGACAGACTACTCGTTCATCATGCGACAGGTCGAGGAACTTGCGGCGAAGTTCAGGGTGCGGCTGATCGCCTATGACCCGTACAACGCGCAGAACCTTGCGCACGATCTTGAGTCGAAGGGCTTGCCTGTCATCCGTGTCCCGCAGTCCTACTTGAACCTGTCGACCCCCACACGGATGTGGGAACGCGCTGTCGCTGGGAAGAAGTTGAGTCACGACGGCAATCCCGTGCTAACTTGGGCGATGTCGAACACCGTTGTCGATAGGGATGCAAGCGACAACCCGCGCCCGTCAAAGCGCAGGTCGGTCGAGCGCATCGACCCCGTTGTCGCAGCGATCATCGCCGTTGCCGCGAGTCTTCACGATGAAGCGAAGGGCGCGAGCGTGTACGAAGAGCGAGGACTGATATGGCTCTGACCGATCTCATCAAGCGCGCCTTCAAGTCCACGCAGCCAGCAGGGCAGCCGCCGTCGAGCGGCGTGCAGGTGTACACGGGAACGGTCGCCGACACGGGCCAGCACATCACGCCGATCGCCGCGCTGTCCTGCGTGACCGTCAATGCCTGCGTGCAGGCGATCGCGACTGAACTGGCGAAGTTGCCGTGGTCGGTCTTCAGCGATTCAAGCGATGGGCGGTCTGTGCTGAAGGCGCATCCCGTCCATCACCTCATCAGGCACGAAGCCAACTCGGAGATGTCCGCGCTGTCGTGGCGCGAGTTGATGCTGACCAGCGCGTGCCTTACGGGCAACGGCTTCTCCTACATCGAGCGCGGGCCTGACGGTCGCCCGATCGGTCTGTACTACCTGCGGTCTGACTGCATGGAGGTCACGAAGTTGCCCACGGGCGAGGTCGTGTACATCTACAGCGGAGGGACGGACGCGAGCGGCAAGGCTGTCTTCTCGTCATTCGACATCTTCCACCTCATGTGGATGTCGCCAGATGGGCTGCTCGGCTACTCGCCCATCAGCCTCGCGCGTCAGGCGATCGGACTTGCGCTCGCGTCCGAAGCGTTCGGAGCATCGTACTGGCGCAACGCATCTCGACCGAGCGGCATCCTCTCGACGGAGTCGCAGTTGTCGCCCGAGGCGATCCAGCGGATGCGCGAGTCATGGGAGCAGCGGATGCGCGGCGTGCAGAGCGCGGGCGCGATCGCGGTGCTTGAGAACGGACTGAAGTATCAGCAGATCAGCCTGTCGCCCGAGGACTCGCAGTGGCTTGAAGGTCGCGCGTTCCAGCGCGAGGAGATATGCGCGATGTATCGCGTGCCTCCATCGGTCATCGGAGTCGGCGACAAGCAGTCGTATGCAAGCGCGGAGCAGGCGAACCGCGAGTGGGTGACCAACTGCCTGTCCTCATGGGCGGCGCGGCTTGAGTCGGAGGCGCAGCGCAAGTTGATCCGCAAGGGCGAAGAGGTTAGCACGGAGATCAGTTTCGATGCGATGCTTCGCGCCGACCTGATGACCCGCTACCGCGCATTCAGCATCGCGCGTCAGTTTGGCTTCATGTCGGTCAACGAGATCAGGGCAGAGATCGGACGCAACGCGATCGGCGCGGATGGCGATGTCTACCTGCAGCCCGCGAACATGGTGCCGACCTCAAACGCCTTCGGAGGCGAGAACCTCGCGCCCGATCAAGGCAGCAAGAAAGACCTGATTGGAGGCGATGTCGATGCCGTTCCCGATGAGGAGCGCGCCCGCACCCTCGATGAGATCGACCTGCGACCGACAGAGTCGATGGCATCGAACGCGCAGCGCGGGCTCGACCTTCGCAAGGAGTTCAAGCGAGGCGGTACGCCTGTCGGCGTGGCGAGAGCGCGTGACATCGCGAACAGGACGCGACTGTCGCCCGACACAGTCGGTCGCATGGTGTCCTACTTCGCTCGGCATGAGGTTGACAAGAAGGGCAAGGGCTTCAAGGCTGGGCAGGACGGCTATCCGTCCGCAGGCTTGATCGCGTGGCTGTTGTGGGGAGGCGATTCGGGGAAGTCGTGGGCTGATGCGAAGTGGGCAGCAATCAAGCGCGCGCGTGGTGAGGCATGATGCAAAGTCATCGCAGCATCGGTAGAGTCCCTGACATGACCGAAGTTCGCACATCCACCATCGCGCTCGCGATCGAGGAGCGCGCCGAAGGCGCGCCCAGCGCGCTCGTCGGCTATGCGGCGACATTCGACCAGCCGTATCCCGTCGATGTCGTGCAGGAGTCGATCGATCGCCGCGCGTTCGATCGAACGCTGCGCGAGCAGCCCGATGTCTTCGCGCTCATGGGGCATGACATGGGGCGAGTGATCGCGCGCACGAAGAACGGCACGCTTCGCCTTGCACCCGATGAGCGCGGGCTGCGAGTCGAGATCACGCCTGTGGACACGCAGGAGAGTCGCGATGCGTTCTCGCTCGTCCGCAGCGGCACGATCGATGCGATGTCCTTCGGCTTCCGCGTGACCAAGCAACAGTACGAGAATCGATCGGGCGAGGTGCATCGGCGCATCCTCGATGTCGATCTATTCGAGGTGTCGCTGGTCGCGTTCCCCGCAAACCCAGCAGCGACGCTTTCGCTGCGCGACAAGGAACTGGCTGCGGCGGCGCGCGTGATCGCCGTGCCGTTCCTCCCGCCGCGTCCGATCGCATAAGGACACACGATGCCACTGACCACAGTCTCACTACCGTCAGGCGTGCCGACAGGCGCTGGAACAGAGGCCGATCCGTTCGTGTGGACAGGTCGTGTCGCTGAAACATTCAGCAACGCCGTCTACGCAAAGGCTTTCGACAACTACCTGCTGTCGCGCGTGACCAGACTGCCCGCAGCAAGCGCGTTCAACCTGCGCAGGATCACTGCCTATGAGGCTGGTGCTGGCGCTGCGGAAGGCGCGACCACGACAGAGACGCAGATCAGTGGCGCTGTCGAGCGCAGCCTGCTTACTACATACCGCGCGCAGCAGACGATCAGCGCAGAACTCCTCGCGGACAGTGATGCGATGCAGGTCGTGGGCAATCTTCTCGCGCTTGAACTTGCCGAGAAGGTATCCGCGGCGTGCGCGGACGCTGTCGAGGCGGCATCATGGGATGCTACTGCTGCCGCTGGAGCAGGCGCATACAGGGACAATGTGATCACTGGCGGCATCACTGCAGGCGTTCCGACGATCCAGACCTTGAGCGCGCTTGTCTTCGGCACTTCTTCAGTCTTGAACGGGTATGCCGCTGGCAATCGCTTCACGATGGATCAGCGGAGCAGGCTCTGCATGATGATGAGCGGAGACACTCTCACGGAGTTCGTCCGCACTGCAGTCACTGGAAACATCGCTGGCATTCTGTCGAGCGACGATGGCGTGGTCAGTTTCCTTGGCGTTCCGATCTGCACCACGGTCGGGATGCACGCGAACGCAACCGCCACGAAGGGCGGGCTCCATGTGGCTTGCGTCGATCCAGCGAACATCATCCTTGCGGAGCAGCCGATGGTGCTTGCCGTTGACACGGAAGCCCTCGCAGCAAACAATCAAGTGATGATGGTCGCGATGTATCGCGCCGCAGCCTTCCTCTCGATCAGAACAAACGCCACGGGGCTGACACTCCGAACCATGGCATGACACACAACGCAAAGGAACAACATGACCATCCGTGAGATCACCGAAGAGATCGGCGCGCTCTATGAGCGCATGAAGTCTGCAGTCGAGGGCGCGACCGCCAAGGGCGAGCCCATGAGCGGCGAGGACAAGGAGCAGTACGCGAAGAACAGCGCGCGCATGAACGCGCTGATCGAACTGCGCGACCAGCACTACGCGCTCCTCGACGCGCAGAGCAAGGCGCAGAGCGTCCGCGATGGTCACAAGGCCGCGATCCTTGAGGCTCGCAACCTCTCGCCCGCAGCGGAGCGCAAGGCGAGCAAGACGCTCGACAGCGACGAGTACCGCGCGGCGTTCGTTCGCTACCTGTCCGTGGGCATGAAGGACTTGAGCGAGTCCGAGCAGCGCGCGATGACCGAAGGCACGGACGCTGACGGCGGCTTCCTGCCCAGCACCGACTTCTACGCGACTCTCATCGAGAAGCGTCTGCTTGCGAACGCGATCCGCGGCATCGCCAATGTCATGCCGCTCGGCACCTTCAAGACCGATGTCGTGATCGAGTCGGGCTACGGCACCGCGGCTTATGTCGCGGAAGGCAATGCGGTCAACGAGTCGAGCCCCACCTTCAGCAACCTGATCCTGAAGCCGTACACCATGCGGTACTTCACGAAGGTCAGCAACGAACTGATCGCTGACGCACCTTCGCGCGGCCCTGCGTTCAGCATCGAGTCCATCCTTGCGCGGCAGATCGGCAAGGTCATGGGCGAGAAGGAAGAGGCTACCTTCGCAGAAGGCGATGGCAGCGCGAAGCCGAAGGGCATCTTTGCCTACGCTGCCGCTGGCACTCGCGTCACCACTGCGACCTCGCAGGTTGTCGCCTATGCCGATCTCATCAAGACGGTCTACGCGCTGCCGCGCCAGTACCGCGCGAACGCGCGCTGGGTGATGACCGACAGCGTGTTCGCGAAGTTGCGCGAACTGCTGATGGTGTCCAACACGACCGTGGGAACTCCGACGAACACCATCGTCTCGGCATACGCGCCGCTCGGCTGGTCGATGGGCGATGGTCGCTATCAGGACGGCGAGCCCGACCGTCTGCTCGGCTACCCCGTGACCTGCATCGCGCAGGGGCCTGCGTATCCGACTTCGGGCGCGAAGGATGTCGCGGTGTTCGGCGACTTCGGCTACTACCACATCGGTGATCGCGAGTCGGTCAGCATCAAGGTCGCTCGCGAGACTTTCCTTGCGAACAACCAGACGGGCTACTTCGCGTTCGCCCGTCACGATGGTCAGGTGAGCCTGACCGATGCGTTCCGCTACCTGCAGATCAAGGCGTGACCTCTTCTCCCTTGGCTGGCTGGCGTGCAAGTCCGCATCCTTGCACGCCAGCCTAGCCGAGCCGTCATCGAGAACAGGCGGTGCTGGGTCGATGACTGCCCCGCTTGCTCCCTCTGCAGCCTCGAAAGGGGCTGCAGGGGCTTCCATGAGAATCAAACTGACCGCCTATGTCTCGACCTGCGAAGGTCGGTTCAATGCAGGCGACGAGATCGATGCATCGGAGCCGTTGGCTCGATCGCTGATCGAGTCGGGCAACGCCGTTGAGATCGAATCGGCTGCGGTCGATCCCCGTGAAAGGACGGCTGTCCGATGTATCGACGCAAGCCCACGCCCCGATGGTCGCAGTCAACCGCTCCCGCCTTCGAGCCCTTGACGCTTGCAGAGGCGAAGGCGCACCTGCGCGTCGATGTCTCGGACGAAGACAACCTGATCACCGCGCTGATTACTGCGGCTCGCGTCTATGTCGAAGGGCGCACAGGTCGCATCCTTCCGCAGCGCACCTTTACGGTTGAACTCGACGGCTTCCCGATCAACGGCGAGGACATCGTGCTGCCGTTCGCTCCTGTGTCCGCGATTGCTTCGGTGTCATACTTTGACACGACAGGCGCGGCGCAATCGATGACCGTGTCCACGCACTACCGCACCGCGCTCGGTCTGCATCTGCCGCGCCTGCGCCTTCCAGTGACCGCGACCGAATGGCCTGACACGGCGAATGTGTCGGATGCGGTTTCGATCTCCTTGACCGCTGGATACTCGGGAAGCAACTCCGTCCCCGAGACGATCAAGCAGGCGATGCGGCTTCTTGTCGGTCACTGGTTTGAGAACCGCGAGGCGGTCGTGACAGGCACGATCTCCACGCCCGTGCAGATGACCGTCGATTCGCTGTGCGGCATCATGCACACTGGCGAGGTGATGCTGTGAAGGCTGGCGAACTGCGTCACCGCGTCCGCATCCTCGCGCCGACATCGACCAGCGACACCTACGGCCAGCAGACCGAGACATTCGCGACAGTCGGCTATCGATGGGCGAAGGTCGAGGAGATGCCGACAGGCGAAACGCAGATCGATGATGGAGTGGAGTACAAGCGCAGGATCAAGGCGACCGTCCGCGCGCTCGGCACCAAGATCATCAGCCAGCGATCCAAGATCGAGTATGGCGGCACGCAGTTCAATGTGGTGAGCGTTGCCGATCCTCGCGGCGAAGGACAGATGCTTGAGGTTGTCGCGGAGAGGGCTGACTGATGGCGCGCAACAGAATCAGCACTGGAATCATCAGCGTCAATGTCACTGGCACGGAGCGCGTGCAGGAGAACATGGCGCGCTTCGCGAAGCGCACGCAGGAGGCTCTGTTCGTCCGCGCCATTCAGCCTTCGCTGAAGATCATCCAAGAAGCCGCGAAGCGCAACCTCGCCGCCGTGCCGAGCAAGTCGGGCGGCTCGACGCGAACCAAAGAGGCGATCGCAAGCAGGCTCTCGATCAAGTTGCAGCGGGCGCAGGGTAGCCGCTACTTCAGCAAGGGACGGCTCGCCGTGTTCTATGGGCGACCGCGCGGTGCTGCGCCACGGCAGGAAGCGGGCAAGGCACAGCCTCTTTGGGTTCGCGCATCGCTCGCGCACCTGATCGAGTACGGCTACAAACTCACGCACTTCTTTGGGCGCAAGATTCGCGCGCGAAGGATTCCCGAGCGTCCATTCATGCGCCCTGCGTTCGAGTCCAACAAGGCGGCGGCAGAGCGCAAGTTCCTCTCTGTGCTGCGCCGAGAGATCGGGAGCGTCAAGCCATGAGCCTACAAGCCGCGATCAGAACGCGCCTCCTGTCGCAGTCGGGAGTGACCTCGCTGGTCGGGCAGCGCGTCTATCCCGAGGCACGGGCGCAGGACAGCGCGCTGCCTTCGGTCGTGTACAGCATCAACAACGAGCAATCGCTTGCGCTGCTGTCATCGCCCGCAGGCTCTTGGAAAGCCGATGTCGAGATCGTCGCCGTGGCTGCGACGAAGGCAGACAGCGATGCGGTCGCGGCTGCGGTGATCAAGGCGCTGGACGGCTTCGTTGGGACGCTCTCTTCCACCGACATCCAGCACTGCATACACTCGCGATCTGTCACGGCGTACAACGCGCCGATGGCGGGCGAGTCCATCGGGACATTCCTCCACACGACTGTCTTCAGCACAATGCACAAGGGCTAGCGCATGGCAATCTCCTCATACAACACGCAGTTCCTCACCACCTCGGCTCCGCGCGGTGAACTCCTGCTGATCGGAGAGGTGACGGCCATCTCCTTTAGCGGCATCGGAGCAGCAGAGATCGATGTCACGCAGTTGTCCGACACCACCAAGAAGTATGTGCTCGGCACTGCTGACGGCGGCACAGTCGAGGTGTCGTGCAACATGACGAACGCCGTGCCGACCTTGCCGACCAGCGGCGATGCCGTTCCCGAGAACTTCATCCTTGCGTTCGGCGGCACGACCGCTGGCCTCCCGCGCGCGACCTTCACTGCGTACATCGCTGGCGTCTCGTTCGAGGCGAGCGTTGATCAGCAGGTCACCACGACCTACACGCTCCGACTCACTGGCGCGATCACGATGGGAACGAATCCCTGACCTCAAGGAAGGCACACCGACATGGCAATCTCCTCATACGCATCGCAGTTCACCACGGGCGCAGGATCGATCATCGGAGAGATCACGGCGATCTCCTTCAGTGGCATCACCGCAGCAGAGATCGATGTTACGCAGTTGTCCGACACTACCAAGAAGTATGTGCTCGGCACTGCTGACGGCGGCACAATCGAGGTGTCCTGCAACACGACGAACGCAGTCATCGCGCTGCCGACGAGCGGCAACGCGAGCCCGACTTCGTTCGTGATCCGATTCGGCCCGCAGGGAACGGTCAGCACGCCGTCCGTCCTCGCGACCTTCACGGCTTACATCAGCAACACCTCCGTGGAGGCGAGCGTGGATCAGCAGGTCACCACGACCTACACGCTTCGACTCACGGGCGCGATCACGATGAGCACCTCCACTACCGTCTGACATCGGAGGCTTCATGTCAGCGGGAGGCGGCGGTGCATTCTCATCTAGAGGCACGCGATTCGTCGCGGGAAGCAGCACACCTGCATCGACCAGTACGCGCGTCTACACCGTCCCGACGATCGAGGCAACCTCTGTTTCCTTTGGCGGCATTGGTGCAGCGGAGATCGATGTCACGAAGTTGTCCGACCAGTGGAAGCAGTTTGTGCTTGGCACGACCGACATCGGCACGATGGAGGTCGGAGGCTTCGTCAAGAACTCGACGGCGATCCCGATCCCATCGAGCGGCAGCGCGACACCGCAGGCGATGTGCCTCATCTTCGGCACGGACGCATCGCGTGGCGTTGGCGACGAGAACGGCAACCTGCGCGTGGATGTATGGGCGTACCTTGTCGGCGTGTCGGTGGAGGCTGCTGTCGATCAGGCCGTGTCGCTCACGCTCACCTTTCGACTCACGGACGGCATATCGGTGTACACGCGCAACGCTGGCGACACGGCATGGGTTCGCATCAGAGAAGTCGGCAGAACCTTTGACGATCTAACGCCCACCTAGTAGATTCCCCGCATGAGCCACACCGACAAGCAGACCATCCTGTCCCTCAAGTCGCGCCTCAAGGTCGAGCCCGTCGAGATCGATGGGCTTGCCGCGCCGATCTTCGTGCGCGGTCTGAACGGTCGCGAGCGCGATGCCTTCGAGAATGCGTGCTTCCAGCAGCGAGGCAAGATGCGAGTGATGACCACGGAGAACATCCGTGCCAAGTTGCTCGTCCGCGCGATCTGCGATCACGAAGGCACGCGCCTCTTCGCTGACGGCGAGGAAGGCGACCTTGGCACAATCCCCGCCGACATCCTCGACAGGCTCTTCACTGTCGCGCAGAAGTTGAGCGGGCTCGGCAGCAACGACATCGAGGACATGACGGGAAACTGAAGCGGGGCGGGTCGCGCCGATTCCTGATGCGGCTCGCCCTCGCGATGCACTGCACGGTCGAGGAACTTCTTGACCGCGTGTCATCGCATGAGTTGTCCGAGTGGCAGGCGTTCGATGCGTGCGAGCCGATCGGCGGCTGGCGCACGGACTACAACTTCGCCATGCTTTGCGCGCTGTTCGCCAACGCGAACAGAAAGAAGGGCGCGCAGCCGTTCAAGACCATCGACTTCATGCCGTTCCTGCCCGACAATGATCCAACGGGCGAGGACAAGGCTCTCGCCATGTTCCAAGCGATGGCGGCAAACGCAGCGAAGGCGAAGGGCTCCTGATGGCGACAGTCGGCAACCTCTTCGTGAATGTCGGAGCATCGACCGCTGGGCTTCAGCGCGGGCTATCCACTGCACAGAAGAAGGTCGAGGGCTTCGGCAAGCAGGCGCAGAGCACGCTCGGCAATCTCGGTCAGGTCATCCCTGACTTTGGAGGCGTGACGGGCGCGCTGTCGGGCGCGCTCGACAGGCTGAGCGCGCTGAAGGACATGGGCGGCGTGTTCACCGCAGGCGTGAAGGCGGCGACGAAGGCGCAGGAGGAACTGACCAAGGCGATCGAGGCGAGCAAGGCCGCAGAGGCTGCGCTTGCGTCTGCGAAGGGCGCGCGCAGGAATGTCGGCATGGCGCGCGCAGACCTCGCCAAGCAGGGAATCAACCCCAACAAGGCATCGCAGGCGTTGTCAATCGTTGACACGACACCGCTGCGCGAGAAGGTCGCGAAGAGCGCGAACGAAGCGGCTGCAGCAGAGCGCGCGCTTTCGGAGGCGCAGGCAAGCGCGTCCGCGCTGACGGCTGCGAAGCACGCAGAGAAACTTGCCGCGATGCGCGACAGCGTCACGAAGGCAAGCGACAAACTCGCGCAGGCAGAGAAGGCGCTGACCGCAGCGCAGTACAGGGCGACCGTATCGAAGGGCGGGCGCGATCCGTTCGGCGGTCGATTCATCGCAGCACAGAGCGCGGCAAAGCAGGCGAAGGCAGAGCGCGATCTTGAGAAGGCGAGCAAGGCGGTCGCAGCAGCGCAGCAGGACAAGGCGAATGCAATGAGCGCTCTGTCCGCGGCTGCGAAGGCTGCTCCTGTCGCGCAGGGGGAGCAGGCGATCCTGAAGGCGACAGAAGCACTGACTGCCGCAAAGCAGAAGCAGATCGCCGCAGAGACTGCGCTTGGCGCGGCACGCAAGCGCAACCAAGAGATCGAGAAGGTGCGCGCGTCACTATCTGCGCGCGGCATCGACACGAAGAACCTTGGCAAGTCGCTGCAACTGACCGACCTGTCGAAGTTCCAGAAGGGCGTCGAGCAAGCAAAGGCAGCGGTCGAAGACAAGGAGAAGGCGCTGAAGGCTGCGACAAGTGGCTTCCGCGCGTTCGGCCTTGTCGGGAAGGGTGCTGCTCTCGCCGTTGTCGCAGTCGCAGTCGCAGCGATCGCCGCTACCGCAGGCCTGCTCTCGCTCGCGAAGGCAGCAGCAAAGCGCATGGATCAACTCAAGGACGAGGCTGCTGCATCGGGCATGAGCGTCGAAGGTCTACAGCGTCTGAAGTTCACCTATCAGGAACTCGGCGTTGCAGAGGGCGTTGCCACGATGGCATCGCAGCGGCTTGCTATCTCGCTTGAAGAAGCAGTTCGCGGTGGAGAAGAGGCGCGCGAGAAGTTTGCGCGCCTTGGCATCGACTACAAGCAGATCGCCTCCATGTCGCCCGATGAGGCTCTGCAGGCAACAATCGAGAAGTTGCGAGGGCTCGGCTCTGCCCGATCGCGTGTCGCCGCGCTCAAGGACTTGTTCGGAAGGCAGGGCATGGGCATGGCCGCAGCGGTCAACGCCACGAACGAGGAACTGGAGAAGGCGCAAGAGCGCGCAAGCAAACTCGTCATCCCGAGCGCGATCGTCAATGACCTCGCGGACACGAATGACTCGGTCGAGGCGATGGGTCAGGCATTCCAGAATGTCACGACTCGGCTCGGCTCGACCTTCTCGCCCGTGCTTCGTGATCTCGCGGACTCGCTGTTTGAGATGATGACCACGGATACTGATGCGCTGATGGGCGGCCTGCAGGCAATCGCTCTTGTGTGCGCGGTCATCTACGATGTGATTGCGCTGGTCGTGAATGCGCTTCGCCTTGTGTGGAACCTAGTCCAAGCCATCGTTGGCATAGTGGGGGCGGCTCTGCTCGCCGCGTTCGCCGCTGTCGCGAAGGTCGTGCAGGCGATCGCATATGCGATCGAGTGGCTAGCGGGATCGAGCCACACGGTCAGCGATGCGATCGGGTCTGCTGCGTCAGGCGCTTGGGCTGTTGCTGCAGAGGCCGCGAAGGGCGCGGGCGAAGACACGCTTGAGGCTTTCCAAGCGGGACTTGATGCGGTCAATCCAAACGCAACGGTCGCTGTCATCGGACAGATCGGCAAGTCATGGAACAAGACGGAGGCGGCGATGTCGCAGCCCGTCGATGTCGGCATTCAGTTGAACGAATCCGATGTGAAGGACATCGAGAAGACGCTTCAAGGTCTTCGCGACAAGGCTAGGGAACTGACGCTTGGCGAGAGCGAAGCCGTGCTGCAAGGGCTCCGCGACAAGGGCGCGACACAGTCGCAGATCGATGAGGCTGCATCGCTGCAGAAGATCATCGCCGCACGCGAGATGGAGAAGAGCATCGCAGAGAAGGAACTTGAACTCCGCAAGCAGATCGCGCAGGAGACAATGTCTGCGGCGCAGTACGCATACGAACTGGCTCGCCATGAGGGCGCTACTGCGGATCAGGCCTCGCGAGTCGCATCGCTTACGGAGCAACTCGAACTGGTGCAGGCGCAGAAGCAGGCGCACGAAGAGAACATGGCGACGATGACCGAACTCGCAGCGAAGGTTTGGGACATCGGCAAGAGCGAGCAGGACATCCTTGCTGCGAAACTCGCATCCAATGGCGCATCGCAGCAGATGATCGATGAGGCTCTGCGGCTGCAGGCGATCCTAGACCAAGCCGACACGGACAAGTCCGTTGCCGACCACTTCGCGAAGTTGAACGATCGACTGCTTGAGGCGCAGGACAACGAGCGCGCGCTGATGGAGCAGCAGTTGCGGAACATGGGGCTCACTGGCGATGCGCTTGCGGACGCGGTGCAGAAGTCGCTCGACATCGAGAAGCAGATCACTGCAGCGGAGAAGGCAGCAGCGGATCGCAAGCAGGTAGAGGACACGCTTGCGGAACTCACCGAGGACTTTCAGAACATCGGGCTTGA
>Ga0255178_1000347_pt1 | contig 11748 bp, 22 predicted proteins | sample Atl_Atlam_RepC_8_FD_183019 | JGI IMG/M metagenome (GOLD analysis project Ga0255178, IMG submission 183019) | Freshwater microbial communities from Altamaha River, Georgia, United States - Atl_Atlam_RepC_8d | ecosystem: Environmental > Aquatic > Freshwater > River | place: USA: Georgia...
CGGAGGATGAGGTTGTGAATGCGTTGCAGGCGAAGCATGCTTCGTTGCAGGACCGTCTTGACCGTGTTGTTCCGTTGCCGGAGGTGCTGCGATGACCACTGCTTATGGTCCTGTTCGTGAGGTAATGTTTGCCCCTACGTCTGATGTTACGGATGTTAACACGTTTTTGATTCGTGATGATGCGTATGCTCGTTCGTCTGCGGTGTTGGGTCGCACGCTTAGGCTTGGCGACCCTATTGATACTGGTGCGGTTTCTGCTGCTTATCAGACCACTTGGTCTGGTGGACGTGACCAAACCATTTTTAATGATACTTCAATGTTTTTGGATTCCACTTTGGATACCACGGACCCTTCTGGCCGTTTGAAAATGTGGATGGGTTTTGAACCTTTGGGGTATGGTGGAGTTGAATACTCTACATCAATTATCAGTGCTTTAAGTGGAACTTCTTTTTCCAATAACTCTATTCTTTTTTGCAATACAGACAATGTAAATACTTCAGTTTATCGTCGTCTTGTTGATACGCCATATACACAAACAAACATTTCAACATTTTATGGTGAAGTTGGAACAGCAATGTGCGCTCTTGACCAAACTGGTGGGATTGCTCAATCGTATACTGCTATTGGTTTCAGTAATGGAAGTTTTAAAGTAATTGATAATCACACTGGAACTGCGACCGATAGAACAACTTCAGTGGTTGCGGACCGTGCCTATATTTATGATATTGTACCATATAATAGGAAAATGGCCGTTTTGATGGGCCATAAATTATTTACAGTTGATACTAATAGTGGCGGCATAACTACTTGGACAGAAATAGTCGCTTTTAATCAAGCGATATCTCCAAGTGGAGGCGCTGCATCTTTAGCGGTTGTTGGAAGCACATTGTACATTCTTATTCAGTACCGTGGTGGTCGCGCTGCCCTTTTTGCTTCAGATGGTTCAAGTGGTGCAACTCTTCTTCATATTTTTGAGAATAGTTACCCTGTGAAGTTGCATGCTTTTAAGGGTGGATTGTATATTCATATGAACGAAACTGCTTTTACGCAGACCGTTCCGACTCAAGGTAAATTGAATTCAGTTCTTTATTCGTATACTGGCGGTTCAATGCGCAGATTGCATTCTCGAAACAACTCTTTTCAATATTTTGTTAGCGCCGTCAGTTCAGGTCCATCCTGTATTTGGAATGATTATATTGCCATATCATATTATTCTCTTCCTAAAGCACTTTCTTCAACTGAAGACAGGACGGTGGGGGTGCTTCTGTATGACCCTGTAAATGATTCTTTCCATATGGGTCCGTCGATGAAGGGTTTGCCTGCCGGAACGGTTGTGAAGGCGATGGGCCAGTCCAATGGTTCTTTGTATATGAATATTTATGATGGTACAAATAATGTACTATGCAGTACAAGAAGGGATGAAATTGTATGTAAATGGGGCTGGAGTGCTGCTATACCAATTAGTAGTGGGATTCGAGCAACCCAACAGAAGCACAGTTTGATTTCTTCTGCGTTTGATGCTGGTCTTCCTGACCAGCAAAAAACATGGCTGCGAGTCAATGTTAAACACAATCTTGAGACCGATGCTGGTGGTCCGTATATGCCAACAATGAATGTCTATGTACGCACATCAAGTAATGACTATGATTCAACTCAATATTTGATTGGAACTTACAACCCCCCTCTTGGGGTAAAGGGTTGGAGAACAACCTCTTTTGATATCGCTTGGACTGGAACAAAATTTCCAAAATCAAATCAGTTGCGGTATGTGATTGAATTGACATATCCACACAATCCGTCAAATCCAGAATACGGTGCGGTACTCAGAGACGAAGTTATGATTGACAGCGTATCGGTAGAATACATGCTGGTAGCAACACCTAAAAAGGTGTGGCGTTCCAGAGTGCTTTGTGAGGATGACCAACTTGACCTTAACGGTGACGCTAATGTTTTGAACACACGTCAGGAGTTGGTTGATAAGTTGTTTGAGTATTGGGAGGACGGGCAGCCATTGTATTATTGGGATGCTTCGCCTACGGCTATTACTCCATCTTCAGTCAATTATGACCATATTGTTATGATTACTGATATCGGAGAAAATAGTTATCGGATTGATGACCGTGGAGAGGAAGTTAATTCTGAGGTGTCCCTCACGATGTATGAGGTGGCGTGATGCGTGATATTGAAGGATATGTTAGGAAACCGGGGCGCACTCAGCGCCCACGGTCCTATGAGTTTGTTAATCCGTATCCTCAAATGTCTGAACCAGAGGCTCGTGTGTTCTTGTTCCTCAAAGGTTTGGGTGTTCCATTTTCTTGGCGTGAGTTCGATGGCAAAGCGTATGCTCCACAGTTTGCGGAGTTTATGCCTTCGTTTGTGCCAGAGTTTACGTTAACTGAATATCGTATAGTCATTTTGGTTATTGGAACTTATTGGGGTTCACTTCCCGGTGTTTTGGACACTAACGGGTTGGCTGCCGCTTGGTTGCAGGCTGATGGGTGGAAGGTTGCTTTGCTTTGGCAGCAAGATATTACTAATGATGTGGCTAAGGCGGTTTTGAAAGAACTGCCCGAATTGGCTGCGCCCACATTCCGGGGTGGTCCTAAGAATTTTCCTGAAGATTATGATAAGTCATATATGGAACGTAGGAGACAGTATTTGCGTTCTGTTAATTTTCAGAAACGAAAGTTTTTTGATGAGACTCAAAAATGGGATGATTGGGATGGAAAGCGCAAACCCAAGCGGGGCGATAGGAGACGTTCTGCTAGAATTATTCGTGAGGCCCGTCCGGAAGAGACTCCCACTGTTGGGGGTTCTAATCTGAGGGGTACTTTCAATTTTAATTTCAATAAATCAAGATATAAGGCTGCACGGAATACGCGTTTCAGCATGCCTCTTTATCGAAAACAACCTGAGAAGGGTCAACAATGATTGTGTTTGCTGCTGTTGTTCTTGCTGCGTCGATTGTGTTTGCCGCTGTCTGGCTTGAACGTGGTTTGTCCAAGGTGTCACGTATGCTTGTGACTGCTGATGAGGCAGAGTTTGTGTCTCTTGACAAGTTGATGGCTGAGCAATATCCCGAGCAGTTTTCCATGCTGCCCGGAGATATGCTCTTGGAGGAAGATTTCAGTCTTCTTGACTAGACAGGGTTTTTTCTGCTAGTGCGGTTAGTTGCATTAGGATTTCTGGACTGAAGTTAACCATTGCTTCGGCGTCGGTCTTCTGCTCGTATGTTGCTACAATGTAGTTGAACTTGTTGAGCAGTTGACCGTTGCCGTTATGCCACCAAAGGTCTGATAGCAGCGAGTCTGCAATGACTTTAAGTTCTTGAACTCGCTCTAGTGTGAGTTGTTCGGTTTCAATTCCTTTGGTTTCCTCGTTGGTGAGGCTTGCTGTTGCGAATTTCTTTCCGTTTGCTACCATTAGATATCCTCCCATTGGGTTGTGGTTTTGACTATTCGGATTTCTCCGAACTTATATTTGTCCCATGCTGCGGCTGCTTTTTTGGCAGCCGTTTTTGACGTGTGGATGCGAACCCATGTTTTTGCTTTGTTGGTTTGCGGGTCACGTCCTTTCAGGATTACAGCATAGATTTCTTTTGGAATACGCACTGCATCATCATATGAATGCCAGTAGTCAGCGTCAGTCATAGTCTCTGTTTTTCCAGTAAAGCCAATCCTCAAAGTATTTTTCCCATTTGCGTGAGGAAACGTCTGGCTCTTTGCCGTATTCTTCTTCGTATGCTTCGTAGGCTTGTTCGTGGTCTTGTTCGGTCCATTCATCGTCGTCAGGTTCATACCATGATGATGGTCGGTCGATTGGTCGCATGATACTCATATGGTTTCTCCTCTCGGTTCTTTGTCCCATAGGGCGTGTTGCATTGCGGAACGCACTTGACGTTCCTCTGGTGGGGTGAGTGAATGCCAAGGTCCAGTCATTTTTCTGATTAGACCTACTGGCATGATTACTGTCACAATCTGGTTGTCGGGCATTCTATAGTTTTCCATTATGACTCCTCAGTTGCTTGGCTTCATCCATTGTTCACGGCTGTTCGCCTTTCGGCTACAGGTTGTGCAGAGTACTGCAACGAGTTTGATGGGGGATTGATATTTGGCTTCGCATTTGGGGCATTGCCAGTTTTTGAAACTTTCTGTCATGTTGCTCCCTTCTATTGGATAGACTTTATTATATACGTTATCGACGGCGTTGTCAAGTTCTTTCATTGCACTCATCGCCCGACCGCCTGACGGAGCGCGTCTTCCGCACGGCCGAGTCGGATTCCCTCTGCGCTGCCCATTGATTTCCGTGAGGTTTTCCGAGCATCGTGGGCGTCGGCCCATTCGGTGATGAGTGCGCGCAGTCGCTCAATCTCATCGGCGGCTAGATGATGCAGCCAGCAGTCCGTGTGGCCGTGGTCGGCCTTCGGGTCGTCCCCCGTGTGCGGTTGACCCGATGGGCAGGCTCGGTCGCGCAGTTGTTCAACGATGTCATTATTATGTTGCATTAGAGCCATCCAAATTTTCGTGAACACCCCGGCCAAGCCTTCCAGCCAGAGGTAGCAAGAACTTTTTCTGCAACAATAATCTGTTGCTCGCGACTGGCAAGGTAGGCGTCGGATGCGAATTCTTCGCCACCCATCGCACGCCATGTGCCAATGTGGAACATGATGCCACCTGAGAAACCTCCGGTGACGGGTGGATAGGCCCAGTTGCCGCCAGATTCGCAGACGGCGAGCCGGTCCCATTTGTCTTCTGGTGCGGGCGTGATTTCGGTATTGCGGTATTGCGGTACGGTCGGTGGCACGTACGTGGTTGTTGTGGTGGTGAGGAATGACCAGTCGATTGTTGTGGTAGTTGTTTCCGGTGGCAGCACTGTGGTGGGTGCTGCGGGGGTACTGCTTGGCATCCCGCCTGCGTCGGTGGATTTGATGTGGATTGCTGGTGCTGCTAGGAACAACAAGATTAGTACTGCTACTATGATTAGGAATCGTTTAAGAGTCATTGTTTCTCCATTTCATCATGTTGATGAAGTTGACGGTCCACCACATGAGTGACATTGCGATAAATCCGGGTTTGTCGTATTTGATTGAATACATGAACCACGGGATTGAGTGGACTAGGACGATGGCCCATCCGTACCATTTGCGGTTTCCGACGAGCCATGTTCCGGTGAGTCCTACGAGTTCAAAGAATAGCAGAACCCATGTCCATGTTGTTTCTGACATTACTTGCTCATTGCTTCGATGTGTCGTGTGAGGAAGTCAATGAATTCTTCACGGGATTCTTCGCTTCCCATGTGGAATGCTTTGCCGACGAGGGTGTCCCATCGACGGCCATGCACGTAGTTGCTAACCGTTTGCCTTACGTTGTTCATCTCTAGCCTGCTTTCTGCGCTTTGCTCTGCCATATGGGGTTTCTCCTGCTCGGAATCCGGCGAACCATCTACTGTCGTCACCGAATGTGTTGGCTGTTTCGATTCTGTCGCCCTCTTCACGACATTCTTCCTGTACTGAACATTGACTACAAATGTTTGTCAATGCTTCATGTAGTTCCCTTGGGAATGGTTTTCCTTGCTCGGGGGTAAAAACAAAGCGCCTGTCTCCACGACAGGCGGCATGTTGCAAGATATACAATTCCTTTCTGGAAGGTTCCGCTAGTTGTGGTAAAACAATCTGCGGTACCGGGTCCTTGTGCTTTTTGAGTTGCTTGTATTCTCTTCGATATTTTCTTTTACATTCCGTACATTGGCGTGAAATGCGTTCGTATGCTTTACTTTTGCCGTTGCCGTAATGTCTGTATGTTCTGATGATTGGGAAATCGGAATGCGGCTTTTCAAGGCCGCAGTTCCGACATTCCATTGTTTCGGTATTCAGTTTTCGTCCTTCACGATTTCAACTGCCGGTGCGGGTGCAACCTGCTGGGACGCCTGAATCTCATTGAGCAACTGGTTGACACCGTATTCGACGCCTCGCTGGAAGACGGCCTCAGAGTTGTCCTTCTGATAGGCGGTAACATCCTTGAGGGCCTTGACTGCGGAATGAATGATTGCGTTGGACTCTTCGGGCTTCAGGTTGATGCCAACTCGCTTTGCAAGCGATTCAAGTGAGGTTTGGGCATACTCATACTTGGCGGGTCCGTCCCATCCCAACTTGTCACCGGCTTGTTCTGCGGCGGCGACGACATCGCTTGCGAAGGCGATGACGCTATTAAACTGCTGTGGCTTCAACTTTGTTTGGAGCCATTGGCGAACCCCAACGGCGACTGCTCCGATTACGGCGGTGATGAGTGCTACAATGTACTGTTCCATTTGTCTCCTAAAATTCTTCCAACCTGCGGGTGTGCGGGTCGAATCTGAGTGTGATGCCATCCTCGCATAGTTCGGAGAATGGTCTATTTTTTACAAGTTGCAGGATTGATTGTCCTCGCAGCCCATCGTATTCGGAACGCATCTTCCAATAATCTTCAGGGTTTGCAAAGGAGTATCTATCCTTTTTGTATTTGGGATTTCGGTCTGGTCGGTATAGTCCAAATACCCAATCTGCGTGCTGTTCGCCCGTGAAGACACCGGAGGATAGAGTGATTGGCATGTGTCCGTCGTTGCGGACACCGCCTTCTCCACCGCCTCGTCCAACCTGTTGCAGCGCGATGACTGAAAGGTTGTCGTGTTGTGCGAGCGAGTGAAGGTCGCCAATTACTTTGTCATATCCCCGGTAGTCCATTGCGTCGGCAAGTAAGCCCACATGGTCTACGAACACTCGTACAGGTCGTGTACCTGTTGAGTCCTCAATATCGTTGAGCATAACCGAGATGTCTGCTACAGCGGGTCTTGAAGGGTTCACGAAATGTAGGTGTTGGTAAGTTTCTTGGAGTTGGTCTAGTGCTGCGACAAGTTCGTGAAATCGTGGGTCGTCCGACCCCCATCGGAGGACTTCCTCAATTTCTCTCCCGGCAACTTCCAAGTCATATGTCATGGAGACAAGCCATTCTACCTGCCTTCGTGGGGTCATTTCCATGTTTACCACGAGGGTTGGTACTTCTGGCGTGTTTCTGATGACGTTTAGGTACCATGTGGACTTTCCTGCTGATGACCTCGCCCACATTAGGGCGAGTTCTCCAAGGCCAACGGACCCACACCTGTCATCTACCGACCATCCCGTACCGAAACGGGCGTGGTCGATGGATGCGTTTAGGCGTAGGTCCGCTGCGGCCAGTCCAATGCCGATTGGCGAAAGCACTCCGGGCATGTATGCGGAATGCTCTAGGATGCTCAATTGGAGAGGAACTCCCGAATCTTCGTCTTAACGAAGTCGTTGTTGGTGTTCTGTGATGCCCAATCAAGCCAACCGGGGTCTTCGGATGCGACCTGAGCGATTGTCTTGCCACGATGCTTGCCGAACTTCAGGATGGTGGCACCTGCGGTGCCTCCGCTGGATGCGGAGAATCCGCTGTTCTGCTGTGGGGTGGCGTCTCGGGCAATGTCGGCAACCGACGAAGGAGACTCGAACGTCTGTACGACGGCCTCTGCCCCGGCGAGGGCAATGGAGCCATTGAAGATGTCGGTACGAATCTGCTCGTAAAGGTCTGCCGACCAGTCCTGCGGGCCAATGGCCGCATAGATTGTCGCTGCTGCTGTCGCACTATTCTGTGCGATAATGGCATGGTCCTTGCTGAAACTCAAATTACTCTCCTAGGTTGAATTGAGTTAGTGTCGGAACCGGGTGGGAGTAGGGAGCGACAACTCCCATTCCGGCCCGACCTAAACTAACTACGGGTTTTGATGGTATTGTAGACAACATTTCTTGTTGCCGTTTTATTCCCATTTCAGGAAATAAATTTCCAAGGCTCATCCGGGAGGGGCCAGACGGCATACATCCCCTCAGACACCTCTAGAAGCCCCTCAGAGGCTTTCGTGTGGTAGTAGCAGTATATGGACCCCATTTGGCGCTGTTCTTGACAGTCGCCCCGAATAAGGCCGATACAGGCGCATCTGAGATGACCCTTGCGGATTCCGTTCCCATAGGAAAGTTCCATGTCGGGAAGGTTCTCGCTTCGGGGTACCCATTCACGCTTCTTCTGCTGCGGGTTGACAAATTGTGACAGTTCGACTGTCATTACTTTCGCTCCTTAAAGTATAGGTTGATACATTCCTGCTTTTTAGGACAGAATCCACATAGAGGATGGTTCCATCCGGTAAACGCCTCTGGAATGGCAGGGAGATTCCCTGCTTCCAGTGCGTCCTTTGCCTTGACGTAACGGTCAAGGATGAACTTGCTGGCATAATCGTCGCTCCAAATGTCCGGTACACGCTGCTTTTTGGTGCCTGAACCGTCAACTTTTGGTACGTCAATTGATTTAGTGCAAGCAATTGGTTTAGGTCCCTTGTCATCCATGTACACGACAACAAGTTCGTTCCACATTGCCGGTCTAAACTTCGCAATGTTTTCTCGTGTGTTCGTGTTGACGAAAGCATCAAGATGTTCAAGTACCTGCTGTTCTTTGCTCGGGTCTAGGAGAAAGTATTCTCCATGATACTCAACCCACCAAGAATTATCAACAAGCCATCGGTTGATGTTCATTTGTGAAATATGGTCATCCCACGGATAATTGAATCTTGGCACTTCTTTGGTCACCTTGTAATCATACAAGATTCCCATTCGCACGTCAAGTAGGTCTGGTGAACCGGTGAGTGGACCGTGCTCTGTAATGAGTCCGTAACGTGCTTCTTCGATGCTGCCGGGGGCAGCAAACTTTTCCAACTGTCCATGATACATTGTGCCACGGAACGAAGCCCAAATGGATTCGGGCTTTTCAGCATATTCTTCAGTTCGCTTCAGGAACTCGCTTCTCATGCACTTCGCCGTGAGCGTGGTGGTGGAGATGCGGGAACCACGGTCTTGAACCGTAGCATACATTGAAGACAGGAGTTCGTAGGTGAAGTGGCAGTCGTTTTCACGGGTGTGGGCGCAATCCAAACATGCGCCTAACGTGACCTTGAATCCGCTTTCGCTTCTACGATATTTTGGTGATGCACATAGGATTTCAGTCAATGGCATTGTCTGTTCCCCCAAGTTCTGAGTTACTGTCAGTTAGACTGACAAAACCTTTGTCGGTCACGTTTAGGTATCCATCAAGTAGGAGGGCAGAGATGGCTGCTGATGAGATTGCTGCCACCTGTTCTGCCATCATGTTCCCCGTCTGGGGAAATCCCATGTTCATAACCATGCGTTCGGTGTGGTAGTCGATTCGGTCAACATAAAGTTTCTGTGCCTCATCGTTCATGGTCATCCAAACGGCGGTCATTTCACCAACCGTTTTTCCAAACTTATCCTTCAAGTTGTTAATATTCAATTGTTTCCTTTCACCACTAATGTGGGATTGTTGAGAGCGTCAGGATGTCTGAGCGTAATTCGCTTCCTTCCATCCAGCGATGTGATGCTGATTACTTCTACTTCTACAGCATCATTGAGTTTGATTGAGTCAAGTACACCCGGTTTGGTTGTGCGTCCGGAAACATGCCATCCTTGTTGGCAGGGGCCGGGACAGAAGTTTCGTAGCCAGTCCGCTCCGCATCCTGCGGATTCGTAGCGTCCACTGTAGGCTGCTGTGACTTTTGTCTCAACCTCACGTTCGTTCATCGGGGGGTCGAACTTGTCGTTGGCAGACAAACACGTTTCTAGGGCTTGTTCCTCGGTGAATCCGTGGCCGGTGCAGTAGAGTGCGAGGTGGAACATTGCGTTGTCTCGCATTCCTGCCCCGACTCCGTTGTGCATGATTTCGTCTACACATGAGAATGGTGACCTCGTTTCTTCGTCTCCGCTGCGTTCACGACGGAGCCTCCTGTGTCGTGTGGGTGTAACTGATTCACGTTCAGGAACAAGTTCGGCGTCTAGGGGCCAAATGTCTTGAATGTTTGTAGGCCAATCTTCATATTGAACGAAATGGGAATAGTTTCCAGAAACAGCATGTCTGCCAAGTGGCAGTTTAACTAGGTTCCCGAATCCGTCAGTTGCTACGGTATCTTGCTTTGGAAATACTTCTAATGCGGTAGGCCATCCGTTTTCTGCTGCAATTTCCTGCCATTTACCCATGAAGTCGGCGGCAATCCAACGTCGAATCTTTTCCGCTGTAACCGGTTCTGACAGGAATAGCCACACATGTGTTCCCTTGTTTCCGCTGAACTCTCTAATCACATGTTGCTGTGGGGTGTCCGAAATCGGTGCAAGCATTTCGGTAACCAGACTGCAAAGCGTATCTGCTGCGAGTTCGTCAAGAACATCTAAGTCGAACACGACGTTCATTACTGACTGGTTTGCCGGATTGATTGCGTATGTTCCGATGGACCATTCGCCAGATAGGTGACGGATGATGTCGTCGTTTGTGATTTCACGGCGCTCAGGGAAGTACATTCCCTTCGGCTGTTGCACAGCGAACACGTCGGTGCGGTTCACGAATAGAGATTTGTAGAGGTCGATGTCAGGACTCACGGAGAATCCACCTTGCTGCTTCACGGACGCCTTCGACGTAAGAAAAACCCTTATGCTTGTTGTTGCATTCTTCTGCGTAATCTAAGAGTTGAATGTATAATGCGCCTCTAATGTAACCTGCCATTGCTTCCGGGTATTCTTTTGTTGCTTCTATGATGTCTTCAAGTTTTGTCAAGATTCGCTCCAATCTTTTCAATAAGGTTGATGTATGTGCCGATTTCCATTATGGCATAGCCTTCGGCTGTTGACTTGCGAGGTCGTTTCAGAAAGACGACAGGGAACTCCTTCCCTGCGTTTTGCGCTTCTGCCTTTGCCTCTTCAATGAACTGCGACAGATTGAATGATTTGACCGCTTTGCATTCAATTGTGAATGGACCCGTACCGTGTAGGTCTCCACGGTCCTCAGAACCCCAAGCAGGAGAACGAATAGCGTCCGGATAAAGTCTTTTGATGAGTTCAAGGCAATCTGACTCCCATTTCGTTCCTTTCTGTTTGGATGGATTACTCATTTTGCCAGCCTTTCAATAATGCTTTGGTGACCATTTCTGTTGAGTACTCCATGAGTTCATAGTTGCGGTCGGTCAAAGCATCATTTTCTGCTGTCGTGTACTGTGTGTTTGCTGAATCGGAAGCAATTCTAGTATCAATAAGATTCTGCTCTGGTGACAGTAGGATATGTACAAGTTCATGTACGAGTGTTGCTTCTAAGAATTCTTCATTGAATCGAATCGCCACGGGAAGGTACCATGTGATTGTTGCAGACATGTATTGCCATGCTGCCGATGTTGTTGCTGTGGTGCTGTGGTCATTGTGTTCGTGGGTTGTCTCCACGAAGACGTGACGAATGTCCCATTCTGTTAGGCCTAAACGCTTCTTCCAGATTGGTGCTCTTTTGTTGATGAACTGAACAACTGGTTTGAATTGTTGCTCAGTAGTCATCCTCGTCGTCTTCCAAGTCGATTTCATACCATTTGTCTTCCGATTGGGAAGTCCATTCGGCAATGAGTTCTGAGATGGTTGATGAACCCGGTGTTGCTGCCATAATGTCGCTTTTGGCGAGTTCCAAAGCGCCAATGACGGCTGTAACGGGGGCATCTGATTCTACTCGCATCAGCCATGAGTTCTCACCCATCTTGTCGATGTAGGTAAGCACAGTCACGATTGATGTTGGAATTGCTCCTTGTGGGAGGAGGAAGTCAACATACTTTTTTTCGATAGTGTTGAATTTCATTTTTCTTTCCTGTTACAAGACGAATACACGAATT
>Ga0255178_1000351_pt1 | contig 11697 bp, 10 predicted proteins | sample Atl_Atlam_RepC_8_FD_183019 | JGI IMG/M metagenome (GOLD analysis project Ga0255178, IMG submission 183019) | Freshwater microbial communities from Altamaha River, Georgia, United States - Atl_Atlam_RepC_8d | ecosystem: Environmental > Aquatic > Freshwater > River | place: USA: Georgia...
CAAAAGGTTTCCGTGGTGGCAGGCAAGCGTGCGGCCGATCAGATTGACAGCATTTCGGTCCAGCCATTTCCGCGAGCCAACCCTGCCGCAATTGACCCAAATGCCTGCGAAGCATTTGCCACGCTCAAGGCTCAGGTGGATGCCGTCCGCGCCCTGCGTGGTGAAATGAATCTCTCTCCTGCTGCTCGTGTTCCTCTGATCGCCCAAGGTCAACGTGACGCCCTGCTTGTGAATGCGCCTTACCTAGCTGCGCTTGCCAAGCTTTCTCAGGTTGACGTGCGAGATGTCCTGCCTGAGGATGGTGCCCCGGTTCAGGTTGTGGGTGATACCAGGCTGATGCTAAAGGTCGAGATTGATGTCGTGGCAGAGCGTGCACGACTTGACAAGGAAATCGCGAGGCTGCAGGGTGAAATCACCAAGGCACAAAACAAGCTTTCTAACGAGTCTTTTGTGGCGAGAGCGCCTGCTGCCGTCGTTGAGCAAGAGAAACAACGCATCGAGCAGTTTGGTGAAACACTGACCAAGGTTCAATCCCAGCGCTTGCGCTTGGGCTGAACACAAACGGAACGCTACCCGGATATCGTTTTCCTAACGAGACCGTGTTCGGGTGGCTAGTTGGACTTGATGGGCGAGGACGACATGAGAAAGCTTTCATCTGCTTTTGTTAGCCAGCCTGCCTCTCTTGCCAAAACAATCAAGTCTGGTCGCATGTGGGCAGTTAGTAGCAAGGATTGTTGGCGTCGCCACTGTGCGATGTTGGCATGATTGCCAGAGAGCAAAACGGCTGGGACGCTCTGGCCCTCGTACACTTCGGGTCGTGTGAAATGAGGGCTATCCAATAATCCTGACAAGGACTCCTGGAACGAATCCAGAGTGCTGGACTCGCCGTGGTTGAGCACGCCTGGGATTAGCCTGGCTGCAGCATCGATCATGGGAATGGCGGCAAGCTCCCCGCCAGACAAAACAAAATCACCTAGTGACCATTGCTCATCGACCTCACGATCAATCCAGCGCTGATCCACCCCCTCGTAGCGACCACATACCATCAACAGGCCATCAGAGCGTGCCATGGATGTAGCGGTACGCTGATCAAACCGCCTGCCCCCTGGTGCAAGCAAGACGACACGGGCCCGATCAAAGCCATTTGCATGACGGTGTGACTGTGCTGCAGAAACGGCCTTGGATAAAGGGCCGGCCATCATGACCATACCGGGACCCCCACCATAAGGACGATCATCAACCGTACGATGCACATCATCCGTGAAGTCACGAGGATTCCAGGTGCAAAGTTGCCAGCGTTTTTGAGCGTGAGCGCGTCCAGTCACACCAGACTCGGTGATCACAGAAAACATATCTGGAAACAAGGTCACGACGTCGATTCGCATGCCGCCCTCGACCGGTATGAGACGTTAAAACGCATCGGGCCAGTCTGTGTCAATCCGTCGCGCTTGCAGGTCGACGTTTGACACATGGGCGGCAACAAACGGGATCAACAGCTCCAGCGGTCGGCCCTTGGAATCAAGCATGCTCTCGATCGATCCATCAGTCGACACACGCTGGCGATGCACCTGCAGGATGGCATGCGCGCCGTTGTCCCCAACCTCATGAACAACGCCAAGTAATATCGGCCCAGGCAAGTGGTCTTCGGTAGACACACCAAATACCTGACACCCAACCAAATCGACCCAGTAATACTCATCTGCAGACGCAGCCGGAAAATCCGACCTGGAGACAGACACGAGCTGACCGCGCATCGCCTCGGCTTCATCGCGGTCAGATAGACCTTTGAGCTCAGCAACAATCGTTGAACCCTGCGGACGCACCTGCACAACGTCGTAACAAACGACGTGAGGTGAAAGAGAGGAGGCAGCAGCCCGCGATGGGGACTGACGCGATGTCAGCCACCATTGGGGCGCGGAGCGCAGGACTTCGGCTTGAGAAGAGTGCGGCTGAACCTTGACCCAGCCACGAATGCCATAGGCTGAAACGATACGACCTAACTCAACCAGATCGTCCGGAGGCGCTAAAGGCGCACTCACATCAGCCATGACAGAAGCAACAGACGTCAGTGCGACGATCAGGCCGCAGCAGCGACCTTGGCAGCGTACTCTTTCACCAGACGAGCAACTGAAGGTGAGAGCTGAGCGCCAACGCCAGTCCAGTGATTCACGCGATCCATCGCGATGCGCAACTTTTCTTCGTTATCGTTGGCGACAGGGTTGTAAAAACCCACTCGCTCAATGAAACGACCATCACGGCGGTCACGGGAATCCGTTGCAACTAGGTTGTAAAACGGACGCTTTTTGGAGCCACCACGGGCCATACGAATCACCACCATAGGTAATCCTTTGAAAATGTTCAGGAAAGCCTTGGATTCTAGCACGAATCAAGGGCTGCGTAAAGAAACGATCAAGATCAAAACATTAACGTCGACACAGATAATGCTGGACGTACTCCCCTCCCTCCACCTGGGAAAGCAGCGCATTGCCAGTCTGACGGCAAAAAGCCTGGAAATCCCTCAGCGCCCCACGGTCTGTGGTCAAGACCTGCAACACCTCACCGCTGGCCATGGTGGCCAAGGCTTTTTTGGCTCGCAAGATAGGAAGGGGGCAAGCCAAGCCCCTTGCATCCACAGACTGATGGTGCACTGGGATCTCAGGCTGGGCGTCTGCAACAGACTCTGGTGTGGTGGACATGCTGCTCCCCTCCACGTTCAAAGCCTTGACTCCACCCAGGCTGCGACACCTGACAGTGCACCAGGCAAAGCCGCGGGCTGAGTTCCACCACCCATCGCCATATCAGGTCTACCGCCGCCCTTGCCACCAACTTGTCCGGCAACATGCCCAAGCAAATCCCCCGCCTTGACCTTGCCAGACAAATCCGCCGTCACCCCAGCCACCAAGGAAATTTTTGAATCTGCACCAACAGCAGCAAGCAGGACGACAGCAGACTTGAGTTTGTCTTTGAGCTGATCCACCATGGCTCGCAAGTCTTTGGGATCGGCCACCTGAACTTGGGCCACCAACAGTCGAGCGCCCTTGACTGAAATGGCCTGGTCAGCCAGAGCATTGCCAGCGCTCGAGGCCAACTTGGCACGCGCCTGATCCAGCTCTTTTTCCAAAGATTTAAGCTGATCCTGCAGCGCTGCAATTCGATCAGGCAACTCGGCAGGCTGGGTTTTCATCGCTGCGGCGGCACGCAACGCGGTGGCATTGAGATGCTGAACCCAAGCCAAGGCGTTATCTCCGGTCACAGCCTCGACTCGACGAACGCCAGCAGCCACACCTCCCTCTGACACAATTTTGAAGAGTCCGATGTCACCAGTGCGACCAACGTGTGTTCCACCACAGAGCTCGCGAGAAAATCCAATGTCGAGCACGCGGACCGTGTCACCATATTTTTCACCAAATAGGGCCATCGCCCCGCCCTTGACGGCGTCATCGTATGCCATGACTTGAGCATGTGTCTGCTGATTGGCAAGAATCTGTGCATTGACGATTTGCTCAACACTGGCAATCTGCTCAGCAGTCATCGCAGCATCATGCGCAAAATCAAACCGGGTCTTGTCAGCATCGACGAGCGAGCCTCGCTGCTGAACATGCGAGCCCAGGACGTCACGCAATGCCTTGTGCATCAGATGCGTGGCGGAGTGATTGCGCACGGTCTTGGCGCGACGCTCAACATCCACCATTGCCTTGACTTGACTCCCAACAGACAGCTCGCCAGTCAAGAGGCGCCCATGATGCCCAAACACACCAGCCTGAATTTTCTGGGTATCCTGAACCGAAAAATTGGCTGCGCCCGCCGATATCAGGCCACTATCTCCGATCTGTCCACCAGACTCAGCGTAAAAGGGTGTTCGGTCTAGGACCACAATCGCATCCTGACCCGAAGCAATCCGCTCAACCTGCACACCACCCACATAGATGGCAAGCACCTTGGCGTCAGCCTGCAGATGCTCATATCCCTCAAAGACAGTCTGGCCACCGCTGTATTCCAGTCCCTCAGCCATTTTGAACTTGCCAGCGGCGCGAGCCTGCTCTCGCTGCCTGTCCATTGCGAGATCAAAACCGGCCTGATCGACTTCGACACCTCGTTCGCGGCAAATGTCAGCAGTCAGGTCAACGGGAAAACCGTAAGTGTCATACAGCGTGAACAGGGTATGCCCATCCAGTGTGGCACCTTTGCCCATACCGACGAGGGCCTGGTCAAGGATTTTCATGCCGTGCTCAAGCGTTTCGCCAAAGCGCTCCTCCTCCTGTCGCAGCACTTGCTCCACACGAGCTGCCTGCTTGGCCAGCTCAGGGTAGGCCTCACCCATCTGCGCGACCAAATCGGGAACCATGCGATAAAAGAAAGGCTTGGTCTGGCCAAGCTTGTAACCGTGGCGCAAGGCACGGCGAATGATTCGTCGCAACACATAGCCCCTGCCCTCGTTGCTGGGGATCACCCCATCCACAACCAAAAAGCTGCAAGCACGAATATGATCCGCGATCACTTTCAGGGAATTATTGGAAAGATCCTGGCAATGCGTCTCACGACCCGCAGCCTTGATAAGCGCCTGAAACAAGTCAATTTCGTAGTTGGAGTGGACGTGCTGCAAAACGGCAGCGATGCGCTCAAGTCCCATCCCCGTATCCACGCACGGCATGGGCAAAGGCGTCAGGTTACCAGCCGCATCGCGCTCAAACTGCATGAAAACCAGGTTCCAGATTTCGATATAACGATCACCATCCTCTTCGGGTGATCCTGGCGGCCCACCCCAGATTTCAGGCCCATGGTCATAAAAGATTTCGGTGCAAGGGCCGCAAGGTCCCGTATCTGCCATCTGCCAGAAATTGTCAGACGCGTATCGTGCACCCTTGTTGTCACCAATCCGGATGATTCTGGCCTCAGGAACCCCAACCTCATCCCTCCAGATGTTGTAGGCCTCATCGTCCTCCTGGTAGACCGTCACCCAGAGCTTTTCAGCTGGCAGCTGATATGCCTTGGTCAGCAGCTCCCAAGCGAACTGAATGGCATCGCGCTTGAAATAGTCCCCAAAGCTGAAGTTGCCCAGCATCTCAAAAAAGGTGTGGTGGCGTGCCGTGTAGCCGACGTTTTCCAGATCGTTGTGCTTTCCGCCGGCACGAACGCTACGCTGAGAGGACGTGGCACGCCGGTAGGGACGGGTTTCCTTCCCGGTGAACACATCCTTGAACTGCACCATGCCAGAGTTGGTAAACAGCAAGGTGGGATCATTGGCGGGCACCAATGAAGAGGATGGCACAATGGTGTGGCCCTTGGACTCAAAGAACTGAAGAAACTTTTGACGGATTTCGGACGATTTCATGTTGGATTGGAAACCTGAGCATCAAGCCCTTGATTATATGGGGAGACCGACAAGGTAGAGACGACTGGACGGGGATATGCTTACGCTCGCAGCATCCTGCCATTCGTCAACGGATGCAAACATAACCCGTTGTCCAGTATGGAGGGCCACTGCGATCCCCACCCGAGGAGACCATCACCGCCTGATAGCCCGATGGACACGTGCATTGGCCTGTTTTGGGGTTGACTGCGCTCAACTTCTGTTTGTTCCACCAAGGAAGATTGAGCCACGTCGTTTTGCCACACTGGTCCATCGAATTGACAGCATAGGCACCACCAAAATGGCTTTCCTGTCCCTTCCAACTGCCCTGATCACAAACGAGCAAGCCACCTTGGATCCCACGGCCAATCAGTCCATCTTCCGGGCACGGCTGCCCCTCTTGACCCTTGCCCCGGATCATCAGGTACTCGCCAGCAGTCAGTCGTCCACCCGATTCAATGGCATTGCCGGAACGGATGTGAGCAGCACTCAAACCCGCGTCCGTCACCAAGCCCCCTCTTAAGTGAGTTTGGCGAGGATCCATGCGCCGGACATGGCGATCATCTGCGCTAACCGCATGGTGGGCCAGGACGGCAACGGTTCCAACTGGCCAGGCAGACATCCCAGGCAAGGGGGGATTCGGAAAGTCTCCTAGAGGACCTCTAACCCTGTCCGGGGCAAGGGGACTGACGACGAGCCCCTTGCCGTTCAATCCTGAGAGAACTCTGCTGCTGAACTGGAGCATATTCTGGTCGCTGCGCTTACCCGGCCAAGGCTGAGACCAAGCCATTGCCTCTGCACGACAGCTCATCACATTGCAGCCAGCGGAGGGCAGGACGGCGATTCCGGATGCCGCGGCATGGGGAGAAACAGCTGGAAATGCGGCTGACAGAAAGCCAGCCTGTTTGAGCTCATGAATTCGAGGCATGTCTGGCTGCCCAAATGCGAATGCTTGGGATGGGTTTGACAAACCAGTCAATTGATCCACCCGAGAAACCAAAAACGCCTCGAGGCCAGCATGTAGGCTGGCAAGCCAAGACGAGGTCGCGTCCGCAGCTTCGTCTTCCATCTTCTGAGCCCACTGCCCTGCCCCCAAAATTGCTGCCAGCGTCATGAGCAGGATGACTACCGTGCACTCGATCAGGGAGAACCCTTCCTGCCGACCCATGATTTCCCCCTCATCGAAAGGTAAATGAGAAAGTGTTGCGATCTCCCGAGACACATTGCTCATCCGCCAGCATGGCATCAAAGGGCTGGCCCGGCTCGTGAGACATATCTTTGACCATGACCGGACCTGACTTGCCTGCGATGGTGACGATATCAGCGATTCGCTGCAGGATGGAAGCCAAGCCAGGACACGCTGCATGGTTGACATGGTTGAGCGTAATACTGAATGCTGCTCCATGCGCTGACCCACCCAAAGACTGAGGCGCGATCGTGATGACACCCTGTCCAGCCGCTCCCTTTCCACCTAAGCCATGCGCAATACTGGCACCAGCACCAGAACCACTCACAGACACCACCGTTGAAGATCTCATGGCATTTGCCAGCGTGGTGCCATTGACACCAGCATATGGTGAAGCACCAAATCCATGAGTATGCGATTTGAGCCTCGCGACAAATCGTTGCAACTCCTCTGCCACCCTGGGCACCTTGTTTTCAATGACATAAGCCTGAATGGCTGGAATGCCGATAATGGCAATCAGCATCATGATGGCAGTCACCATTGAAATTTCGATCAACGAAAAACCGCGTTGCTTGTCTGGCCAACCTAAGAAGGCTTTTCTCATCGATATGTTCCTGATACTCATTACCCACCTCATCTGCATACTCCTCTTTCCATCCAGACTGATTCATCCATCCGATTGGTTTCCCGACGGACTCAAATCGCAAACTGCAAGCTCAAAGACAGCCTGAGTTCATCCATTACCCGGTAGTGAAGCCATCCAATCGCCAACACCGCCAACATGGAACCGATCAACAGCAGCCACCTGAGCGCCAAAGCTTGTCTTCGCAGTCTTGCAACAGCCAAGGTCTCGAGATGACCTTGCGTGCGTTCCATGCCCTCATCAAGACCGACTGCCTGTACCATGTCGGTGAAATACCACCAGGTCTGGCGGTCAATCAGCCCAGTGTTCATCGCCATCGTCGCGGGCATGCCTGCATCCAGCCTCGTCATCATCAAGTCAAGATGCCACCGCAGCCATGGCGTCGCGCCCTTTTTTTGCGTCGCAAGCGCCTCTCTCAATCGGGTGCCAAGATGACCGCGTTGTCGCAACAGCAGAGAAAGCAATGACAAAAACCGGATGGAATGCATAATTCGATACAGCCTCCACACGCCAAATTGGTCCAGCCACAGACGCAAGCGACCCGTCGTGATAGAGAGGGATCGCTTGACGGCGGCCAATGCGAGGAAGATGAACAAGGGCAATATCCACCAATAATCTGCCAGCCAAACAGACAAGCTAAAAAACTGTTTTGTCAGCGAACCGTAGAACCGTGGCTGCAAAAATGAGAACGCAGCAGCAATATGATCGGCACTGAAAAAAGGGATGAGTAGCAAGGCAGACAGGGCGACAAACAGCGCGATCACTGCCACCATCACCGTACCAACAAACTCTCTGGCCGAGCCATCCATTAGCCTGACAATATGAGAAAGCCTTGCCAGAGCAATCGGCAAGGCGCCAGCTCCTGCATACTGCGCCTCACGCAAGATGGCAATTTCCACATCAGGCAGAGTCCCTGACCAGGTTGAAAACAAATCCCCTCCACACAAGGGAAATCGTCGATACCACTCGGCCGACAGGACACCACGAGACCCATGGCCAGCATGGCGCAAGGCGTCCTCCCTAAAAATCCCGCTTAATGTCTTGGTGCCATCCGTCAGGTGGATCATTTCTGAAAGGTAGAGGTAATAGTCCGCGCGCCAGCGTCGAAACTGCCATGCTGAGCGCAGAAGATTGACTGAGGCTGTTGCTCGCCTCAACAGTTCCAGTGACTTGAACACACATGAACGGTAAGCCTTAATGCCCATTCATCCTCCCCTTCTCCAGCGACTGAGTTCCATGAACTGCATTTCCACCTCTCGCGGATCAATCAAGCCAACCAGCACCTTGTATAGTGCGCTCTCTAACGCACTCTTCCCAGTCATGTCGGCGTCACACAGTGACGATCTGGTTCGAGAGTCAAACCAGCGACGAAGTGCAATCGGATCACGTAAAGCGAGGCAGTCAAGAAAGGCCGGCTCCGAGCCTGGCTCAATCATCTCAGCTAGAACTGTTCGTCCGCTTAACCCACTGAGCTCACTCAACCCAGGATGAAAACATGAGTCACACCCTTTTTCCTGCCTGAAACGAATCCGACTGATGTCCGATTGCAGTATCTTGCCCAGCTGTTCAATCCAAGTTTCTTTCCAACCGTAAGGCCTGACAATTTGTTGAAAACATTTCCATTCAGCATCTGCCAGCATCTGATCGACACCGAATGAGCAGAGCTGGCAAAGCGTTGGCATGAGCCTCTGGTAAACAAGAAGCTTCAGCACACCGGGAGTGCTCAACAGGTCTCTGGGCACCCCAATCCGCTCAGAGGCAAGACGCTCGGGGATAAGCAAGGCTGAGGAGGCATGAATGGTTGTATAAAGACTGACCCCGGTCCCCGCAAGGTCAATGAACGCCCTTCCACCCACATGATCACGAATCTCACCAATCAACAAATCATTCATGGCGCAACGCTTTACCGTTTTGAGCTTTGCATCAAACGCGCCTAAGTCATCTTGACCCAAGTCACGCGCAACGGTGTTTTGCAAAGCATTGGGAATCAAGTACTCGACCGGATCCTCGATCGTGATAACTTTGCGCTCCAAAGGGATGCCTCGCATCAGGGAGGCGATGGTGGTGGACTTCCCTGCGCCGACTGTGCCAGCCAACACGACAGCCCCGCCTGGAGAAGCCTGGCATCGCTCCAAGGCTTGAACCTGAGATGGCAAATAACCAAGACCAGATAGCGATGGCGTACTGTCAGCTTGATCAAGCATCAACAATCGCAGACAAACCGAGGGGCCTCTATCCGTGGCAAGTGAGGCCCACCTGAGCTGGACTGACTTGCCATCCACCATGCGATTGAATCGCCCCTGTTGTTCAATGTTGGGGTCAAAGACCGCGCCGTTGCCGCCCACGACATCCATCCAAACCACTGAGAGCATGTCCAACAGCAGCTTGCTAGGCATGCGACTGAAGCGGTCAGGCAACATATACCTTCCTCCCAGGGTGAAACGAATCTCTGAAAACTGGCATTGGCGCGAGACGTTCAGATGGATATCTGAGGCTCGATGATGACAAGCCCATTGAAGGATTTCATCAAAGGCTGCATTGACTGAAGAACGTTGACCTGGCTCATCGATGCTGGAAAGACTTGAATAACTGATTTTTCTGGATCCGCCCTCATTGAGAGACAACAGCAAGGAGAGAGGGAGAAGAAAAATCGCGGGATCAGCCATGTGGAACCCTCGTGAAACGAGCAGGTCAAGTGTCGCCAGAGTCTGGTCCTCATGACGGGCAGACTGAATGCAAAACAAGGCTGCCTTTCCATTAGCCATCAAGGCAGGACAAAGTCTGTCGCTCAGGTGGTGAACACCGAGCTCACGGGAAAGCGAGCGTTCAAAACCGGGATCAAGCTTGAGCATGTCTTCCGAGTTTCGCAGCCACTGGGAAGTGGTGTTGACCCAGTTCAGTGAACAGACCTCTTTCTCCCTCAGCCATCGTTTCATTCGCTAGAAGCTCCCAGGCAAAACACGACCGGTCGATCTTCATGCAGCAGATGAATGCACGGGGGCTGTATGCGCTGCAGCCTCCATTGACGGTCAGGCCCATTGACTGGCCGTGACTGTCCCGATACGAAAAGATAGGGTTTCGAGGACAACAACAGCTCCGTATAGAGACGGCTGCCCACGCCGTAAATGGAACGCACCTCATTGCGGTTTTCAGGTTGACGCATTCCCGATTTCGAATGGACTGCTTTCACCTCCCTCTCTTGCATTCGCGTCAATGTCAGTGCTGCCTCAGCACGCACCAGATCTTGCAGAGCGGGTTGCGCCTCGTTGGAATCTGGACTGGCAACATGGGTGTGTGTCTGCTTGTCATCCTTGGCAGCAATGGAATCCACAATAGGGAGCGTCAAGGCAATACTCGTGGCTAGACGGAGAAACATTGCGTGTTTTGACCGATCAATCCTGACTTTCATAGATTTCCCCATTCAGTGTCAGCACAAAACGGCTCGCGCTGTTACCAAGCTGATCCGCATCCCTAACCTCCAACGTCACTTGTTGCCACCAGCCTGGCATTTCCCAGTCTTTCAGTAATAAAAACGATCTGAGCGGACCCCTGATCTGCAATGCTCGCTTACGCCAGGACGAGGCAACAGGATGTGATTCTTGGGATATATGGACTGATGGGGTGAACGGATGCTGGGGAAACAGCGATGCAGAGGATCCAACCTGTATGTGATCAAAAGCGATGCGCATACGCTGAAGCTGTGATAGCCAACTGATATCAGATGTTTTTTTTGAGGCATCCAACCGCTGGTGAGAGGCGACCATGCGAAATGTCACACTGGCTTGGTCCAGGGGAGTGAATTCAGGCTTCCATTCAGTGGGAAGTGACTGAACCAAAGACTGAGCCGTTGCAAGCGCAAACACTCTCTGAAAAACCACCATGCAGTGCCAGTGAGACGCATCTGGCTGACAATCAATGCGCTCAAGACGCCACCCACCAGGAAACACAGGCACTTGGTTCCAGGCAGCAATCAGCTGAACGATGTCTTGACCTCCATGCACAGGTCGACTGGCGATGGCATCTTGCCACTGCTGCAGTTGTGTATGGCCAAGATGATCTCCGTTTGCAACAGGCATCTCACTCTTGTCACGGACAACCCAGAAATATGCCACCAACATCAGCAGTGCAGACAAGCCGCAAATGACTTTTTTGGAATGGCCTGAAAATCGATGGGTCCGGATCAGTTTTGCCGACGCGACACCAGGACTCCGAATCCACTCCGGCATCAATGACTGTTCGTCCAAATGGAGGGTTTGAGTCTGAAGCTCGGGAAAGCGCTGTTCAATTGCTGCAACCGCTTTGTTGGCTTCGCTGAGATGTTCAAACCATCTATCTGTCTGAATCAACACCCTTCCCTGATGCGCAGCCACCATCCAGCACTCTCCATGCGCAAGAACAATCAGGCAGGCAGACGTCTGTGCTTCGTGCGCTTGTGCAAACAATGCTGCGGCTGAATAGACGCTCACATTGTCAGAGACGGGTGGTGCCTCTGTCGCCATCCCCAACACTGTCGATTGG
>Ga0255178_1000356_pt1 | contig 11536 bp, 10 predicted proteins | sample Atl_Atlam_RepC_8_FD_183019 | JGI IMG/M metagenome (GOLD analysis project Ga0255178, IMG submission 183019) | Freshwater microbial communities from Altamaha River, Georgia, United States - Atl_Atlam_RepC_8d | ecosystem: Environmental > Aquatic > Freshwater > River | place: USA: Georgia...
TGGGCAGGTGGCTCAGCAATGACCCCCTGGGGTTCGGGGCCGGGGTAAGTAATTTTTATGCAATGGAATCCAATAACCCTTTAAACAAATTGGACCCGAGTGGTCTTAGGGAACATTGGGATAAGATAAAGGATCTCCCAAAATATTTGGAAGAACAAAAGGCTGCGGATGAAAGATTAAGAAATCCTCACCCTAAGCCTAAACCAATAGAAAAGTTAAAGGATCCTTTTGAAATAACATGCGATTGTTCAGAAGGCGATAGGTTTTTTAAATATAGGTTTAAGGTAATTACCTCATGCCAGTCCGGGAAAACTACTTATTCATGCTGTTACGATGCCTGCTTGAAATCAGGGGCTGTACCCATCGGCAATTCGGCAGTTTGTCTTGAATATAAAAGCATTTGGGAAATGCTGGGGTACACTAGTGCTACGCAATGTGGATATAGCGTTATCCCAAGAAGCGACTATCTTATTTGGGCCGGTATAATCGGAGGCGGGTTGGCGGTTAGGCCAAATTTTCCAATGGCGAACATGATTGGAGGGGCACTTTGGCGCATTGATGCTACTATTTTTGGTGCCGGATTTGCTTATTGCAACATTCAGGTTTGTCAAAAATGGAAATAAAAAAAGTCATAAATTTTTGGAGTTAGATAATGAAAAATGAAGAGAAGATAAGCCTAAAGAGGTCCCTGGGATTTACTATTTTGAATTCACTTATTGGATCCTCAATGCTGATACTCACTATATGGGATTCTGAAGAACCTATGCGATACTTAGACAGAATAAAATTGGCTTGGGCCTGCCATGCATCTTCCTTTGCGTTGCTGTCATTCTATATACTTGGGCTAATTTACAATGATCCCCCTAAAAACTCCGATTAAATCAATGTCTTTTACATAAATTGGCATGACCATCATGTCGAGTAAGACCATTATGTTGGAGCCCATCGGGAAGGTGTTTGTCGATTTGCGCACTTCAATTTCCTGACCTCATGAAGTCAGGACCTTTCCGAATGGCCTAGGGGCAATCAAACTCAACCTTTTCAAAATCTTCCATTTTTTGACTTTGGTTTTGAAGCTTGTCCATATCGAGAGACCTTTGCCCAAACCCACTGGGTGGCGGCGACATATCCCAACCTGGCTGACACCAGCATCAAGGCTGATCGACCGTCCTGGAAGTTGCCAACTACACGGGTGCGCCTACTGATTTCTCGGCCCATCCTTTCCAAGGGATTGTTGGTTCGAATCCTGGTCCAGTGATTCCTCGGGAGGGCCAAATAGGTCAACGATTCGCCGATGCCTTCCCTCAAGGCTTGGGCCGACGCGCGATTGCGAAAGTCCATAAGTTTGGCGATTACTTTCTCGGCATTCTCCTGGGCGGCCCCTTTGCCCTCCAGGGCCTCGATAGCCTTGAGCATTGGGGCAACCTCGGAAACATTCTCCCGTGGCACCTTGGCCAGGATGTTCCGGTGAAAGTGGAAGATGCAGCACTGCCAGTCTGAGCCAGGCAGTCACTGATGCACGGCCTCCACCAGTCCCAGGCACTTGTCGCTAATCACCAACCGGACACCCGAAAGGCCCCGGGAGGCCAAGTGTCGGAGGAACTCCAGCCAGCTCTCCTTGTCCTCCTGCATACCCTCGCAAACACCAAGGATTTTCCTATATCCTTCGGCATTTCTGTTGTCCCTCGCCAGCTTGACGGGCTAAGGACAGCTCTATCAGCATGTGCCGTAAGGCAATGGCTACAGGAACTACATTTCGAGGCGAAGTGACCCATACGCCATCAAGGAAATCAAATGTTTCTACATCCTTGGGCAGTGCCTGAGACACAATAACGGCCAGTTCAGCCTTCGTCGCACGCTGATCTTCACGAAGCTTGGCCAGCCACCCGTCGCTCCAATTCTTTGTTCGTTTGGACTCCCAGAGGATTGTTCCGCATATTTGCTGCATTGGGCCGCAGACGCGGTGAAGAGCATCTCCTCCGTGCTCTCCCCTCGGTACTGCTTCAACGACATCACGCGGGAACTTGGTTCGGAGCGTTCCTTCGAGTTCAAGCTCCTGCACTTCTCCCTGAAGCTGCTGTGAACCTTGCTCAGCTTTACGCTTAAGTTCCTCGATCTGCTTTTGCATTGCCGAAATGGTCTGCTCCTTCTCAGCGACCTTGAGTTTCAAGCCCTCCTCGGCGTCGAGTTTGGCCCTATCGCGTACTGCCACTAGCGATTCTTCCACTCGTTTTTCAATCGTAAGGTCCATTTCCCGCTTCGCGTCGTCAAGTTCCCGTTGCTTGCGGATCAAATCGGCTTGTGCTTTTTGGGCTTCGGCAAGTTTTATGTCTCTCTGCTTCAACACTTCCTGCAAGTCGGCCAGTTCCTTTGCGCTGGATTCAAGGTCGGTAGCCAAAAGTTGTCTGGCCTTTTTAGCTTCCTCGGCAGCTATGGATGCTCTCTCGGCTTTAAGCTTGTTCGCGACTTCTTCATCGATTGCGCCTTTCGCCTTCGTCAATGCTGCTTGCTGATCCTTTATGGCGGCTTCGCGTTTTGCGACTTCCTTCTCCTTCTCAGAAAGCTGCATTTCATACTGTTGACGAGTTGCTTCTAGCAACGGCGCGGCAAGGGACTCCGTTACCTTTATCTCCGTATGGCATTTCGGACAGGTGATGGTTGGATCAGCAATTGAGCTGGCAGTTGCTGGCGTTGAGTTTTGTCTCAAGTGCTTTGCTTTCTCCAGGATTACACCGCGTTTACAATCTGTTCGCGCGGCTCATCAACTGCCCACCTATCCCAGAACTCAACTGTGCCGCTGTCTGGTTTTGATCTGGGTTCCGAGATTCTAATCCTTGCTGGCAAAAGACAGGCATCTCCAACTAAGAGGGCTTCGCCTGTATCGAGAATCGGTAGGAGGCCAGCCAAACCACCAAGGTTGTCAGGCAACATTCGCTGCACAACGCTTTGGTCATCCGCATTTGTTAAGCGGAGAGAAACAAAATTGTTGCACTGACTCAACACCGTCCTGCTCACCTCCGACGGTCGCTGACTGATTACGACTAGGCCGACACCGTACTTCCGTCCTTCTTTTGCAATACGGTGGAACGTACCCAATGCAGAAGCGAGAATACCGGTGCTCGTGCCGCGTTCAGGAACGTAAAGATGTGCTTCGTCGCAAAGCAGGGCGATCGGATGGCGCTCATTACTTTCAGTCCATTGCGACACTGAGAAAACAATACTTGCAATCCGACTTACGATCAGCGGTAAAATGTCTGATGGAACTTCTGAGAAGTCAATGATCTTTACACCACCCTTTGCATCCGCTTGATCACGACTTCCCGCCATTAAGCGTTTTGCAAGACGCTCAAGCCATCCGAATTCCTTCGTCTCACCGGGAGCTTGAAACATAAAACCAAGTTTCCGGTCAGAAATCCTGTTTTCCATGCGAGCTATTAGTCGGCTCAATTTGCCAAAGAAGTCACCTTGTTTTTCTGTTCGAGAACCTGGAACCATTTCGACGTTTTTTGACTCGATCTCATCATGAACAGCCTGGAGATCGTAAGGTACGGGGCTATCAATCGTGAAGTTTGCAAGGATATCAGTATGTTTGCCGTCCTCAAGATACTTTCTCTTCGAGGCGACAACCGCACGGGACATAATCATTGCTTGATTGGGGGCATTGTTATCATCGCGGTCAACAAGTATTGCGACCATATCGTCGTATGCAAGCAGCCAATACGGCAAAAAAATGACTCCGTCATCCAACCCTTTACCTGATTCGAGATCGCTTGTTCCTGCAATTCTGTAGCGTCGGATGCCACTCCCTGTTAGCGTTCCGTATTCACCATGAATGTCAAAAAGAATTGCATTCCCGTTAGGTAATTCGGCGATTTGCTCAACAAGCCGCGCAGTAGTCCATGACTTTCCAGATCCTGTACTTCCTACAATAGCCGCATGCCGCTGGAAGAAGCGGTTTGCATTCAAGTACGCTTCCGCATGTAGGTCCAGCGCGTAGGATCCGAGTGAAAGTCGTGGCGCGTTGGAATCGGCCTGGTGCGACACTACACGCATGAAACGCGTCAGCAAGTCACCTTCTAAAGAGAAACAAAAAGCGTCAATCTCAGGTACAGATTCCAGGGTTCTTCGGAAGAGGTTTGTCTTGTTTCCATCACGCTCGACAAAGGTCCCAATCAACGTTACCTTGACTGTGTTTCTTTCTGCAACCTGGGCTTCTCCAGTCTCTTCTTCTTGTTCTATTTCTTTGACAGTAGGGGCGTCGCGAACGATGCGTTGAACGATGCCAATAAGAAACTGGCCCGCCTTTGAGCTTTGAAGAACCACTAACCGATTAACTTGCATCTTCCTTAGCAATTCAAGGTTGTCCACTCCTACAACAACACTGGCCGTATCGACCGCCCGTACTACGCCTAAAGCTTCGCTATCTTCGAATGTGAATAGTGGTGTAGTCATCGCTTTATTCTCAACTTATGTAATAAACCTTCGAGGCTCCAAAGTTCTTCACCTTGAATTACAAAGCCATCCCTGTGCCGATCGGTGTATGCACGTGTTCCGTTGCTGTCCTTCTCAAAGGCAACTACCTTGGGGTGCATGTTTTGCGAAAGAAACTTTTTAGCTCCTGGCCGAAGTGATCTTGCAAGAATGGCTATTGGGGGGCGCATGTCCGTGGAACGCTGAATTAACTTTGGCTCAATATGATCATCGCTAAATCCATAACCGATACAAAGGAAACCTCTTGCTGCCGATAATGCTCCATCAGCGAATGTTATAACCGACCTAAACGGCTCCTGGTGAGTGCGAGAATACTTTGCAACGCCTGGTGTGACGATGAGTGGCGAGAAACCCTGTGGCAAAGTAGCATGGTCGAGCAGCCCTAAAGGGGATGTAGTTGAATTCTGAAACCAATCGACGGACCCGTGGACTTTCCATATGTCAATACAGCGAAACTTCGCATGGCGTGTGTAGTGATTTGTCTCCGACTTCTGACAATGAAAATGGCGTAGTGCGCCATCGGTAAACCCTGTATTGCAGCGAATATTCGCTTGACATGCAGCGTACTCTACAAGGCGGTCGTAGTTTGTTGTAACGACATGAAGCACCTTGTGCGTCGATTGAAACAGGTACCGAAACAGATGGGACAATGCAAGGGATGTCTTATCAGTTACGATCTTGTCGTAAACAAGGCGTTCGTCTTCAAGAATCATGTGTCTTGTGTGACCAACGATCTGTCCATGCAGGTCTTCGGTCACGGCGACCTTCTGAAGTGCTTCTTCAAGATCGCTGTGCTGCTTCAATTCTGCTTTGAAGGCTTCCCAGCAATCGAAATCCTTGCTTTCGGGAGCTACGTGTTCAATTAAGTATTGCGATAGCTGGGACATACCTCGAATCCCGTAGGCGCTAGAAGCACCGCTTCCTAGCACCATCACAGGGACTTCGGCGATGCATTCACTGGCAATCTTTAGGGCCAGGTCTTTGTCGTCTTCCATGGTCGGTTTTGGAACCATCATTATTTCCCCACATGTCCGGTCATTTCACTGTCCAGACCCCATTTTGAGTACCACCGGATAATTTAAAACCTTCCTCTGTCGGTCTTGAAAAACCCCTGTTCCCGGGGCCGTTTGACCTACAATCTGATCAACCTTCGGAGGATACGGCTCTGCTAGGAAGCAACCGGAGCGTCAAAGGTTGGCCAGACGGTCAGGGCAACCGGGGGACCGCCTCCCGGTTGCCTTCCTAGACCGGAGGCCTGATGCGATAAATCCCGGGGGTCTGGGGGCAGAGCCCCCGGAATCTCGCCAAGCTGCCGCACCCGTACCATTCCCGCCTGACCCTCATGCCCTGTCCCATGGCAAACTCCAGCGGTGGCCGATACTTCAGCCTGCCGTGCGGTCGCTCAGTGTTGTATTTCCTGACATACAACCGGGCCAATGCCCTGGCGTGGTCCACATGATGGAACACCTCCTGGTTCAGGAACTCATTCCGCAACGTGCCGTTGACCCGCTCGTTCCGCCCGTTCTGCCAGGGTGACCCCGGATCGATGAATCTGGATTGCACATCCTGATCCTTCAACCAGCGGACCAGGGTCTTGGCGATGAATTCCGATCCGTTGTCCGTCCGCAGGAACTTGGGTGCCCCGAACAACCTGATCAAGTCTTCCATCACCCTGATCACCTGGAGGTGGTTGAAACCGGTGTTGACCTCCACCGCAAGGCATACCCGGGTGTATTCCTCGATCACCGTGAAAAACCGCAATTTGCGGCCGTTGTCGCATAAATCCGAAACGAAGTCGCACGACCACACATGGTTCAGGTACTCCGCACGGCAGGGCATGCATGACCCGGCACCCCGGCGCTTCCTCTTTCGGCGCAGCGGCTGGGACAGTCCGTGGAGTCGGCACAATCGCCGGACCTTTTTCGGATTCACCCGCCAACCTGCCAGAAGTAACGACCCGTGCAGCATGCGGTAACAATGGCAGGGGTTTTTGGCCGCCGGTTCCTTGAGTTTCCGTACCAGAGCGGAATTGTCCTTGCGGGCAAGGTATCCCAGGGAGCTTCGGCTGATCCGCAGGATGGAACACCGTCTGCGGACCGAAAGGCCCTTGGCGGTCAGAAATCGCACCGCTTTCCGCCTTTCGGCGGCCCCAGCTACTTTTTTTCCAGGAATTCCCTGACAACATCCAGCTCCAGATCCCGCTCGGCGAGCAGACGCTTGAGCCGGGCGTTCTCCTTCTCCATTTCCCTGAGTCTCTTGACCTCATTCTCCTGCAGTGACCCGAAACGCCTTCGCCAAAGGTAGAAAGTCTGCACCGATATATTGTGACGCTTGCAGGTGTCCTCGATGGACTTGCCATGCGTGTTCACCTCACGCTAGATGGTCACGATCTGCTCATCGGAAAACCGCTTCTTCACGCTTCAACCCTCACTCGGACAGGGTAAAGCTTAAACCATCTAGTGGTACTGTTTTGGGGAGCGCGTCATTGCAACATCGTTTAAACTCTTTGGAAATCATCTCCCCAAATTAATACTACATTCGTAGTACCTTTGCGGCAACAATAACCGCAGATTTTATTGCAACCCATTGAAAATTACTGAGATATGCACGGGCTTCCAGTGATATCATGGAATATCGTCATGGCGGTCTGTATTTTGAAAAGGCGTGGTATTATTTACTATTGGGTTAGTCGAAAGGATTACCATCATGAAATCGGATGATTTTGAAAAACTGGGTGTTTTGCAGTCCAAAGTTATGGATGTGCTGTGGGAACTGGGCGAGGCGACGGTCCATCAGGTTCGCGATGAGCTTGAGAAAATCCACAAGGATATCGCCTACACGACGGTGCTCTCTACTTTCCAAAAGCTGGAGAAGGCGGGTTGGGTGAAGCATAAGACCCAGGGCCGCATGTATCTCTACAGCGCTGTGAAGGGCAAAAAGCAAACCCTGGCCACATCCATTAAACGCCTGGTGGGCAGGGTCTTTCGGGGTGACCCGATGAATCTGGTACACCATATCCTCGAGTCCGAAGATTTGAGTACCGAGGATTTGGCAGCCCTCCGGAAAATCCTCGCCTCCAAATCCGGCAAAAAGCCAAATGCCTGAGTTGCTTAGTGACCCCTTGGTCCAAATCGCGCTGGGCGTTTCCTTGATTTTTGGGTTGGGATTGGCTTTAGCTTTCCCATTCTCCAAGGCTCCCGCAAAAGCCCACGCGATTTTGGTCCTGGCTTTGTCCGGGAGTCTGGTTTTTCCGTTTTTTTACATGACGGTGCATCGGGCTGATTGGGGCTTATTACCTAGCCTGTCCCCTTCCCCGGTAGGGAAGGTTTCCAACACGAATCAGGATTTGGTCAGCCAAATCACTTCCCCGAATAAAACCAGCCCGCTTTTGGAGAATCGGTCCGACCAATCAGCAATTCTTGATCAAGCGCAGATCCCGTTACAGGACGACCCGATCGCCAGCGATTCACCCTCCTTATGCCCCGGTTTTTTGGAAAGCGTTTTCACCGGGGCCCGAAATCTCCTGAATTCCCTGCAAACGTCACAAAAACTCATTGTCTTCGCCCTGCTTACGATCCTTTATTGGGGCTGGGGCCTATGGACCGTGTTCTCCCTGTTCTTATTGGCCAGAACTGTTTGGGCCACCTACAGGCTGGCCAAAACGGGCAGTCCCCTGGAAGAAGGTTCCGGTCTTTTCCTGAAGGAACTGGCCGGAAAAATCGGGCTTTCGCAGGTTCCCTGTTTACTTGAAAACTCCACCGTAAGAACGCCGGCGGTGTTGGGGATGCATCGGGTCTGGGCTACCATCCTTATCCCCAAAGGAGTTGCCCCTCATCACTATTCAAACGGCGTATTTTTTCACGAACTGGCCCACCTCAAAAGAAACGATCCCCTCTGGAATCTTTTGGCAAGGTTTGCAACTGCAGTCTTTCCCTGGAACCCCCTGGCTTATGCCCTCCGTAAAAACATCCATCGCTATGCAGAAATGGCTTGTGATGATTGGGCTGTGGAATGCGGTACTGAACCAGAAAAATATGTCCATGAACTACTGTCACTGATCGATCCGGAGTCTCCCCTTTTTCCAGCGCTTTTGTCAGTTGCCTCTGGTTTTAACGAGCTTTCCCAAAGACTGACCCGCCTAAAAACGGGTGAAACTGCTTCACCCCATTTGCAAAAGACGTGGGTTCTTGCCTGGACAATGGTCCTACCCTGCCTGATGGTCCTTTCGTTTTTGCAGCCGGGGTCAAACCCAGTACATGCATCTGAATTGAAATCCGCCAGACCAGGAAATAGCCCCCTTGAACCCGCGCAGGACAATCCTCAGATCTTCCATTCAGCGCATTCAATAACGGTTCTTCAAGTTCGAAGTGGTGGCAAACCCTCACCCAGAACCAAGGTCTGGATGGAGATTCTGGATCAGGACCAGTATCTGTTTCTGGGGCCAAACCTGACGGATGAAAATGGCCTGGTTAGTTTCGCGGTAAACTCCGCCAAGATCCAAAGCGCCTTTGCCTTGGACGATAATGCCTTTCAGGCCTGGAAACCTTGGGTACCTGGACCAAAATCAGCGGCAGATCTCCAGGTGGATCTTGAACGCCCGGCCAAAACCAAAATCCAACTCCTGCAGGAGGGGAAACCCCTTTCAGGCACCAGGGTGGAACTGGTAGGCTTCGACCCGCATCGTTTGTTTGATAAATACCAGCAGTTGCCGCGTGGTTTTCCAAAAGCCAGCGGGACCTCCGACGCCAATGGCTTAGTGGAATTAGAGCCGATTATTGCCAATGGCCAAATTGGTGTACGAATCGCAGGTGAATGGAATAACTGTTTTCAAATTCAAGCCAACCCCGAATCGGTTGCAACCATCCATTTGAATAAGCCAGGCGCCTTGGAAATCCGTTTCAGTGGTAAGGGTCAGTCTCCATTATTAGAACAACTGAGCTGGGAAATCCTTGGTGAAAATCCTGGAAACAAAAAAATTGGGATCCCCATTCAGGACCATAACACTGGCAGTCACAATTCAAATGTTTCCGGCAATCAGATCCGGAATATAGTTCCGGGCTCCTATTCCCTTTCCTTCCTCCATTTGCCGAACACGCCTTTTGTTTTGGGAAACAAAGGCGGAATAGTGATTAAATCGGGTCAGGTAACCACTATTGACCTTGAATACAGCAAGGCAGCTTCCCTTCGTGGTCGCTTGGTGGATGCAAAAACAAGGAAAGGGATCCCAGGGTTATTCTTGGCAGTCCAGAAATTCAAAGGTAATCAAACTGATCCCATCCAGCAGGAAATGATTCAATCGGACGCGGAAGGGAAATTTCATTGCTATGTCGAAGGTGGCTATCAATACACGGTAAGCTTTTTGAACCACCTTCATGATTCAGATAGGTACCAAATCAAAGCCGCCCAAGACCTGATTTCCGAATTGAAACTACCCCTTAAGCCATTTGCCGAAGAAGAACTCTTTATTCCAGACATTGCTCTGACCCCATCGGCAAAAATCCAAGGTATCATCCGAAATGCTGGTCCCATGCCTGTGGATAAAGTCCTGCAGGTGTATTGCCCGGTCATGCCATCGCAAAATCTTGATTTCATGGCAAATTTCAATGTTTTTGATTCCCACTTGGAAGTCCTTGGGGTACGGGAAACGCCCTTGAAAATCTGGGCCCGACAAGGAAATGCGGTGAACACCCCTGTCGCTCTTTCTCCAGGCCAATGGGCCCAAAAGCCTCACATCGACCTCCGTCAAGAAAATGGAATCGACCTTTCAGGATTCATCCAAAACCAACAGGGTACCCCCATTGCCAAAGCCAAGGTCAGTTTGTTTTGGCTGTACAAAACCCAATCTGTTACTAATCGAGTTTTTTCTCAATGTTTAATGGAGTCGGTCCATACGGCCGAAGATGGCTCCTTCCAATTTTCAGGGTACTGGGCTGGTGAAAGGTATTACATCGCGGTGGAATCCTCAGGATTTTTGCCGGTTATGGACAATCTGAATCCTAAACTTTCTGGCATGCCGGGAACGACTCTAGATTTTGGCACCAAAAAGCTGGTCCCAATTCCCAACCAACAGAAACCAGGTGATTGATTCCTCGCCCTGCTGGTGGTTGATCTTTTTATTCCTGACTATTACGAAGCAATTCCAAATTATTCAAAAGTGCCTATTTGTCCATTCCGTCAAAAACACCCACCTTTACCAAATGTTTCTTCATTCCTAGTCCTGAAACTACTCATGCAAGCTAGTTGACTTATCCCGACCATTTACCGCTTTTTCTATGGATTAACCCAATTCCAAGATGGCTGTTGATCCAAATAATCAACTGCACGGTTTTGTCGGAAAACCAAAATCATCCTCCAAACAAAAAATCAGCAGACCAGAAAAAATCCGAAACCGGCGCGAATACCCTTTTGTCCAGTGATGTGAGCCGGGAAATACGTGGAGGAAAAAATGTATTCGCGCCTTTTGGGAATTCGTGAAACCGCAGGATTACGAACTCTGTCCAGGATAAAGCCGGAGGGCAAAGTTCTCAAATCCGTTGTGATTTGTGGCCTCCTGGGATCTGCGGCGCTGACCGGTACTTTTGCCGCCAGATTGAAAGGAAAAGAGATGCCTGAAGGAGGTCTTCATCCATCCCAGGAAGTCCTGGATTTCGGCACTAAAAACCAGGGAGATAAGCCACGTGGATCATTTCTTTTGACCAATCATTTTCCCTTTGAAATCAAGATCACGGACATCTGGACCAGTTGCGGCTGCACGGTTCCATCTGGCTACGCCAAACAGTTGAAGCCTGGTGAAAGCACCACGGTCGGGGTGGACTGGTTCCTTGGAAACAAGCGGGGAAATGTTTCCGACAAGATTACCGTGGTTTATTCCCAGCCCAAGGAGATCAGCTCCAGGGCCGGCCTGATCCCATTGCACATCCGGGCGAATGTTCTTCCGGAAATCCAGGTGGAGCCCATGGCTGTCGAATTCACCAGGACCAGGCCTGGGAAAGCGACCATTCACCTCGCGGCCGGGACCAAGAAGGATTTCCAGGTCAAAAAGGTT
>Ga0255178_1000365_pt1 | contig 11378 bp, 6 predicted proteins | sample Atl_Atlam_RepC_8_FD_183019 | JGI IMG/M metagenome (GOLD analysis project Ga0255178, IMG submission 183019) | Freshwater microbial communities from Altamaha River, Georgia, United States - Atl_Atlam_RepC_8d | ecosystem: Environmental > Aquatic > Freshwater > River | place: USA: Georgia | collected...
GACCGAATCGTCACCTTCGATGAGGAATGCATCGACGAAGCCAGGCTCGAGCAAGAACTCCGACGCTGTCGGCTGGTCGAAGAGAGCGAACGTGGCGCCACCCGGTGACGAAATGTCGCCGTACGACGCGATACCGACCAGTGTGAACTCGCGTGCGCCACGCGCAGCTATCACCCTTACGGTGTCACCAATGATGAATTCGCCGTTGTCAGCGGTGGCGCGGTCGAGCATCACATCCTTGGGGCCGTTGGGCAGACGACCTTCAACGACGCTCCACAGACCTGCAGAATCGTCGGAAGCGATGCTGCCGAAAGTCGGTGGACCGCCGCCCTCGCTGCCAAGGGGTTTACCGTCTTTGCCGATCACTCGAGCGAACCCTTGAATGTCGCCAGTCGCTGAAACAACGCCTTCGACATTTCGAACCGTCTCGAGAGCAGAGATCGGTGTGCCGGCGCGTTGCTCGCCGCCGAAGTCGAGTTCAATGAAGGCAGTCGAGCGCACGTAGGCGTCTACGTCGCGGAAGACGTCGGAGAACAATCGGTCGAACGTTTGGTTGATGGTGTCGCGGAACACGAACGTGCCCGACAAAAACCCGGTGCCAAGAATGATCGCAAGCGAGGTGAGCACCAGGCGACCCTTGCGGGCCCAGGTCATCTTGAGGGCGAGTCGCAACATAGGCGACTTATTCGCCGAGGTGCTTCAGATAGTCGAGCACCTTCTGCGCGGTCGGCGAGAACATCTCGCCAGCCACCTTGCCGTCCGCCAAAAACACGATTCGGTCGGCATAGCTAGCAGCCGTGGCGTCGTGGGTCACCATCACGATGGTTTGGCCGAGGTCGGTAACAGCGCGGCGCATGAACGTGAGCACTTCGGTGCCCGTCTTTGAGTCGAGGTTGCCCGTTGGCTCGTCGGCGAAGATGATGTCGGGTTGGCTGGCGAGCGCACGGGCGATTGCAACGCGCTGTTGCTGGCCGCCGGAAAGTTCACTCGGTCGGTGCTCGAGGCGGTCGCGCAGACTGATGGTGTCGATCACTCGGTTGATCCACGTCTCATCGCCCTTCTTCTTGCCAAGGGTCAACGGCAACACGATGTTCTCGTACGCCGTGAGAGTGGGTATCAAGTTGAACGCCTGAAAGATGAATCCGACCTTGTCGCGGCGCAGTTGCGTGAGTGCCTTGTCGCTCAGTTTCGAGAGATCGGTGTCGCCGATGGACACCGATCCGCTCGTGAGTGAGTCGAGCCCGGCGATGCAGTGCATGAGAGTGGACTTTCCTGACCCGCTCGGGCCCATGATCGCGGTGAACTTGCCACGCTGAAAGGCAACGTCGACGTCATCGAGGGCGCGCACCTCGCTGTCACCAGTGCCGTAGATCTTGGTGGCACCTTTCGCGTGGGCTGCGTGAGTCGCGTTGGTGGCCGTTGGTGGGGGGAGTGAAGTCACATCGTCAGGCTAGTTGTGAAGCACTTACGAATGCGGTGAGTTTCTTACTTCGGTTGTGGCAAGACGCGCAGATACGACTTCACTGTCTTCCAGCCTTGGGGAAACAGCTGCTTCGCTTCGTCGTCGCTGACGGCTGAACCAATGATCACATCGTCACCATGCTTCCAATTCGCTGGCGTCGCCACTTTGTGCTTTGCGGTGAGCTGCAACGAGTCGATGACGCGCAAGATTTCGTCGAAGTTACGACCAGTTGACGCGGGATACGTGATGGAAAGTTTCACCTTTTTGTCGGGCCCTACCACGAACACACTGCGCACCGTGAGCGTGTCATTTGCGTTCGGGTGAATCATGCCGTAGAGATCGCTCACCTTGCGATCAGAGTCACCAATCATCGGGAAGTTCACCGGCGTGCCTTGGGTTTCGGCAATGTCGGCCTCCCACTTCTCATGCGAGTCGACGGGGTCGACCGACAAACCAATCACCTTCACGTTACGTTTGTCGAATTCGGGCTTGATTCGTGCGACGTAGCCGAGCTCCGTGGTGCACACTGGGGTGAAATCTTTCGGGTGGCTAAAGAGCACGCCCCACGATTCGCCGAGCCACTGGTGAAACGAGATTCGACCCTGGGTCGTGTCGGCAGTGAAGTCGGGAGCGATGTCGCCAAGTCGGATGGTCATTGGAGGGCCTCTCGTTGTGCGGTTGCGAACTGCATGGTGGTATCAACCCACAGTCAATCAAATGTTGACCCGTTTTGTCAACTTTGAGATGTGGCCACTCAGTGGGTTAGGTCAGTGCGGTCGCCCAGGGTGGCCGGTCACGTACGAGCTCAGCCCTTCGGGCGAATATCGAGACCGAACCGTTGCTCGAACTCGTCGTAGTACGCATTGTCATCATCGTGTTGACCGAGCGCCACCCATTCTTCATCGGTCATTGATTCGCGCGCACGAATGAGTTCATCTGCGCCCCACGAACAGCGCCAACGCAGACGCGGCTCGTGCGTCGTGATGGCTTCGAGGATTGTCGCTGCGGCTTCTTCGGCGGGCGTCGCCTTGGCGATTCCCTCTGCGTAGAAGGCGAACAATCTGCGATAGTGCGCGTCATAGGCGCCAGATTGATTTGGCGCATCGATGTTCTTGGCAAAGATCGAACTGCGCGTAACACCAGGCTCGATGATTGCAACACGAATACCGAATGGCGCAAGTTCTTGGGCGAGACCTTCGCTCATGCCTTCGACTGCCCACTTCGACACGTAATACGGCGACTGGGCAATAGCGGTGATTTTGCCGACCACCGACGACACGTTCACGATGGTGCCACTGCGCCGTGCGCGCATGCCGGGCAGTACGGCCTGAATACAGCGCACCGAGCCGTTGTGATTGATGTTGAAGACTTCGTTGTACGTCTCGATCGGGCATTCTTCGGTCACTGCATTTCCGCCAACACCGGCGTTATTGACCAGCACGTCGACGTGGTCGGTGGAGGTGAAGATCTCGGCAAAGCCGCGGTTGACCGACGCCGAGTCGGCGACGTCCATTTCGATGAGGGTGATGAGGTCATTCACCCCCTCGGTGGTGGCCTTGGCGAGCAGCTTGTCGGCCTTGGCCAGCCCCCGCACGGTGGCATAAATGTGGTACCCGGCCTTGGCCAGGGTGATCGCGGTGGCCCGACCGATGCCCGAATTGGCGCCAGTTACCACCGCACTTGGGGTGTTGGGCTGCAGCGACTGAGGGGTGTTCGGGTGCGGCGACTCTGGGGTGTCGGGCATCACCACCACAGGGTAGGCGCAGGTCAAAAAGATGTCACAATCAGGGGGTACCCTGCCGTTAGATAGTCGTGCGAATCCCTTGGCGCTTGCCACTCATCGTCGCCCTCGGGCTCGTTGGTGCGGTGTTGCCGGTTGCGCCGACTGCTGCGGCGATGCCTGGTGCCGTTGTGGTACCGAGCAACACGAGCCCGACCAAGGACTACGTGGTGATTCTCACCGAGAACGCCAGTGTTGCCTCAAAAGTCAACAAAGAAGAGTCGCTCGGCAACGACGTCAACGACGTGTTCTCCAGCAAGGTGAAAGGTTTCGTCGCCGAACTTGATGCGAGCGATGTGCGTCGCTTGAAGAAAGATCCGCAGGTGTTGGTGGTCGAACCCGACGCCACGTTCTCGGTGGGCGTGACGGATGAGTCGACGACGAGTACGACAACGTCGACGGCGGCTTCGCCGAGCACGACGGCTGGCCCGACGACGTCAACGTCATCAACAACGTCGAGCACGTCAACATCGACATCAACTTCAACATCAACCTCAACATCGACATCAACATCGAGCACCACCTCCACCACCGTGGTGCCAAGTGTCGATGACCTGAACATCGGTGACCACATTCCCTTTGAATACATCGTCACGTTGCGCAGCGGAGTTGGTGCTGCTGCGTTTGCCAGCGCGCAGGCCGACAACGGCATCACGATTCTTGGCACCTTCACTGAAGTGCTCAACGGCTTTGGCGCGCGACTGTCAAAGAGCGAGTTGTCGTTGCTCGCCACTGATTCGAATGTGCTCGCGATTGAGGAGAACAGAGTTGTTGGTCTCGAAGCCGATCAAGCGAGCCCACCGTGGGGTCTTGACCGCATCGACCAACGCTCTCGCACACTTGACTCGAACTACTCCTACAACTTCACCGGCTCAGGTGTGCGCGCCTATGTGATTGACACTGGTGTGCGCAGTGACCATCGTGAGTTTGGTGGACGCGTGGTGGCGGGCCACACTCGCATCAACGATGGTCGCGGCTCAGAAGACTGCAATGGTCACGGCACGCACGTGGCTGGCACCGTAGGCGGTCAGACCTATGGCGTCGCCAAAGCGGTCACGATTGTGCCGGTGCGCGTGTTGTCGTGCGCAGGTCGCGGCAGTTTCTTTGACGTCATCGCTGGTGTCAACTGGGTGACAGCTGATCACGCAGCCGGCGTGCCTGCGGTGGCGAACATGAGCCTCGGTGGCGGGTTCTCCACGGCGGTTAACACGGCGGTTCGTCAAGCCGTGAATGACGGCGTGGTGATGGTGGTGGCCGCTGGCAACAACAATCGTGTGGCATCGAGTTACTCACCCGCATCAGAGCCACTTGCCATCACGGTTGGCGCCACTTCGTCAACCGATGCGCGTGCCTCGTTCTCCAACTTCGGTTCGGTACTCGACATTTTCGCGCCAGGTGTGAGCGTGTTGTCGGCCTACCACTCGTCGTCTTCTGCAACACGAATGTTGTCGGGCACGTCGATGGCTGCGCCGCACGTGGCCGGAGCCGCTGCACTATTGCTCGAAGAGAAGCCAGGTGATACACCAGCTCAGATTGCGAGCACCCTGAGTTCATTTGCCACACCTGATGTGGTTACGAGTGCCGGCTCAGGCTCACCGAACTTGTTGCTCTACACCCGCGCCCGCTGGACTCCGCCGGCCCCCGAAGCCCCCAGTAACCCGCGTTCGCTCGTCGTGATACCTGGCGTCGCACAAGCAGAGTTGTCATGGACGGCACCGACGCAAACAGGTGGAGCTGCCGTCAGCGATTATCTCATTGAGTATTCGTCGAACAACGGCTCAACGTGGTCGACGTTCGTTGACGGCGTTTCGACCGCCACGACCGCGACGGTGACGAGTCTTACCAACGGCACGACGTATTCATTCCGTGTGAGTGCTGTGAACTCTGCTGGTACGAGTGCGCCAACCGATGTGGTGCGTGCAGCCATCGGTGTGCCGTCAGTGCCCACCGGCTTGACGGCTACCGCAGGCGGAGCGCAAGTGGTGTTGCGCTGGACTGCACCCACGCAAAATGGCGGCTCGGCGATCACCGACTATGTCATCGAATACAAGGCTGACGGTGCAGACGACTGGACCACCTTTAGTGACGGTGTCTCGACCTCGCTCACCGCAACAGTGACGGGTCTCACCAACGGCACTACGTATTCGTTCCGCGTAAGCGGTGCGAACGCAATCGGTACGGGTGGCCCCTCAGGGGTGGTCACTGCCGTGCCCTGGCAGGTGAATGCGCCGAGTGCTCCGCGCAATCTGACGGTGACCACCGTCAACACCATGTCGGTGGGGTTGGAGTGGCAGATTCCCACCGCTGACGGCGGCGGTTTCATCACCGGCTACATCGTTGAGCAGTCGGGTGATGGTGGTGTCACATGGACTACCTCGCTCGTCACCGGCACTGGTGGCAGAGCCGGCGGTGTGTGGTTCACCACGGTGTATGACCTCGTCTCGGGGCGCGAGTATAAATTCCGCGTTCGCGCCACCAACTCGGCAGGCAACTCTGATCCGTCGTCTACGGTGACGCAGGCACCCGGTATTCCCAGCGTCCCAGAAGATCTCGTTGCCACCGAGGCGGGGCCGAATCGCATCACGCTGCGTTGGGAGCGACCAACTTCTGACGGCGGCTCAGGCTTGCGCGGCTACACCATTGATTTTTCGACCGACAGCGGTAGCACCTGGACCACCTGGCCACAAGACACTGGCGTCGTCGGTTGCACGTGTCAGTATCTCGCGCGCACGGTGACTGGGCTCACCGACAGCGTGGCACACATCTTCCGTGTGCGCGCCTACAACTTGATCGGCTACGGTCCGAATTCTGATTCGACCGAGCCAATGACACCGCTCACGCCGGCCGTGCCGGGTGCACCACTCAATCTCGTCGGCGTTGCATTGCCGGCCGTCGTCGAACTTGACTGGGACGCTCCGACCTCCGACGGCGGTGCGCCGATCACTGACTATGTCGTGGAGTATTCGACTGATTCGGGTTCGACCTGGACTACTTTCACCGACGGCACGAGCACCACGACATTTGCGTCGTTGCGAGGGCTCACGGTCGGAACTGCCCACGTCTTCCGGGTAAGTGCAGTGAACTCGTCTGGCCGTGGTGTCGCCTCGAGTGTGTCGGCAACCGTCACGCCGATTGCGGCACTCGTGAATGACCCGTTCAGCGGCGCGATTGCAATCACCGGAACTTCGGGTCGCGCGAACAGTTCGACCCGCACCGCCACCCGCGAGACTGGCGAGCCGAACCACGGCGGCTTCGGTGCCTCGGCGTCAATCTGGTATTCGTACACCGCGAGCGCGGCCGGCACGTTGGTGCTTGACACGATGGGCAGTGATTTCGACACGTTGCTCGGTGTGTATACCGGCAGCGCGGTGAATGCGCTCACGACGATTCGCACCAACGACGATGCTGGTGGCGGCAACTGGAGCCGTATCGAATTCGCACCCGTCGTTGACACGCAGTATTGGGTCGCCATCGACGGCTACGGCAGTCGCAAGGGTTCCACCGTGTTCAACTGGGCCTTCACCGAAGCACCACCCGCACAGAAACCCGGCGTGCCCCGCAGCGTGCGTGCCGTCGAAGGTGATGCCCGCGCCACCGTGTATTGGACCGCACCCGAGAGCGACGGTGGCGCCACCATCACCGCCTATACCGTCACGGCATCGCCTGGTGGGCGCACCTGTGCAACTACCGGCGCCCTTACGTGTGTGGTGTCGAGTCTCACCAACGGCACGCCGTATACCTTCACCGTCACGGCGACCAACAGCGTGGGCACGAGTAACCCATCGTCGGCTTCTGATGCAGTCACGCCCCGTGCTGCATCTGACGGAGGAGTTGCGCCATTGTCGTGGGGTCTCGATCGCATCGACCAACGCGCGCTGCCGCTCAACAATCGTTACACCCGCACTCAGTCGGGCGCCGGTGTCACGGTGTACGTCATCGATACCGGAGTTCGTGCAACCCATGGAGAACTCAATGGTCGAGTTGCAGCGGGCTTCACCACCATCAGCGACGGTCAAGGTACCAATGACTGCCAAGGTCACGGTACGCACGTTGCAGGCACGGTGGCTGGCACCAACTATGGCGTCGCACCGTCTGCGCTCATCGTGCCGGTACGAGTAATGAACTGCAGTGGCTCGGGCAGCACTTCCGACATCATTGCGGGCATCGACTGGATCATCACCCACCACCAGGCGGGTGTGCCCGCAGTGGCGAACATGAGTCTTGGCGGTCCGCGCTCGGCTGCGCTCGACTTGGCCGTGGCACGTGGTGTTGCTGATGGAGTCACGTTCGTGGCGGCGGCCGGTAACTCAAACTTGAGTGCCTGCACCGTGTCACCCGCAGGCGAGCCGAGTGCGATCACGGTCGGCTCAACGACGTCAACCGACGAGCGATCGTCGTTCTCGAACTTTGGCTCGTGCCTCGACGTGTTTGCACCAGGGTCGAGCATCGTCTCGGCTGGTCATACTTCTGACACTGCGACGCGCACACTGTCAGGCACCTCGATGGCCGCGCCGCACGTTGCTGGTGTGGCGGCTCTCGCACTGTCGCAGAACACGGCGATGACGCCAGCTGAAGTTGCATCTGCGATTGCATCATCGGCCACACGAAACGCCGTCACGAATCCGGGTACTGGGTCACTCAATCGCTTGGTCTTCTCGCCGCTGACTCCGGCACCGAACGCCGATGATGACACGACGACGACCACGTCGACGACGGTTGCTCCGACCACCACCACGACGGCACCTTCGGGCGGTGGTGGTGGTGGTGGTGGTGGTGGCGGCGGTGGAGGCGGTGGCGATGACGGCGGCGGCGGCGATGACGAGCCGGTGACGACCACGCTTCCTGTGACCACGACGTTGCCGCGACCGGCGCGTGCTGTTGCCCCGACGACGACCTCTACAACGACCTCGACAACCACCACCACGATGCCAGCGACGTCACCATCGACGTCTACTACGGTGCCGACCGCAGCAGCGAGCACACCACGTGGCACTGTGCCGGCAGTGGGTCAGCGACCAGCAGTCGGTGCCGCCGCACCGCAGTTGCCACCTACCGTTCGCGCGCTTGCTGCCGCAGTTCGCGCAGTCGGACGCACGCTGCGTATCGAGACGCAAGCCCCGAAGGGTTCGTTGGTGCACGTCTATCGCAATGGCGAGCTCGTGCGCTCAGTCACACCAGAAGAAGCAAAGACACTCTCAATTCCGTCGAACGGAGCGAGTGCCGAGGATGTTCAGATTGTCGTCGTGACACGTACGGGCGAGGTGCTCGCAACACCGGCGACGGAGGCACCTGCGGGAACTGATGGAACTGGTAGAGCAACTGGTCCTGGCAGTTCACGTGGCGACGAGTCGTCAACGACCGTCACCACTCAGCCAACGGGGTCTGTGACAGGTAAGCCCAACTCGGGCAGAGCTGCGGCGGGCCGAGCCAGCGCAGGCAAGGCTGCGTCGACAACGGCGGCGCCGAACGCAACTGGCAAGACGGCAAGTAAGAGCAGCCAGCGTCAGACCAGCGACAAGAACAAGTAGCCACATCATCTTGCGGCTGCAGCAGGATGTCGGGCTCGACTGTCGCGACCGTGCCGTGATGTTCTACGGTGAGGGGCAATGAAGCCGACCGCCAGCACGCTCGCCGACCTGCGCGCCAGTGGCTGGCGTTCGCGACCCGTCAAAGAAGAGATCCGAGAGAATGCGGTCAGTCGCATTCGCAGTGGCACGCCGCTCGTCGACGGTGTGCTCGGGTACAACGACACCGTTGTGCCGCAACTCGAGAATGCCCTCTTGGCTGGTCACGACATCGTCTTTTTGGGTGAGCGCGGTCAGGGCAAGACGCGCATTATTCGTTCGCTCACGGCACTGCTCGATGAATGGATGCCAATCGTCGCGGGTAGCGAGATCAACGATGATCCCTTTCATCCCGTTTCGCGACATGCGCGTGACCTCATCGAGCAGCATGGTGATGCCACGCCGATCACTTGGGTGCACCGCGATGCCCGCTATGGCGAGAAGCTTGCCACGCCCGACACCTCAATCGCTGACCTCATCGGCGAGGTCGACCCAATCAAGGTTGCAGAGGGCCGCTATCTCAGTGACGAATTGACGTTGCATTACGGTCTGGTGCCGCGCACCAACCGTGGCATCTTTGCGATTAACGAGTTGCCTGACCTCGCCGAGCGGATTCAGGTTGGTTTGCTCAACGTGCTCGAAGAGCGCGACGTGCAGATTCGCGGCTACAAGATTCGCCTGCCGCTCGATGTGATGCTGGTCGCCTCGGCGAACCCTGAGGACTACACCAACCGTGGGCGAATTATCACGCCGTTGAAAGACCGCTTCGGCAGTCAGATTCGCACACATTATCCACTTGATGTTGCGACCGAGGTGGAGATCGTGCGGCAAGAAGCACGCTCGGCTGACATTGCCGATGTGCGTGTGAACACTCCGCAGTTCATGGAAGAAATCGTCGCTGAAATTAGCCACCTTGCACGTGGCAACAGCAATGTCAGCCAGCGCAGCGGTGTGAGCGTGCGCGTGTCGGTGAGCAACTTCGAAACGCTGGCTGCAGCCGCGGTGCGGCGTGGGTTGCACTCAGGCGAAACGGTAGTTGCGCCACGCATCAGCGATCTTGATGCACTCGTGGCGTCAACCGCCGGAAAAATCGAAATGGAAGGTGTTGACGAAGGTCGCGAAGGTGCGGTCTTTGAGCAGATCATGCGTGGTGCGGTGCTCGCCGCGTATCGCCGGTTGGTGCCAGGTGACAAAGCACGGGCAGTTGTTACGGCGTTTGAGGCGGGTCGCACCGCCAACACTGGTGAAGATGTGTCGTCGGCCGATCTCGTGGCACTGGCGACCGAGATTCCTGAGTTGCGCAAGATTGCCGACCGTCTGACGGGCGGTGATGAATCACCTGCAGCCATTGCGAGTGCGGTCGAATTCGTGCTCGAGGGGCTGCACTTGTCGAAGCGACTCAACAAAGATGCATCGGGTGGTCGTGCGGTGTTCAGCGGCCGTGCCGCCGCGGTCTAGCCCGCGCGATAACAGCCGCGCCACTGCGACCTGGCGCTCGCCGCCCTGGTCGGGTTCACACTGCGTAGGGCGTGCGCGTCCAGAGTTCTTCAGTGTCGTTGCGGCGAACGCCGAGTGGTTCACCCGTCAGGCGCGACACGTGTACCTCGTGCTCAAAGCCATGCAGTTTCAGGCCGCCCACTTCGATGGCTCGTATACCTTTAGGCAGCTCGTTCGTCTGCTCGGTGGGAATGAGCGTTCCGTGATCATGCGCTTCGTCGCAGAGCCGTGACGCAAGATTTGGGGGCTCGCCGATGTAGTCATCACCATCAATCAGCATCATCTCACCTGAAGCGATACCGATTCGCAAGCGAAGGCCAACGGCTGGCTCTTTGAGGCGGCGGTGCAACTCCATGGCGAAAGTGATGCCAGCGTCTTGCTTGACGGAGACTGCCATGAATCCGTCGCCGAGAAACTTGTCGATTCGCACACCCATTTCTGATGCAAGGTCGCGTGACACACGGCGAAACTGCCGCAGCACTCGTTGTGCTTCGTCGTCGTCGGTCTTCCGCAAGTAAGCGGAGAAACCTGAGAGGTCGACGAAAATGATGGTGCGCGAGACACGCATTGTGACCCCAATGCTACGGTTCGTCTGTGGGCCAACGTTTTCGCTACTCCCGCTGGGATGGCACACAACGCGGATTCGACCTCGACGCCGATGCACTGCTCAACCAAATCAATGACGAGATCATTCATCACGGTGATGTGAACGCAGCATTACGCCGCATCATGCAACAAGGCATGCGAGACCGTAACGGCGAACAAGTGCAGGGTTTGCGCGAGGCCCTCGAACGATTGCGCGAGCGACGACGTGAGCTACGCGAGCAAGGTCAATTCGACGGAGAACTTGGTGAGCTCGCCGCTGAGCTCGCCGACATCGTCGATGAAGAGCGGCTGGCGATTGATCAAGACGAGCAACGCGCGACAGAGTCGGGCGACGAGCGTCGCCGTGAGATAGCCCGTGACGCTGCCGCCCGCCGCCGTTTGCAGCTCGATGCATTGCCCGACAATCTCGCGCAGCGCATCGATTCACTTCGACACCATGACTTTCAGTCGCCTGACGCACAGCGACGTT
>Ga0255178_1000368_pt1 | contig 11364 bp, 11 predicted proteins | sample Atl_Atlam_RepC_8_FD_183019 | JGI IMG/M metagenome (GOLD analysis project Ga0255178, IMG submission 183019) | Freshwater microbial communities from Altamaha River, Georgia, United States - Atl_Atlam_RepC_8d | ecosystem: Environmental > Aquatic > Freshwater > River | place: USA: Georgia...
GACCGCTTATTCTCATGCCAAGGCCTCCGGACTTTGGCAGTTCATTCCCAGCACGGGCACCCAATTCAAGCTCAAGCAAGACTGGTGGCGCGACCAGCGCCGGGACCCGATTGCCTCTACCAACGCCGCGCTCGACTACCTGGAATATTTGTTCGAGTTTCAGGGTGACTGGTACCTGGCGCTTGCCTCTTACAACTGGGGAGAGGGATCGGTCAAGCGAGCGGTGACACGCAACTTGGCGGAAGGCAAGCCGACCGATTATCTGTCTCTCAAGATGCCGGACGAGACACGCAACTACGTCCCCAAGCTGCAGGCGATCAAAAACATCGTGGCTGACCCAGAAAAATACGCCGTGGTCTTGCCGCTGGTCGATAATGAACCTTACTTTGCCACCATCAAGAAAACCCGGGATATCGACCTGTCACTCGCCGCAGAGCTCGCTGAAATGCCTCTAGAGGATTTCAAGGCGCTCAACCCCTCTTACAACCAGCCGGTCATCTTGGCCGAGCACGAGCCACTCATCATCTTGCCCCGCGACAAGGTTGACATTTTCAACACCAACCTGGCGGCCTACAAGGGTGAGCTGTCCTCCTGGAAAATCTACCAGGCAGAGGCCGGCGAGACCTACGCATCCGTTGCACGCAAGTTCGGCGTGAGCGAGGCCAGGTTGCGTCAGGCCAATGGCATTAGCAGCCGCTCTTCCAGCGCAGCCGGACAGTCGCTCCTGATCCCCGGCCCTGGTGGCGAAGGCATCCAGGTTGCGTTCAGTGACAACAAAGCCTCAGACAACAGAAACAACGTGCAGACGCGCACGCGTGTCCCAACCGTTTCATCGGCCCCTGCCATCAAAACGCATGTCGTCAAAAAGGGGGAAACACTGTCCAGCATTGCCAAACGTTACGGCACCAGTGTCTCCACCCTCAAGTCTCTGAACAACATCAAGGGCAACACGGTAAAAACGGGTGCAACAATACGTGTGCCAGGAACAGGTACGCGCGGTTGAAATGGATGGCCATATCACCGTTTATGCTTCAAGCAATATTTTTTCTTTTGAACTCGACTGACTGACTTTTTAGGACAAACTCATGGGCTTTCTCGCTGGCAAACGCATCCTGATCACGGGCGTCATTTCCAACCGATCCATTGCATACGGCATTGCCCGAGCATGCCACCAGCAAGGCGCAGAGCTGGCTTTCACTTACGTCGGGGATCGATTCAAGGACCGTGTTGTCGAATACGCAGCCGAGTTTGGCAGCAACATCGTGATTCCCTGTGATGTGGCTGAGGACGCCCAGATTGAAGGCGCGTTTGACACGCTCAAGACGCACTGGGATGGACTGGACGGGCTGGTTCATTCGATCGGCTTTGCCCCTCGCGAAGCCATCGCGGGTGAGTTTCTCGATGGCCTGTCACGCGAAGGATTTCGGATTGCCCACGATATTTCTGCCTACAGCTTTCCGGCTCTAGCCAAGGCAGCCTTGCCCATGATGCAAGGACGCCAGGCATCGGTCCTGACGCTGACCTATCTGGGCGCTGAAAAAGTCGTCAAGCACTACAACACCATGGGTCTGGCCAAGGCTTCACTTGAGGCAAGCGTGCGCTATCTGGCTGCCAACCTCGGACCTATGGGCATCCGCGCCAACGGCATCTCGGCTGGCCCTATCAAAACCCTGGCTGCCAGCGGCATCAAGGACTTTGGCAATATTCTCAAGTTTGTGGAGACGCACACTCCGATGCGGCGCAACGTCACCATCGAGGAGGTTGGCAACGTGGCTGCTTTCCTGCTCTCTGACCTGGCTGCCGGCGTGACCGGTGAAATCACCCACGTCGACGGTGGATTTTCAGTGGTGGTTCCGGGGATGGAAGACGAGGCTTGATCTAGCCACTCTCCCAACAAGCCGACAATCACGTCGGCTTTTTTATCGCATGTTGAATAGTTCCTGATGGAACTTGCCTGCAGGCAAGCCCAGATCTGCCAGATCCTGATGGAGCTCACGCCCAAAATCTGCTGGGCCGCAAAACCATACCTGGGCCTCTCGATAGTCCGTTACGGTTTCACAGATCCGCCGGGCATTTAGCGCCATGTCGCGGCCTGTCAGCACCAGATGAAAATGCACTCGGGCACGGTCAGTTAGATTGCGCAACAAGTCAATAAACTCCCGATCCGCCTCCCTGAGGGTATAGAACAAATGAATCGGACGTTGCGTGTCCACTGGTTGCTCGGCCAAAGCCTGTAATCGTGACAAAAAGGGTGTGATACCGATTCCGCCTGCCACCCAGATCTGTTTGGGACCTGCCTCGTTGAACTGAAACTTGCCGTAGGGTCCCTCCACGACCACCTCATTTCCGACATGCACGGTCTTGGGCAACTCGCGAGTGTAGTCACCCAGCGCCTTGATGTGAAAAGTCACCCGGCCATCGTGCCGCCACGGCGATGAAATCGTAAACGGATGCGGCCCCTCGGCCCGGTCAAACGTGACAAAGGCAAACTGCCCCTCCTCATGCCCCTCCCATGGCGTGGTCAACTCAATGCTGACTTCGAGCACGCGATTTTGGGGGTGGTTCATCAAGCTGACAATGCGCCCTTTGGCGCGATGCTCGTAGCCAATACGCTGGGTCAAGGACAGAAACGCCGCCACCACACCCACTGCCGTGACTAACGCCACCAGCCAGGCAATGGGGGTGGTCCAACCCATCTTGCCGATCAGCACGACGCTATGAAACGCCAGCGCCAGATAAACGATCGCAATGATTTTGTGGGTCTTGAAAAAATAACGGTAGGGAAATTTTTTCCAGAGTGCCAACACCACCAGCACGAGCATCACATAGAGCGACCACTCTCCGAGATCCTCGGCGAAATCCTCCAGGCCAGAAAGGGGATTGCTGGCATGAAAGAACCGAGCGGAGAACTCCTTGGGGGTACGGAATGTTCCGCGATCGACCCACCCCCAGTCAATCATCCAGCGTGGCAATTTTTTAGCCAACCAATGCAACAGGGCGAACGCCGCCGCACCGATGCCAAGCCACTTGTGCAGACGGTAATGTTTGTCTAAACCGTCCAGCCAATCCTCAATTTGTCGATTGCGCGTGGCCAGCACCACCCCGGCTGACATCATGACAAACGACAGCACGCCAAAGTAATAGAGTAAAGACTTGCGAAGTGCCCAGGCATCGAGGTTTCGCTCAACCTCGTTGGTGCTCACCCAAAAGAGCAAGGTCACGGCGACAAACAACACCCAAAAGACGGCTTTGATCCGATTCATTGATTTAACACTCTCAACAAAGTTTGCACATCCAGCCCTTGCACCACCACTCTTTTTTGACGACTGGTCTGGCCGGAGACGATTTCCACTTGTCTGCGCGGCACGCTCAGGCGCTCAGAGAGCCACGCCACGAGTGCTTCGTTTGCCTTGTTGTCGACAGCAGGGGCATTCAACGCCATTTTGAGACGGCCACCGTGCTCTCCCATCACGCGGGTTACTTTTGCACCGGGCTGGCAATGGATGAGCAAATAGAGCGCCCCGCCTTGGGGCTGTATCCACGTGGGGCAATTGATTTCCATCAAGGCTATTTTGAACCAATGGAAGGACTGGTGCTTGAATGTCGGTCGGTCAAACTTGATCTAAAGCAAACGGTTTGCAGCACGTTTGGATCCAGGAGACAACGTCGTGCCTGTCGCCAAGCTACTGCCAACCGGTCAGATGCATCAGATACGCACCTGCAGCGCCTGCACCCAGAATCATGTAAACGGGGTTGAGCCGGCTAAACAAGATCACCACCAGAGAAAGGACGGCCAAGCCAGCAGACAGTGGTCCGTTAATCGCAGCCTTGGCCACCGACCATACGCCTGAGCACATGAGTCCAATCGAGATGGGCTCCAGTGCGTTCTGAACAGCTCGCCGCCAGGGGCTTTCTCCGACCTTGACCCAGAGCCTGCCAACCATCAGGCACAGAACACTGGATGGCAGAAAAAACGACACCAATACGGTCCCGGCACCTAGCAGTCCTGCAATTTGCAGCCCAAAAATCAGCACCATCAGCATGTTCGGGCCAGGTGCCAGCTGACCCAAGCTGTATACGTGGACAAAGGTAGTGTGGTCGATGTTAAAGCTTGAGCTCAGCACCGTTTGCATTTCCGGAATGACTGCCGTGCCTCCTCCAACCGCGAGCAAGGACAGCATGCCGAAGGTCAAGCACAAGTGAATCAGCACACCCATCGTCTAACCCCTAGGCCTGAACAGAAACAGCGCAATGGGTGCCATGATCAGCAGCACCCAGATCAGGGACAAGTGCAGCACACTCATCAATACAAATGTCGCAACAATGATGACCAGGGGCTTGATTTGCTGAAAGTGCTTGGACCCGATCTTGTACGTGATCGCTGCCAACAAGCCCGTGGCGGCAGCTGCGATCCCAGCCAACAGCAGATTGACGATGGGATGGTCCTGTCCCTCGCTGTAGGCGTAGCCTGCAATCATGACAAATGTTGCCCCGGGAAGAATCAGTCCCAGCATGGCCACTAGTGCACCAATACCTCCGCGTAATTTGTCTCCTGCAAGCACGGCCAGGTTGACTGAGTTCAGGCCGGGCATGGTCTGGCTGATGGCCAGTGCCGCCATGAACTCATCTTGGCTCAGCCACTTCTTTTTTTCAGTGAGCAGGATTTTTTGATAGGCGACGATGCCACCACCAAAACTGACGGCACCGATCAGCAGAAACTCGATGAAGAGGGAGACCAGGCCGACTGTTTCTCCCTTTCGTTGGTCAGCGGAGGACAGCTCCTGTCTCATTCGGGTATCCCGTAGATCAATGCCGTCTTGGTCGAACCCGTGGCAAGCCAGTCAGGTATCGCCAGCTGGAGGTTTTCAAAAAACTTGTCTGCGCGCTTGTGAGCCTTGCTATCCGAACGGTTGGCATCCGTCACCCGATACGAGTAGGCAAGCTCGCCAATGATGGGCTCCCCCACGCTGCGCATCCAGATCCCGATGTCGCAGTGAGCCTGCACGCCATCGCCAAACGACAGGTTACCGATCGGTAGGCACGCTTCCAGGATCTTGTTGGTTCTGCCACCCACGACACGCACGGGCAGCTCATGCTCCAAGCCCAAGCGTGCCAGGTCTGGGAAATTTTTCTTGACGCTACCAAACGATCTCTCAAACACTTGATCGATCGGCACTGCATCCATGATGGAATTGTTGGAATAAATCCGGCGTGACGAGCCCAGCTGGTCCCCACGCAGGATTTCCTCTTTCAAGCGCAGCCTGTGCTTATGCAAGGTGTTGGGTTTGGGATCGTATTTCAGGGAGGACTTGAGGTCTGAGGTCCTGCACTTGAGCGTCACCTCACACCAGTCATCGACCCAAACGTTTTGCCGCGACTCACGCACGCGCAAGATCAGATTATTGCGCCTGAAATGCTCACCCGGCGTGTCAAAAAAATACACATTGCGCAGACCCGTGTTGGCGTTGTCCAGGTGAAAAAAACTCACATCATTTTTCTGGCAAAAGCTCACGATCAAACTTTGCAGCTGGGTGATCTTGATGCGACGATCCAGCCCCTCCGGCTTAAGCAAGAGCTTGAACTCTCGGTTGGTGATGCGCGGGTCGAGTCCGAGAGATGTTTTGCTGCCCTTGTCTTTTTTGCCTGCTTTGGACTTTTTCCCTTCTTTGGACTTTTTTCCTTCGTTGTGCTTTTTGTCTTTCGATCTTGCCTCATCCAACGCTTGGCCCTGGTGAGCCTTTTCCTTATCTTTGGCGGGATCGATAACTTGTTCTGTTTTCATGGTGGTCGTTTGATATTGGTTAAGATGTGCGCGCATCGCACCCACTGCGAGATTAGCCCAGCCAAAGGATAAATAGAAGCAGGGAATAAAACCTCATTTCCCTTATCAGGGTGGCCAGCGTGCCACGCAGATTGAGAGGGTTATAAACGCTTTTGGACTACTCTTAATCGAGCGCCACGGCTGAAACACAGAAAATTCCGACTTACAGTTTTTCAGACAGACCCATGCATTCGCTGAATTTGCTGCAGTGCAACACGCCCTGTTTCCCCCCAACCAACCCCGCCCTTTTCATTTTTTCCAACACGTTTGGTGTCGCCTCACAAAGCATGACCGTCACGCCACGCTTTTGAAGCTGCTGAACCGCCAGCTCCAGGGTCTCAATTCCCGTGATGTCAGCAAACGGCACTCTTCGCAATCGGATGATGAGTGTTTTCGGATCAGTGCGTGTTTGTTGCAAGGCACGCTCAAAATTATCGACCGCCCCAAAAAACATGGGGCCGTCTATCTCATAAACCAACACCGACGGCGGCAGGGATGAGCGACCCATCAACTGCAGCTCCTGGTTGAGCGACTGCTCATCGACCTCACGGGTCTCGACCGTGCTGGCCATCCGCCTAAGAAAATGCAGGATCGCCATGATGACGCCCACATTGACAGCGACTACCAAGTCGACAAACACCGTCAGTAAAAATGTCACCACCAGCACGATCTTGTCGGCGTTGGGCGCGCGGATCAGCACCTTGTAAAAGTGCTTGGCCTCGCTCATGTTCCAGGCCACGACAAACAAAATCGCTGCCAACGCCGCCAGTGGAATGCTAGAGGCAAGCGGGGCCAGCACAAGCAAGATGGCGACCAGTGTGACAGCATGCATGATGCCGGCCAACGGTCCTGTTGCGCCGTTGCGGATGTTGGTTGCTGTCCGGGCAATCGCCCCCGTGGCAGCAAATCCCCCGAAAAGCGGTGCGGCAATATTGGCAATCCCCTGCCCGATCAATTCCTGATTGGAGTGATGCCGCGTACCCGCCATCCCGTCTGCCACCACCGCCGACAACAAGGACTCGATCGCCCCCAGCATGGCGATCGTAAACGCGGGCCCGATCAGCATCAGGACCTGAGACAGGGAAAGGTCAGGCAGCTTGAACTCGGGCAAACCTTGAGGAATGCCACCAAACGCCGTGCCGATCGTCGCGACCCCCTCAAACTGAAACACCGCTTGAGCCAATGTCGCAATGACCATGGCAACCAAGGGGCCCGGTACCTTGCGCATGCCAGGCAGTCTTGTGGAAAAAATCACCACTGCCAAGCTCATGCATGCCAACAAGAGCGTGGGGACATGCGCCTGGGGAAACATCTGGATGGTGTTCCAGACCTTTTCATGAAAGTGATCGCCAGTCGCCTTGGGCAAGCCTAAAAAGTCTCCCCACTGCCCCACAAAAATAATGACACCGATGCCCGTCGTGAAGCCGATGATGACAGGTGCAGGGATGAACTTGATGACGCCCCCCATTTTGGCCAGGCCCATGCACAGCAGCATCACGCCCGCCATCAGGGTGGCGACCTGCAAACCGTCAATGCCGTATTTTGCAGTGATGCCAGCCAAGATGGCAATGAAGGCGCCAGTGGGACCCGCGATCTGTAATCGGCTGCCACCGAGCAGCGTGACAAGACCACCGCCAATGATGGCAGTGTAGATACCTTGCTCGGGTCGAGCGCCAGATGCAATGGCAAACGCCATCGACAGTGGCAACGCCACAACGCCCACAATGATTCCCGCTACGATGTTCGGTAGCCATTGGTGCCTGGCAAACAGCCCGGCACGATAACCCTCGATGAGCGCAATCATGGACGCAGCGTGGTTGGGATCCTGAAGATCAGAATCAATGTTCGACGTGAATGTTCACGTCTGGATCATAGCAAAGGACTTAGGACGCGAGCATTTCGCGCGGAATGTTCAAGATCAGGTTGTTGAGGCTGGCAGCATCGTGCGCTGGCTGCAAGTGCCTAAGCATGGCAGCCGATGCGCCTTGGGCATCACGTTTCATCATCGCAGCCACAATGTCTGCGTGCTGCTCATAGGATGACTGTATGCGCCCAATCGCACCGAATGCGTGACGTCTATATGCACCTATTTGAGCTCGCAGTCGAAGCGCCTCCTGCCTCAAGTACGGGTTGCGAGCAGCCTTGTAGATGATTTCATGGAAATGAGCATTGCTTTCCTGCCAGCCAATGATGTCCTCTTGTGCGGCAAATGCTTCACTTCGTTTGTGTAGATCACAAAGAGAGAGCAGCTCCTCTTGGGTCATGCGCTCACAGGCGAGCCGCACGGCAATCGCCTCCATCTCGGCCAGCAGCTCCCAAAGACTCAACAACTGCTGCAAGTCCATCTTGGCCACGATCATGCCACCACGGGGAAGGCTGCTGAGCAAGCCCTGCGCCTTCAGAAGCATCAGTGCCTCTCGCACTGGGGTACGTGAGACACCATGCTGGCTTGCCAACGCGAACTCATCCACAGGATCACCCGGCAACAAACTGCCATCGCGAATCGCCGCCTCGACCCCCTGGCGGATCCTGTCGCTTGCTTTTTTAAAGGATGGTTTTTTGGGAGGCATAGGTTGAGCAAAAGTCAGAATATTTTATCTCTTGCAATATATTAATTAGGAATCTATAAATATATTTATGGATATCCAAGCATACCTTCTTTCACAAGGAATTTCAGTGTCTGAGCAGATTGCTGCGCGGCTTGCCAAGGGACTGACCCGCATCGCGCCGAAAGATGGCGAGCTTGAATCCACTGGCTCCTTGTCAGTGGACAAAGCGGGCTGGGACTTTCTGGACAAGCTGGAAATGCTGTCTCATGGATAAGTTACCCAACACCCTGACGCAATTGAGGGACAAGCTCGTTTCAGGCAAGATGAGTCTGGATCAAGCTTCCAACGCGCAAGAACAACGTTTCTCGAACCTGGCTTCCAGGATCGGTTGTGTGACCCTCACCATGACGCCCCACTGGTCATCTACCGGACCGTTGGCGGGTGTTGGACTGGCTCACAAAGACGTGTTTGCGCTAAAAGACCACCAGCCTGGCGAAGGTCACGACAAAGGCAGAACAGCTCCAGGACTGGCTGCCTCACCATGCATTGCCAGGCTGGAAAGTAGTGGCGCCGCCAACCTTGGCACCTTGTTCATGACGGAGTATGCCTGCGGTGCAACCGCTGAAAACGTGCAGCTGCCGCCCTGCTTCAACCCCCTTGATCGCGAGCTCGCGCTAGGAGGGTCATCCGGTGGCAGCGGTGCGGCAGTAGCCTCGGGTATGGTGTATGCATCTCTCTGCACGGATACAGCGGGGTCTGTCCGCATACCAGCTTATACCTGCGGAATGATGGGCCTGAAAACAACACACGGTCTGGTGCCACTGGAGGGAGTAGGCGCATTGGCGCCTTCGCTAGACAGCGTGGGTGTCATCACCCGATCAGCCCGCGATACAGAATCTGTGCTGAACGTCGTCGCGGACAAGCACCTCTTACGCCCTGCCCCAGAACATTTGCGCATTAAGTCCTGGTTTCCCGAAAACGAGCTGCATCCAGTCATCGGCAAAACTTTGAAGCGTTTCATAAGCGAACAGGGTGCAAAATTTCCCATGGCAGGCGTGCTCGACGCCCTTCCCCATGAAAAGGATGCCAGTCGATTGCTCACCACAGTGCTGGCATGGGAGGTCGCTCAAATCCATCGAACCAGTCTTCAGCAAGGGACGGCAAACCGCCAAGTCACCGACCTCGGTCTGTTGGGTGCCTCCATGCCAGTGGCCTGGTACGAGTCTGCCATCCGCTTGCGGCCGCGCCTCTTGGAGCAGTTTGTCCAAGACGCGATGCTTGACTGTGATGTATTGTTAATGCCTGCCCATGGCCAGCCGCTGCCCTTGGCCAGACAGGTCTACCAGCAAAGCCCGGAGTTTGATGCCAAGTCGTTACTGTCCTTGCACCGATACATGGGATTTGTGAACTATTTGGGCCTGCCGGCACTTGTTATGCCGATCGGCAAGGATGATCGAGGTTATCCGGTCAGTGTGCAGGCCGTGGCAAGGCCTTATCAGGAGCTCGCCCTGCTCAAGCTCGCCTTGAGCGTGGAGCTAGCTTTGTTTGGTCCAGACGGCATTCCTTCCATAACCAATCTGTGAGTTTCATCATGCCTAAAATTCAAGCCTCTACTGCGCTGTCTCCCTTCAAGGTGCTGGATTTGTCTCGCGTGCGTGCGGGTCCAAACTGCGTGCGCGTGCTGACAGACTTTGGCGCAGATGTGATTCGAGTCGAACCACCCAAGGGCGTGGATCCAAACGAGGGCATGTTCGCAGCTAACCGTGCCGGTGGAGACTTTCAAAACCTGAACCGCAACAAGCGGTCCATGACGCTGAACTTCAAAAAAGAGGGAGCGCTCGACATTTTCATGCGCCTGGTTAAAACCGCTGATGTAGTGGTGGAAAACTGGCGCCCGGATGTCAAGAAGCGACTGGGCGTGGACTACGAGTCCCTGGCCAAGGTCAACCCACGGATCATCCTCGCGAGCATTTCCGGATTTGGACAAGACGGTCCCTACTCCAAACGACCAGGGTTTGACCAGATCATGCAAGGCATGGGGGGCCTCATGTCTGTGACCGGCACCAAGGAAACTGGCCCTTTCCGTGCCGGCTTGGCGGTGGCCGACATGAGCGCAGGTCTCTACTCGGCGATTGGCATTTTGACCGCGCTGATCGAGCGCGAGCGATCGGGCAAAGGCCAGTGGGTACAGACCTCACTGCTGCACTCGCAGATCGCCATGATGGATTTCCAGGCCTCGCGCTACCTGAATGACAACGATGTGCCTGTTCCTGAGGGCAACGATCACCCCACCAGCAGCCCCATGGGCCTGTTCGAAGCAAGCGATGGCACATTTAACCTGGGCGCATCCGGACAAGGCAATTGGATTCGCTTGTGCGAGATCCTGAATAAGCCCGAATGGCTGCAGATGCCTGAGTTCAGCAACGAGAAAACTCGCGTGACCAACCGCAAAAAGCTCACCGACATGTTGAATGTTGAGTTCCGCAAAAAGACGATTCGCGAATGGGTGGACGGACTCAATGAGGCAGGTGTGCCGGCTGGCCCCGTTTACACCGTGCCAGAGATGTTTGAAGACCCGCAGGTCAAGCACCTGGGTGTGGCTCACAAGCTCCATGACAACACCTACGATAAAGACATGTATTACATCACCCAGCCCATGGTGCTGAGCCGCACGCCCGCTCAGGTTGTCACGACGGCGCCAACCTGGGGCGAGCACACTGAAGAGGTACTCAACGAGCTTGGCTACTCCAGCGCCGAGATTCAGTCCTTCCGCGATAACAAGGTGGTGTGAGATGGGCTCGATCCGTACCGACATTCAAAAGGGCATCGCCACGTTGACCATCGACAACGTGGCCAAACGCAACGCCATGAGCTTGCAGATGTGGAGAGATCTGAAGTCATCCATTCAAGCACTGGAACAAAACAGTGCGGCACGCGTCATCATTGTGCGTGGTGAGGGCCAAGAGGCGTTTGTCTCGGGGGCAGACATTTCCG
>Ga0255178_1000370_pt1 | contig 11326 bp, 6 predicted proteins | sample Atl_Atlam_RepC_8_FD_183019 | JGI IMG/M metagenome (GOLD analysis project Ga0255178, IMG submission 183019) | Freshwater microbial communities from Altamaha River, Georgia, United States - Atl_Atlam_RepC_8d | ecosystem: Environmental > Aquatic > Freshwater > River | place: USA: Georgia | collected...
TGGCGTGATGGCAAGTTCGTGTTTTCACGGACCTTGCAATAAGACCTACCTCCTACATAGGGCACATCTTCGTTATGATGTGCCCTATGCACGCCCAGACTCCTCATTCCGAGCCGACATCTTCGGATGTGGCACTCAACATGCCCAGCGCATCCTCCTTGCGCCACGTAAGACAATCCCTTGTCACGTGCGTGGTGCCAGCTTTCAATGAAGCGGCCAACCTGTCTGTTTTGCTCCCCACACTTCAGGGGGTGCTCAACGCGATTGGCGCCCGCTGGGAAGTGATCGTCATCGATGATGGCAGCAAGGACGATACCCCCTCGGTCATGCAGGCTTGGACAGCGAACGCCGGATTTCGCTATCTTCAGCTCTCACGAAACTTTGGCAAGGAGGCGGCGATCACGGCAGGCTTGGAGGCTGCCGATGGTGATGTGGTGATCATCATGGATGCTGACATGCAGCATCCTCCATCCCTGCTGCCCACCATGATCGAGCGCTGGGAGGCGGGCGTGGACATGGTGTATGCCGTGCGCGAAAACCGGGATGATGAAAACTGGCGCAAGCGTGTGGGTACCCGGTTTTTCTACACACTGTTGACTGGGGCCAAAGGCGTGCAGGTCCCCCCCCATGCTGGTGATTTTCGACTGATGGATCGTGCTGTTGTGCAGGCTTTGCTTCAGTTGCCTGAGCGCAATCGATTCATGAAAGGCCTCTATGCCTGGGTGGGCTTTCCCTCCGAGCCTATCATGTATACCCCGCAGAGCCGTCAGCACGGTCAGTCTCACTTCAGTGCATGGAGGCTGTTGCGCCTGGCACTTGCTGGATTGACCGCGTTCACGACTTGGCCGCTCAGGGCTGTCAGTATGGTGGGCTTTCTGGTGTCGATCTGTTCATTTATCTACGGACTGGTGATCGTGATCCAGTTCATCTTATATCGCAACCCGGTGGATGGCTGGCCTACCATCGTCACCATCTTGTTGTTTTTTTCAGGGATCAATTTGCTGTCGCTGGGAATCGTGGGCGAATACATCGCCCGCATTTTTGATGAGGTCAAAGGCAGGCCACTTTATATCGTGCGCCAGGCGCTTGGTCGTGCGCACCTCAAGGACGACAACTGAGCACCATGTCATCAATTGACATCCAGCTTGACCCCAGGTCCTTTACCCAGGTGTGCATCTGCGCGGATGATTTCGGCCTGGAGTCAGGTGTGGACCAAGGCATTGCCGCTTTGGCTGCGCGTGGCAAGCTCACAGCCGTCAGCTGTTTGTCCATGGGGCCAACCTTTGTCAGGGATGCTGACATGATTCGTGGACTGGATATCGATATCGGCCTGCATCTGAACTTCACGGAGTCTCTGGGGCAGCCCGGACTTTTCATGCCAGTTGGCAAGCTAATCTTGAGTGCTTATTTGAGAATACTTCCAGCCTCGCGCATCAATGAGCAGATCAACCGCCAACTCGATGCGTTTGAGTCCATCATGGGTCGCGCGCCTGACTTTGTGGACGGACACCTGCATGTTCATCAACTCCCGCAGATCAGGGAGTCGCTCATCGAGCAGTTGACCAAGCGTTACGGCAACAACCCGTCTCTGTGGATGCGTGACACCATGCCCGGGCCGCTGCGTGGTTCGTTGCCTGTTGCGCAGCGGCTAAAGGCATATTTGATTGGTTCGCTGGGGGCAAAGCGTCTGAAAGCGATAGCTGCCCGTGCGGGCATCCGAACGAACGATGGTGGCTTTTTCGGGGTGTACGACTTTGCCCGTCCCCATCCTCCATACCCCCAGATGCTCGAGGCCTGGTTCGCCCAAATGCGCCAGGGTGCATTGTTGATGGTGCATCCTGCTCAAAGCATTCAGCCAGGCGACCTGTTTGGCCAGGATCGGGTCGAGGAATACGAGGTGCTGGGTGGGCCGGTGTTTGAAAACTTGCTGATGCGGATGGGTATACGCCCAGCCAGGCTATCTGGGATTCTGACCAAGTCATAGCAAAGGTCTTGGGCGTAGCCTGAGCATGGACGCATGCTCAGACTGATGCTTCAGCTTTCGTCCTTGCCGTAGAACTTCACGCCGATCTGGATGCGGTCGCGCCCCTGGCTGCGTCGATGCCGGTTGGTGTCGCGCAAAGAGTAAACACAGCCGCAATATTCCTGCTGATAAAACTGTTCCTCTTTGCTGATCTCGATCATGCGCTGTGATCCACCGTGCTTGCGCCAGTTGTAGGTCCAGTAAATCAGGTCATCATAGCGGGCTGCAGCCTGTTCGCCACAACGGTTGATCTGGTTCATGTCCTTCCAGCGCGAGATGCCCAGCGAGCTCGTGATAGTGTCATAGCCGTGCTCATGGGCATAAAGTGCGGTGCGCTCAAAACGCATGTCAAAGCACTTGGTGCAGCGCTCTCCGCGCTCTGGCTCGTTTTCTAAACCCTTGATGCGGTCAAACCAGTTGTCCACATCGTAGTCTGCGTCAATGAAACGGATGCCATGCTTTTCGGCGAAACGAATATTCTCGTTTTTGCGGATTTCGTATTCTTTGGTTGGATGGATGTTGGGGTTATAGAAAAAAATATCGTACTGGATACCGCTTGCCAACATAGCCTCCATGACCTCACCAGAGCAGGGGGCGCAACAGGAGTGCAACAACACCTTGCTGCGACCTTCAGGCAAGCTCATCGTAGGGCGAAGCGGATCTTTGATTGTTGGGATATTGCTCATAACTGCTCATTGTATTCCGTTCGTATCAGTCTGGTCCCAGATCAAGGCGGCTGAGTCAGAAACCTCCCTCATCAAGGAAGTTTTTGTTAATCTATGCTTATATAAATTGAAGGGGGATCATGATGAATAGACGTGAGTTTGTCTTGGGAGCGTCAGCGCTGGCTGCTGTTGGCTCAAGCTTGGCTCCCACCCCAAGCGTCTCCAATGAAAAGGTCAGGGTCGTGATCGTGGGAGCGGGAGCAGCAGGCCTGACGATTGCCTCTCAGCTTCGCCGGCGCCTGCCTCACGCCACCATCACGATCTTTGATGCCCGCAAGCAGCATTATTTTCAGCCGGGTTATACCCTGGTAGGCGCGGGATGGTGGAGTCCGTCTGAGGTGATTGACTCAACTCGCCAGTACATCCCGCGTGATGTCAATTGGATTGAGCAGAATATTGCTGAGTTTGACCCTGACGCTAAAACTGTTGTCACCAATACAGGTGTCAAGCATGTCTATGACTGGCTGTTTGTCACAACCGGATTGTCTTTGGACTACACCGCCATCGAGGGCATGCATCCCAGACTCATCGGTCAGCAGGGGATTGCGAGTGTCTATGCCGGCCCGGAAGCGGCTGCAGCCTCTGCAAGAACCATCGACCGATTCATCGAGTCGGGCGGGGTGGGGTTGTTTGGCCGTCCTGCGACGGAGATGAAGTGCGCAGGCGCCCCTCTCAAAATGACCTTTATCACCGACGATAAAGCCCGGCGTGCGGGGCGCAGGTCATCGATCAAGCTGCAGTATATGGCGCACAATCAGGCCTTGTTTGCTGTGACTCCCGTCAATGAAAAGGTCAAGCAGTTGTTTCAGGAGCGGGATATCACCGCGCATTACGGCTATGTATTGTCGGCAATCGACCCAGGCTCCCGGCGTGCAACATTTCGCACAGCCAATGGCATGGTCACTCAGGATTACGACCTGATTCATGTGATTCCACCCATGCGTGCCCCGGAGGCGGTTCGCAATAGTCCTTTGGCCTGGAGGCAGGGGCCTCTGGCTGCCGATGGCTGGATCGAGGTGGATCCTGCTACGATGCGCAGCAAGCGTTACCACAATGTGTTCGCAGTGGGTGATGTTGCCGGCGTGCCACGCGGCAAGACTGCCGCCAGCGTGAAATGGCAGGCCCCTGTTGCTGTTGATCACATGGTGGCCGCCGTTCAAGGCAAAACCTCTCCCAAAATCTACAACGGTTACACATCCTGCCCGATGGTCACCAAGCTTGGCGCCGCGATGCTGATCGAGTTTGACTATGAAGGCAAGCTGGTTCGATCCTTTCCATTCATTGATCCCCTCAAAGAGCTGTGGGTGTCATGGATGATTGAAGAAAAGGCGTTGCGTGGAACGTATCGTGCCATGCTTCGTGGTTATGCCTGAGGACAGACTCCCATGAATGACATCACTTTGTCCATGATCGCAGTGACCGTGTTTGAGACCTTGGGTTGGCTCTCCGTTGCGCTCGTTGTTGTCTATGCTGTGCTGGTGCTGATGGCACTCAACGGATTGTGGCGCGCCCATCGTCAGGGTATATCTGCGCTGCGAGTGTTTTTTGCCGGTCTAGCAGTGGCAGTGGTGGTTGCTGCCATTCTGATTCCTGTTGTGCCGATTTGGACAATGGCTCCATTGGCAGACATCAAAGGCATGGTCGATGCCATCATTGCATTTTGCTTCGGATTGATTCCTGGATCCATCCTGGGATTGCTTTGGGTGTTCTTGGCGCCCCGCCTGCAAGGTAGCCCAGACGTCCGGACGGCTTAGCAGGTCTTATCGTGACACTGTCCTGGTCTTGGGCGAGGGCAGGAATTGAGGCTCACCCTAGCACGGCCTCCCAAAGTTGTCGGATCACGGTGCGTTCCTCCACGAGCTCACCAGGGGGAACGCGGGCTTTATCGGCTCCTTGCAGTCTCAATTCATGTTGTCTTCGCCGCAAGCTGCGATAAGCATTGCCGGCTTTCAGGGCAAGATCCCCGTCGATCAGGCCTGCTTGTGCAGCCAGCTTCAGCAAGGTGATGTTGCCCAGGTTGTTGATCAGATCTGGGTGATGCCTGGCATGCAACAACACGAGGTACTGCGTCACAAATTCCAGGTCCACCATTCCACCCCGATCGTGCTTGAGGTCGAAGTCTGGACTGTGGTTCGGATGCCCAGCCGTGATTTTGTCCCGCATCTGTCGAACTTCGGCCGCCAAGGCGTTTGCATCACGCGGCAGCACCAGGATATGTTTGCGAATCTGCTCAAACCGCTCCCCGACCTGAGGATCACCTGCAGCGAATCTCGCCCTGGTCAGTGCCTGATGCTCCCAAGGCCAGGCATGCTTGAACTGGTATTCTTCGAACGCATCCACAGAAACCGCCAAGAGACCAGCATCGCCGTCTGGCCGAAGCCTCAGGTCCACCTCGTACAGCCTGCCTGATGAGGTCATGGTCGAGAGCCATGAGGTCAGTCTTCGCCCCAGCTTGGCATACAGCTCCGCCGCCTCTTCTCTCGGATCGTCATGCACGTACACCAGGTCCAAGTCAGAGGAATAACCCAGCTCCTTGCCACCGAGCTTGCCATAGGCAATGATCGCCATGCGCGGAGACATCTGAGGATCGGCCAATGGCGGTTTGGCGACAATTTTCCAGACACGCTGCAAGGATTCCTCCAGCAGCATGTCTGCCAATGCTGACAGGTCATCAGCCAGCTTTTCCACTGAGAGCACGCCAGTCAAATCTTGCGCCAACAGCTGAAAGCTGAGCTGGCGCTGGTTGTCCCGCATGATGTTCATCTGGTTTTCAACATCGGGTGACCCGTCGGGCAGCAGGCAGGCATCCAAGTCAGCTCTGAGGACTTGGGCTGCTCGATGAAAATTGATGGGCACCATGAGCGTGCGCCAGTCAATCAGGCTGTCGAGCACGACGGGATGCTGAATCAGGTATTGCGCTGCCCAAGGGCTGGCTGACATCATCCGTGCCATTCTGGCCACGATGTCCGGATATTCCGCCAAAAGCGCGAGGTAGGCACTACGCTGGGCAATCGTTTCAATCATGTCCAGCATATGCAAGGCAGATGACAACGGGTGACCAGTTTCTCTGGTGGCATTCAGTGCAATGGGGAGAAGCGTGTCAACCCGTTTGCGTGCACTGGCAGAGAGGCTGCGAACACGATGGCTGCTGAAAAACGACTCGACACGTCGGCCAAGCTCCGCCGCATGTTCGCCAAACCTGTTGATGATGTCATCCAGCGTAGGTGTTTGGTTTTCAGCAGCCACCCTTGTGCGCGCCGGTGTTGGCTCGCTGCGCACTTCGGCTTTTGGATCGGCCACCTCGCCCAATCCAGCCAGCCGAAAGGCATTTCGAAACGTTTCCTCCACAAACTCACGGTGGCGCGCCAGCGTGGCTTCAAACACATCGGCAGACATGCCCATCGCTTGAGCCAGTCCCTCGCGCAGGGCAGGCTCTGCCGGCAAAAGATGGGTTTGTGCATCCTCACGATACTGCAGCATGTGTTCTGTTTTTCTCAGAAAAATGTAGGCCTGCGCCAGTGCCTCGCAGGCAGCTTTTGGCAACAGTCCCGCACGTTGCTGGGCATCGAGCGCATCCAGCAAGCCGCGCTGCTGTAGCGCAGGCATTTTCCCGCCCCGAATGAGTTGAGTCAGTTGCACCACAAATTCGATCTCACGAATGCCACCGTTGCCCAGCTTGATGTTGTGGTCGCTCTCCAGGCCAGGGCGGGAAAGTGCTCGCCGTTCCCAATCCTGACGGATGCGCTCTCGCAATTCCCGCAGGGCGGAGAGGGCATCAAAGTCAAAATATTTGCGATAGACAAAAGGCTGTCGCATGCTTTCCATGTGTTGCAAGGCAGCGCTGGGGTCACTATCAGGAAAAACACGTGCAGGCATGGCGCGGCCTTTGAGCCATGCATAGCGCTCCCACTCTCTGCCTTGTGTAAACAAGTATTGTTCAAAGGCTTCTAGGCTCCAGGCGAGTGGTCCCGAATCACCATCGGGTCGCAAGCGAAGATCCGTCCGAAAGACTTGCCCATCGGCATCGATTTCGGAAATCAGCGGCATCATCTTGCGTGTCACTCTCCCGTAAAACTCATGATGGCTCAGCTTGCGTGGGCCGGTCGTCTCTCCCTCTTCACCATAAAGCATGACGAGGTCGATGTCCGAAGAGACGTTCAGCTCGCCACCACCAAGCTTGCCCATCCCAATGATGATCATCTCCTGGGGCAGTCTGCTGTCCGGATCGATTGGGATGCCATGGACGGCAACCATGTCAGCCATGACGCTGCGGTAGGCTTGTTCGACACTGATATCAGCCAGCAGGGTCATGGCTTGAGTGACTTCTTCCAGTGTCGCCGCCTGATTGATGTCCCGCACCAGGCAAAGGAAAAACACCCGCTGTCGCAGTAGGCGCAGCACACGCTTGCAGTTGCTGGCATCCATGACGGCCTGGCTTGGAGCCTGCTGACTGATTTCTGTGAACCACTGTTCAATTTTGTGCCGTGTAATGGACTCGCCTGCATTTTCTGCAAGCCATTGGCCAAATTCAGGCTTGCCTCGGATACACCGCTGAAGGGCACCGGACCATTCCAGTGCACGATTCAGGGCGGGGGGAGCGTGATCAGTCATGGGCCAAGCCTGCAAAAATGGTGGATAAAAATTTGCGCAACCAGGATATGAGCCGTCCTGAAAACGCACTAACTCGCTGTTTTGGCTCAAGTTTAGGTGATAAGCTAAGTGCTTGGTTCAAGTTCAATTTTTCGTTCATTCCGTTTTGAGATTTTTCAAGTCGTCCTTACGTTACCTCCTGCTGGCTGGGGTAGTCTTTTATTTTTTGGCTGCTGTCACCATGCTGGCAGTGCGCTATCTCGTCCTGCCTCACGTCAATGAGTGGCGGCCACAAATCGAGCGTCAGGTCTCAGCATCTCTTGGGGTATCGCTGACCATTGGTGAGATTGCGGCAAGCTGGTCTGGCATCAGCCCGACCCTCACAGTGGATCGAGTGGAGGTAAAAGACAAGCAAGGCCTTGTTCTATTGAGCATTCCCAAGGCCCACGCCGTTGTGTCCTGGCGCAGCTTGTTTTTGTTGCAACCACGTTTTGCCTTTCTCGAGCTGACTGGGGTCAACCTGCGAGCTACCCGCCATGAAAATGGTGAGCTTTCCATCGCTGGCAAGCGGCTGGACGGCCAATCAGCCTCCAAGCATGACTCCATGTTCGACATCCCGGCTGTCAACTGGTTGCTCAAGCAAAACAAAATCGTTCTTCATGATGCCAGCTTTGAGTGGCAGGATACGCTTCGTCGTGCCCCTGACCTGGTCTTGCGCAATATTGATGTGGCGGTGGAGAACGGCCTGGTTAGCCATCGTTTCTTGGTAAGCGTGGATCCACCTGGAGATTTGGGCGAGCGTCTTGAGCTGGTGATTCGCTCCGATGACATCATCAACAATCTAGGTGCTGGCACGCATGCCAACCGCCAGGCTGAGGTTTACCTGCTGTTGCAGGACTTTGAGCCAAGTGCCTGGGCACCATGGGTGGACTTGCCCTATGACTTCTCCGGTCGATATTCGCTGCGGGTATGGAGTGACCTGGTCAAGGGCAAGCTGACCCACACCACCGTGGATTTTGCTGGCAATCAGGCTGGCAGGCCAGCGTTGGCAGGTACCGGATTGGGTGGCAATGTTGCGCGGTTTTCCATGAGGATGACTGGTTGGGTAGGCGACATTCTGCCAGCCGATGTCGCTTTGGGACTGTTTGAGCATAGTCCAGAGTTCTCAGGCATCAACATCAATCTCTCCGCAGCAGGGGTCAAGCTCGAGACGGACTTGTTTGATCCATCCTTGATCGAACTCGACACATTGAGTGCCGAGCTGTTGCTCAAGCGCTCCGCCAGCGGTCTGTATGGTGTCACCTTGAACAGCATGAACCTCGCCAACCCGGAGTTGCGTGCCAGCTTGCAGGGATCGTGGCGCCAGGACAAACATCTCGCCGCGGGGGTGGCACAGCTGCAGGGCTCTCTCAACCAGGTTGACGCTACCCGACTCTACAAATACCTGCCGGTCAGCATCGAGCGTGATACCAGGCAATGGTTTCATGACAGCATCACCCAAGGCCTGTTTCCTCAGGTGAGCTTCCTGGTCAATGGCAATCTGGACGAATTCCCTTTCAATACGCCAGGCTCAACCGGTCGGTTTCAATTGAATGGTCCATTCAAAAATCTGACAGTTGACTATGCACCCGGCACAAATGACGAAGAGGGCTGGCCCCCCCTCATTGAGATGAATGGCACCTTGTCGATTGACAAGATGGCATTGAATATCCGGGCAGACAGTGGAATGGTCACGGATCTGAAGGGGGTTCGCATTCCCTTTCAAAATCTGATTGCCCGTATTCCGGACATGGACCTGGATCCTGTCCTGACCTTGACAGCCGGCTTGCGAGGTGAGGCTGGGCAGGTTCTGAATCTTGCCCGCAGCACGGCGTTGGATGAATACGTTGGCGAGTACATTGAGGGTGTCGTGGCCACTGGCATCGTCGAGATACCGCTTTCCATCACGGTAGATCTGGTCCAGCCCGAGCAAGCCCAGTTTCAGGCTGGTCTGAGTTTCACAGGCTCCACCTTCAAGCTACCTGGAAATCTGCCTGATATTGAACAACTGCGTGGCCTCATCGACATTTCCAACAACCGTGTGGCTTTTCAGGACGTGAGAGCCAGGTTCATGGGGGGAGAGGTCAGAGTCTCAGGTGATCTAGGCAAAGACGCCAAGGGATTGCAGGCAGATGGGACAATCGGCATCGCTGCACTTCGAAAGGAAATACCCAGCAAGGCCATGGGTGTGTTGAACGGCAATACCAGGTATCGCCTGCAGGCGATGCCTCGGCCATCCGGTGGGTTGGAGCTGGTGCTGAGTTCTTCTCTTCAGGGTATCCAGATCGACTTGCCTGCACCCTTTGGGAAATCATCCAAAGACACCATGCCTTTGAGCATCAGGTGGAACCAGGTGCCAAACCAAACGATCACGCAGGAAAATTTGGTTATTCGCTGGGGTGAACTGTTTAATGCTCGCCTGGAGCGCAACCAAAATCCGAAAAACGGCCCTCACTTTCAGCGTGGTGTCATTGGCATTGGTTTGACCCCGCCCATGCCTGTCAGTGGGTTGACGGTTGATGTCAGGGTTCCATCACTGGACTGGGAGTACTGGGGTGCGTTCATGGACGACCTGATGGATGGAAGTCCAGGCAGCAAGCCCAAGCGCAACCAGGGCGCTTTATTGCCACAGCTGGCGCGTGCTCACTTGAAAACGGAGCAGTTTGTCTGGTCGGACATCAAGCTGACAGACTTGGACGTTTCTGCCACGCAGCCTCAGCTGGGAAACTGGACCGTTCGCATGGAGTCTAAAGAAACCGTTGGAACCGTTTCCTGGAAAGAAGCCTCCGGTGCCATCGCTGGTCGGGTGGTGGGCCGCTTCACCAAGCTCGCGCTGGGTTCGCCAGAAAACCCAGAAAATCCTGCCCAGGCACATTCAGTCACCGAGGGACAGTGGTCGGATATTCCTGCAATCGACATGACGGTCGATGACTTTACCTTGTATGGGAATCGATTGGGAACCGTCAGGATTCTGGGCACCAACCGCGAGAGGGGCAAGCGCTGGTCACTCGAAAGTCTCGAGGTCAACAACCCGCATGGCAGTCTCAAGGCTCAAGGAGAGCTTCGCTTGTCGGGCACGGATCGTGGGCTTGCCATGAAGGCCAAGCTGGACATCGAGGATCTGGGCAAGCTGTCAGACTACATGGGCATGCCAGATCGCGTCAAAGAGGGAAAAGGCACGTTGGTTGCCGAAGTGGACTGGCTGAATTTCCCCTGGATATACAGCTATGCTGGGCTGAATGGCAAGGCCAATGTTCAACTGGACCGTGGTGTCTTTGTTCACGTGAATTCAAAAAGCGCGCGGCTGCTTGAGCTCTTGTCCATTCAGTCCATTCAGCGATTGTTCAAGCTGGATTTTCGCCCAAGCAATGAGTTTGAGGGCGGTTTTCCTTTTTCCACCATCACGGGTGACTTGCGCATCAAGCAAGGCATTGCCAATACCGACAACTTGACCATCCGTAGCCCGATTGCCGAGATCATGATGAGTGGGAGCTCAAACATGGTCAGTAAAACCTGGGACATGCGCGCCAGTGTCAAGCCGATTTTCGACATGAGCGGTGCAGCGATTGCAACCGGCTTTGCGGTGAATCCTCTGGTGGGATTGAGTGCGCTAGTCACGCAGTTTTTATTGCGTACACCATTGGAGCGAGCATTAACGGCAAACTACAAGGTGACAGGCACCTGGGATGACCCCAAGCTCGATCCATTGTCTGATACCGACACCCCTGCCACACCATCAAACACTAACAACAGCAGGGACAAAAGCTCTGGACAAAGTCCTTCGACCTCTCCTGGCACGACTTTGGGCAACACCACGGGTTCCAGTGCGGCTGCCACTGCTGGAAACAATGCGGGTACCAATGCGGGTACCAATTCGGGTACCACTCGCGGCACTGCTCCAGGTAACCCAGGCACGACTGTCTCACCCAGCGTGACTGCCCCGGCTTTC